>Ga0066651_10000003_pt1 | contig 96009 bp, 97 predicted proteins | sample GraSoiAngelo_100_FD_71410 | JGI IMG/M metagenome (GOLD analysis project Ga0066651, IMG submission 71410) | Grasslands soil microbial communities from the Angelo Coastal Reserve, California, USA - 14_0903_02_20cm | ecosystem: Environmental > Terrestrial > Soil > Grasslands | place: USA...
GCAGGATCGCGCCGAGGCGGTTCGCGTCCATCAGCGGATCGAGATAGTTGCGGAACGCTGTGACGTCATCCTCGGTGTACGTCTCGTGCGTGAAGCCTTTGAACACTTTCGTCGTGAAGCGGAAGTCGCGATTCGCCGCGACGCGGCGCACCCAGCTCTTCGCGTGATTCGGCGGCGGGATGCGATAGAACGGCGAGTTGATCTCGATCGTGTCGAAAAACGACGAGAGGTAGGCGAGATGATCGAACTTCGAGCCGTGCTTCGGATACACGGTTCCTTCCCAGTCGGTATAGCTCCAGCCGGCGGGGCCGACGCGGATCGCGTGAGTTTCCATCAATGGTCAATACCTTGACAGTTTATTTTGAGCTGCATCGAATTCGTTGCGTCTCACGGGAAACGTATGCTAAAAGCGGGCTACCAGAGACAGTGCGACCAACTCCCTATTTTCGGACAATCGTTCGCGCGGAGAGTCGTGTGGTTCTGACGGTTCGGAAGGGGGTCGATTCGTAACGAGCTTCGTTGTGTCAATCGGAACAAGCGGGGGCAACGTCGCGGCACCCCGCACGTGCCAGCGCTGCGGCAAAGACTTTCGTGGTAACAATCATTAGGAGATCAAGGTTTCATGGATACGTTCAACGACAAATCCCTCAACTGCGCCGACTGTGGTCAGGAGTTCGTGTTCAGCAAGAATGAACAGGCGTTCTATGCGGAGCGCGGATTCACCAACGAGCCGAAACGCTGTAAGAACTGCCGCGACAAGAGAAAGACGGCACGTGAAGGCAACGGCGGCGAAGGCCGCTCGCGCCAGATGGTCAGCGTTACCTGCGACTCGTGCGGAATCCCCACCGAAGTCCCGTTCACACCGGTCAGCGGAAAGCCCGTCTATTGCCGCGATTGCTACAACCAGCGCCGTACCTCCAGCCGCTCGTCGAGCTGGGCGTAAATCCTTCGGTGTTTCTAACGTAACGGCCGGCGAGTGGTGCCGGCCGTTTTGCTTTGAAGCTGGTTACGCGGTTACGCAGTTGCGCGGCCGTTCTTCGCTGCGTAACCGCGCGACTGCGAGACCGCGCAACCGTTATAGAATCCCGCCCGTTTGCAGAGCCCGCACCCCCGTCCCTACGACAGCATTCTCGATCTCGTCGGCAACACGCCGATGTTGCGCCTCCATTCGGTCGGCGGAGGCGAGGACGCTGACATCTTCGTCAAGATGGAGCTGCTCAATCCCGGCTTCTCCGTCAAAGACCGCATCGGCATCGGCATGATCGAGCGCGCGGAGCGCGCGGGCGTGCTGAAGCCGGGCGGCACGATCATCGAGCCGACCGCGGGCAACACCGGCATCGGCCTCGCGCTCGCCGGCGTGCAGATGGGCTATCGCGTCATCCTTTGCGTCCCCGAAAATTTCTCGCTCGAAAAACGCGAGCTGATGAAAGCCCTCGGCGGCGAGGTCTTTCTCACGCCGAAGGACCAGGGGATGAAGGCCGCGATCGCGAAAGCCGAGGAGCTGGCGGGTCAGATCGAAGGCGCGTATGTGCCGCAGCAGTTCGTGAATCCGTTCAACACCGAGTCGCACTACGAGACGACGGGACCGGAGATCTGGGATCAGATGGAAGGCCGCGTCGATGCGTGGATCGCCGGCGCGGGAACGGGCGGCACGTTCACCGGCGTCGCGCAGTATCTGCGCGAGCGGCATCCCGGTGTGTATTGCGCGATCGTCGAGCCGCAGGGATCGATTCTCAAGGGAGGCGAAGCCGGGCCGCACGAAGTGGAAGGCATCGGCGCGTCGTCGTTCATCCCGCCCGTGCTCGACATGTCGCTCGCCAACGACGTCATCACCGTCGACGATTCGCCCGCGTTCGCGATGGTCGCGCGCCTCGCGCGCGAAGAAGGCGTCCTCGCCGGCGGATCCGGCGGCGCGAACGTCGAGGCCGCGCTCCGTGTTGCAAAGCAATTGGGCCGCGGCAAGCGCGTCGTTACTCTCATCCCCGACGCGTCGGAGCGCTACATGTCGAAGGGGATTTACTCGAAGTGGGTAGGGCAGAATTGAGAATTGCGAATTGAGAATTGAGGATTGAGAGCGATCGATCTTCGACATTCTCTATCCCCAATTCCCAATTCTCAATTCGCGAGCTGAAAGCGAGCGCACATGGGCTTTTCCACCGATTGCATTCACGCCGGCCAGGAGCCGGAGCCGCACACCGGCGCCGTAACGATTCCGATCTACCAGACATCGACCTACGTGCAGCCCGAGCTCGGGCGGCACAAGGGCTACGAGTACGCGCGCACGCAGAACCCGACGCGCGCGGCGCTGGAAGCGAACATCGCCGCGATCGAGCGCGGCAAACACGGACACTGCTTCGCGTCCGGGATGTCGGCAATCGACGTCGTGTTCCGTTTGCTGAAGTCGGGCGATCACGTCGTCGCCGGCGAGAACATGTACGGCGGCTCGTATCGCCTCTTCAATCGCGTGCTCGAGAAATTTGGATTGCAGTTCACGTATGTCGACACGTCGAGCGTCGACGCGGTGCGCAACGCGATCCGCGACAACACGAAAGTCGTCTACCTCGAGACGCCGACGAATCCGATGATGACGATCACCGATCTCGCCGCGTGCGCGGAAGTTGCGCACGCACACGGCGCGCTGGTCGTCGTCGACAACACCTTCTGCTCGCCGTTCCTGCAGCGTCCGATCGAGCTCGGCGCCGACATCGTCCTCCACTCAACGACGAAATTTCTCAACGGCCACTCCGACTCAGTCGGCGGCGTCGTGGTCTCCAACTCCGACGAGATCGCCGAGCAGATCGGCTTCCTGCAAAACGCAGTCGGCGCGATCCTCTCGCCGTTCGACTCCTGGCTCGTGTTGCGCGGCATCAAAACCCTCGCCGTGCGCATGAAGCGCCACGAAGAAAACGGCATCGCCATGGCCAGCTTTCTCGCCAATCAGCCGAAGGTGAAAAAGCTCTACTACCCCGGCCTCCCCGACCATCCGCAGCACGCGCTCGCGAAGCGCCAGATGAACGGCTTCGGCTCGATGATCTCCTTCGACCTCGGCTCGAAAGAAAATGCCAAAAAGTTCCTCGACCGCGTAAGACTCTGCTCCCTCGCCGAATCCCTCGGCGGCGTCGAGACCCTGATCTCCCATCCCGAGAGCATGACCCACGGCTCCGTCCCGCTCGAAATGCGAACGCGACTCGGCATCACACCGGGACTCGTGCGGATCTCGGTGGGGATCGAGGACATTGAGGATTTGATCGCGGATCTCGAGAACGCATTTGACGGGGTGTGATCCGGTGTAGGACAGGCTTTCCAGCCTGTCCCGGGTGGCAGGTTGGAAAACCTGCCCCACACCGAGGCATACTCCGCACGATGGTCGAGATCAACGACGCGCTTCCCGGCGCTGACCTGATTCGCGAAGGACTGAATGACCTCGCGAACGGAGTGGAGTCGGTACCGGCGTTGCTCGTGCTCGTTGGTGCGCCCCGGTTGCGTGAGTTGGGAATCGATGTCGTCGATCCGTTCCCCGATGATGATTTCCCTGAGCATCGCCTCTACGATCGCCTCGCTGCCGATGATGCCGATGGTGCGCATTCGAGCTATAACGCATTGATCCGCCGGCTCGTGAGCTTCGAGCGGACCGCTGAATGCGTGAGCGATTAACGAAAGAACGGCTAGAACTGTTCATGCGGGCGTTGGCTCGCGAAACGAACATCGAAGCTCGCGTTTACATGACCGGTGGCGCAAGCGCTGTGCTGCTGGGATGGCGTCAAACCACGCTGGATATCGATGTGAAGTTCGTGCCGGAACATGATCGTTTCCTGCGTGCGATCTCCGAGCTGAAAGAGCGACTTCACGTGAATGTCGAGCAAGCCTCTCCGGATGATTTCATCCCTGCGTTACCGGGATGGGAAAGCCGCAGCACGTTCATCGCCCGCGAGGGGAAAATCTCGTTTCACCACTATGACTTTTACGCGCAAGCGCTCGCGAAGATCGAACGAGGCCATGAGATCGATCGGCAAGATGTGCGGCAAATGATCGAGTCGGGATTGGTCGATCGGCAGCGGCTCATGGAGCTATTCGTTGCGATCGAGCCGAATTTGTATCGCTACTCTGCAATTGACCCGAAGCGTTTCCGCCGCCGAGTCGAATCTACAATAGCCCACGCATGACCGCCGCCCTCCCGATCGCGCTCGTTGCGGGCGCGTATCTCATCGGCTCGATTCCGTTCAGTTTTCTCGTCGTCAAAGTTTTCTCGGGAAAGGACGTGCGGGAGCACGGGAGCCGGAACGTCGGCGCGACGAATGTCGCGCGCACGGCGGGGAAATTGCCGGGGATTCTGGCGCTGCTGCTGGACATCGCGAAGGGGTGGGGGGCGGTGGCGGTCGCGCGGTGGATTGCGTCGCGGCCGGAGTGGCCGTTTCATCCGGGCACGTTGCCGTGGGAATCGCGGGAGATGTGGATCGCGCTCGCGGGGCTGATCGCGGTCCTCGCGCACATGTTTCCGGTTTGGCTGCGGTTTCATGGCGGGAAGGGCGTCGCCACGGCGACGGGCGTTTATCTCGCGCTCGATGTTCGCGTGGTGCTTGCCGCGGTGATCGTGTTTGCGCTCGTGATCATCGTGTTCCGCATGGTGTCGCTGGCGTCGATCGTCACGGCCGCGGCTGCGCCGCTGTTGTTCCGGTTCTTCACACAGGACGTTTCGTTCTGGCGGATCGTGATGGCGATTTGCATCGCGTTCGCGATCATCCTCAAGCATCACTCGAACATCTCGCGGATGGCGAACGGCTCGGAGCGGCGGATGGGACAGAAGAAGCAATGAAGGTCGCGATCATCGGCGCGGGCGCATTCGGGACGGCGATGGCGATCACGGCCACGCGCGGCGGGAACGACGTCGTGTTGTGGGCGCACGATCCGGACGTCGCGCAGGCGATTCGCGAAACCGGCGAGAATCCCGACTACCTCCCGGGCATCGGGCTCGGCGCGAAGGTGGTAGCGACGAGCGATCTCGCCGAGGCGGTCGCGTTCTCGGACACGATCGTCATGATGACGCCGAGCCATTACTACCGCGACGTGCTGACGCGCGTTCGCGAGCACGCGAGCGGCGCGCTGAACGTGATCTCGGGAACGAAAGGGATCGAGAACGATTCGCTGCAGCGGATGTCGGAGATCACGCGCGACGTTCTCGGCGAAAAGTTGCGCGCATTCGCGGTCCTCTCCGGTCCGACGTTCGCGCTCGAAGTCGCGCGCGGCGATCCGACGGCGGCGGTCGTCGCTTCGACCGACGTCGCATTCGCGCAGGACGTGCAGAACGCGCTGTCGTCGCCGGCGTTCCGGCTCTATCACTCTGAGGATGTCGTCGGCGTGGAGCTCTCCGGCTCGTTGAAGAATGTGATCGCGATCGCCGCGGGTGTGCTCGACGGTCTCGGTCTCGGCTACAACACGAACGCCGCGCTCATCACGCGCGGCCTGCGCGAGATGACGCGCCTCGGTCTCGTGCTCGGCGGTCGCATCGAAACGTTCGCCGGACTCGCCGGCATGGGCGATCTCGTGTTGACGTGCACGGGCGCGCTGTCGCGCAATCGCACGGTCGGCGTGCTTCTCGGGCAGGGACGAACGCTCGACGACATTTTGCGCGACGCGAAATTCGTCGCCGAGGGCGTGAAGACGTCGAAGTCGGCGAAGCAGCTCGCGGACCGGCACCAGATCGAGATGCCGATCACCGACGAGATGTTCCGCGTGCTCTACGAAGGCGAAAGCGCGCGCCTCGGCGTACAACGCCTGATGACCCGCGCGCTCAAGTCGGAGATGGCGTAACCGGCGGCAGCCGGTACAAGTGCAGCCATCCCGCGCTGGCGAGCAATGCCAGCAGCGAAATGACGAGGCCCGTGACGATCCGCGGCGGCGGCTCGTTGAGCGGAGGTGCTACGGGCGTGGCACCCGGCAACTCTTCGACTCCCGCGCGCGTGATGAAGTAGCGCACGCCGAAGGATGCGAGCGCGCGTTTCTCGTCCGCGCTGAGGATCGGGTTGAACGAATGCGCGAGCGGGTTGTAGCCGGCGCGCTTCAACTCTTCGACGCGATCGCGCGGCATGAGGACGTCGTACGAGACGACGTCGCGGACACCGTAGAGCGTGCCGAGGTTTGCCGGGAAGACTTCGAGATTCGACGCGATGAGGAAGCGGCGATCGACCGACGCGAGTGCATGCGGCGACGGAGGAAGCGATGTCGTTCGCACGGTCGGGTTGAAGCCGGCGCCGAATGCGATCAACTCCGCGATCGCGATCGCGGAGAGAAACGCGGTGCGCGGTTTCGTGATGAGCACGAGTCCGGCGAGGAGAAACAGCGCGCCGGGAATCGCGACGCGCCGCACGGTCGTTGCGCCCGCGGCCGCGAGGTAGTACGCGAGCCGCTGTTCGTACACCTCGGGCGATTGCTGCAGGTGTCCGCGCGCGCGCAGCGTGGCGATTCCGTTACGCGCGACGCGCGTGAGCGAGGGGCGGGTGGACGGGAGTGCGGGGAGAATGCCGGCGAGCAGCGTGAGTGCGCCGGCGATGACCAACGCGGCGCCGATTTTTCTGCGGCGGCGTTCCGCGAGAATCGCGAGCGCGGGTCCTGCGGCCATCGACGCGAACAACACGAACAACACGACGCCGTACTCGAGCGCGACGACGCGCACGAGCGGCGCGTGACGCAGACTCGGCCAGACGCCGGGCGGATACCACGACACCACCAGCGCGACGCCGCCGATGATCAGTCCGCGTCGCAGCGCCGGTGTCAGTGAGCGCCACGCGACGATCAGCGCGAGGATGAGAAACGCGCCGACGAATCCGCCGGCGCGATGATTGAAATCGTCCGCGGAGACTACTTGCGTGAGATCGAGCTCGCCGCGAAGCGGCGATCCGAGAATGCCGGGAAAAATCTGCGAGACGATTGCCCACGGACGAAAGGGATGCGGCGTCAGCGGACGAATGGCACTCGCATAGCTGTTCTTCACGAGCGCGAGAAACGGCGCGAGCTGGACGAAGAGCAGCAGAAATCCGAGGAGCGCGCCGACCGTCGAAGGGACGATCGCGCCGATGCCGACGCCGGGACGCTTCTCCGCTTCCCAGGCAAGAAAAATCCAGATGCCGAGGACGCCGACGAACAACGTCTCGGGATGTCCGCCGGCGGTGCAAAGCGCGGCGAAGAGAATCACCAGTGCCGCGTTGCGGCCGGACGGCCATTTCATCAGACGCAAAGCAGCTGCAGCGAGTCCGGGTAAGACAGCGAACACGTTCGTGATCGGATAGAGCAGCCACACGATCGTGTAAGCCGACGTCGCGTAGACGAGCGCGGAGACGATCGCCTGCGCCGGTGCGACGTCGAGCTCGCGCGCGAGCCAGTACGCGCACAGCGCGGCTGCGAACAGTTTGAGCAGCGCCATGATCGCCCAGCCGTCGAGTCCGAAGAGAAGTCGCGGCCACGTGAACGGCGAGAAGAGAGCGGTCTGCAAATTGGCGAAGAGCGGCGCACCGTCGTCGGCGAAACGATTCGTCCACGGCATTTCACCGTCCGCGATCGTCCGTCGAATCTCGTGATCCCACGGAATGAACTGCACGACGACGTCGGACAGAAGCGAGTTCGCGGGACGCACGCGATGCGCGGCGTCGGCGTTCCACGCGCCGAGGCCGGAGGGGATGTCGAGAGGCGCAAACGTGCGGCCGGGAAGGAAAGCGGGCGCGACATAAACCAGCGCGACCGCCAGAAAGAAAAGCACGGCTCGTTTCACAGTGGCGTATTCTCCTGGAAAATGCGCCGCCGCATTCCGCAAAGCCGTGCCGAGCGCCTGATCGCCGCATGCCGGTTCGCGCTCGCCGTCGGCTCCCTCGGCTCCGTTTACTTCGATCGCGCGTCGAACCTGCCGGCGTTCGTGTTCGCGATGCTCATCGCGTACGCCATCTACGCGCTGCTCGTCGCGATCTGGACCGAGGCCTCGCGCACGACGTCGAAGCGCTGGATTCTCGCGAACCACGTCCTCGACATGACGTTCTTCGGCTGGGTCAACTACGTCGGCCCGAGCAGCCCGTTCTTCAGCTACTTCGTGTTCGGCATCATCTGCGCGACGCTGCGTTTCGGGCGGCGCGGCACGATGCTGACCACACTCGCGGCGACGAGCGTGTTCATCGCCTCGAGCGCGGCGAGCGTTCCCGCGGCGACATTCGAGCTCAATCGTTTCATCATCCGCGGGGCTTACCTGCTCGTCCTCGCGTCGATGCTGATCTTTCTCGCGGACTATCACGAGCGCATTCAGCGCGACCTCGCGCGCATCGCGCGCTGGCCGCGCTCGCCGCGCCGCGATCAGGAAGAGCTGATCGACAGCGTGTTGCGCGAGGCGACGTCGATCTTCGGCGCGCGCCGCGCGGTGCTGGCGTACGAGCATCTCTCCGAGCGTTTCGCATTTCAGGGAGAATGGGACAGCGGCGCATTCAAGCTATCGGAGATCTACGAGCCGAACAGTGCCGACGCGGTGGTCTCGACGTCCTTCCAGGGGGAGTTCGTGCGCGGACAACTCTTTCTCTTCGAGGGCACGCCGCCGCTGCTCGAGGAGATGAATCTCGCGGAGATCGCCGGCACGGTGATCGCGGTGCGGCTGGATCAGTTCCACGCGGCGCTGCAACTGCAGCGCGGCGCGGTCGCCGAAGAGCGCGTGCGCGTGGCGCGCGACCTCCACGACTTCGTGCTGCAGTCGCTCACCGGCGTCGCGTTGCAACTGCGCACGCTGCCGCGGCGGATGACCGAGAACCCGGAGGAAGCGCGGAAGCGGCTCGTCGAAGTCGAGCAGGTCATCGCCGCGGGACAAAAAGAACTGCGCGGATTCATCGACGACCTGCGGCCGGAGCCCGATGACTTCGACCGGCTCGAGCGGCGCTTCCGCGAGCAGTGGGAGATCGACGTCGACAGCGAAGTCTCGCCCGTCGTGCATCTGTTGCCGCTCGACACGCGCTACGAGATCCATGCGATCGTCAACGAGGCCGTCGCCAACGCGGCGAAGCACGCGCAGGCGAGACGCATTTCCGTCGCGATCGACGTCGAAGACGGGCAGGTGCTGGTCGACGTCGCCGACGACGGGCGTGGATTTCCGTTCCATGGGCGGTACGATCTACAGTCGCTGATCGCGACGAATCGCGGTCCCGTCACGCTGAAGGAGCGCGTGAGCGCCCTCGGCGGGTCGATGGTCCTCGATTCGTCCATCACGGGCGCGCATTTGGAGATCCGCGTGCCGCTGAGCCAATGACGATTCGAATCGTGATCGCGGATGACCATCCCGTCGTGCGGCGCGGGCTGTTGCAGTTTTTCGCCGACGAGCCGGAGATGGAGATCGTCGCCGAGTGCGCGGACGGCGAGAGCGCGCTCGCCGAGACCGCGCGTTTGTCGCCGGACGTGCTGATCGCGGACCTGCGCATGCCCGCGGTCAACGGCCTCGAAGTACTGCGGCGATTGAAAGAGTCGCCGCATCCGACGCCGACGGTGCTGCTCGCCGGCAACATCAGCGACGAAGAAGTGGTGAAGGCAGTGGCCCTCGGCGCGAAGGGTGTCGTGTTGAAAGAGATGGCGCCCGCGCTGCTCGTGCAGTGCGTGCGCGCGGTTGCTTCGGGCGGCGTGTGGCTGGAGAAGATGGGCCGCGCGATCGAAAACGAACAGGCGAGAAAACGCGCGCGCGAGGTGCTCACACCGCGCGAGCGCGAGATCGTAAGCATGGTCGCGCGCGGATTCTCCAACCGCGAAGTCGGCGAGCGCCTCTCCATCAGCGAAGGCACGGTGAAAACGCACCTGCACACCATCTACGAGAAGCTAGGACTGCGAGGACGCGTACAACTCGCGAATTACGCGCGCGAGAACGGGTTGACCTGAAGTTTATCCCGCGTCTACGCGCGGGATAAACTGGTCAGCAAGATCCCGTAGCACACCAAATACACGAAAAACCGCTCCGACCCCGCGTATAGCAAATACGAAAACGGCGCACAGAGCGCGACGAAAATCCACGCACGCCCTTCGATCAGCGACGCCGGCACGAGCGTCAGCCAATACCACGGATGAATCGCCGGCGAGCAGAGGAGCAGCGCTGCGATCGCGCTCGACACTCTTCTCGTGCACGCGATGAGGCCGAGCGCGATCGTCGCCATGACCGCGCGCGTGAGGAAGTCGGTGTAGACGTGACGGTAGACGAAGTCGGAGATGAGCTGGAAGCGCAGCGGGTGATGCGTCCAGATCGTTTTCGTCGGGATGCGGTCGAGGATCGCGAAGAGCACGTCGTACAGCGGCGAGTTGAAGATCCAGCGCGTCGCGTAGTCGCGGAAGCCGGGCATGATCGGTCCGCGGACGAACGGCAGGATCGGGACGATCAGCGCGATCGCGAACGTCGCGAGGAAGCGCAGGCGATGTTTTGACTCGCGCAAAAGCGCGGGCAGGCCGGCGAACGGAATGATCTTCATGCCGCTCGCGAATGCGGCGGCGACGCCGGAGTCGCGGAGCAGGGCGATGCCGAGGAGGACGCCGGCAATCGCGTCGATGTGGCCGTTCCACGTTCCTTCGAAGAGCAGCGGAGGGAATGTCGCGTAAGCGAATGCGTGTCGTCGCAGCAGCACGATCGCGACGAGATCGAACGCGACGATGAGCACCCGCCACGCGGTCAGTTGATGCACGAGACCGAACAGCAGCTGCGCGTGCGGCGGATAGATCGAGCGGATCTCGGGATGGTTGATGCGCGGATCGGTAGGCGTGTACGTGTATGGATTGTGACCGCTTGCGACGACGCGCCCGTCGGAGAGATAGCGATAGACGTCGCCCGAGAGTCGCGGCTCGTCGAAGAGCAGAAACGCGCGCAACACGAGCGCGATTACGATCACGTAGCGCAGCGGCAGCGCGCGCGTGCGCAGCGGAAGCCACGCCAGCATCGCGATTGCGTAGATTGCAACGAATCCGTCGAATCCGAAGCGGGCTGCGGCGAGAGGCGCGAGCGCGACCGCGGCGGCGAGTAGAATCAGCTGCGCCCCATGACGCCGGCCGAAGTCGCCATCCTCGCGCTGTACTACCTCGTGCTCAGCGCGCTCACCGTGTACAGCCTGCATCGGTTCTATCTTGTCAGATTGCGGCGGCGCACGCCCGAGCCGCTGCGCGTCACGCGCGACGACTTCCCGCCGCTGACGATTCAACTCCCGCTGTACAACGAGCCGAACGTCGCTGCGCGATTGATCGATGCGGTCGCGCGCATCGAATATCCGGGCACGCTCGACATTCAGGTGCTCGACGACTCGACCGATGAGACGACGCGCATCATCGCGGAGCGCATCGAGTCGCTGCACAACGTTCGAATTGCTCACGTGCGTCGCGGCTCACGCGACGGCTACAAAGCGGGCGCGCTCGCGTACGGAATGGCGCACAGCGCGAGCGAGCTGTTCGCGGTCTTCGACGCCGACTTCGTTCCGCCGCCGGACGTGCTGCTGCGCATGGTCCCGCACTTTGCCGATCCGCGCGTCGGCATGGTGCAGGCGCGCTGGACGCACTTGAATCGCGAACGTTCGCTGCTCACGCGCGTGCAGGCGCTGTTTCTCGACGCGCACTTCGCGGTCGAGTCGGCGGTGCGCAATTTCGCGGGACGCTTCTTCAACTTCAACGGCACGGCGGGCGTGTGGAGACGCGCGGCGATCGGGGATGCGGGCGGGTGGTCGGCGTCGACACTCACCGAGGATTTGGATTTGTCGTATCGCGCGCAACTGGCGGGATGGCAGTTCGTCTTTCTGCCGGACGTCGAAGTCGCGGCCGAGCTGCCGGCGGCGCTGAGCGGATTTCAGGAACAGCAGCATCGCTGGGCGAAGGGATCGATTCAGACCGCGCGCAAAGTGCTGCCGGAGATCGCGCGCGCGCCGCTGCGACGCGCGATCAAAACCGAGGCGGCATTTCATCTGACGAACAACTGCGCGTATTTGTTGAGCGTTCTGCTGGCGCTGCTCATCGTTCCGGCGATGGTCATTCGTCATCGGCACGAGTTGCTGTGGAGCTTCGTCATTGATCTCGTGCTGTACGCGGCGTCGACGTGGTCGGTGCTGCTGTTTTACATCGAAGGACAGCGACGTGCGGGACGCGGGCGTCCGCCGCTGCGCGAGTTGCTCGCTGTGTTGCCGGTTGGCGTCGGCATGTCAATCCGCAACGCGTCGGCGGTGCTGGAGGGACTGTTCGAAAATGGCGGGCACTTCCGCAGGACGCCGAAAACCGGAGAGCAGTGTCATCCCGAGCGGGAGCGAGGGAGCAGGGGCTCGGGTGGCGGCACGAAACTCGGGCAACGTAGCCCCGCCCGCCCGGATCCCTCGACTCACGCTCGGGATGACATCGTTCCGCGCATTCCGTGGGGCGAGAGCGTGCTCGCGCTGTTCTTCGCCTGCGTGATCGTCGCGTTCGGCGGGACACGGCAGTGGCTGTCAGTGCCGTTTCTGATGATCTTCGCGAGCGGGTACGGATACGTCGCGGCCATGGCGTTTCATGAACGATTCTTGCACTTCTTCCGATGAGGAAGGAGGCCGTTTATGTGGCGCTTTCTGAAGAAGTTACTGTGGTTCAAGCTGGGACAGAAAACGACGAATCGCGCGGCGCGGCTGTTGGGTTTCCGACGCCTGAGCCTGATTCTCGCTCTGATCGGCGGCTGGCGCACGATGCGGCGCCATCGCCACGCACACGCATAAATGTGGAGCGGCGGGCTCTCAGCCTGCCGAGGGGGACCGGTGGGCTAAGAGCCCACCGCTCCACTCTACACGGGCGGCTTTTCTTCTTTCGGTTTGTTCGCGTCCTGCAGCTTCTTCTCCGCCATGGCCGGATCGACGTCATCCGGATATTCTTCCTCGGCGTTCTCCGCGGCGTAAGAGACTTTCTTTTCGTGCTGCTTCGCTTCTTTCTCTTTCTTCGCCGCCGCTTCCGCAGCGGCTTTGCGCTGTTTCTCGCGCTCCTGCAACTCCAGCACTTCCTGCGACGGCTCGGCCTCGCCCTTCGGGAGCGCGCGCAGCGTCTCGGTGGTCGTCACGTGCGCGTTCTGTCCGGACGTCTTCAGCGTCTCGTTGGTGATCACCTTCGAGGCCGATTTTTTGCCGAGGCGATGGGCGCGCTTCGCGGCGGCCACGAGCGGCGAGTCCGATTGCGCGACCGCGGGTTGTGCGGATGTGGTTTGCGCCGACGTGGTTTTCGCGGGCTGCGGCTTCGGCTCCTCGCTTTTCTTCGGCTCATCCGCCAGCATCGGCAGAGCGAGCGCGAGCATTGCAGACGTCACGAGAGTGCGCTTCATAGCGAATGTAATGCTTCTCTCGGGCGTGACAATTTCCGAGGCGTACCGAATCTTGCAGTAGGAAGAGTGTGATGTCGCCGGATGCCTTGCTGCACAACTTCGGATATCTGGCCGTGTTCCTCGGGACGTTTCTCGAAGGAGAGGCCATTCTGATCACGGCCGGCTTCTTCGCGTCGCGCGGATACCTGCAGCCGTTCCTCGTCGGACTGCTCGCGTTCAGCGGAGCGTACGCGGGCCATCTGTTCTGGTTCTGGCTCGGACGCAAGCACGGCGTGAAATTGCTCGACCGCTTTCCGCGGATGAAGAAGCACTTCGGAAAAGGCGTGCGCGTGTTCGAGCGCTACGGCGCGTCGGCGATCATCATCACGCAGTGGCTGTACGGCCTGCGCATCACCGCGGCGGTGATCATCGGGATGTCGCGCATCTCCGTGATCAAATTCGTCGTGTACGAAGCAGTGAGCTGCGCCGTCTGGTCGCTGGCGATCACCGCTGCCGGCTACTATTTCGGCCGCGCCATCGAAGCCACCCTCGGCCGCGTGCAGAACATCGAAAAGTACGTCCTCGGCGGAATCGTCGTCATCGCGGTCGGCATGTGGGCGTACCACCAGTGGAAAGAGCGGCGCGAGAGTCAGCGCGACTAGCCGCCACGGGCGGCTGCGTGGATTGCTCCGCCTCGCGGCCTACCTGCCGCCACGTCACGATCCTCCGACTCGAACGCGAGCGGATTGTGCGGAAGTATGTGCGTGCAGACGCCGCCGACGTCGACTTTCGGATCCGAACGCCGTGACCGGCTGCTGCTGCTGATGCACGAACCACGAGAGCGCTTCGTTGAGGCCGGCTGTCGCCGCGCTCGTCGCCTGTCCCTGCACCTGCACCTGCCGCGCGAGCGATAAAGGTATTGATGGCATCGATCGACCCATTGATGACACCGATCGTCCCATCGACGGCACCGATCGTCTCATCGATGACACCGATGGTCTCATCGACGACACCGACCGTCTCATCGATGGCAACGATCGTCTCATCGATGACACCGATGGTCTCATCGATGACACCGATCATCCCATCGACGGCACCAATCGAGGCCTCGATGGCACCGATCGACCCATCGATGACACCGATCGAGGCATCGATGCGACCGAACACCGGGCCGCTGACGTGCTCAACTGGCGCGGTGTCAGCGCTGAGTTCGCGGAACCTTAACGCTGACGTTGCGGAATCAACGCTGAGTTCGCGGGACCTCAACGCCGACGTCGCGGAACTCATCGATCAGCTGCCGTGACTCATCGAAGGCACTTAAGCCTTGTTCTTCTCGTCCGGGACCATTGGTTCCCACAGCTCCACCTTGTTGCCGTCGGGATCCATGATCCACGCGAACTTGCCGTTCTCGTCGGAGTCGGGTCCCTTCACCACCTCGACGCCGTTCTCCTTCAACTGCGCGAGGAGCGCTGTCAGATCGTCGACGCGATAATTGATCATGAAGCTGGACGTGCTGGGGCTGAACCATTTCGACTCGCGGTCGGCAACGTGCCAGACGGTCAGGCCACCGTCCTCCGCCTGGTCCTCGGGCCACTTCAGGATCGCCCCTCCCCAGTCTTCGAGCTTCAACCCCAGGTTGTCCCGGTACCACGCCGCGAGCTGCTTGTGGTCCGACGTCGACTTGAAGAAGACACCACCGATCCCGGTCACGCGTGCCATCGCGACCTCCTAGTCCAGTTTTTGACTTCGCTCTTGTATTCGAGCAGCGCGTCGCTGTCAACGCCGTCTCGCACTGACTGGAAGGAGCATCACATCGGTGAAGAACTTCGAACCTTCGTTCTCAAGCGGGCGCACCGGGTCTAAGCTTCCCCCATGCGAAAACTCGTGTTGCTGTCGCTCCTCGCCGCCCTGCCGCTCTTTGCGGCGAAGCCGTGGGAGACGTTCGACTACGCGAAGGAGCGGCTGACCGATGCGGCGGTCGCGGATCGCACGCTCGATGAGCTGCGGCTGGTGCGCGGGATCATCTTCGGCCGCCACGGGCGCGTCTTCGGCGTGGACCGCGACATCGACCGCTACCTCCGCGCGCAGAGCTGGTACAAGGCCAATCCTGACTTCGACAACATCGACCTCAGCGAATTGGAGCATGCGAGTCTCGACGTCATCCGCGGCGCCGAGGCGCGGTTGCATGCGCACGTCGAGCCGGGCGACATGCGCTGGTGGAAGGCGCGGTCTCTCTCCGAGTCGCTCCTCGGCGAGCACACCGGCCCGGAGCTGCGCGTGCTGCTTGCGGAGATCGAGGCGATTCACGGAAAGTATCTCGAAGACTCGCCGACGCTGCAGGCCTACTTCGACGCGCGCTACTGGTATCGGATGGATCGTGACTACGATCCGAAAGTGCTGACGGCGATCGAGCGCAAGAACCTGGATGTGATCGAGTCGGCGATCCATCGCCAGCGGAAGGTCGTGCTGCTGCCCGGTGACCTGGCTGGATGGTTGGACAAGCCGATCACGCCGTTGGCGCTTGAGAACATCGGCCTGCACGAGCTGCGATTGCTGCGCAACGAGATCTACGCGCGCCGCGGACGCGAGTTCAAAACGGCGTGGCTCGCGAACTGGTTCTCGCAGTACACCTGGTACAAGCCGGACGAGAAGTTCCGCGACGACATGCTGACCGCCGTGCAGAAGAGCAACGTCCGCATCATCACCACGCGCGAGCGCGAGCTGCACGACGCGCTGAGCACGAAGGAGATGAAGACTTCGATGCTCGAAGGACTGTTCACCGAGGATCTGCGCCGGCTGCGCAACGAGATCTACGCGCGGCGGGGACGCCCGTTCAAGGATCAGGAGCTGCGCGAGTACTTCACGAGCTTCGACTGGTATCACCCGGCATCGTCGTTCAACGAAGCGTCGCTGACGCCCGTCGAGCACGCGAACGCGGAGCTCATTCGCCGGATGGAAAGCGAAGCGTCGAGTCGCATCAACTTCGAAGGGTGATGAGCCCTTCGCTCCGCGGTCCGCGGAGCCTCGTCCAAAGCTATCCTTCGTACGCCTTCTGCTCCAGCTCTGCCTGCGCGGCCGCGAGTCGCGCGACCGGTACGCGATACGGCGAGCACGAGACGTAGTCGAGCTTGCACGAGCGGAAGAAGCGGATGGAGTCGGGGTCGCCGCCGTGCTCGCCGCACACGCCGACTTTGAGCTTCGGGTTTTTCGAGCGGCCGAGCTCCGTGCCGAGGCGCACGAGCTGTCCGACGCCTTCCTGGTCGATCGACTCGAACGGATCCTTCGGAAGGATTTTCTTGTCGACGTATTCCGGCAGGAACGTGCCGGCGTCGTCGCGCGAGTAGCCGAACGTCATCTGCGTGAGGTCGTTCGTGCCGAAGGAGAAGAACTGCGCGTTGCCGTCGGCAAGCTTGTCGGCGATGAGCGCCGCGCGCGGGATCTCGATCATCGTGCCGACGAGGTAGTCGATCTTCTCGCCGCGCTCTTTCGCGACTTCGGCGGCGATGCGATGCACCATCTCGGTCGTGAGCTGCAACTCCTTCACGGTCCCGACGAGCGGGATCATGACCTCGGGGTGCACGCCGATGCCGTCTTTTTTTACGTCGGCCGCGGCCTGGAAAATTGCGCGGACCTGCATCTCGTAGATTTCGGGATAGGTGATGCCGAGGCGGCAGCCGCGATGGCCGAGCATCGGATTCGTCTCGTGCAGTTGCGTGACTTTGTTGCGCAGCTCGACGAATCCCCAGTTCATGTCGCGCGCGACCGCCGAGATCTGCGCCTCGGTGTGCGGAAGGAATTCGTGCAGCGGCGGATCGAGGAGGCGGATCGTGACCGGCAGTCCCGCGAGCTCGCGAAAGATCCCTTCGAAGTCGCCGCGCTGGAACGGCAGCAATTCGTCGAGTGCTTTGCGCCGCCCCGCTTCGTTGCGCGCGAGGATCATCTCGCGCACTTTCAGGATGCGCTCCTCGGCGAAGAACATGTGCTCGGTGCGGCAGAGGCCGATGCCCTGCGCCCCGAAGAGCCGCGCCACGCGCGCGTCGTTCGGCGTGTCGGCGTTCGTGCGAATGCCGAGCGAGCGAATCTCGTCCGCCCATTTGAGGAGGCGATCGAAATTGCGGAACACTTCCGAGTCTTCGGCCTTCATCGTGCCGTCGATGAGAACCTGCACGATTTCGGACGGCTTCGTCGCGAGCTTGCCGCCGAGGATCTCGCCGGTCGTGCCGTCGATCGAAAGCCAGTCGCCTTCTTCGAGCGGCTCATGTCCTTCGCTGCGCAACTCGCCTTTGTTGTAGTCGACCTTCAGCGATCCCGCGCCGACGACACACGGACGTCCCATGCCGCGCGCGACGACGGCCGCGTGCGACGTGAGACCGCCGCGCGACGTGAGAATGCCGGCGGCGCTGTGCATGCCGGCGATGTCTTCCGGCGATGTCTCGATGCGCACGAGAATCACCGCCCCGTCTTTGGCCATGCGCACGGCGTTCTCGGCGTTGAATGCGATCTGTCCCGTCGCCGCGCCCGGTCCGGCCGGAAGTCCGCGGCCTAGCAGGCGTCCGCCTTTCAGCGCCTTCGCTTTTTCGTCCGCGTCGAACACCGGCGCGAGGAGCTGCACGATCTGGTTCGCTTCGACGCGCTCGACCGCCTCTTTGTGCGTGATCAATTCTTCGTCGACCATGTCGCACGCGATCTTCACCGCCGCGAATCCGGTGCGTTTGCCGGTGCGCGTCTGCAGCAGGTACAGCTTCCGCGACTGGATCGTGAACTCGATGTCCTGCATGTCGCGGTAGTGCGCTTCGAGTTTCTTGTAGACGTCGACGAGCTGGTTGTACGCCTCGGGCATCGACTTCTCGAGATCGCTGATCGGTTGCGGCGTGCGGATGCCGGCGACGACGTCTTCGCCCTGCGCGTTCGGCAGGAACTCGCCGAAGAATTTTCTCTCGCCGACCGACGGGCTGCGCGTGAACGCGACGCCGGTCGCGCAGTCGTCGCCCATGTTCCCGAAGACCATCGACTGCACGTTGACCGCGGTGCCCCATTCGTCAGGAATGCCGTTGAGTTTGCGATAGGTAATGGCGCGCTGGTTGTTCCAGGAGTTGAACACCGCGCCGATTGCACCCCACAGTTGTTCGTGCACGTCCTGCGGAAAGTCGCGTCCGATTTTCTCCTGGACGAGTTTCTTGTACGTCGCGACGAGCTCGCGCAAAGCGTCCGCCGGAATCTGCGCGTCGGTTTGCGCGCCCGCGTGCTCGCGCGCGGCGGTGAGCTCGTGCTCGAAATGCTCGCGATCGATCTCCAGCACGACGTCGGAGTACATCTGGATGAAGCGGCGATACGAGTCGAATGCGAATCGTTCGTCCGCCGATTCGGCGAGACCTTGCACGGTCTCGTCGTTGAGGCCGAGGTTGAGGATCGTGTCCATCATGCCGGGCATCGACGCGCGCGCGCCGGAGCGGACGGAGACGAGGAGCGGCTTCTTGCGGTCGCCGAATTTGCGGTCGACCGACTTCTCGACGTTCGCGAGATTGTCCGCGACCTGCTGCTTCAATTCGGGCGGATAGGTTTTGTCGTGATCGTAGAAATACGTGCAGACCGCCGTCGAGATCGTGAAGCCCGGCGGAACGGGAACGCCGATGTTCGTCATCTCGGCGAGGCCCGCGCCCTTGCCGCCGAGGACGTCTTTCATTTTGGCGTTGCCCTCGGCGTGGCCGTCGCCGAAGTAATAGACGTATTGGGTTGTCATGCGTGGCCGGATTATGACATTCCTGTCTGCCTGGCGATGCTCTGTGGAGCGGCGGCCGCCCTCGGCCGCCGAATCGCGCACATTCAATCGCCGTTCGGCTCCGGCGCCCGAGGGCGGGCGGCGCTCCACAGTGCGTCGCGAGGGTACTCATCGCGCGCGCAACTCGACACCATCCGCGATCGCGCGTTGCGGCGCGGTGATGCCTTTCGCTTCGCCGGCGTTCTGGATCTCGACGCGCGCGAGGTTTGCGCGCAGCGCATTGCGCACCGCCTGCTCCTCCGCCACGCTGTGCACCGTGACGACGAAACGTTTCGACGGTTCCTGCGCAACGATCTCCGCGAGCGTTTCGATTGCGCTCGCACCGTACGCCATCCATCTCCCCGCGCGCTGCAGCATCGCCTTGGCGAGCTTCGTCTCGTTGAACGCGACTTCGTTGCATTGCGCCGGCACGCCGAACCATCCTTCGCCGCTGTTCTGTTCGCGCACGCGCTCGTACCACCGCTCGCCGCTGAGGGCGCGCCGTTGCGGATCGAGCGTGAGGATCGCCGGGCCCCACATCTTTCCGCGCATCCAGGTCACGCGAATCGCGCGGCCGTCGGTGCCGCCGAGGACGTACAGCGGCGGATCGTTGCCGATCACGCCGGCGACGCTCGTGCCGCGGCGCGAGAAGCGCGCCGGCATTCCGTTGATGTGCCAGCAGCCTTCGATCGGCGGCTGTCGCGGCGGCTCGATGAATTGTCCTTTCGCCACGAGCGAGCGGATCGCCGCATACGCTGACACGCGGCCGATCGTTTCAACGCGCAAATATCGCGCGTTGAACGGCGTGACGCGCGCGAGCTGCGGATCGCGCTGCTGCTTCGGCTCGAGCGTCGCGATCTCGCGCCACGAGGCTCCATCGTCGGACGCGTCGAAGCGCACGCGCGGCGGCACTTCCGCGCCCGGCGGAATGATGGCGCCGACGCGGTCGATGCGCGCGCGCGCCGGGAGTGAGATGACAAACGTCTGTTCCGGACCGCTCGGCGGCGAGCGCCAGTACGACAGCCAGTCGCCGTCGATCGCGTGCGCGGCCGAGTTTTCGAGCGTGTTTTCGGCGGTGCGCGAGACGATCGAAGCTCCGCGCGCGAGACTCAGCAGGTTGGAACCGTCGACGTCATCGAGATCGATCTCGTCGTAAATCGTATTCGCCGGCGGCAGCGCGGGCGGCGGCTCCGGCGATCGTCTGCACGTTGCGACGAACAGCACGCAGCACGCAGCACGCAGCACCCAAGACCGCATCGCTAGGTCCGGTAGTCGCGGCGGTCGACGACGATCTGCCGGACGTCGGCGATCGGCTTGAGCGCGTGTGCCGTCTTCATCAGCAGCGACTTCCGGTTCGCGCGCACGCGCTCGTCGTCGACCATCACCATCACGTCGTCGAAGAACTTTTCCAGCTCCGGCGCGAGCGCGGCGAACGACTGCAGCGCCTCGCGATAGCGGCGCTCCGAGGCGAAGTCGGCGATCTGCGACGACACGAGATCGGCGAGCTCGTTGAGGCGGCGCTCGATGTCGCTGTCGAACAGCGAAGCATCGACCCGCGTCGAGTCGTGGTCCTGCGTGATGTTGGTGATGCGTTTGACGGAGTCGAGAAGCGAGAGGAAATCGGCCTCGTCGCGAATGGCTTTGAGCGCGGAGATGCGGTCGACGAGATCGGTGAGCGGGATGTTCAGCCAGCCCGACTCCATCACCGCGCGGATCTCGTCGTACGCGAATTGCCACGCCGAGGCTTCGAGGATCGTGGCGATGCGCTCGGCGAAGAAGGCGACGAGATCGGTGCGCGCCGCCGCGGACTCGGGAACCAGGTCCAGCAGTTCGCCGATCGACAACCGCACTTCGCGCTGATCGCGATTCAGCAGAATCTGCACGGCGCCTTGCGCGGCGCGGCGCAGCGCGAATGGGTCTTTCGATCCGGTCGGCTTCAATCCGATGCGGAAGAAGCCGGTCAGCGTGTCGAGGCGATCGGCGAGGGAGACGATCACGCCGACGAGATTGCGCGGCAGCGCGTCGTCGACGTTCGCGGGCTGGTAGTGATCGTAGATCGCCTGCCAGACCGGCTCGGGAAGCCCTTCCTCGCGCGCGTAGATGCCGCCTACTTTCCCCTGCAGGTCGGTGAACTCTTTCACCATCTCGGTGACGAGATCGGCCTTGCACAGCTTCGCCGCGGTCTCGACGTGACCGAGGTCGGCATCGATGTGCGAGGCGATCGCGATCGCGATCCGCTTCACGCGCTCCGTTTTCTCCGCGTAGTTGCCGAGCTTTTCCTGGAACTGCAGATGCGCGAGCTGCTCGATGCGCTCTTCGAGCTTTTTCCTGCGGTCGGTGTCGTAGAAGAACTGCGCGTCGGCGAAGCGCGCGTTCGTGACGAACGAGTTTCCGTACGCGGCATTGCCTTCCGGATCGCCTTCGTTGTCGAGCACCGCGAGGAACGAGCTCGTGAGTTTGCCGTCGCGGTCGCGGATCGGCAGCTGTTTCTGATGCACGCGCATCACCGTGACCAGCACTTCTTCGGGCAGCGCGAGATATTCGGGGCGGAACTCCGCGCGCACGACGCCCGGATACTCCGTCAGATACTGCCACTGCGCCCAGATCGAAACATCCTCGGACGGTACGCCGCCGGCCTGCTTCGCCAGCACGAGCGCGCGCTGCACCATCACGTTCTTGCGATGCGCGGCTTCGACGTCGACGCTCGCGAGCTCCAGCTTCTTCAGGTAGTCGTGGTACGAGTCGACTTTGAACGGCTGCGGCGCGAGCGTGCGATGTCCGACCGTCTTCACGTCCGACGCGACGCCGAAGATCGTGACCGGCAGATGCTCGCCTTCGAAGATGGAGACGATCGAGTGGACGGGGCGGATGTACGAATGCCCGCCCGCGCCCCAGCGCATCATCTTCGGCCAGCGCAGCGACTCGATCAGCTGCGGGATGCGCTCCTGCACGAGCGCGCTGATGTCGCGTCCCGCGATTTTCTTGCGGATACGAATGTACTCATCTGCCGATTCAATGATGTCGCCGGTCGTCGCATTCTGCTTTTTCAGAAATCCCTGCAGCGCGGCGTCCGGTGATTTCTTCGGCGGACCTTTGACTTCGATCTCGCGGTCTTCTTCACGCAGCGGAAGGTCGCGCAAAAAGATGATCAGCCGCCGCGACGTCGCGTCGGTCTTCCACTTTCCGCCGCCCAACTCGCCGCAGAGCTTTTCCAGCGCCGTGTCGACGGGCGTCGTCCAGCTGGACTGAAACATCCACGCCGGAATCTCCTCGGTGAGCAGCTCGAAAAAATATTCAGCCATTGGTGATCCGCTTCAGTGTCACACCGTCATCCTGAGACGGCGAAGCGCGACGAAGGATCTCGAAATACGAAAAGCCTGCAATTTAGAGATCCTTCGCCGTCTACGCGGCTCAGGATGACGAATTACCTTCATTTCTTTGCATGAGCGGGAAGCCAAGGTCCCGCCGCGATTCTAAGTATTGCTGCGCGCAGCGAACCGCCAGATCGCGCACGCGCTTGATCACGCCGACGCGTTCCGTCACGGACACCGCGCCGCGCGCGTCGAGGGTGTTGAAGAGATGCGAGCACTTGAGCGTCCATTCGTACGCGGGCAGCACGAGCTTCGCGTCGAGACAGCGCCGCGCTTCCCCTTCATACGCGTCGAAGAGCTTCCAGTGCAGATCGATGTCGGCGGTCTCGAAGTAGTACTTCGAGAATTCGTACTCGTCCTGTTTGCGGATCGCGCCGTACGAGACGCCGCCCACCCAGTCGATGTCGTACACCGACGACTTGCGCGAGAGAAACATCGTGAGGCGCTCGAGTCCGTACGTAATCTCCGCGGAGATCGGCGCGAGGTCGATGCCGCCGGCCTGCTGGAAGTACGTGAACTGCGTGATCTCCATGCCGTCGAGGAGAATCTGCCAGCCGACGCCCCACGCGCCGAGGGTCGGCGACTCCCAGTTGTCTTCCTCGAAGCGGATGTCGTGCTTCGTCAGATCGAGACCGATCGCGCGCAGCGAGTCGAGATAGAGGTCCTGCACGTCGAGCGGCGACGGCTTCAGGATGACCTGAAACTGATAGTGCTTGCCGAGACGGAACGGGTTGTCGCCGTATCGGCCGTCGGCGGGACGCCGGGAAGGCTGGACGTAGCCGACGTTCCACGGCTCGGGGCCCAGGACGCGCAGGTACGTCGCCGGATGCATCGTGCCGGCGCCGACTTCGATATCCATCGGCATCTCGATCGCGCAGCCGCGCTCGGCCCAGAAATTCTGGAGCGTGAGGATCAGCGACTGGAAGGTCACCGGCGGCATTGGCCGCGCATTCTACAGCCACGTATGGGGCAGACTTTCCAGTCTGCCTTCCCCCGGGGGCGCAGGCTGGAAAGCCTGCGCTACACGGAGAGCGGTGGTGACACCGTATCCGTTTGTGTCGGCGGCGGCTGTGTCGTCGTCGCCGTGTCGGTGTTCTCGGGCGGCGGCGGTTCTTCTGCCGTCGTCGTGGCGGTGTCGGTCTTCGTTGTCGTCGCCGTGTCCGTGTTGGTTGGCGGTGGCGTTGGCTGCGCGGGCTCGGTGTGCGCCGGCGGTTTCGGTTCCTTCGGGATCGGCGCGGTCACGGGAATCGGAACGCGCGGCTGCGGCTGCGTCGCCGTCGTGGCCGAAGTCATCGGCGGCGGGAGCGGTGCCGGGAGTGTGCCGGCGATGGGCGGCGGTTGCGGTGTGGTCGTCGTTGCTACCGCGTTCGGATTGATCGTGAGTGCCGTCGTCGTGTCGACGTTCGTGCCGGTGATCGGCGGCAGCGTTTCCCCCGGTCCCTGAATCGTCGACGTCACGCCGCTGGCGTTGCCTTCCTGCACCACTTCGTATTCCTGCTGCTTGCGCTTCGACGTGCTTCCGCCGCAACCGGCGAGAACCGCGGTGATGGTGAATGCAGCGATGAGTTTGGTTCGACTCATTCCCAGCCTTTGCACCGGTTTAAGTCGCAAGCGGCTTGCCACGTTCGCGATTTCCGGCGTTGATCTTGCGATCGTTCACAGCGGAGGAAACGATGGCTAAAGATCGCACGAACCAGGGTGGACCGACGCGGAGCCCGAAAGACGAACCGACCGATGACCGCGATCACGTGAACGCGCAGAGCCGCCGTGAGTTGCAGCAGCGGTCGGTGCATGGCGAGCGTCCCGGTCTCGGCCGGCGAAACGGCTCCGATAAAGCGCCACGCGGCTGAGCGCGACCTGGCGGTGGCTCGATCGTTGCTGCGGCCGATTCGCAAATGCCGGTCGATTTCGATTCCACTCTCATCCGCCGCGGACGGGCTGCCGTGACGATGACGGAGCTGGCCGCGTTCGTCAAAACGCTCGAAGAGCGGCCGGTGTGCACGTTGCTCGAAGAGCTGCCGCAAATCGCGCGACTCTCCGACACGAAATTCTCGCTCGCGCTCACGACGCTGCGCCGCCGCTTCCGCGGCGAGACGCCGGCCGACCAGCTTCAGCTGCGAGCGACGGCGTGGGAGATCGCCAAAGGCGTCGACGACCGCAACACCGCGGATCGCATCCGCGGCATCTTCACGGTCGAGCGAGCCTGATTCTTCCGCCGGAAATCTCTCATCGGCTCATCGAGTTGTATAAACCGGACCAACGTGGTACGGTTTCGCGGCGTTAGGGTTACCGGCGCGCCTGCGGCGCGCGGAGCGGGGTTGATACACATGCTGAAAATCTCCAAATTGACTGACTACGGCCTTCTCGCCTCCGTCTATCTCGCCCGCAAAGAGGGCGAGATCGTGGCGGCGCGCGAGATCGCGGAGTTCTATCACCTGCCGGTTCCGATGATCACGAAGGTGCTGAAGGTGCTGCACGTCGGCGGCTTGATCGACTCACACCGCGGCGTAGGCGGCGGATACTCGTTCGACGGCGACGCCGAGAGCGTCACCCTCGGCAATCTGATCGACATTCTCGAAGGTCCGTGGGACCTGACGGAGTGCGAGACGTTCGACGATCACGGCGAGGCGGCCTGCGCGATTCGCGTCGCGTGTCCGTCGCGCCGCTTCATGTTCGGCATCAACCGCGCAATCAAAGGTGCATTTGAGCAGGTCACGCTCGGCGATCTCGTCCGCGGAGGGATGCCTGTCCCCGTGATCGATAAACAACGGCTCACTGCAAGAGAAGCCACGATATGAGCAATCCCATATGAGCAACGTAGAAATCCAGGAAATCGCGGCACGCGAATACAAGTACGGATTCGTCACCAAGATCGAGTCCGACGTGGCGCCGCCGGGACTGAACGAAGACATCGTCCGCTTGATCTCCGAGAAGAAAGAAGAGCCGGAGTGGCTCCTGGAGTGGCGACTCAAGTCGCTGCGCCACTGGCTGACGATGAAAGAGCCGACGTGGGCGAACGTGCATTACCCGCCGATCGACTACCAGGCCATCAGCTACTACGCCGCTCCGAAGCAGAAGAAGAAACTGAACTCGCTCAACGAAGTCGATCCCGAGCTGCGCGCGACGTTCGAGAAGCTCGGCATCTCGCTCGAAGAGCAGAAGCGTCTCAGCGGCGTCGCCGTCGACGCGGTATTCGACAGCGTGTCGGTTGCGACGACGTTTCGGGCGGAGCTGGCGAAGCTCGGGATTATCTTCTGTTCGTTCTCCGAGGCGGTGAAGAACCATCCGGAGCTCGTGCGGAAATACCTCGGCAGCGTCGTTCCGTACACCGACAACTATTTTGCGACGCTGAACAGCGCGGTATTTTCCGACGGCTCGTTCTGCTACATCCCGAAGGGTGTGCGCTGTCCGATGGAGCTGTCAACCTACTTCCGCATCAACACCGCGAACACCGGACAGTTCGAGCGCACGCTGATCGTCGCTGACGAAGGCTCGCACGTCAGCTACCTCGAAGGCTGCACCGCGCCGATGCGCGATGAGAACCAATTGCACGCGGCCGTCGTCGAGCTGGTCGCGCTCGACGGCGCGACGATCAAGTACTCGACCGTGCAGAACTGGTATCCCGGTGACAAGAACGGCAAAGGCGGCATCTACAACTTCGTTACGAAGCGCGGGAAAGCGTTGAAGAACGCGAAGCTCTCGTGGACGCAGGTGGAGACGGGTTCCGCGATCACGTGGAAGTATCCGAGCTGCATTCTGCAGGGCGACAACTCGGTCGGCGAGTTCTACTCCGTGGCGCTGACGAACAACTATCAGCAGGCCGATACCGGCACGAAGATGATTCACATCGGAAAGAACACCACATCGACGATCGTGGCGAAGGGCATCTCCGCCGGCCACGGACAGCAGACCTATCGCGGCGCCGTGACGATTCTGAAGAATGCCGAGAACGCCCGCAATTACTCGCAATGCGACTCGCTCCTCCTCGGCGACAAGTGCGGCGCGCACACGTTCCCCTACATCGAAGTGCGCAACTCGACGGCGACGATGGAGCACGAGGCGTCGACGTCGAAAATCGGCGAGGACCAGCTTTTCTATTGCCAGCAACGCGGCATCAGCGCGGAAGACGCGGTGTCGATGATCGTCAACGGCTTCTGCCGCGAAGTGTTCCGCGAATTGCCGATGGAGTTCGCGGTCGAGGCGCAGAAGCTGTTGGGAGTCTCTCTCGAAGGAAGCGTGGGGTAGTCGTGTCATTCCGAGCGTGAGCGAGGAACCTGGGCGGGTGGGGCCACGATCCATGTGCCTCGCTGCACCGCCCACCCAGGTCCCTCGCTTACGCTCGGGATGACATAGGAAAGAAGCAATGCTCGAAATCAAAAACCTGAAGGCCGGAATCGACGGCAAGGAAATTCTGAGAGGGCTGGATCTCTCGATCCAGCCGGGTGAAGTGCACGCGATCATGGGGCCGAACGGCTCCGGCAAATCGACGCTCGCGAATGTGCTCGCGGGAAGGCCGAAGTACGAAGTGATCTCCGGCGACGTGCTCTACGAAGGAAAAAACCTGCTCGAGCTGCCGGCCGAGGAGCGGGCGCGCGAGGGCGTGTTCCTGGCGATGCAGTATCCGGTCGAGATTCCGGGCGTCAACAACATCTACTTCCTCAAAGCCGCGCTGAACGCGGTCCGCAAGCATCGCGGCGAGGAAGAGCTGGATGCCATGGAGTTCCTGCAGCTGGCGCGCGAGAAGATGAAAGTCGTCGAGCTCGACGAGTCGTTCATGAACCGCGGCGTCAACGAGGGATTCTCGGGCGGTGAGAAAAAGCGCAACGAGATTTTCCAGATGGCGGTGCTCGATCCGAAGCTGGCGATTCTCGACGAGACCGATTCCGGCCTCGACATCGACGCGCTGCGCATCGTCGCCACCGGCGTGAACAACCTTCGCAGCGAAGCGCACTCGGTGCTCGTCATCACGCACTACCAACGCCTGCTGCGCTATCTCGTCCCGGACTTCGTGCACGTGCTGTCGAACGGCCGGATCGTGAAGTCGGGCGGGAAAGAACTCGCCGAAGAGCTCGAGCAGAAGGGCTACGACTGGATCGAACAGGAGGCGGTGGCGTGATTCAGGAGCGCGCCGCGGAAACGTTCGCGAAGCTCGGCTGGCCGACGCCACGCATCGAGGAGTGGAAGTACACCAACCTCGCACCGCTGTCGAAGATCGACTGGCGCGTCGACGAAGAAACGCACGCGGTCGACACGCCGCTGACCTTCGCCGCTCGCGCGGCAAAAGAACTGATTTTCATCAACGGCGTAGCGCAGGCTGGAGAGCCTGCGCGCGAAATGAAAACCACCATCGCCGACTGGGAACGCAACGCGATGGTCGCGTTGAACTTCGCGAACCGGCAGGACGGCGCGCGCATCGAGATCCCGAGCGGCACGGTCGTCGACGGATTCATTCACCTCCTTTTCATCGGACAAGGGGATGGCATCTGGTCGCATCCGCACAATCAGATCGTCGTCGGCGCGAACTCGCAGGTCGCGATCGTCGAGACGTACACCGGCCGCGGCGCGTACTTTACGAATGCAGTCACGGAGATCATCGCCGGCGAGAACTCGGTCGTCGATCACTATCGGCTGCAGTGCGAGTCGATGGATGCGTATCACGTCGGCAGCGTCTATATCCGCCAGGAGCGCGGCGCGCACGTGACATCGCGCAGCATCGCCGTCGGCTCGGCGCTCGCGCGCGCGGAAGTGAACGTCGCGCTGGCGGGTGAAGGCGCGAACATTGTCCTCGACGGACTCTTCGCCGGCACGGCGAAGCAGCATCTCGACAATCGCACGGTCATCGATCACGTGAAGCCGCACTGCGAGAGTCACGAGCTGTACAAAGGCATCCTCGATCAGAACGCGCGCGGCATTTTCGACGGCCGCATCATCGTGCGTCCCGACGCGCAGAAGACGGTCTCGAAACAGGAGAACCGCAATCTGCTGCTCAGCGAAACGGCGGTCGTCGACTCGAAGCCGACGCTGGAGATCCACAACGACGACGTGAAGTGCAACCACGGCTCGACGATCGGACAGATCGAGCAGGAGTCGCTGTTCTACCTCCGCTCGCGCGGCATCGGCGAAGAGGAGGCGCGCAATCTCCTGGTCCACGCATTCGCGAGCGAGATCGTGGACCGGATGAAGATCGAGCCGGTGCGCGAGCAGGTGCGGCGCGTGCTGTTCCAGTCGATGCCGCAACGACTGCCGGAGAGGAGAGGAGAGCTGCGATGAGCGCCGTGATTGAGCCGCGCGTCGAATACGACGTCGAATCGATTCGCCGGGACTTCCCGATCCTCAAACGCCTCGCGCGCGGCAAGCATCTCGTCTATCTCGACAACGCCGCGACGACGCAGAAGCCGCGGCAGGTGATCGATCGCATCGTCCGCTACTACTCCGAAGAAAACTCGAACGTCCATCGCGGCGTGCACTACCTCAGCGAGCTCGCGACCGTCGAGTACGAGAACGCGCGGGGATACGTGCAGCGCTTCATCAACGCGCGCGACGTGAAAGAGATCGTCTTCACTCGCGGCACCACCGAGTCGATCAACCTCGTCGCGCAGACCTGGGGACGCAAGAACGTCGGCGCAGGCGACGAGATCCTCATCTCCGCGATCGAGCATCACTCGAACATCGTTCCGTGGCAGATGCTCTGCGCGGAAAAGAACGCCACGCTGCGCATCGTCCCGGTCGCGGACAACGGCGAGCTGCTCATCGACGAGTACGAGCGGATGCTCAATCCGCGCGTGAAGCTCGTCGCCGTCGGCCACGGCTCGAACGCGCTGGGCACGATCAATCCTATCAAGCGAATGATCGCTGCCGCGCACGCGAACGGCTCGCTCGTCCTCATCGACGGCGCGCAGGGCGTCCCGCACATGCGCGTCGACGTGCAGGACCACGGCAGCGACTTCTACGCGTTCTCCGGCCACAAGGTCTACGGACCGACCGGCGTCGGCGTGCTGTACGGACGCGAAGCGCTGCTCGACGCGATGCCGCCCTGGCAGGGCGGCGGCGACATGATCCTCTCGGTCTCGTTCGAGAAGACGACCTACAACGCGCTGCCCTACAAGTTCGAAGCGGGAACGCCGAACATTGCCGGCGTCATCGGCCTCGCCGCGGCGCTCGAGTACGTCTCCTCGATCGGACTCGATGCGATCGCCGCGTACGAACACGAGCTGCTCGTTTACGCAACCAACCGGTTGCGCGAGATCGAAGGGCTGCGCATCATCGGAACGGCGCGCGAGAAAGCGGCCGTGATCTCGTTCGTCCTCGAGGGCGTCCATCCGCACGACATCGGCACGATCCTCGACCAGGAAGGGATCGCCGTCCGCACCGGTCATCACTGCGCGCAGCCGGTGATGCTGCGCTACAACATCCCAGCGACCGGACGCGCGTCGTTCGGTCTCTACAACACGAAAGAAGAAGCGGACGTGCTCGTCGCGGGACTTCGCAAAGTCATCGAGGTGTTTCGATAATCCGATGTCCGATTTGAGAGAGCTCTATCAGCAGGTCATCCTCGACCACAACAAAAATCCGCGCAATTTTCATGAGATGGCCGACGCCACGCGGCACGTTGACGGTTACAACCCGCTCTGCGGCGATCACTACACGATCTTCGTCCGCACCGACGGCGACACTATTGCCGACGTGAGCTTCACCGGCAACGGCTGTGCGATCTCGAAGGCCTCCGCGTCGGTGATGAGCTCGACGGTGAAAGGAAAGTCGAAGGAAGAGGCCGAGAATCTCTTCCATACCTTTCATCGTCTCGTGACAGGAGATACGAGCGGCCTCAGCGCGGCCGACCTCGGACGGCTGGCGGCGTTCTCAGGCGTCAGCGAGTTTCCGGCGCGCGTAAAATGCGCGACCCTTGCATGGCATACATTGAAAAGTGCGCTCGACGGGCAGGCCGAGAGCGTTTCGACGGAATGACGATATGAGAGAAGAAGTCACGTTCAGCCGCAACGCCGAAGCGATCATGATCCCCAGCGGTGAGAAAGTCCTCGTGCCGAAAGGCGCGCAGGCCACGATCACGCAATCCCTCGGCGGCACGTTCACGCTGATCACCGACCGCGGCTTGATGGTGCGCGTGTCGGGTAAGGAAGTGGAAGCGATCGGCAAGACTCCGGTCGAGACTTCCGAAGTCAAAGCGGAGGAGCTCACGCCGGAAAAGCTCGAAGAAATGGTGTGGGAGGCACTCAAGACCTGCTTCGACCCGGAGATCCCCGTCAACATCGTCGACCTCGGCCTCGTGTATCTGTGCGAGATGAACGAAGGCGACGTGAAGATCAAGATGACGCTCACCGCGCCCGGCTGCGGCATGGGACCGGTTCTCGCGAGCGACGTGAAGAACAAGCTCGAGCAGCTGCCCGGCGTGAACAACGCCGAGGTCGAAGTCGTGTTCGATCCGGTGTGGGACCGCAGCATGATGTCCGAAGCCGCGCGCTTGCAACTCGGCATGATGTGGTGAAGTACAATCGGCGCCATTCCGATGGCGTTCTGTGCATACTGCGGCAACCAGCTCGCTGAAGTTTCCTACGCGCCTTGTCCGCGTTGCGGCAATCCGTCGAACGGCGCGCCTCCGGGATCGATCCAGCGTCCCGTGCCGGGGAAGAGCTCGAACACGGCGATGATCGTCGTCATCATCGTGGTCGTCGCGTTCCTCGGCATCGCCATCCTCGGCATCATCGCCGCGATCGCCATCCCGAATTTCATGACGGCGAAAGAGCGCGCGATGCAGCGCCGCACGATGTCCGACCTTCGCTGGATGGGGACGGCAATCGAAGCGTATGCGACGGACAACAACCGCTATCCGAAAGCGGCGACGATGGAAGAGTTGCAGACCGTGCTGACGCCGACGTACACGAAGACGCTCGCGATCAGGGACGGCTGGAATCACGACCTGCGCTACGAAGCGTGGTCGCGCCAGGGTCAATACGACAGTTATGCGGTGGGGAGCGCCGGGAAAGACGGGATCTGGGAGCACGAGACGCTGCAGGAGTACACGCCGGGATCGACAACGCATTTCGATTGCGACATCGTGTACTCGGCCGGCTCATTCATCCAGGCACCGGAACTTCGGCAACGATAAGGAGACGATGTGAACTGTCCGAATTGTGGAACCACGAACCTCGACAACGCCAGCATTTGTGCGAATTGCGGACGTCCGCTCTCGACGCCGAGCTACACGCCTCCTCCTCCTGCTCCTTCGTCGTACACGCCGCCGCCTCCGGGAGGAAGCTTCGGAGGTGCTACCGCCGCACCTGCGCAAATCCCGAACTATCTCTGGCAGTCGATCGTCGTTACGATCTGCTGCTGTCTGCCGTTCGGCATCGTCGGAATCATCTTCGCCGCGCAGGTGAACGACAAGATTCGACGGGGCGACATTCAGGGCGCGATGGTCGCGTCGAAGAATGCGAAGACGTGGGTGCTCGTCGCATTCATCGTCGGAATCGTCCTGCAGATCGTGGTCTGGGGCTTGTACAGTGCAGCGATCCTTAGCGCCATTCACTCGGGTCAATTTAACCGTTAGCGCGATCGTAGGCGCGGCGGGAGCGTGGATTCTCTACACGTTCCCGCCGGGCCGCGGCTCGTTCTATCCGCGCTGCGTCTTCCACGCGACGACCGGCCTGCTCTGCCCCGGCTGCGGCACGACGCACGCGCTGCACGAGCTGCTGCACGGGCAGTTCGGCCCCGCGTTCAAATCGAATCCGTTTCTCTTCGCGGTGATGCTCGGCAGCGTCTACGCGGCGCCGAGTCTTCTGCGCGGAGAGACACCGCCGCTGTTCATGAAGACGTGGTTCGCGTGGACGGCGTTCGCGGTGGTGATGGCGTGGTGGATCGGACGGAACATCTTCTAAGTGGAGCGGCGGGCTCTTAGCCCGCCGAAAAGAGAAACGGTGGGCTAAGAGCCCACCGCTCCACTCTCATCGATGATCGTTGAAGAATGTCCACTCGCCGATCGGGTGTCCCTGCTGGAGTTGTTGCGCCTGCATGTATCCGTCGATCGCGCCGAGGATGGAGATGAGTCCGCTGCCTGCGCCGCAGGTGACGAACAGCAGGATGATCCACGCGACGATCGCGACGATTCCCTTCACCTTCTGCCCGATGATGATGTAGCCGACGCCTCCGCAGACGAGCAGGTTCAGGACGAGAACCAGGATCGGGTCTTTCGGTGGAGTCGTGGGATAGATGATGCCGCCTCCTGCGCCTGATGGCGCTGCTGGCGGTGGCGGCGGGGGATTCATGTCGGACATCGATTCTCCTTACAGCGATTTCTGCGCAAAGTCGGTGACGACCGGAATCGTCGGACGCTTCCCGCCGACAGCCTGCACGATGCAATAGATGTGCAGCACGAGAATGCCGATCCAGACGACGCAGCCGATCACGGACATGCCGCAGCCGAGGCCCGCGAAGACGCGGCTGAGCGCGATCTGGATGATGAAGAGGCCGACCCAGACCACGAAGTCGACGATCAGCAGGCCCACGCCGTTTCGGGCGTGCCACATGATTTCGGGGTCGTCCTTCTTGGTGAAGTAGGGAATGAGGGCGAGCAGTCCGAGGTAGGACAGCACGACCATCAGCGTGCGATCGGAGCCGGGCGCGGGTGCCGCTCCGGGTGGTGGCGGCGGGGGAGGAACATACGAGCCGCCTCCCGGCGGCGGAGGTACTGAGGGCGGAGGAACGTCGCTCATTTCTTCTCCTTCTCGAAGTTCATAACGCGAGGATTCTAATCTAATCGCTTTCGCCGAGGCGTGTGAGGCGGCGCACAGCGGCAGCGAGCGGAACGATGGCGACGGCGAGCGAGACGAGGAGCGCGATCGCCACCGGCGCGAGCGCCGATGCTCCTTCGCGCTCGCCGAATACGCGCCAGAGGAAGTAGCTCATCACCGGCCGCGCCATCAGCACCATCATCGCCGCGACGTAGGTCATCGAGAGGATCATGTAGGCGAAGCCGCCGAGGGAGAGTCCGACCTGCAGCGGGTTCTCGGCGTTGAAATTCGGCGCGAGCGCGCCCATGCCGACGCCGAGACTCACGAGGGTGATCGCCAGCATCGACGCACCCGTCAGCGTGAACGCCCACACGACGCCGTTCGCGCCGAGGATCACGTTGGCGAACGTAGTGAGCAGCAGCGCGAGGAGCGTCAGCGGCGCGGAGTAGACGAGCACTTTGACGATGATGAAGTGGCGATACGACACCGGGGCGGTCTGCACGATCCAGAATGCTTTCCCTTCGGCGGAGACGGACGGATACGCGAAACGGAGACAGATTGCCGCGATCACGAAGCCGGCCATGCCGAGGTTGCCGTAGGCGACGATCGTGGCGCGCGCGTCGCCGCCCAGCGGCAGCATGCGGATGTTGTAGAGGTAGATGAACAACAGCGCCGCCATCAGGAACACCTGCGACCACTGCGCGACGTCGCGTCCGATGGTGCGCACTTCCTTTCCGACCATTGCCCGTAATGGCGGATCGGCGCGCGCGACGAGGCGGTCGAGGATGCGCGTCGCCGACTTCGCGCCCATCGCCACCGGCGCCATGCTCTCGCGCGCTCGGACGAACGCGGTGAAGTACGACGAGCGCGCGACGAGCATGAAGAGCGCGAACAACACGAGCGCGGTGATCGCGATGCGCGGCGAGATCGCGAAGGCAATGTCATGCGTCATCAGCGACGCCAGTGCGGTGCTCGGATAAATCGTCATCGACGGCAGCTCGATCGCCTTGAGCACGCGCGCAACGTCGTCGGTGGAGATCTGCGCGAAGAGGCGCTCGGGCCGGCTCATGCGGAACGCGATCACGACGATCGTCATGATCAGCACCGCGATCGACGCGACGATCTGGTGGACGCGCCGCACCGGAAACCAGCGCACGAGCAGGAGGATGACGAGCGACGCCAGCGTGATCGGGATGGCCAGCATCAGCACGAGGTTGATCAGCACCATCGGATAAAACGCGAGCGGCTTGTGATACTGCCGCGCGAACGCGACGAAGAGCGGCAGCAGAAAGAGAAAGATGATGGCTGCGCTTTGTGCGAGCGTTTTCAGCCAGCGCGAGATCGCGATGCGCAGCTTCGAGCGCGGACCGGCGTGATAGATGTCGAGATCGAGGTCGGTGAAGAACGAGCCGATCGCGGTGGTCATGCCGGAGGAGAAGAGGACGACGCTGGCGACGAGGAACACGAGGCCGAGCAGATTGCGCAGCAGGCCGAGCGCGAAGAGCGGCGTTTCCTTCTCGACGTTCGCGACCGCCGCGAAGAGGCGCATGAACAGCACGAAGTCGCCGATGAGGAACGCCGCGAATGCGACGGCGACGACGATGACGCGCATCGTATTCGCCGCATTGTGCGGGCGGAGGCGGGCGAGCGTGATTCGGAGCGGCCACATATCGGTTGCGCGGTCACGCGGTCACGCAGTTACGCGGCCTGTGAAACCGCGTGACTGCGCAACCGCGTAACCGGGTCAAGCCAGCGGCTTGACCTCCTCGAACCACTTCATCGTCGATTCCACGCGCGCGGCGCGCGACTTCGCGCGCTCGATGCCGAGGAGCAGCAGCTTCTCGATGAGGCGCGGGTACTTCAGCTCCGTCGCTTCCCACAGCTTCGGATACATCGAGATGTTCGTGAAGCCCGGGATCGTGTTGATCTCGTTCACGAACAATCGGTTCGTGCCGCGCTCGAGAAAAAAGTCGACGCGCGCGAATCCCGATGCGCCGATCGCTTTGAAGGCGGTGATCGCAAGCCGGCGCAGTTCGTCGCTGCGCTCTTTCGGCAGCTTCGCCGGAATCACGAGCTGCGATTTGTCTTCGATGTATTTGTCCGTGTAGTCGTAGAACTCTCTTCCCGTGACGATCTCGCCCGGCACCGATGCTTCGGGCGTGTCGTTGCCGAGGACCGAGACCTCGACCTCTCGCGCGTCGACGCCGCGCTCGACCAGCACTTTCTCGTCGAATCGCAGCGCATGCGCGACCGCGGCTTCGAGATCGCGGTCGTTCTTCACCTTCGTCACGCCGACCGACGATCCGCTGTTCGCCGGCTTGATGAAGTACGGCAGGCGCAGCGCGTTCGTGATCGCGCGCGTGACGCGGTCGCGCTCGTGCTTCCATTCGCGCTCGTGCACCGCGACGTGCTCGATCATCGGCAGCTTCGACGCGGCGAACGCCTGCTTCATGTGCACTTTGTCCATCCCGATCGCCGACGCCGTCACGCCGCTGCCGACGTACGGAAGGCCGAGCATCTCGAGATAGCCCTGCAGCGTGCCGTCCTCGCCGCCCGTGCCGTGGATCAGCGGAAAGACGATGTCGATCGTGTGCGAGCGCGACCAGATCTCGAACGAAAAGCCGGGATGTCCGCTGTCGCTTTTCTCCTCGCCGGCGAGGATCTTCGCGCTCTTCTCCGGATCGACGAAGCGGCCGTCGCGTGCGATGCAGATCGGGATGACCTCGATGCGATCCTTCGACGCCGCGTTCGCAACCGAGCGCGCCGAAAGAATCGACACTTCATGCTCCGCCGAGCGGCCGCCGAAGAGGAGAACGGTTCGGATGACGGAGTGAATCATGGGGCGGTGAACGGAGAACGGAGAACGCAGAACGCAGAACGCAGAAACAATGAAGGCAGAAGGCAGAAGGCAGAGAGCAGAAGGAAGAACGAGCGCGTGCCGCGTGCACTTCTCAGTTCTACCTTCTGCCTTCTGCCTTCTGCCTTCATCTGTTCTTTATTCTTCATTCTGCGTTCTGCTTTCCCCGATCTCACTTCCCGATCGGCAGACTCCCCAACAAATACTTCAGGTCCTCATCCCTCCAACGAATGCCTCCGCCGACGATGAACGCGGTGTCATTGAGCGCGTTGTCCACGCCGGTGGTGAGGAAGATGCGCGGGGAGAGTTTCTGTTCTTTGCGCAGCGTGTATTCGCCGAAGAGGCGGACGTGCGGGTTGTCGTCGCGGCGTTTGCCGAAGTCGAACGCCTCGCCGGTGACGGTGACGCGGTCATTGAGTCGATAGTCCGCGCCGACGCCGCCGGTCGAATCGAAGAGGCCGACGCGCACGGCGACGTTGTCGAGCGTCCATCCCGCCTGCGCGGAGACGAGGAAGTCGTGATCGAAGCGCGTCTGCTTGATCGACGTCGTGGTCGATGCGCCGGTCGCTTCGTCGGTGCGCGTCTCGACCGTCAGCTTGTCGCGGCGGCTGCCGCGCGGATCCTGGGCGAGCTCGATGTTATAGAAGCGGTTGATGTCGGGATTTGGAACGAGGCGCAGCGTGACGGTCGATCGCGCGTTGCCGTCGAGGTCATTGCGCACGCCGCCGACTTCCTTCGTCTGGCTCAAACCGGCGAGGTAATCGGCCCTGATGCCGAGGTCGAGCTGCATGCGGCCCACGCGGCCGAGCGTGTTCTTCAGCTCCGTAACGCCGCCTTCGACCGCGTTCAGCGCGCTGGTCAGTTTGTCGTGCGCTTCATCGCTGTAGAAGAGCTTTCCGACCGTTCCCTCGCCGCTCTTCACTTTGCCGGTGATGTCGTTGAGGTTCTCCGCGGTGGTGCGGAGATCGGACGAGAGCCCGCGCAGGTTCGTGATCACCTCGCGCAACTCGGTGCGATTCTCACCGACCGTGCCGCTGATCTGGTTCGCCACCGAGTCGATCGAGTTTGCGAGGCGCGGAATCTCGCTGCGCAGATGCTCGGTAATCGCGCGCGTGTTGGCGAGCGTCGCGTCGATGTTCGAGCGGTTCGCGGCGATCAGCGCGCGCATCTCTTCGGTGATGGATTGCACGTTGCCGACGATCGCATTCAGCCGCTGCTCGCCCTGCGGGCCGCCTAACACATCGCGCAGCGACGTCGTGATCGCCTTCACGTCGGCCGCGATCGAGGAGAGCTGATTCGTCACGTCGTCGAAGGACGCGGGCGCGGTTCCCTGCAGCACGATCTTTCCTTCCGGCAAAATCGGCGCCGTCGGCGTGCCGGGATCGAGATTGATGTACTTCTCGCCGAGGAGGCCGAGGTTGGCGACGCGGGCGGCGGCGTTCGCGTGCAGCGGCACGTCGTCGTCGACCTTCATCGTCACCTGCGCGCGTCCGTCGGGCAGGACCTTGATGCGCGTCACGTGGCCCTTGCGGACGCCGGCGATGCGCACCGCCGATTCCTTGTCGAGGCCCGCGACGTCGTCGAACGTCGCCGTGATCTCGCGCATGCTGCGCGAGCGGCTCAGGTTCACGTCCTCGATCTTCAAAATGAAATAGCCGATCACGGCCAGGGCGATGATCATTACGACGCCGACTTTTGCTGCGTTGGACATGATTTACCTCAGTGGATCGACTCCCGCTTTCCGCATCATTTGAAACAGCGTAGCAAGTGGCAAACCGACTACGTTCGTATAGCTCCCGTGGATGGAATCGATGAACATCGCGCCGATCCCTTGCACGGCATACGCGCCCGCTTTGTCGAGCGGCTCGCCGGTGGCGACATACCACTCGATCTCGCGCTGCGACAGCGGAAGCATACGCACTTCCGACTCCGCCACGCGCGTGTCGCGATACTCCCGCTGCGCGCACTCCAGCGTCACGCCGGTATACACGATGTGCGTCTTCCCCGCGATCGTCGCGAGCATTCGCTCCGCGTCTTTCGCGTCGACCGGCTTCTCCAGCAGCTGATCGCCGAGAAGCACCGTCGTATCCGCCGCAATCACCCAATGCGCAGGATATTGCGCGGACAGCGCATGCGCTTTATCACGCGAGAGGCGCGCGACGTACTCCTCGGGCGCTTCGCCCTCCTGATGGATTTCGGGGACGTGACTCGGGAAGACATCGAAGTCGAGACCGATGGATGTGAGGAGCTCGCGGCGGCGGGGGGAAGCAGAAGCGAGAATGAAGTTCATCGGCCCAGGCCCGTCGCGTTCAGCGTGTTAGGGCGAGTTTTGCCTGTCGTGTGATCGGCGCGCACCGCACAGGAACGCAGAACGCAGAACGCAGAATGCAAAATTGAGAAAACCACCCGAGTTACCCGTCGCGCGGTTGGGCGGGCTTCTAAATTCTGCCTTCTGCGTTCTGCCTTCTGCATTCCGGTGCCGTGCGCGAACGAATGCGCCATGGACGACACACGCGCCGCGCCCCTACTCATGCCACACTCCTGGTCAAGCTTAGAACCACAACGCCTCCAATCTCGGGCGCTACGCGATAAAGAATCCGCAAATGTTCCGCGCGATACACCCACAATCCTTTGAGCGGCTCGAACAACGGCGCGCCTGCGATCGGGTCGTCGTCGATTTTCTCAAACGCACCATCCACCAATACGCGTTCATGCTCGGCGAGGTTCACCTGATCGACCGATGGCACAAGCCAGATTCGTTCCGAGTGGCGTTGCGGTTCTTCTTCGGATGCGGCGTTGATCGCGGCGGTGAGGTCGGGATCGTTGGCAATGTCGACGGTCTCGCGGAGCGCGAGGTATTCGTCGTACGAGACGAGCATTGCCACGGGACGTCCGTTGCGCTGCAGGAGCGTGCGCGTGCCGCGCACTTCGCATTCGCGAACCAGTTCTCGCGCGTCGTCGGGGAGATCGAGAACTTCGATGGTGTTCACGACACTGCCGCGGTTTCGAGCACGCTCTCGAGATAGGCGCGGAACTCGGCGCCGAGTTGCGGATGGCGCAGCGCGTAGTCGACCGTCGCCTTGAGATAGCCGAGCTTCTCGCCGGCGTCGTAGCGGCGGCCGTCGAAGACGTAGCCGTAGAAGTCGCCCTGCTTCACCAGCTCGCGCAACGCGTCGGTCAGCTGAATCTCGCCGCCCGCGCCGCGCTCGGTGCGCTCGAGGATCGCGAAGACCTCCGGCGGCAGGATGTAGCGGCCGATGATCGCGTAGCGCGACGGGGCTTTCGCCTTCGGCTTCTCGACCATGTCGCTGATTTTGAACTTGCGATTCCCCACCATCTCACCGGCGACGATTCCGTAGCGCGAGGTCTCTTCCGGCGCGACTTCCATCAGCGCGATGACCGGCCGTCCCGTCTCCTCGAACACGCGCCGCATCTGCAGCAGGCACGCTTCCTCCGCGAGGATCACGTCGTCGGGCAGCAGCACCGCGAACGGCTCGCGGCCGACTGCGTCCTTCGCGGTGAGCACGGCGTGTCCGAGTCCGAGCGCTTCTTTCTGGCGGACGGAGATCAGATCGACCATGCGGCTGACGACGTCGACTTCCGCGAGGAGATCGTTTTTCCCGCGCTCGCGCAGCGAGCGCTCCAGCTCGGAGGTGCGGTCGAAGTGATCGAGGATCGTGTCTTTTCCCTTCGACGTGACGATGACGAGCTTGTTGAGCCCCGAGTCGCGCGCCTCCTCGATCCCGTACTGCAGGATCGGCTTATCGACGAGCGGCAGCATTTCCTTCGGGATGACTTTCGTGGCCGGAAAAAACCGCGTGCCGAACCCGGCACAGGGGAAGACGCAGGTGCGGAGAGGCGAGGTCATTCGAGAGGAAGGATATCGCAGGTGGTGACGGGGGCTCGGGCGTTGGTGGGCTCGTTGCGTTTCGCGTTCTTGTGATTGATCTGCGCGCACGGGACAGGAATGCAGAAGGCAAGAGGCAGGAGGCAGAAGGCAGAAGGCAGAAGGCAGAAGGCAGAAGTAAGAAGACCGCCCGCGGGGAGGTGCTTCTCAATTCTGCCTTCTGCATTCTGCCTTCTGCATTCCTGGGCCGTGCGAGAAGACCAACTCACAAGCGCAACGCGCGACGAGCCGAAGACCGTGCTCGTCCCCCGCCCTCCCTCATGGCCGCCCGTTTGCTTCTGCCCGTTGTGGTAAAAAGATCCATCAACGGGCGGGCATGCGCAAACTCCTGATTTTTCTCACGGTTCTTCTCCTCACGACATCGTTGAGCGCACAGTGGCGAAGGGCGGGACTCTTCGGCGCGGACGTGCGCGCGCTGATCGCCGATCCCTCCAACCCCGATCTCCTCTTCCTCGGCACGAGCGGCGGTGAGGTCTATGTCTCGCATGACGGCGCGCGGTCGTGGACGACTCCGCGCAACGGCGCTCCGTTTCCGAGCTACGTCGTCGACAACCTGCTGCTCGATCGCGAGGGGCGGTTGTGGGCGGCGTCGTGGGGGTTGTGGGGCGGCGGTGTGATCGCCGTCTCGCCGGATGGCGGGAAGACCTGGGAGCGGCGCGACAAGGGTCTCGAAGACTTGTCCGTGCGCGCGATCGCGATCGATCCGAACGATGCGAACTTCGTCGTCGCCGGCGGACTCACGGGCGTGTTCCGCACGACCGACGGCGGCGCGTCGTGGACGAAGATCTCCGATCAGGAGAACGTCGAGTCGCTGGCGATCGATCCGAAGAATCGCGATCGCATCTACATCGGCACGTGGCGCCAGGGGTGGCGCACCGACGACGGCGCGAAGACGTGGAAGCGCATCGACAACGGGATGGTGCTCGACACCGACATGTTCTCGATCACCATCGATCCCGAGACGCCGAACAATGTCTGGGTCGCGACGTGCGGCTGGGTCTACAACACGACGAACGCCGGCGATCTCTGGACGCGCTATCGCGACGGCTTCAACAACCGCCGCATTCACGACGTCGAAGTCGATCCGTGCGACAAAAACACGGTTTACGCGGGATCGGTCGCCGGTCTCTATCGCTCCGATGACAACGGCAAGAGCTGGTACGTCGTCTCCGAAGAAAACCTCGTCGTGAACTCGGTCGTGCTCCATTCGCAGCGGCCCGAGCGCATCGTCCTCGCGGTCGAAGGCGACGGAGTGTACGTTTCACAGGATCGCGGCAAGACGTTCCAGCGCTCGTCGGACGGGCTGCACAACCTCCGCATCACCACGATCGCGCCCGATCCGTTCGAAAAGAATCGTGTGTACGCGGCCGTCGCATTCGGCGGCGCTGCGTCCGGCATCTATCGCTCCGACGACGCGGGAAAAACGTGGACGCGTGCGAGCAAAACGGCGTTGCCGGAAGTGCTGTCGATCGACATCTCGACCGAGGCCGATGCGGATGCGAAGTTCATCGCCGGAACGGAGAAGGGATTTTTCTGGAGCAACGACGCGGAAGAGTGGACGCAGGCGGAGCCGGCGACCTTTCCGATTCGCGTCGACAAGGTGCTGCGCTTCAATCGCTCGCGCGCATTCGCGGCGACGATCGAAGGCGTCTTCACGTCGCGCGACGGCGGAAAGAATTGGTATCGCCTCGCGGGTGCGAAAGACCGCGCGAGTGACCTCGCCGTCGGCATGCTCGGGGACAAGCGCGTTCTGTACGCCCTGACCGCGAACGGTGTCGCGGTGTTCGACGGCGGGAAGTGGAACGCCATCGCCGACGCGCCGCGCGGCCGCACGCTGGCGATGCGCGGCGACATGGTCTTCATCGCCGGCTCGCAGGGTGTGAAGGCGGGCAGCATCGACGCTTCGCTGCACTGGCAGCCGGTCGACGCGCCCGACGCGCAGTACGCGTCCGTGTACGGCGGCGGCAAGTCGCTCTTCCTCACGTCGCGCCAGCAGCGCGAGATCCTGGTCGGCGATTCAGCGACCGCAGCGTGGAACGAATTGACGCTGCCGTCGCGCAACACCGAGGTCACGTCGGTCACGACCGATCCGACGGCGGCCGACCGCTATTACGTCGGCACGCTCGGCGAAGGGATTTTCGTGTACGAAGGAAAGATGCGCCGCGCGTCCGTCACCGTGGGTCGTAATAACGCACCGCCAGCACTCCCAATCCCTTCCGCGCTTGCTCCGAGCTCGGATCATCCTTGACGACGGCCATCACGTTCGGCAGCGCGTCGTCGTAAATCAGGATCGACGACGTCGACTTGCGCGGCGTTCCGCGCGCGCCGCGGAGATACGTTTTCTCCTCGTCGAATGCCTTTCGAATTTCGGGAAGCAGCGCGAAAAATTCGAAGCGCACCGAGCGCAGGCGATCGTTCTTCAACTCCAGCGTCAGCGCTTTGTCGCCGTTGTAGTCGATGACGATCTCGTTCTTGTCCTTGCCGAACTTCGGGTTCCACGGCGCGATGACGTTCACCATCTCGTCGCGCGTCATGCCGATGATCAGGTGAAACGACTCCAGCCGCATCCACGAGACGCGGCTGTTCGACGGGAACGCTGACAACAGAAGGGCGAGAACGAGAGCCATCAGTGGACGTATTCGGATTCGGCGATCTCGATCGCCTTGCGCGACGCGATGATCGACGCCGCGAGCATCACGCGGCGGCCGATCTCTTCCCACTGCTGCGTCTTTACGAGATCGGGCACGGCCAGCGACGCGCCGAGGTTGACGGCGACGCAGCCGGCGTCGAGATAGTTCTCGATCATGTCCAGCGGCACGGGGCCGCCGGCGACGAGCGGGATGTCGCGAATCGGGCCGCGAATCGTGCGGATGAAGTCGGGACCGCCGAGGTAGTGCGCGGGGAAAATCTTCACGAGATCGCAGCCGGCGTCCCACGCGCGTACGATCTCGGTCGCGGTGGCCGCGCCGGCGACGCAGAGAAGATCGTTCTCGGCCGCGTACTCGATGACGTGCGGATCGGTGTGCGGCGAGACGATGATCTGCGCGCCCGCGCGACGCGCGGCGGCAGCATCGTTCGCGCTGCGCACGCTGCCCGCGGCAAGAACGACGTCGTCTTTGGCGTAGCGCTGCGCGATCGTGGCGATCAATTCGAGCGCATCGGGAGTCGTCATCGTGATCTCGACGACGTGGATGCCGTGCAATGCAAACGCATCGGCGACCGCTTCCGCGGCGATCGGATCATTTTCCCGGACGACACCGACGATCTGTTCATGAAGGACGCGCGCGAGGAGTTCTTTGCGAGACATAGTTCTCCGTGTCATCCCGAGCGGAGCGAGGGATCCCCGGCGGTAGAACGTTGTACGCGCCGTCGCGGGAGATCCTTCGTCATCTTCGCGACTCAGGATGACACCTAGTTTAACCTCTTCGCGATTTCGCGAAACTCCTCTTCTCCGCGCAAACCGTCCAATCTTGGATCCACATTCAGAAAAACCATCCACGACGAGCGGTCGTCGAGCGCCGCTTTCAGCTGTTCGAGTGCGCGTTCTTTGTCGCCGAGTCCGGCGTAAATGACGGCGATGTCGTAGGGCGAGACGTAGCGATCCTTCGCCTCGACCTGCAGCGCGTCGAGATAGAACAGCGCCTTTGCGCGGTCGCCGGCGATCGCGTGCGTGTGCGCGAGCATCGTCAAGAGAATCGGCACGCGATCGACTTCGAGCGCACGCGTGAACGCGTCGATCGCTTCGCCGTATCGTCCTTGCTGTCCCAGCGCCATTCCCAGCCATCCGTCCGCGGGAATGAATCGCTCGTCGAGCTCGAGCGCTTTGCGGAAGCAGCGAATCGCCGCGTCGTAGTTGCGCGAGAAGTAGTGCGGCCATCCCGCGTGCGTGGCGATGATCAGCGACAGCGGATCGAGGTCGGCCGCTTTGCGGACTTGTTCGAGCGCATCGTCATAGCGGGCGCGCGCGGCGAGGAGCATCGCGTAGCCGTCGTGTGCGGTCGCGTAGTTCGGATTCAACTCGATCGCGCGGCGATATGCCTCCTCCGCTCCGACCCAATCCCAATCGAACCACCACCGCACTGCTCCCAGCGACGCCCACGCCTCGGCCAATCCTTCGTCGAGCTCCATCGCGCGCATGGCCGCCGCTTTCGCCTTCGGCATGTTCTCGTGCGGCGGCAGCGGAATGTTCGTGGTCATCGTGACGAAGCAGTCCGCGAGTCCCGCGTACGCGCCGGCGAATGACGGGTCGTTCTCGATCGCCTCGCGGAAGAAGCTGATGCCCCGCCGCAGACTCTCCTCGGTGCGTTTGTTCCAGTGATAGCGCCCTTTGAGATAGAGCTGGTACGCGTCGCTGCTCTTCGTCGACTGCTTGCGCAGTTTCTTTTTCTCCGCGCCGGTGAGCTTGAGGCGCAGCTTCTCCGTGATCTCGCGCGACATGTCGTCCTGCAGCGCGACGAGGTCGGCGAGCGGGCGGTTGTACGTTTCGCCCCACAACTGCGATCCGTCGACCGTGTCGACCAGCTCGACGTTGATGCGCAGTCCGTCGCCCGCCTGTTTGAGCCGTCCCGTCAGCACCGCGCGCACGCGCAGCTCGCGGCCGATGCTTTGCGCGTCGACATCGCGATTCTTGTAACGAAACACCGTGCTGCGCGCCATCACCTTCAGCTTCGGCAGTCGCGACAGCTGATTGATGATGCCCTCGGTGATTCCGTCGCTGAGGTACTCGGTGTTCGCGTCGTTCGTTTCGTTTGCGAGCGGCAGAACGGCGATCGAGTCGATCGTCTTCGAGCGCGTCGTGCGGCGCTTCGTGAGATTCGCGAGGAGGTTGTCCTTCGGCATCGACGCGCTGCTGCCGATCGCGCGCAGCGTGAGCGCGAGATCGCGCGCCGATTGAAAACGCGCCGACGGAGTCTTCTCGACGCAGCCTTCGATGATGCGCTGGAACTCCATCGGCACCGCGGCTTCGAGATCGCTCGACGGCAGGTCGTCTTTCAGAATCGCGGCGATCGTTGCGGCGCCGGACTCGCGATGGAACGGACGCTTCGCCGTCACCATCTCGAAGAGGATGCAGCCGAGGGAGAAGAGATCGGCGGAAGGATCGACCGGCTCGCCGCGGAGTTGCTCAGGCGACATGTAGCCGAGTGTGCCGATGACCGTGCCGGGATCGGTCTGGAACCACTTCCTCGTCGGGATCGACGCTTCGTCGCGCTGCGTGAGCACCGGATCGGTCTGCGCGAGTCCGAAGTCGAGGATCTTCACGCGTCCTTCGGCGGTGAGGAAAATATTCTCCGGCTTGAGGTCGCGATGCACGATCGACTTCGCGTGCGCGGCCGCGAGTCCGTCGCACACTTCCGCGCCGATCTCCACCGCGCGCCGCCAGTTGAGCGCCGACTGTCGAATCGAATCGCGCAGCGTTTTTCCCTCGAGCAGCTCCGTGACGACGTAGAACGTGCCGTTCTCCTGACCGACGTCGTGCACGGCGACGATGTTCGGGTGCGACAGCGCAGCAATCGCGCGCGCCTCGCGCTCGAGCCGGCCCGTTGCTTCGACATCCTGCGACGCATCTTTCGCCAGCACCTTGATCGCGATGTCGCGGCCGAGGCGCGGATCACGTCCGCGATACACCTCGCCCATGCCGCCCTCGCCGAGGAGAGAGAGGACTTCGTAGGGACCGATTCGCGAACCTGCGGAGAGCACGTGGGAGACATTGTATGAAGGCAGAGGGCAGAAGGCAGAAGGCAGAAGTAAGAAATCGCAAAATGCGCGGCTCGTTCCTTACTTTCTTCCTTCTGCTTTCTGCTTTCTGCCTTCTGCCTTCATACGTTCATGCGCTAAGCTTTTCCCCTCACATGGTCCTCATCAACAAGGCGATCAATGAAGTCACGGTCAAGCTCGTGTACTACGGGCCGGGTTTGTGCGGAAAAACGACGAACCTCGAGAAGATCTACGGCAACCCGAAGCTCGAGAACAAAGGGAAGATGATCTCGATGTCGACGGAGACGGACCGCACGCTCTTCTTCGACTTCATGCCGATGGAGCTCGGCACGATCGCGGGACAGAAGGTGCGCGTGCAGCTCTACACGGTGCCGGGCCAGGTGTTTTACGACGCGACGCGCAAGCTCGTGCTGCGCGGCGCGGACGGCGTGGTGTTCGTCGCCGACTCGCAGCAATCGATGCGCGAGTCGAACATCGACAGCCTCGAGAACCTGCGGACGAACCTCCGCGTCAATCGCATCGATCCCGACAAGATCGCGCTCATCTTTCAATACAACAAGCGCGATCTTCCGAACGTCGACAGCGTCGACGACATGAGCGCGTATCTGCATGCCGGCGACGCGCCGATCGTCGAGGCGTCGGCGATCGGCGGCACCGGCGTGACGGCGACGCTGCGCGCGGCGATCGCGCGGATCCTCGACAACCTGAAGAAGAACGTCGACACGATGCTGCACGACGAGCCGCCCCTCGGCCCGCCCGACATGAAGCAGCGGGCCGGCGTGACGCCGTCGTCAGCGGGCACGCCGAAGTTGTCGATGACTGCCTCCCCCTCGCCCCCGCCGCCTCCACCCCCACCTCCCGTCATGGAGCTCGACCCGTTCGACTCCGCCATCGACATCGCGGTCGATGCGGTCGTCGAAGAAGATCCGTTCGGCGCGGCGGTTGCGGTCGCGGAGCCGGAGCCGATCGCGGGATACGACAATCCATTCGCGGAGCCGTCCGCGCAGATACACGACGTCGACGCCGAGGACGCGCAGATGGAAGAGCTGCTGGCGAACGCGCAGGCGCTCGAGGCCTCGCTTGAAGCGGCGCTGGAGCGCGCGCGCGAAAACGTGCGCGTGATCGCCGCGCGACTCGCGCGGTAGACTCCGCGCGGTGACGTGGTACCAGGAATGGTTCGGCGAGGAGTATCTCGAGCTCTATTCGCACCGTGACGAGCACGAGGCGCGCCGCCAGGTCGCATTCTTCGCGCGCGAGTGCGGACCGATCGCGCATCCCGTTCTCGATCTCGCCTGCGGCATGGGACGTCACGTTCAGGAGCTGCACGCTCACGGATATCACGCAATCGGCTGCGATCTCTCGTACGTGATGCTGCGCACCGGAATGCGCGAGTACGGCGCGATGCCGGTCGCGCGCGCGGACATGCGCCACCTGCCGTTCTGCGACGCGGTGTTCGGCGGCTTGGTCAACTTCTTTACGAGCTTCGGCTACTTCGCGACGGAAGAGGAGAACGTGCAGGTCGTGCGCGAGATGGCGCGCGTGCTGGAGACGGGCGCGCCGTTTCTCTTCGACTACCTCAACGTGCATCGCGAGCTGGAGAAGCTCGTGCAGCGTGAGACGCGCGACACGCCCCTCGGGGCCGTGCAGCTCGAGCGCTGGTTCGACGGATCTGACAGGTCGTTCAACAAACGGATTACGATCGGTGAACGCCGCTATCTGGAGCGCGTCCGCGGATACGATCTCGACGAGATCTCCGCCATGTTCTGCGATTCCGGCCTGACCATCCAAACCGCCTTTGGCAACTTCGAAGGCGAGCCGTTCACGGAAGCCTCGCCGCGACTGATCCTGATGGGGAGCCGCAGGCGATGAGCGTGAGGGTGCCGCTGGCCTGTTACCCAGGCATGAATCGCTTTGCCCTCGATGGCGGATGGCGGATGGCGGATGGCAGAAGTTCGAAAGGCCATCTGCCATCTGCCATCCGCCATCAGCTCTTGGAATCCAACCAACACTGGGGCATCTTCCCCACCATCCAGGACAACGCCCTCACGATCATCGCCGGCCAGCAGGTCGGCTTCGCCGGCGGTCCGTTGTACACGCTCGCGAAGATCGCGTCGCTGATTCGCATCAAGCGCGATCTCGAGAAGCAGAACATTCCGGTCAACGCGTTCTTCTGGCTCGCAACGGAGGATCACGACTTCGAGGAGATCGCGCGCATCTATGTTCCCGCGTCGCTCGTCGACGCGAAGCAGCAGCTCGATCTCGTCTGTATTCGCGCGATCCGCGCGGCCGGTCCGCGGACCGTCGTCGGATCGCTTCCCGTTCCCGAGACGCTGATCGAACAGCTGCTCGCGCTCTTTCCAATCGAACGTCCGCAGTGGCTCCGCGAGGGCATCACCTTCCGCGACTCGTTTGCGGAGCTCATCGCGAGCATCACCGGCAACGAGATCATCCTCGTCGACGCGCTCCTCCCCGAACTGCGCCGCGCCGGCGCGCCGCTGTTCGAGCAAATCCGCGCGCGCGAATCCGAGGTCCAGAAAGCACTGCACGACCGCTCGCAGGAGCTCGTCGCGCAGGGCTATCAGGAACAGGTCGTCGCGCGCGACGGCGACGCGTACACATTGCTCTTCCGCGTCGACGACGACGGCACGCGCCACGCGACGAACGAGCCGGTCGAGCCCGAGCGCACGTCGACGTCCGCGCTCACGCGTCCGCTGCTGCAGGACTTCATCTTCCAGCCCGACATCTTCATCGGCGGCCCGTCGGAGATCGCGTACTACGCGCAAATCGCTCCGCTTCACCATCTCCTCGGCATCCCGAAGCCGCGCCTCGCGCTCCGCGGCCACGCCCTCGTCGCGCCGCGCCGCGTCGTGCGCGCGTTCGAACGTTTCGGCATCAACCCGTGTTCTGTCTTCAGGTCGCCGGACGACATCCTCGCCGAACGCGAGCCGGACGGCGTCACGAAGGTTCGCAACATCACCGAAGAAGCGCAGCGCGATTTGATGAAACGCATCGCCGAGATCAACGAGCTCGCGCTGCCCGCCGACCATTCGCTCGCCGGCTCGATCCGGCGCTCGATCGGCCATCTCGAATATCACTTCAACAAACTCTCGGCGCGCGCGATCCAAGGGCTCGCGCGCAAGGACCGCGAGCGCTACATCGCGGCGCGCGAGCTCGTGGCGACGCTCTACCCAGACCGCCACGTGCAGGACCGCGTGGTGAGCTGGTTCGCGTATTGGACGAAGTACGGACAGACGCTCGTCGACCGGCTGATCGAAGAGATCGAGCCGGACGCGGACGCGTTCAAGATCGTGGATCTATGAAGGAGAGGTTGCGCAGTTACGCGGTCGCGCGGTTACGCGGCGGTGGTTGGGCGGGTCCGAGCAACCGAGCGACCGCGTAACCGAGCAACCGAAAATTTATGACAGTCGACGTTCTCTTCATCAGCGCGCATGCCGACGACACCGAGCTCTCGTGCGGCGGAACCGCGGCGAAGCTCGTCAAGGACGGACTCCGCGTCGGCTTGGTCGATCTCACGCGCGGCGAGATGGGAACGCGCGGTACGCCCGAGACGCGACAGGGCGAGTCGCAGGCGGCAGCGAACACCCTCGGCGCGGCGTTCCGTCTGACTCTCGACTTCGGTGACGGAAATCTCCGGGCCGGCCGCGAGGAGGAATTGCAGATCATCGATGTCGTCCGCCGGCACCGGCCGAAGCTGGTCATCACTCCGTATCCCGACGAACGCCATCCCGATCATGCGCGCACCGGGCGCGTCGTCACCGACGCGTCGTTCTACGCGGGACTCAAGTCGCTGAAGACCGACCTTCCAGCACATCGGCCTCAGGCGGTGCTTTACTACCTGCAAAACTACATGTTCCCTCCGACGTTCATCGTCGACGTCAGCGAGACCTGGAAGACGAAGACGGATGCGATTGCCGCCTACAAGTCGCAGTTCTTCGATCCGAAATCGAACGAGCCGAACACGTTCATCTCCGATCCGAAGTTCCTCGACATGATCGAGGCGCGCGGCAAACACTTCGGCGCGCTTATCGGCGCCGCGTACGGCGAGGCGTTCATCTCGAAGCAACCGCCGCGTGTCGACGACATGGTGTCGGCATATGCTGGGCGGGAAGTGACATGAACACGAGATGGCAGATGGCAGAAGGCAGATGGCCCCACCCGCCCGTGGGTTCTTCTGCCATCCGCCATCTGCCATCTGTCATCCGCTCATGAAAATCGGCATCACCTGCTATCCGACCTTCGGCGGTTCCGGCGTCGTCGCGACCGAGCTCGGGCTCGCGCTCGCGAAGCGCGGCGACGACGTGCACTTCATCAGCTACGCGATGCCGTCGCGGCTGAATCTCCTGCACGAGCGCGTGCATTTTCACGAAGTCACCGTCACGTCGTATCCGCTGTTCGATCCGTATCCGCCGTACACGCTGGCCTTGGCGACGAAGATGGCCGAGGTCGCGGCGTACGAGAAACTCGAAGTGCTGCATGTGCACTACGCGATTCCGCACGCGATCAGTGCGCATCTCGCGAAGCAGATCCTGCGCTCGAAGCTGAAAGTGATCACGACGCTGCACGGCACGGACATCACGCTGGTCGGACGCGACGAGAGCTACCTCCCGATCACGAAGTTCGGCATCGAAGTGTCGGACGGCGTGACCGCGGTCTCGACGTGGCTGAAGGAAGAGACGGCGAAGAATTTTCACACCGAGAAAGCGATCGACGTGATCCCGAACTTCGTCGACGGCATGCGCTTCAAACGCGACTCCAGCCAGTTCTGCCACATGTTCGGCGCGCCGGACGAGAAGCTCGTCTGCCACGTGTCGAACTTCCGCCCGGTGAAGCGGATCATGGACGTGCTGCGCGTCTTCGAGAAAACGCTCGCCTCCGTTCCCGCGCGGCTCATCATGATCGGCGACGGCCCCGATCGCTCGAAGGCCGAGGCCTACTGCCGCCAGCATCGCTTCCACGACCGCGTCTTCTTCCTCGGCAACGTCCCGAACCTCGAAGAAGTTCTCGGCGCGTGCGATCTGTTCCTGCTCCCGTCCGAGACCGAATCCTTCGGCATGGCCGCGCTCGAAGCGATGGCGTCCGAAGTTCCGGTCATCGCATCGAACGCCGGCGGCCTACCCGAAGTCGTGAGCGACGGCGAGAGCGGCTACCTCGTGAAGGTCGGCGACGTGAACGCGATGGCCGAGCGCGCGATCGAGATCCTGCGCGACCCCGCCGTGCGCAAGCGCATGGGCAAACGCGCCCGCGAAGTCGCGCTCGAGAGATTCGACGAAGAGAAGATCGTGCCGCGCTATCGCGAAATGTACGAACGGGTCATTCGCGCGTGATGTGGGTGCCGCTGCCTCAGCGGCACCGCGACCGCTGAGGGCAGCGGTCGCCACAAGCGTCAGCGCCGATAACGCTCGTACGACCGCATCACCTTTTTCACGTACGCCTTCGTCTCATCGAAGTTGATCGCGCTGACGAAGTAGTCGTCGCCAGGCGCGGGCTGGAGGCGCGTCCAGAGCGCGACCTGCTTCGGGCCGGCGTTGTAGGCGGCGGTGGCGCGATAGCGGTTGCCTCCGAATTGTCCGGAGAGCTCGCTGATGTATTTCGCGCCGAGGCGGATGATGATGCGGGGGTCGTAGAGATCGGCGGGATCGACTTCTACGAGGCCGACGTCGCGGCCGATGTCGCGAGCGGTCGTGATGATGAACTGCAGCAGGCCGCGTGCGGCGGCCTGCGACTTCGCGCGCGGGTTGAAGCGCGACTCCTCGCGCATGATGGCGAGGACGAGCGCGGGATCGGCGTTGTACTTTTTCGCGTCTTCGAGCACGAAGTTGTAGAAGTAGCGCGGATAAAGAAGCTGCTGCACGACCGGCGGCAAGAGGTCGGGATGAAAGTCGCGCGGCACCGACTTCATCATCACCTCGACGGCGTAGATCGACTCGTGCGCGGCGCCGCCGCGGTTGAGCGCGAGCGCGCGTGTGAGCGCAGAGCGCGCCGGACGCAGCGGCCAGCGTTTTTCGATCGTGTCGACGGCTTCGCCGTCGAGACCCATCGCCATGAGCAGCGTGTCGCGGTTCGTTTCCTTCAACGGAAAACTCGGCAGCGCCTCCGGCTGCAATTCGAGCACGGCTCGATATGCGGGAAGCTCGCGATAAATCGCCGCCAGCTTTTTCAGCTGCGCTTCGCGATCGGTCGCCGACAGATTTACGCGCTCGGTTTGAATCCGCTTCGCCAACTCGAATTGCTTCTGCGCGAGCCAGCGCTGTACTTGCTGATCGAGCAGCGTCAGGCGTTGCGGTTCTCCTTTGTGTCGCCAGTACGCGAGCTCTTCTTCATCCGCGTCGGTCAGCACTTTCGGCGGAACGGAGTTGAGCGTCGACAGCGCGGCCGCGCGTTTTCCGGTGGCGAGCATCGCCAGCGCGTAGGCGAGCGATCCTTCGACGATCGCGTGCTCGTTCGGCGCGAGTTTGCGCAGCAGCGCGAGATCGCCCGCTGCCTCCGCGTAGCGGCGCTGGTGCAAACGCGTGCGCATTCGCTGCGTGATCGCCGGCGGCGTCGCGGGGTATTTTCCTTTCACGGCGATGGCCATCGTCATCAATCGTTCCGCGGTCGCATCGTCGCCGCGCAGCTGCGCCGAACGGGCGGCGTGCCAGTAGAACTGCGTTTTCTGTTCGAGGTTCTTCGTCGCGTTCGCGCCGCGCAGATAGGCGGCTTGCGCCTCCGCGTATTTTTCGCCGCCGTAGAAGCTGCGGCCGAGCGCGAACTGCAGATCGTCCGAGTACGCCGAGTGAAGCGCCATCGTGAGAATCGCTGCTGCGCGGTCGAAGTGCCGGTGGTTCTGCAGCGTCTCGCCGAGGATCGCCCACTGCTGCACGTTCATCCTGCGTAGCAGCTCCGGCTTATCGAGCGCGCGCGCGACGCGGTCGGAGGCGTCGTCGGTCGTACCTCCCTGCAAGAGCGCGAGTCCGCGCGCGGAGCCGGCGGCAGGATTCACCTCGACCGTAAGTTCGACAAGGCGCGCACTCATCTCGCGGCGCAGATCGGTCGGAGCCGAAGGCGCGACCTTCGCGGCGAAATCGGCGAGCCGCTGCGCGTTGTCGAGATACTCGACCTCGTCTTCGATCGCCTCGTCGCGATACTGCGACTGCGGGAACTCTTCGATCAGCGCGAGACGGTCGCGGCTCGCGGCTTCGCCTTCGAGAATCTGCGAGCGGTGATAGAGCGCGAGCTCGCGGAATGGATTTCCCTTCGCGAGAAACGGCGCGAGCTTTTTCTGCGCGTCCGCGTCTTCGTTCGCGTCGATCAGCGCGCGCGCGTGCAGATAGCCGAGCGACCACTGTTTGTAGAGATCGGGATGTTTCTGTTCGATTTGTGTTAGCAGCGCTGCGAGGTCATCGCCTTCGAGTCGCGCAAAGTACGACGTCCACTGTTCGACCGGTGGGATTCCAACCGGAACTTCGCGCTTCGCCTCGGCAGCCGCAGGATGCGTGACACGCGCGCGGCGCACGCGTCTGCGCATCGCGAACACGATCGCGAGCGTGAGAACGACAACGACGGCGAGAGCGATGAGGGCGCGTTTGCGAGTCAAGAATCCTCATGGGCGAGTGTCCCTGACAGGATGGCCTGTGGAGCTCGCCTGAGAATCTCCGCTCGTGCAATCGCATAGCCAAGGATCGCGTCGACGAGCATCCGCCGCCCGTCGTGCGAAAAGAGGATCAGGATCTTCTGCTTCACCTCGCGCACTTCGATGATGTCTTCCCACCGCATCCACTGCCCGCGCTTGCCGAAAAGCTTGAACAAGCGGTTCTCGTACTTCACGCCGAAGTCGGAAAAGTAGATGTGATCGCCGTACTGCAGGACCGCGGCGACGACGGTGCCGAGGAAGAGAAGGATGAGGCCGATCATCGGCAGCGCCTCGTAGTCCTCCGGGTGCGCGGCCAAATACATGAAGAAAATCGAAGCGGACGCGAAGGTGGATGCGCAGGAAATGATGCGCGTGACGGGGGAGCGATCAAAAACGAGGAGCTTGTTTTCGTTCATCGAGTCTCCACGGAGAACGCAGAACGCAGAACGAAGAATTCAGAATGAGAAGCTTCTCAATTCTACGTTCTGCGCTCTGCGTTCTCCGTTCTTCCAACTGTTACAATCCCGCCCCTTATGCGCTGGAGCCGTTACTTCATCAACACGTTGCGCGAGGTTCCCGCCGACGCGGAGGTCATCAGCCAGAGGCTGATGATGCGCGCGGGAATGATCCGCAAGGTCGCGGCGGGGATTTACACGTACCTGCCGCTCGGTCTTCGATCGATCAAGAAACTCGAACTGATCGTCCGCGAGGAAATGAACCGCGCGGGCTCGGCCGAGCTCCTGATGCCGGCGATTCAGCCGGCGGAGCTCTGGATGGAATCGGGGCGGTGGCAAAAGTACGGGAAGGAACTGCTCCGGATCAAGGACCGGCACGATCGCGACTTCGTGTTCGGCCCGACGCACGAGGAAGTCATCACCGATACGGTGCGCGACACGATCAACTCGTATCGCCGGCTGCCGATCAACCTCTACCAGATTCAGACGAAGTTCCGCGATGAAGTGCGCCCGCGCTTCGGCCTGATGCGCGGCCGCGAGTTCATCATGAAGGACGCGTACTCCTTCCATTCGTCGAGGGAGTCGCTCGACGAAACGTACGAAACGATGCGTGCTGCCTACAGCGCGGTCTTCCATCGCTGTTCGTTAGACCACGTTCCGGTCGAAGCCGATACCGGCGCGATCGGCGGATCGGCGTCTCACGAGTTCATGGTCCTCGCGCAGTCGGGCGAGGACGCGGTCGTGAGCTGCCCCAATTGCAGGTACGGCGCGAACGTCGAAAAGGCGACATCGAAGTTTTTCGACGACGAAGTCGAGCCGCCGGCGTCGCAGGCCGTCGCCGAAGTGCACACGCCCGGCACGCAGACGATCGACGACGTCGGACGCTTTCTCGGCATGCCGACCTCGAAGCTCGTGAAGACGCTCGTCTTCCAAGCTGACGAAGGGCCCGTGATGGTGTTGGTCCGTGGCGATCGAGAGGGAAACGAGGTAAAAATTAAGAACCATCTCGGCACGAATCGCCTTGATCTGCTGGCTGGTGAGGGCCTGTTTTGGGCGACTGAGTTCGAGCGACAAACAGGTGGGCCAATCGGTTACTGCGGACCGGTCGGCACGAAGTGCGCGCGCGTCCTCGCCGATCATTCGCTCCAGGGCCGCTCGCGATGGATCGTCGGCGGCAACAAGAAAGACATGCATCTCGACTACGCCGCACCGGGCCGCGATTTTCCGGAGCCCGAGTACGGCGACTTTACGACCGCGATCAAAGGCGATCCGTGTGTGCGCTGCGGCACGCCGCTGGAGATCTATCGCGGCATCGAAGTCGGCCACATCTTCAAGCTCGGCACGAAGTATTCCGACTCGATGCATTGCGATTTCCTCGACGAGTCGGGCGAGCGCAAGCCGATGATCATGGGCTGCTACGGCCTCGGCATCGGACGCACGGTTGCCGCCGCCGTGGAACAAAGCCACGACGACGACGGCATCATCTGGCCGATGCCGATCGCGCCGTTCGAAGTCGTCGTGACGTCGATCGGCAAAGACGAGAGCGTGCTGCGCACCGCGACCGAGGTTTATGAAAACTTGCTCGCCGCCGGTATCGACGCGTTCTTCGACGATCGCGACGAACGCCCCGGCGTCAAATTCAAGGACGCGGACCTCATCGGCTTTCCGCTGCGCATCGCCGTCGGCGCGAAGAGCCTCGCACAAGGACAGATCGAGTGGAGCTGGCGCAAGGACAGAGCGAAGCTTTTAGGTCCGCCCGCGGATGTGGTGGCGAGTGTGATCGAGGGCGTGCGGGCGGGGCGGCTGTGAGCGAGGTCGATAGGCCTGATAGTGGATATCGCGGGACGCAAATGATCAGTTGTTTAGACCTCCGGTCTGTCACGCCGGAGGTCGCGGGTTCGAGCCCGGTCAGGCCCGCCAATCTAAAGCACTCATGCGCCGCGACTTCGCGGCGTTTCGTGTTTTCAGCGGGTTCGCTTAGAAAGTTGTAACTCGCAAGCTGACTCGCAAGGTCGCGATTCTCGGACACGAAAACCTGCGCAGAAACCGCCGCGAAAGGGCGCGATGTTTCACAAATCGGAGCGAGTGTTCCACGGAAAGACTGCCTCAAGACCACGCGAGTGGCGGCAATCGGTTGGACAACAGCGTCCATCAGCGGCATCCTCGCATCTGGCGAAGCTCACCGCCGCCCTCGCTATCGACAATGGTTTCGATGTGACCCGAAGAGGCGAGGCGTTCTTCTACCCGATGGCATCAAACACCGTCGGTAGCTCCTCAGCTCCGCTCGAGATCCGCAAAATCTCACGCTCGAGCTGGGCGCAGCGGCGTTCGAGTTCGGCCGCCTCTTTCCTCAATCGGCGCAGTGAGGCTTGCAGTTCATTCCTCTCCGCGAGCAACGCGGGTCGCCGATCATCCTTCTCCCGCTCGCGGGACACCGGCGCGACCGCAGGCGCGGGTTTGTCGTCCGGCCGCTCGACGTGGTCCTGCGCCGGACGTTCGGCCCCCCGTGCAATGGTGAGGAAGATCAAACTGACGAGAGCCAGCACGGCGCACGCGCTCCAAAGGCAAACCGGTGAAAACCAGAATCGCGACGTAATGATCCGGACCTGGAAGCCGAGCAAAGGTGCGACCCCGTCCTGCCCGGCGTCCCCTTCCGCGCCTCGCACTTCGAGAATGCCCGTCGTGAATCCCCGGCTATGTGGTCCGGTCGGTCTCAATGGACAGGGAGACGTCGTTGTCGCCGGCGGCGAGGCCGATCGGCTGCGTCAGCCCCTTCAGCGCGAACCCCTTCTCCATCCCACCGGCAAGGCGGAATTCGACGCGTGCCGGCCGGGTCTCGCGGCCGACGAGAGAACGAACGGATTTACGCATTCCTCATGATGATCGTTTTTCGATGCGTTTCCTGGTGCCGTCCACGGATCTTCGGGCCACGGATGCTTCGGATAGCGTCCGCGCAACTCCTTCCGCACTTGCTGACATCCGCCATTCCAGAAGCTGCGCAGGTCGCGCGTGATCTGCACGGGACGCCCGTTCGGCGCGAGGAGTGATACAGGGCGCCCCCATGGGGGACCGCGGCCGGCGTCAACGGTTCGGTCAGTGCGCTCGCGTGATGAAGCAGCGGCACGTCGCCTGAATTAGCGCGAGCGGACGAGCCGAACTCCGGCCTCCTGAAAGTACCTGCGTGCCGCAGCGTCGAGCGTGGCCTCGATGAGCACCGCCGGATTTCCTACGATCGCAACGCGCGCGCCTTCGAACGTGCAACCCGTGAACGACGGGCCGCGGAGAGTGAGCGTTTCGAACACGGCGTCGTCGAAGCGGCAGTTCGTGAAACGCAGATCAGACGGTTCCTCCGGCCAGCCGAGGATGAGACGCGCGGAGGTGAAGTCGCAGTCGTCGAACGTCGCTCCATAGGCGGTCAGGTCGAACATCGTGCGGCTGAAGCTGCAGTCGATGAACGTTCCGTCCGTCGCGACCAGCCCGGCGAGTAACGCGCCCTCGAAGCCGATGCCGCGCAACCGGCATTCGGAGATGTCGGTCCCGCTCAGCTCGACTCCTCGGAGCGATGATCCCTCTTCGAGACGAAGGCCTTGGAGGTTCTGCAGCAGCAGGGTCTCCGCTTCGGCGGCGACGCCCGCCTCCGGGAACGCCTGCAGAAACAAAATCAATCGCCGCAACGTCTCGCTACGCGGCGGCGCGAGCTCCATCGCCTCACCGCATCGCTGGTACGCGGCCACGCGAAGCACGAACGCCAGCACAGCCATCCCCGCGGCGCGCGAAGGGAGCGTCGCGAACCACCCGCGGAGCTCTTCGCCCTCAAGTCGTGCCCACATCGGCTGCGACCACTTCGCCCAATAGTTGTGGATGTTGTCCGCGCCGTCGAGGCCTTCGTACAACGCCTTCGCCTCCGCCTCCGGCAGCGTCGCTACCATCTCCCTCAGCAGCGACACCTTCGCATCGGTGAGCACGCGGCCTGCGAGCGCGATCCACGTCGCGGCCTGAAGCGGTTCGCCTGCGCGGATCGGGCCGAGCAATCGCCAGATGCGCTCGGCCACCAGGTATTCGCGAAATGACTGATGCGTGAATTCGATCACGTCTCCCGCGTCGCTCACGTCGCCCGAGGTGCGCAGCATGTGAGCCACGAGGATGTTGCGATCGATGGGAATGCGGTCGACAGTTGCGCCGAACGTCGCCCGCAGACCTTCGAGCAACTCGCCTGCCGCCACCGCGCCCTTGCCGCTCTGGAACAGTAGCCACGCGATCTCCTGCAAAATCTCACGGTAATTCGCGGGCAGCGCGTGCTTCTCCTCGTCAGTGTGATAGCGCCCGCGCTCCGTCCACGTGATGAAGAGGCGATAGATCTCAGCACGGGTGTAGCGCTTCGCCTCGAGCAGATCGCGCTGCGTCTCGAAGATGCGCGCGATCATGTAGAGCACGATCGGCGTACGCGCGACTTCGACGAGATCGCGCTCATCGAGAAACTCGAACGAGAACTCCGGCGCCAGACTCGCGCTCTCCCGATAGCGCTCGCACCAGCGGCGGATGCGGGCGTCGTCGAACTCGCGCAGATGAATCCGCGTCGCTCCATCCCTCAGCGCCGCCTCGGACGAGACGAAGAGAATCGGCCGGCTCGAGATGATCACCGTGACGTTCGCCCGTTGCGCGAGCGACGAGAGCTGGCGGTACCCCTCCTCGACCCACTGGTGCTGATCGCTCTGCGTGTAGAAGAGATTGAGTTCGTCGAAGCCATCGCAGAGAAGACAGATCTCGTCCTCGGTTTCGTCGATGTCGATTCCATGGGAGCCGCGCACGTGTTTGCGCAGCGCCTCGAGCAACGGGATCGACGTGCCGGCCGCTTTCAGGTTTCGCAACCGGACGAAGATCGGCCATATGGTCGGATCGTGGTCGAGCAGACGATAGGCGAACGTCGCGAGCACCGACGTCTTGCCGAACCCGAAGTCGCCGAGGAGGAGGAGCGGGACGTCGGCGCCGTGGACGCCGGCGAGGCGCCCGGCACCGTGCGCACGCTTGGTGGCGAGCCATTCGAAAAGCAGCGACAACGTGGACTCGACCGACCGTGTGCGATCCACCTCAGAGTGATGCACGACCGTGTTGGCTGACGGGTCGATGAAGACCTGCTCGAGCGTGACCATGCTGTCGGAAAGTATTCCGGTGGCGACCGAGCGCATGGCCACGATGCGCGCTGTATCGAGTGCACGCTGGCGCGGCCGGCCTTGGCGAAGGATGGAGCGCAACTCGTCGATCGCGAAGCTCTCCTCGCCCGCGATCGAAAGGTCCGCGCTGAGACGGTTCGGGTCGATGTCCGAGAAGAGCCAGGCGTGCAGATCCTTCACGGCATTGACGAAGACCGTGCCATCGCGCTGCAGCCGCGCCGCCGCCTGTGCCGCAAGACGCGCGTACAGTTTGGCGTAGACCACGAACGGGTCACGCGAGCCGCGCGCGAAATACGCTATGCATTCGGCAGCAAGCGAGTCCTTGTTCGGGACGTCAACCTCCCACGTAATGCGACTTGGATCGATCGGCGGCGCCCTCCATGCCGACGGCGCCTTTCCATTTGGCAGGTGCCGCGCGTTCGTCGCGAAGCGGAACCGCGCATCTGGTACGAGCACGGCGGTCTTCCTGACGTCGGCGAAAAACGTGCGCAGCGATTTGATTGCGATGTGGTTCTGATGCTCCTTGCACTCCACGATCTCGACGATGCGGCCGTCCTCTTCCTGGAGCACCACGTCTGCCCATACGCTTCCCAGCGGCCATTCAAGACGGAGGCGAGCAACGCGGGCGTGCAGCGGATCGGCCCCGATTGCGAGCAGCGTCAGGCGGTGCAGCGCATAGCGAAGTTGAAAGTCGCGGCCGGAGACCATGTCGCGCATAGACGGCATGGCATCATTGTGGGCGATGCGTGACTTCGACGCGAGCGTCGGGGCCTGTCACGCCGAGAGTCGCGCAAAGCAAACTACGTCCGCAGTTTCGGTGAGACCCAGGCAAAGGTCGCAGGCTCCTGACCGGGGAGCGAGGTCGCGCGGGCATGGCGCTCACCGACGCGTACGGTGAAGAGCCGCGCCGGAAGGTCCCTGTCCTGCGCGATGAATGCAAATCTCGCTTCGTCAGGGCTCCAGCGCACAAACGGCGGAAGTGGCCCCGTGTAGCGCACCAGCGGGAGTTGCTGGCCGCGCCGGTCGGTGATGCGCAGCAGCGTACGGTCGTGCCGGCTATGAGGTCCTTCCTCAATGACATGACGACCGCTCGGCGAGACGCTCAGCGGCATGCCCTCGTCCGACGGTTCCACTGCTCCACCGTCGATGCGGTATTTGCCGACATAATCGATGTGGAGCAGCACGCTGTCATCCGTGGGCCCCCGCTCCACCCGCCCTTTGAGAAGCGACGTGCGCACGTTCCCTGTGAACGTGAGACGCCGTTCCCAGATCACGCCGCGGTCAGGCGCGAAGAACGTGAGCGTGCGAGATGTTTCGCCGCTGCCGGACAGGCAATAGAGGGAGTGTCCCTCAGGGTGCCATCCCATGAATCCCGCTCCATCCGGCCAGCCATCGACGCGATCGCCGCTCCGATCAAAAAGGACAATGCCTTTGTCCAACGGAAGGACGAAGTATTCGCCATCGGGTGACCAGCCAACCGATGAAATGAAATATTTGCTTGTCCAGTCAGCGATCCGCTTCGGGGCCTGGCCGACACGCAGCAGCGTGACGTCGGGCTCTCGCAGTATGAGAAGGCCCATGCCGTCGGGTGAGGCGTCGAGCTGCACGTTGTCCCGGCCTGCCAAGCCCTTCACCGGCAGCGTCGTAGCGTCCGCGGATGAGCGCCAGAAGCCGGCGGGTTCGTCGACCTCCCTCTCTTCCGTCGCCCAGTAGATGAGATCCGCCGGCCGCACCGCGCGCGGCTGGCTCGCCGTCGGCGAAGAAATGTACGGCTCCTCGGCTTCGTGGAATCCGCGTCCGCGAAGGGTTTCCTCAAACAGAAGCTCGAGACGACGGCTGGCATTCGTGCCCGGCGCGACATCCGACGCGAGGATCCACGATCGCATCGGCGTGCGAACATTCTCGAAGGGATAGCTGCGCATCGGGAAGTAGTTGACGATGGCGGTCAGGTCCGCGTCGAGCTGCGTCGCGTAACGCGTCAGCACCGCCTGCACCCGGCTGCGCGAATAGCTACGGCCGTGCTTCGGATCGATCACCGCGATGGGCCGTCCGCCGCGCATGGCCGCAACCAGGTCCGGCATGTCGGCACCTTCGGCGCTGTCTCGCCAGTACTGGTAATAGAAGTCGACCTCGCCCGCGGAAAACGTCGCTCTGGCTACCGGCTCCTCAGCATGTCCATACCGGACGCGCCAGATTCCTTTGTCCACTCCGAAGAGCTGGAGACGACCGCCGATGCCCTTCAGGACTCCGAGGAGGCGCACCAGCAGCCATAGCTCGTAAACCCGCCAGCGGGCGGGCCAGAACTCCGTGCGGAGGAAATCCTGAAAGCCTCGGCTCACCCGCTCACCTTCGACCATCTCGGCGCCGAGATCCCGAAGCTGCGTGGTCAACAGCATGATCTCGTCAGTCAGTCCAAGGACGATCGGTGACGCCTCGCCCGTCGGATCGATTTCTTTGTGTCGCAATTCCTCCACGAGTGCGGGCAGATGCTGCTGGACCTGTTGCAACGCCGTCGCGGCCGCCGCCGAGAGCGGCACGGCAGCCAGCGCTGAGGATGTCTCGTCGACTGCTTCGATCGCCAGTTCCAGCGCGCGGAGATCCGCTTCCGACACCAGCTCGTGGTGAATGTCCCGTGTCGTCCCGGAGATCGATCGCGAGATCATGCGATGGACCGGATCGGGTGAGCTCCGGAGCGCGCGGCCGAACCCGGTGAGCCGTTCTTCGGTTTCCTCGCGTACGAGATCGCCGCTGTTCAGCCGCAGCGCCACGTCTTCCAGCGCGGCGGCAAGCGCATGCGAGCGCGCTTCGAGGCTTGCGACGTCCGGCGCTGATCCGGCGAACGCCCAGGCGGACTGCAGGCTCCTGAGGTCGAGGGACACCTCGTCGTGAGGGAGCTGGATCTGGCCGCTGATGGCAGCGCCCTGCGTCGCGCAGAAGTCCGCGATCTCGCTGACCATCCGAGCGAAATTTCGAGCAAACCCAAACAGCACGCCGACGACATGCGTCGGGTCCACCGTCTCGACGATCGTCAGTGCGTGTTTCCGCGCATCGTCGGGTTTCGGCGGTATCTCTTCACCGTACGCGGCGAGAAAGTCTTCGACGTCACGCGAATCCCTGAAGAGCTCGGAGAGGTTGACGGGTTCCATCGGGAGGGATCAAGGATGAAGGATGCAGGATGAACTGGCAACCGCAACGCAATCGCGAGCGCCAACCGGCGATGAGAAAGAAGGTGTGATCCCCGGCCCGTCCCCGCGCTCACAACGTGCCCTCACAAGGTCGGCCCCTTTGGGGCGCTAACGGCCGTGTTATCAGAGCTTGCGAGGCGCCGTCTCCTCGGAAGCGGGAAGAAGGCAGTTAGCACTCCGGTCTGTCACGCCGGAGGTCGCGGGTTTCCCCGTACCGAGTCGGGACGCTTCTACATGCGTGAAGGCCGAGGTAAGATGCCGGCGATGGACGAAGAGTTGAAAGAGCTGATCGCGAGTACGGCAACCGAAACGCGTCGGCACTTCGACGTCGTCGCGGAACGATTGGAGAAGCGATTCGACGTGCTTTCCGAAGCCATTTCCGTCGTTGATGAGAAACTCGATCGTAAGACAGCGGATATCGAAGAGCAAATGGATCACGGCTTCACGGAAACGCAGTCGATGATCAAGTTCTCGCACGCGGAGCTCGACCGCCGTGTCCGCGCTCTGGAACAGGCTTTCGCCGATCTTCAGGCGCGTGTCGAACGCATCGAATCGACGACCCATTGACGGTTACCGTTAGAACGCCCGCCCTGTTACGGCGGGTCGCGGGCTCGAATTCGTCGGCCCCACTAATCTGAGCACCTAGGTGTTTGGCTCTGTCGCTCCACACAGCCGCGCACGAATTCTCGTCATTCACGCCGACGCGGTCGCCGTCCGGGTCTGACGCTTAAAGCCGCGTGACCGGTTTCTCGTCATTCATGACGATTCGGTCACCGTCCGGCTCTGGCGCGCAGAGCCGCGTGATCAATTTCTCGTCATTCATGCCGACGCGGTCACCGTCCGGCTCTGGCGCGCAGAGCCGCGTGACCAGTTTCTCGTGATTCATGCCGACGCGGCCGCCGTTCGGCTCTGGCGCGCAGAGCCGCGTGATCAATTTCTGATCATTCATGACGGCACGGACGCCGTCCGGGTCTGGCGCTCAGAGCCGCGTGACTAGTTTCTGATCATTCATGTGGGCGCGGCTGTCATTCAACTCTGGCGCTCGGAGCCGCACGACGAATTTCTTGTCATCCAGGCTGACATTGCACGCATTTGGCTCTGCTGCTCAGAGCCGCGCACCGATGGATTCGGGATGCAAGCAACCACGAAGCTGATGCGGCTCCGGCGCGCAGACTCGGTCGCGAGACTCTTTCACGCGCCTCCAGTACTGCTGACTGACGAATCCGACGCTCTTGACTTTCTGCTACGCCGGACGTACTAATACGTACAACGTAGTACGTGAGACGGAGTACGGCGCGGATGAAGAAGGCGGACATCGATCGGGAACTGGAAGAGTTCGGACGTTTCTCGGAGCCGGCGCTGCTGATTCTCATCAGCCTCGCCGACGGACCGAAGCACGGATACGCGATGACCGAAGACATCGCCCGCATCGCGGACCTGCGCCTGGGACCGGGCACGCTGTATGGCGCGATCTCGCGGCTCGAAGCCCGCGGGTTGATCGAGGCCATTGGCGCGGACGACCGTCGCAATCCCTATCGCATCACGGCTCTCGGCGAGAAGGCGCTGCGGGCACGGCTGGCCAGCATCCAGAACGTCGCGCGCATCGGGCAGCGCCGCCTGGCGAGCGCATGACCTGGCTGCTGGCGCTGTACCCGCCGCGCTGGCGCCGCCGCTACGGCGACGAGGTCCGCGCGTTGATCGATTCGCAGCCGTTCTCGCTCCACGCGGGCATCGACCTCATCGCCGGTGCGATCGACGCGTGGCTGGAACCGCAGAAGATCCCTGTGCAACCGGACGCAAAACAAGAAGGAGTAACCATGAACGGAACGATGATGAAACTGGGCTGTGCCGCATCGGGTGGGCGAGTGACACGCGAGGATGCGCGAAAGAGTCTCGTCGTGAATCTCGGCGGGACGCTGCTGCTGACCGCGATCTGGATGACGATGCACATTCGCCTCGGCGACCGCACGTACGTCGATTCCTTTTCGGCGATGGCGTTCCTCGTGCCCTACCTCTTCAGCCTGCGCTACACGTCGTTGAAGGGACGCTCGCTGCGCACGCAGAGCATCTTCATCGGCGGCACGATTCTCCTGCTCACGCTGATCCTCGGCAGCGCGGGATGGATCGCCTCGAAGCTCTGAGCGTCAACGCCCATGAGCCCTTGCTCTATGAACCTATGAGCCTGCTATTCTTTGGCATGCGCAAACTCGCACTGTTACTTTTGATCGCGATCCCCGCGTTTGCACAAAACGTCGACATCGAAGCGCTCTCCGGCCTGCAGTTCAACTTCGGCAATCCGGGCGCGCGCTCTCTCGGCATGGGCGGCGCGTTCCTCGGTCTCGCCGACGATGCCTCGGCCGCGGAAGCGAATCCCGCCGGCCTCACGATTCTGCGCAAGCCTGAATTTTCCGTCGAGCTGCGCAACTACCAGGAGCAGCAGCTCTTCTCGACGAGCGGCACGTTCCCCGACGTCGTGCGCACGCCGTTTACGCACTACAGCAACCGCGTCAACGTCAGCTTTGCCAGCGCGGTGTTCCCTGTCAAAAAATTTACCTTCGGCGTCTACTACCACGAGCCGCTGAACAACCAGGGCGGCGGCATCGTCGCGCCGACGTTCAATCAGACCACCGGCCGTCAGGAGACGAAGACGCCGAACTTCTTCCTCCCCGCCGGCGGCGGCAATCCGATCACCGAGGCGGCGTGTGACGCGCTCCGCAACTCGACGCACAACCCGTCCGCGTGCTTCGAGTTCCGCATCGATCCGTTCATCTCCGCGCTCGACGTTCGCCAGCGCACCTTCGGCATCGCCGGCGCGTGGCAGATCCATCCGAAGTTCTCGATCGGCGCAACGGCGCGCTACCAGCGCTTCCGCGAAGCGGCATTCACGTTCCGTTTCACGCAGGACTTTGATCCCAGCACCGTCTCCGTGCAAGCGACCGCCAAAACCAACAACGGCGAGGTGGAGATCGAGGAGGTCAGCGACGTCACGTTCGCCGTCGGCTTCAAGTACGCGCCCAGCGACAAGCTGAGCTTCGGCGGCGTGTACAAGCAGGGGCCGAAATTCAAAACGCCGCTCTTCTTCTCCGGCGCGGTCACGAATTTCGATTTCCTGCAGGTCGCCGAAACGACGTTTCACATTCCCGACATCATGGGCGTCGGCGTTTCGTTCCGTCCGATCCCCGTGTTGACGATCAACGCCGACGCGGTGCACGTGAAGTACTCGAATCTCACCGACGACTTCGTCGCATCGGTCGCCGACGTCCGCTCGCTGCAAGGCGATCCGTTCCAGGCCGACGACGTGACGGAGCTTCGCCTCGGCGCCGAATACTTTTTCGCGACGAAGATCCCGGTCGCGATCCGCGCCGGCTTCTGGCGCGATCCCGCGCACTCGGTGACGTGGAAGGGCCCGGTCAATCGCGCCGACTTCATCGCCGAGGCGCTGTTGTTCCCGAAGGGGGAAGCGCAGAACCACGTGTCGGTCGGCGCGGGACTCGCGTGGCCGCGATTCCAGATCGACGCCGCGTACGACTCATCCGACACGTTCAAGGTCGCCTCGCTGTCAATGGTGGCGCGCTTCTGACCTTTGGACTGCGGCGGCCTACGCCGCCGCTTTCGCATACCTCTCGGAAAGCGGCCGTCCCGGCCGCACGCGTCGGGCGTCTCGCCCGGCGCGCATGTAAGCGGAGCAAGATGCTCCGCTTAGGCGGGCGGGACGCCCGCTCTCCTCAGCTCCTCCAACGGCACATCCATCAACTCGAACCGCTCCCATCCCTTGAAGTCGTAATGCCACCATTCGGACGGGAGCGGCTCGAAGCCGTGCTTCGTCATCACGTCGCGCAGCAGCGCGCGATTCGCGAGCGCTTCGGCGGGCAGATCGTTGAAGTCGTTCCGCGCGCGCGGCGTGAAGTCGTCGTACGGCGTCGGCATCGCCAGCTCGTTGCCGGTCGCGCGATCGATGAGCGTCAGATCGACGGCCGCGCCGCGATTGTGGCGTGAGCCTTTCGCCGGATCGGCGACGAAGTCGGGATTCTTGATCGGCTCCCACATCTTCTCGGTGATCCGATACGGCCGATACGCGTCGAACACTTTCATGGCAAGGCCGCGCGCGGCGAGCTCGCGGTTCACGTCGGCGAGCGCGCGCGCGGCGGGAGCGCGCAGATACGCCTTCGCGACCGGATACAGCGTCTGCTTCATGAAATTGTTTGGCGTTGCGTAACGGACGTCGATCGCGATGCCGAGGGACTCGAGATCGACGAGGCGCTTCGAGGAATCGTGCTGCGCAACGTGCTGGTACGTCGCGAGATCGGGGACGACGTGGAGGCCGTAGCGATTCGCGGGAATCGCCGTCACGCAGGCGACGAGAAGAAGCAGCGGAAGAACGCGCGCACGCATGCCGGTATCGTAATCGACGGCTTGTGCGTCCAATGACCATGCGGCGTGCAATTGCCATCGCGCTGCTCCTCGTCGCGCCCGTGGCGCTCGGGGATTTGGTGCAGGACCTCCTCGCGTTGCCGGTGCCGCGTCCCGGCATGGTGCAGGATCCACCCGAAGAGCCGCCCGACGATGCGCCGCTCGATCAGCTCGCGGGATTTTGGGCGCTGCCGATGCAGCAGGACAAGATACCGGGCGACAAAGTGAGCGAGCGGCTCGTCGAGGTGATCGACAAGCGTCCCGACCTCCTGCCGTCGATCGTCAACTTTCTCCCCGCGCGTGCCGACGTCTGCCGGGCGGTGCAGCCGGCGGCGGAAAACGCCGACGTCGCGAATTGGATGCTGCTGCATTGCGAGTCCGAGCGCGAGACGCTCGCCGCGTATGCGCTGACGGCGATGGACGACGATCGCGGCTACGTCAGCGGAATGGAAGACGTCGGCGCGCTCGCGTTCTCCGATCCCGCGCGCGCGGAGCCGGTGCTGCTGCAGCTCGCGGCATCGCCGCAGCCGAACACGCGCGCGCTGGCGATCACGTATCTCTATCGAATCACGCAAAGCGACGAGTATCTGCGCGCATTGCAGAGCATCGCTGCCGACCCTGTCGCGGCGGAGACCGCACGCGAATGGGCGATCGACGCGCTCGCCGCCGCCAAGTGGGACGGTCGCGACGAATGGCTGCTGCAACTTCTGGCGGGCGGCTCCGTCCCCGAGCTCGAACGCTACACGGCCGCCGCGATGATTTCCGGCTCGGACGCCGATCACTGGATTCCGATCTACGTTCGATTGCTCGACAGTCCGAATCAGGCCGCGCGCACGCTCGCCGCCAACACGCTCGGCATGTTCAATCTCAACACCGCGCGCGCCGACGCGCTGCGGCCGCTGTTGCCGTGGCTGTCGAATCCCGGCTGGATCGAAGATTTCGGCATGGTCCGGCTGCGCATCGTGCAATCGGTCGCGCGCCTCGGCATGACCGATGCGATCCCCGGTCTTCTCTGGGTGCTCGAGCACGAAAGCGACGACACGATTCGTTCGTACGCCGCCGAAGCGCTCGGAGAATTGCACGACCCACGCGGCAACGACACGATGCGCAAACTGATCGAGACGATGGAGAGCAACGACGACCGCGCGCGCGTCATTGCCGCGCTCGACGCCGACGGCGGCTACGCAGCGATCGAGCTCGCGCGCGGACTCGAAGCTGCCGTTGCGCTCGCGCTGGCGAGAGATGACCGCGCCGACTTCATGATGTACGACGCGACGGAGCACTTCCCGGCCGAAGTGATGATCGGGTTTCGTGTGCTGTCGTCGGACCACGATCGGGACGATGTCGCGCGCATGGTCGTCCGTCGTGCCGAAGAGATCCGGCGCGATCAGCCGGAGCTCAGTGAGGAGCTGATCGGCGTTGTCGAGACGTGGCCCGTGCCGGCCGCGAACGAGTTGTTCATCGCACGCATGCTCGACGGTAGCGCGAGCGCGGACGAGATCGCGAGTGCGATCGAGAGCCGCGAGTTCATCCGCACTTCGCCGCCCGCGCTCGGCCGCCTGCGCGCTGCCGGCGGCGCGATGGCCGGCATCGTCGCGATCCTCATCGGCGACAGCGCCGGCGAGCGGCGGATTCTCGCGGGCCACGATATCGAAGAACAGCGCGGACTCCTCGCCGCGGCGCGACTCGCGCGCGAAGAGCTGCCGGTCGCCGACGTCGCGGACCTGTTCGGCCGCACGCCGCTCCTCGATGACGCGGCCGAGGCCTTTCTCGCGCACGAGAAAGACGCCGCTGCGGAATCGCTCGTTCGCGCGCGTCATCCCGGCGAGCTCGTGATCCGCGGCTGGGGCGGCGATTCGGACTGGGAGGAAGAGATGACGTGCCGCTTCCTCGCGTCCGATGCGGCCGAGCTGATCGCGTTGAAGCGCAACGCGCTCGATGTCGACGACGCGACCGTCCTCGCGATCCAGGTCACGTCGCGCGGCGCCGCGTCGCCGGAGTCCGCGCAGGACATCGTCACGCTGGTCGCCGCGTCGCACTTTGACGACCTCGAGCCGATCGAGATCGAGGCGCCCGAGGGAGCGGAGTACGAGTACCTCCACCTCACGCGCGGCGGCGGACGCCGCGTGATGATGACGAACCCGATGTACGCGCCCGGCTCGCCGTACGAAGAGCTCGTGCGCCGCATCAACGCGCTCGTGCCTGAAGACGCGCCGCCCGTGATCAGGGAGCCGTTGCTCCTGAGGTAATGTAGGCTCCACTGCGATGGAGCTCGACATCTTCTTCTCGATCTGCCAGACCGTCGTCGACGGCTACATGCCGTCCGAGCGCGTGATGTTCGAGAATTTCTTCGAGCAGATCGAGCTCGCCGACCGCCTCGGCTTCGGCACGGCGTGGGTCGCGGAGAGCCATCTCTCGACGGAAGTCCAGAAGACGAATCCCGGCGCCGTCATCCCGCACTTTGCCGGCGAGATCGGATTGAACACGGACATCCTTCAGCTCGGCCATCGCGTGTTCGCGCGCACGAAGCGCATCGGCATCGGCTCCGCGATCATGAACATCCTCTGCAACGGCGGACCGATCGCCGCGGCCGAGCGCATCAAGACTTTCCTCGCGCTGCACGGTCTCGATCCGAACGAGACGCGCACCATCACCGTCGGCTTCGCGTCGGGACGCTTTCCGTTCATCAACATCCCGTACGGAATCGTGCCACGCGACGATTTCGAGCGTGCGAACTGGCCGGCAGTGAAGAACAAAATCTTCGAAGAGGCGACGGAGATCTTTCTCCGGCTGTTGAAGGGCGAGGTGCTCAACTCCGACATGATCGCGCCGCGCTTCATCGAGGGGACACAGCTCGAGCCGCGCTGGCGATTTCCGAACTTGAAAATCATCCCGCAGGAATCGCGCATGGACCTGCTGCGCCTCTCGATCGGCTCGCACGATCCCGCGACGCAGATCTTCGCCAATACGATCCTCCCCGTCGGCGTGTTCAACCTCTCGATCACGCCCGGCGACGAGATCGAGAAAACGAACGAGCGGATGCGCGAGCACTATCAGGGCCAGTGGGAACGCCGGCTGATGCCGCGCACGGTGCTCGTCTTCATCAACGACGACGCGGCAAAAGCCGCGGAAGAAGCGCGCAATGCGCTGTCCAACTACTGGCGCGCGCTCGAAGGAACGCTCGACGAAGAAAAGGTGCGCCGCGCCACGAACAACGCGCTCGTCGGAGACGCGAACGCAATCGTCGCGCAGATGCGCGAACGGTTTCACTCCGACGACCGGTTGATGCTTTGGTTCGACTTCAACAATCACGACTCGAAGCGCGTGATGAAGAACATGACGGACTTTATGGAGAAAGTTGCGCCGGAATTTGTAGGCTCACAGGCTCAAGGGCTCACAGGCTCACAGAAATCTCTATGAGCCTATGCGCCTTTGAGCCTATGCGCCCTTGCCTGCTATGACGATGATCGATCAACCGGCGCAAGCGTTCGACGAGACCGCCGCCGTCAACTTCGCGCGGCCGATGCCGAACTGGCAGCCGCTCGTCGAGTACCGCCGCAACGGCGTCGCCGAGAACACGATTCACGGCGCGGTGTCGTGGGTTTCTGGGCGCAATCTCATCTATTCGTTCGGCGGCAACGTAGAGGTCTACGGGCGCTCGATGGTGAAGCCGATCATGATGAAAGTGTTCGCGAAGGAATTCGCGAGCGCGCTGACGAGCGAGCAGAAGGCGATCTCCGTCGCGTCGCACAACGGCGACGCCGAGCACGTCGCGACGGCGCGATCCATTTTGCTCGAAGGCGAATGGGGCATGATGCAGGCGCCGCTCGACGTGCCGCTCGTGCAGTTCGGCCGGCAGGTGCGCCGCCCGCGCCGGTGGTATCACTGCTGCTCCGGCGAGCATGCCGCGATCCTGCGCGGCTGCAAACTGAAAGGCTGGCGCCGCGTCGGCTACGTCTGGCCGCACCATCCGTTTTTTCAGGAGTACCTGCGCTATCTCCGCAAGGTCCTTGCTCCCGATTGGACGAACGGAACGATCGCGAAGGACGGATGCGGACTGCCGACCGTGTCGATGACCGTCACCGATCTCGCACGGCTCTTCGCGAACCTCGTCACCGAGAAACACGACGATTGGATCTGGAACGCGATGATCGCGCATCCCGATCTCATCGGCGGCTTCAACCGCCTCGACTCGACGATCCTCAAGGCCTGCGGCGGACGCGTGCTCGCGAAAGAAGGAGCGGACGGCCTGCTCGGTCTCTCGATCGAGCATCCCGAATATCCCGAAGGCCTCGGCGTCGTCGTCAAGATCGCCCACGGCTGGAACCCGCAGGCGACGTGGTACATCGCGCGCTACATCCTCGGCGTCCTCGGCTTCGAGTTCCGCAACCCCTACAAACTGCGCCGCCAGAAAGCGTTCATCGTCCCCGAAGTGATCCCGCCCGATTTGCGCGAGCGGATGGCGGCGATCGTTCCGTGGGACTCGTGGGATCCCGACATCGATCGCTGGGAGTTCGATCCGGAGGAGTTTGTGCGATGAGTTCCGTAGCCCCGAGCCCGAGCCCGAGCCCGCGCCCGGGGTGGGGGAGCGAAGCGACTGCGTCCCCCGCCCCGGGCGCGGAAGCGGGCGCGGGCGCGGGCGCGGGCGCGGAGAGCCTGACGTGATGCGAATATCGAACTTCATCGGCGGCGAATTCGTCGCGCCGAAAAGCGGCGCGTATTTTCCCGACATCAACCCCGCGACCGCGCAGCCGATCGCGGACGTTCCGGACAGCGATGCCGCCGATGTCGACGCCGCGGTTGCGGCGGCGAAGAACGCGTTCCCGGTGTGGAGCCGCACGACCGCCGAAGAGCGCTCGCGCATTCTTCTCAGGCTCGCCGATCTCATCGAACAAAATCTCGACGACCTCGCGCGCATCGAGAGCCGCGACAACGGCAAGCCGCTCTCGCTCGCTCGCGCGCTCGACATCCCGCGCGCCGTCGCCAACTTCCGCTTCTTCGCCACCGCGATTCTTCATCACGCCAGCGCAGCGCACATCACCGACACCACCGCGCTCAACTACACGCTCCGCCAGCCTCTCGGCGTCGCCGGACTGATCTCGCCGTGGAACCTGCCGCTGTATCTGCTCTCGTGGAAAATCGCGCCGGCGATCGCCAGCGGCAACACCTGCGTGGCCAAGCCGTCGGAGTTGACGCCGTTAACCGCCGATCGCCTCGCGCAGCTCTCGCTCGAAGCCGGCGTGCCGGCCGGCGTCATGAACATCGTCCACGGCTACGGCGCGAAGGCCGGCGCCGCGCTCGTCGAGCATCGCGACGTTCCGATGATCTCGTTCACCGGCGGCACCGTGACCGGTGCGCGCGTCGCCGCGTCCGCCGCGCCGATGTTCAAGAAGCTCTCGCTGGAGCTCGGCGGAAAAAATCCGACGGTCGTCTTCGCCGACGCCGATCTCAACGACGCCATCCGCACGTCGCTCCGCTCCGCGTTCTGGAACCAGGGCGAGATCTGCCTCTGCGGCTCGCGCGTCTTCGTCGAGCGCTCGATCTACGACCAGTTCGTCGATGCGTTCACGGAGGGCGCGAAGAAACTGAAGATCGGCGATCCGTCCGACGAATCGACGCAGGTCGGCGCGCTGATCAGCGAAGCGCATCTCCACAAAGTCCTCGGCTACATCGAGCTCGCGAAAGAAGAAGGCGGCACGATCGTCGCCGGCGGCTCGCGCGTCGACCGCGACGGCTACTTCGTCGAGCCGACCGTGATCACCGGACTCGGATGCGACCGGCGCGTGCTGCAGGAAGAGATCTTTGGTCCCGTCGTCACGATCACGCCGTTCGATCACGAAGAGGAAGCGGTCGCGTTCGCGAACTCGACGCGCTACGGCCTCTCCGCATCTTTGTGGACGCGCGACCTCAAGCGCGCGCATCGCGTCGCCGCGGCGATCGACAGCGGCACGGTCTGGATCAACTGCTGGCTGCTGCGCGACCTGCGCGTGCCGTTCGGCGGCGCGAAGGACAGCGGCGTCGGACGCGAAGGCGGTTTCGAGTCGCTCGAGTTCTTCACGGAGGCGAAGAATGTCTGCGTCAAGCTGGGATGAAGCAGTTCCCGTTTCTGCATCTCCCGCTGTTCCCGCGGTGACGGCCGCGCGCTGGAAGCTCGCGACGCGCATCGCGTTCCGCTTCGCGTTCTCGTATCTCGTCCTTTACAACTTCCCCTTCCCGTTCGACATGATCCGGGACCGGGCGCTGGGCTACGAGGCGATGTGGGAGGCGATCGTCAAGGCGGTCGCCAAACGCTTCTTCGGAGTCACGATCGTCGTCGCCATTCCCGGCAGCGGCGATACGACGTATGACTACTACAAGGTCCTCTGCATCTTCGTCGTCGCGTGTGCCGCGACGCTGATCTGGTCGATCCTCGATCGCCGCCGCGTCGAGTACGCGCGGCTGTACGAATGGCTGCGCGTCTACATCCGCTTCTCGCTGGCCTGCACGATGTTCCTGTACGGCACGGCCAAGATCATCCCCGCGCAATTCGCGGCGCCCGGCCTCGACCGTCTGCTGCAATCGTTCGGCGACGCGTCGCCGATGGGCCTCCTCTGGACGTTCATGGGCGCGTCGAAGGGATACACGATCTTCACCGGCGCCAGCGAGATGCTCGGCGGTCTCCTGCTCACGTTCCGCCGCACGACGCTCCTCGGCGCGCTGATCACGATTGCCGTCATGTCGAACGTCGTGGCGCTGAATTTCTTCTACGACGTGCCGGTCAAGCTCTTCTCCGCGCACCTTCTGGCGATGGCCGTGTTCCTGGTGCTGCCCGACGCGAAACGGCTCGCGCAGACGTTTTTTCTCTATCGGCCGGCGCCGCTCGTGGACCGCAAATGGCTGCGCATTGCCGGCATCGTGCTCCGCACCGCGCTGGTGCTGCTCGTCATCATGAAGGGTTTGCAATCTTCAATCGAAGAGCGCACGTATTTCGAGACGCGGTCCTCGCTGCGCGGCATCTGGAACGTCGACACGCTGGTCATCGACGGCGTGAATCGCCCGCCGCTCATCTCCGACGACACGCGCTGGCGCCACGTCGTCATCGACCGTCCCGGCGTCATCGCGATCTATCCGATGGTCGGACGGCGCACGCGCTACGGCCTGGAGGTCGACGAGAAAAAAGGAACGATACAGCTGACCAAAGGCGATGAGTCAAAGTGGACGCTCACGTACCATCGCCCCGTTCCGGCCACGATGGTGATCGACGGATCATTCGATGGCCGCAACATCCACGCGACGCTTCGCAAGTCGGACGAAGACGCGTCGTTCCGCCTCACCACACGCGGCTTTCACTGGATCAACGAGCTACCGTTCAACAGGTGAATGAATGTCTGCATCGAGCTGGGATGAAACGATCGACGTCGCACCGCCGGCTGTGGTGACAGTACCGGCCGTGCGCTGGAACCCGATCACGCGCGTCCTCTTCCGCTTCGCGTTCTCGTATCTCATCCTCTACAACTTCCCGTTCCCGCTCGACTACTTCTGGCCGAAGGTGTTCGGCGTGTTCGGCAGGTTCGACGAGCAGATGTGGCGCGCGATCGTGCCCGCGGTCGGGAAGCGATTCTTCGGGCTCACGATCACGATCTTCACCAACGGCAGCGGCGACACGACCTACGACTACGTCAAGGCGCTGTGCATGCTCGTCGTCGCGGTCGCGGTGACGCTAATCTGGTCGATCCTCGATCGCCGCCGCCTCGCCTACACGCGCCTCCACGGATGGCTGCACGTCTACGTCCGCTTCGCGCTGGGCGCGGCGATGATCGCGTACGGCGCGGCGAAGGTCATTCCGCCGACGCAGTTCCCCGCGCCGACGATCGATCGTCTCACCCAGCCGTTCGGCGACGCGTCGCCGATGGGACTCGTCTGGACGTTCATGGGCGCATCGGCGGCCTACACGTTTTTCACCGGCGTCGGCGAACTGCTCAGCGGCGTCCTGCTCATGATCCGCCGCACCGCGCTTCTCGGCGCGCTGATCGGCATCGCCGTCCTCGCCAACATCGTCGCGCTGAATTTCTTCTATGACGTGCCGGTGAAGCTCTTCTCGTCGCATCTCCTGGCGATGGCCGTGTTCCTCGTGCTTCCCGACACGCGCCGGCTCGCGCAGTTCTTCGTGCTGCATCCGCCCTCGCAGCTCTTTCAACGGAAATCGCGGCGCATCGCCGGCTTTGTCCTCGGTACTGCAGTCGCGCTGTTCATCATTTTCAGCGCCTTTCAGCAGGCGACGGGCATCCAAATACCTCGCTCGCCGATTCGCGGGATCTGGAACGTCGACACGCTGACCGTCGACGGCGTGGACCACCCGCCGCTCGTCACGGACGGAACGCGCTGGCGGCGCCTTGTCTTCGACTACGCACAGACGGTCGCATTCCAGAACATGTTCGATAGCCGCACGCGCTATGGCCTGGAGCTCAGCGAGAGCAACGGAATGATGCACCTCAAGAAGCGCAACGATCCGAAATGGTCGGCGACGCTGTTCTTCAAACGCCCGGCACCGAATGAGATCGTCCTCGACGGATCGATGGACGGACACATGTACCACGCGCTTCTGCACAAGGCGAACGAGCAGTCGTTCCACCTGACAACGCGCGGCTTCCACTGGATCAACGAATATCCATACAACAGGTGAATCGATGAACAAAGGCGAAATCGTCGGCGGTCTTCTCGCACCCCACCCACCGCACATCGTCTACGGAGAGAATCACTGGCGCAACGAGCCGAAATCGGAGTGCGGCTGGGAAGTCCTGCGCTGGGGCTACGAGCGCGCGCGCAAACACTTCCTCGCCAAAAAACCTGATGTATTGCTCGTCCACTCCCCGCACTGGCAAACCGTCATCGGCCATCACTTCCTCGGCCTCCCCGAATTTCACGGCCTGTCGGTCGACCCGATTTTCCCCAATCTCTTCCGCTTCCAATACGACCTCAAAGTCGATGTCGAGCTGGCCGAACTGATCGCCGAAGAAGGCCGCAACGACGGATTGAATACGAAGATGATGTGCAATCCGAATTTCCGCGTCGACTACGGCACGATCGTCTCGTGCCACATGATGAATCCGGAGTGGGACATCCCGATTGTGGGCATTTCCTCGAACAATTCGCCTTATTACTTCTCCAATGAAATGGGCCAGGCCCAGATGGTCAAGCTCGGCCAGGCCACGCGCCGTGCCATCGAGAAAAGCGGCCGCCGCGCGATTCTCCTCGCCTCGAACACACTCTCGCACCGCCACTTCACGACCGAGCCGGACATCCCCGAAGACATGTCCCGCGAGCACGTCTACGAGCACTCCGGATATTTGTGGGACATGCAGGTCCTCGATCTCATGCGCAGCGGCCGCACCAAAGAACTGATCGCAATCCTCCCCGAATTCATGGACCACGCCGTGTCGGAAGTGAAGGCGGGATCGCTCGCGTGGATGCTGTCCGCTTTGAATTTCCCTGATTACGCCGGCGAGGTTTATGGGTACTGGACCGTCATTGGAACGGGGAACGCCGTCGTCGGCTGGGATCCGCAGTTGAGGGAGAAGGCGGTTTCGCAGGTGGTCACGGCGAATTGAGAATTGTGAATTGGGAATTGTGGATTGAGAGATCGCGATGGCTAAGGGCGACGATATTCGGGATCGGTCATTTCGGTTTGCGTGCGCCGTAGTAGAACTGCACGACACGTTGTGGCCGCGGGGCGGGAGCGGACGCGTGATGAGCGCACAGCTGCTGCGGTCGGGTTCGTCGATCGGTGCGAACCTCGAAGAAGCGGATGCCGCACAAAGCAGGCCCGATTTCATTCATAAGTGTTCGATCGCGCTGAAAGAAGCGCGAGAATCGCACTACTGGCTCAGACTCCTTCACGCGACCAAGAAACTCACAGACGCTGGTGACCTCGTCAGCGACTGCAATCAAATCGTCGCTATCCTCACAACGATCATCCGAAAGGCCCAAACGCAGTGAATCCACAATCCACAATTCACAATTCACAATTAATCAAAGCGTACTTGGTGCCAGGGCAGCCCCATATTCTCCTGGCGCCGGACCAGAACGAAGGATGGGCGAAACTCAAATACGCCTACGAAGCAATCGGCCGTGAGATCGCCCAGAGCGGCGCAGAGCTAATGCTCGTCTATTCCACGCAGTGGTTCAGCGTCATCGGCCACTTGTTCCAGGTCGATCCCAAGCCGAAATGGACGCTCGTCGATCAGAACTGGTACGAGCTCGGCGAGATCCCCTACGAATTTCGCGTCGATCCTGAATTCGGGAAACTCTACGCCGGCCTCTGTAAAGAGCACGGAATGCAGGCGGCCACGGTCGCGTATCACGGCTTTCCGATCGATACCGGAACAGTGGTCGCATTGAAGCTGCTCAATCCCGACAATGCGATTCCCGCGTCGATCGTCTCCTGCAACATCTACGCGGAGCGCGAGGAGACGCGCGCATTGGGGTTTGCGGCGCGCGCTGCGATCGAGGCGTATGGAAAAAAGACGGTCGTCGTTCTGGTGACGAATCTCTCCAATCGCTACGAAGTGGCGGACATTGACCCTGCCCACGATCGAATTTCTTCGCAGAAAGACGACGAGTGGAATCGCAAGATCCTGGAGATGCTCGGCGAGGGACGACTGGAAGACGTTGCGCAGGTCGCGCGCGATTTCGGCCGCGAGGCGAATGCCGACATGGGCTTCAAGGCCATCTGGTGGCTCGGCGCCGTGATGGGGGAGCACAACAAATACGACGGAAAAGTCTGGGAGTACCAGCCGGTGTGGGGAACGGGCTGCGGAATCGTCGAACTGACGCCGAACGAGCGGAAGCAGATCGACTGGGAAAAAGAATTCGACGAAGGCCCGGTGCCGACGTTCGCTGCAACGAGCGGCACGGGACTCGAAACGCACAATGTCCTCGCCGAGTCACCGGACGTGCATCGCGAGAGCGAAATGTCCTCGCAGTCCGACGTCATCCGCACCGAGCGCGCGCCGAAGCCGGTCGGCCCCTATCCGCACGCGCGCCGCGTCGGCAACTTCCTCTTCCTCTCCGGCATCGGCCCGCGCAAGCCCGTCACCGGCGAGATTCCCGGACCGAACGACATCGAAGTGCAGACCCGCGCGTGCATCGAGAACATCCGCGCGGTTCTCGAAGACGCCGGCAGCTCGCTGGAAAAAGTCCTCGACGTCACCGTCTACCTCACCGACATGAAACGCGACTTCGACCGCTTCAACAAGGTCTACGCCGAATACTTCGGCAAAATCCAGCCGACGCGCACCACCGTCGGCGTGGACTCGTTACCGACGCCGATCTCGGTCGAGCTGAAAGTGATCGCATCGGTATGACGCTTTGGACTGCGGCAGCTACGCTGCCGCTTTTGGTGTAGGGCAGGCTTTCTAGCCTGCCCCCAGGCGCAGGCTGGAAAGCCTGCGCTACACGGAAGCCAAGTATCCGGAAAGCGGCGGTGTAGCCGCCGCAGTCCAAAGCGTCAGATGACCCGCTCGTACGCCTCGATCAACCGCCCCGCCGCCCGCGCGTAGCCGAACTCCTGCGATCGTTGCACCATCGCCTCGCGCAGCGGCTCGCGCGCGAGCAGTGCTGCCGCGGCGTTCGCGAGAGCCGCAGGCGTCGAGGCGGCTGCGATGTGCGCAGCATCGACCAGCGCGCGCACGCCTTCGAGCGGGTACGTGGCCGGCGGAACGCCGCACGCCATCGCCTCGAGAATCGCGCGGTGGCCTTCGTCGGAGCCGCGCGCGGTGAAGAGCAACAGGTTCGACGCTCGGTAGTGATCGGCGAGATCGTCTTCGTGATAGCCGGCCCAGGTGACGTGCTCGGTGATGCCGAGGGATTGGGTGAGGTCTTCGAGGGCGGGGCGGTGCTCGCCGTGGCCGATGATCATGAGGCGTGCGGTTGGGATCGCCGAACGCAGAATCGCGAAGGTTTGCAGTGCGGCTTCGAAGCCGCGGCCTTTCGATAGTTTTCCGATCGCGGTCATGAGCGGCACGTCGTCGGCGATGTCGTACAGCGCGCGTGCATTCGCTCCGGTCGGTTGGAATTGCTGGCGATCGACCGGCGGTGGAGTGAAAACGACCTCCCGATCTTCCAGTGCGAACGCGTCGTTGATCACGCAGCAGACTTGTGTGCGATTGAGGAGCGAGCGCGTGAAGGGATCGCGGCGCACCACGCGTCGCGCGTGGAACGTGCGGGCGAGTGCGATCGAGCGGCCGCGGATCACGACGCGCGCGAGCCAGTGGTCGTAGGTGAGGTGCGCGTGCAGGACGTCGAAGCCGTGCTGGTCGATGATGCGGTCGAGTTTCTGGATCGTGCGGAGGAACGAGAGCGGGTTCTGCGCTTTTTCGATCAGCGGATGTGCGAAGTCGTGATGTTCGAGCTTCGCCTGCAATTTGTAGCCGCCCACATATGCATAGTGGGCATCGACGCCCGCCGCGCGCAGCGCCTCGACTTCGGCGAATGCAGGTGCGGCCGCACCGGTCCAGCGATTTCCAGCCGCAAGATGAAGAACTTTCATAAAAAAGCAGAAAGCAGAAGGCAGAAAGCAGAAAGGACGGCGAGATCACTTCTGCTTTCTGCTTTCTGCTTTCTGCTTTATAGTCCGGCCGATGGCCGTAGACCAAGAGTTGCTGGAAATCCTAGCCTGCCCGCTCTGCAAGGAAGAGGTCAAGCTCGTTCCGCTTCCGGAGGCGAAGCGCGGCCCGATCCGCGACAAGTTCCGCGACAAGTTTCGCGGCGAGGAACCGGTGGTCGAAGAGGGATTGCAGTGCGTCAAGTGCCGGCGCGTGTATCCGATCGTGAGCGACATTCCGGTGATGCTCGTTGAAGAAGCTCTTGACGAGTAGACGCGGGCTCGTTCGCGCAGCCATCGTCTTCTACATCCTCCAAATCCTCTTCCAGCACAAGATCGCGCTGCTCATGCTGATGGCGTTCGGCGCCGTCTTCTGCGTCGCGTGGGCGGTCGCGCGCGGCGAGCTGCGCTTCTCGTTTCACATCCTCTACTACCCGCTTTTTTTGTACGGCCTCGTCTCCAGCATCTCCGCGCTCGCGGCGGCCACGCACATTCATCAGGGCGCGGAAGGCGCGCTCTGGTTCAAGATGCTGATCTTTCCCGCCGCGATCATTCTCTATCGCGAGATCCCGGAGCTGAAGGAACAGATCCTCTACCCGTACGCGCTCCTCGCGGGCGGCAGCTCGATCTGGGCGCTCCTGCAGTTCGCGACGCTCGACTCGCGCACGCTCGAGCATCGCATCAGCGGGCCGTCGTCTCACGTGATGACGTTCTCTGGCTTGCTGCTTCCGCTGTCGCTGATGTTTCTCGTCCTCTGGTGGCGCCAGCGCAAGCCGCTGTGGCTCGCCGTCACGCTTTTGTCGACGACGACGCTTCTCCTCACGTTCACGCGCAGCGTGTGGCTCGGCTGGGGCGCGGCCGTGTTCGCGCTGCTGATGCTGACGCGCACGCAGATCCGTTACTACGCGCTGCCGGTCCTGCTGCTCTTCATCACGTTCCTGCCGCTCAGTCTCTTCGGGCGATTGATCTCCGTCTTCGACATGAAGCAGTCGTCGAACTTCGATCGCATCCGCATGCTGCAGGCCGGCGTGGAGATGATCCGCGATCATCCCGTTCTCGGCGTCGGTCCCGCGAACGTGAAGGAGTCGTACGCGATCTACCGCAAACAGGACGCGCCGCGGCCCCGTCCGCCGCACCTCCACAACAACATCGTCCAGCTATGGGCCGAGCGCGGAATCCTCGGCCTCGCCGCCTACATCACCCTCCTCGCCCTCTTCCTTCGCCAGTGTGCGCAGGCATGGCGGACGCAGCGGATGTGGGCCGAGATCGGCGTGGCTGTGACCGTAAGTCTCACCGTTGCAGGGCTTTTCGAGTTCAACTTCGGAGACACGGAAGTCTTTTATCTGATGTTGAACCTCATGGCGCTCGTGGCCGCCTGGACGGATTCGAATGAACGGGTTCCGGACCTTGTTCCGGCCGTCGCAAGTGGAGGACAGGCGATCTCGCCTGTCCACGTTTGACAGGCAGGATTGCCTGTCCTCCACCGTCCGAGCCACTCCGTAACCTTTTAGCCATGATGCCGTCCAAGGGCACAGAACCGGGGCCGATGAAACACCTGAGCGATCAGGAGCTGATGCGAATCGTTCAGGGTGGTGATTACGCCCCGGCGTCGGAGATCTATGACCGCTACAGCGGTCGGATTTACAACTTCGCGTTTCGATTCTTGAAGAATGCCGAAGCGGCCGAGGATGCGACGCAGGAAGTGTTCGTCAAGATGCTGAAGTACGCCAATCAGTTTCACGGAGACGCCAAGCTGTCCACGTGGTTGTTCTCGATCACCGCGAACTGGTGTCGCGACTATCTGAGAAAAGCGGACAACAAGGCGAAGGAGACGGAAGAGGTGCTCATCTCGCTGCCGGCACCGAGCGAGCTCGCGCCTGACCGCACGCTCGAGCGGCGCGAAAACGAGCAACTCGTGCAAAAGGCGCTGCAGGCGCTCACGCCCGAACAGCGCGAAGCGATTCTTCTGTCGCGGTACCAGGGTCTGTCGTACGCGGAAATTGCTCAAATCGCAGGCTGCTCGGAAGGCGCGGTCAAGACCCGTGTCTTTCGCGCCATGGAGACGTTGAAGAAGACGCTCGCAGGTTTTGGAGGTCGCGACGGTGTCGGGCGCGTTGCGCCGCTCGAAGCCGGCGAGCGAGGGGTCATATGACGACGTGCCGGAAGGCCGGAGCAACGAGCGCTGGCGGTCGTACCGCCGGAGGTGACCGATGGCTGAATGTAGTGCTTTGAGAGAAAAACTGCCGCTGCTGCTGACCGAGTCGCTCGACGCGGCGCAGCGGGAGCTCACGCATCAGCACATCGAAAACTGCGTGGAATGCAGCGATGAGTGGAACGCGTACCGCGAGACGTGGCGCGTGATGGACGAGCTGCCGGAGCTCGAAGTGCCGGCGCGGGTGAAGGCGCGCTTTCTCGAAGCAGCAGGTCTCAGTGGAGCGGCGGGCTCTCAGCCCGCTGACAACGTCGTTCCGTTTCATCGACGGCCGTCATTCAAATGGATCGCGCAGGCCGCGGCAGTCGCAGTGCTCGTCGGCGGTGGATTCTTCGCGGGCAACAGAACGGCGCCGCGCATTCAGCCGAGTGGCGTGTTCGTCAACAGCATTCAGGACAGAGGATCGTCGCCGATCCAGCCGCTCTCGATCGCGGAGACGCGTGTCGTCGACGCGAACACGATCAGCCCGGTGATCGAAGGACGTCCGAACATCAGCAACGTCACGTTCACGGATGCCGATGCGGCCGACAATCGCATCGGACTCTCGTTCGACATCACGTCGCGCTGGACCGTCAACGGCAATCCGAAAGACAAGAGCATGGTGCGCCTCCTGTCGTACATGCTCGAGAACGAGTCGGCGATCTCGCCGCGCTCGACGACGCTCGACATGGTGCGGCAGGCGTACTCGAATCCCGCCAACGCCGATCCTGAAATCGTGAGCGCGCTCGCGAAAGTGCTGCGCAACGACGAGCATGAAGGCGTGCGCCTTCGCGCCGTCGACACGCTCACGCATCTGCCGCCCTCGGGGTCCACATCGCCGACGCGCGACGCGCTGATCGATGCGCTGAAGAGCGATCCGAACCCGGCCGTGCGCATCAAGGCCGTCGAGGCGCTGGCGATCATCGCGCGCAGCGGAACGCTCGACGCCGAAGCCGTCGACACGCTGCGGCAGAAGGCCTCGCAGAACGATGAAAACCTCTACGTCCGCATGAAGGCCGCGGAGGCATTGAAAAACATCAAACCGTAAATGAAGGTCCGATTCCTCTTCACCGTCCTGATCTTCGCCGCGAGCGCCGCTTCGGCCGCGCACAGCGTCGGGAAAACGTTCCGCGTCGAAGCGAAGTTCGATCTCAGCGGGAACGGCACGCTGACGCTCGACACCGGCAGCGGCGACATCGAGATCATGGGCATCGACGGCGAGGAACTGTTCTCCGATGTTCTGAAGACGGTCGTCGCGACGGACGACGAGGGAATCGAAGAGGGACGCCACTTCACGGAACTGACGGTCCGCGGCGACACGACGAATCGCATTCTGCAAACGATGATGGGCGGGCCGCGCACGAAGCAGTGGTCGAGCTCCGTCTTCTGGCGGTTGCGCGTGCCGCGCGGCGTGAACCTCCGCGTGCTCTCGACGTGGAGCAATCACGTGCGCGTCACCGGCATGCGCGGCAGCGTGTACGTGAAGAACTTCGGCGGCACCGTGTTCATCGAGAACTGTGCGGGCTCCGCGACCGTCGACAGTGCGAACGGCTCGATCGTCTACACCGCGCCGTCGCTGCTCGCGGAAACGCACCTCACGACGGTCAACGGACACGTGACCGTGCGCCTGAACTCCGACACCGATCTGCGTTGGGTCGCGGAGTCGCCGGGCGGCGACATCCGCACGAATCTTCCCGTGCGCGGCATGCTCGCCGGTCCGTCGTTCCGCGGCAGCCTGAACGCTCCCGGCGGACCGCTGCTGATGACTGCATCGCTGACCGGCAACGTGCACCTCCTCGGCAACGGCATTCCCGAAAATGTCATCCAGTCCGTGCGCACGAGTCCGCGCATCGCCGTTCCGCCGAACGAAGTCAACGTTTCGAAAGCCGCCCTGCGGCGCGGCATCGTCGAGGGATCGATCACCTACAGCACGATGGTCGGCGAGATCACGATCACCGAAGTACGCGGCGCGGCTCTGTTGTCGACGGACGCGGGCCGCGTGCAGCTCGGATCGGTCTTCGGCGACTGCACCGTGAAATCGAGCGGCGGTCCGCTGCAGCTCGGCGAGATCCTCGGCACTCTGAAAGCGTCGACCAGCGCGGGCGACGTGTTCGTCGAAGCGGCGCGCCGCGGCGGAACGATCGAGACCACCGGCGGCACGATCCGCCTGCTCTACACCGGCGGACCGACGAAGCTGACGTCGGGCGGCGGCGACATCGTCGTGCGCCAGGCCGCGGGCGCCATCGATGCGACGACGCGCTCCGGCGACATCACGATCGGCGTCGATCGCGCGACGCGCAAGCAGCGCATCGAAGCGACAACGGAGAAGGGCAACGTCGTTCTCAACGTCGGCCCCGCGTTCGGTGCGGCGCTCGATCTCACCATCATTACCGACGATCCCGACGCGAACACGATCCAGGCCGATTTCCCCGGGCTCTCGATCAGCCGCGAAAGCGTCGACGGCAAGACGCGCATCCACGCGATCGGCACGATCAACGGCGGCGGCGAGCGCGTGATCGTGCAGGCAACGGGCGGCAGCATCCGCATCGTGACCGCTCCGGCGGGCCCGGCCGTCCTCGGCCGCTGATCCGCTGATCGATGGCTTGCTGCGTGCTAGGATGCGCGGCGATTTTGGACGGAGGTCACGCTTGAAACATGCTTGCTTTGCACTGCTGATGGCGATTGCGGCCGCATGCGCGCCATCGAATTCGCCGGCCAACGACACCGCGACGACGACAGCGTCCACGGGGACCCAGGCGACGGCGACGCAGCCGCCGGCCGCGCAGGAAAAGCCGGCGAGCTACTACGAAAACAAAGTCGCCGAACTGCACACGACGGCGGGCGAGATCGACATCCGCTTCTTCCCCGACGTCGCGCCGAATCACGTGAAGAACTTCATCGACCTCGCGGAGAAGGGCTTCTACAACGGCACGAAGTTCCACCGCATCGTCCCCGGATTCATGATTCAGGGCGGCGATCCGAACACGAAGTCCGACGACCGCAGTTACTGGGGAACCGGCGGTGCAGACAAGAACATCAATGCCGAGTTCAACGACGTGCATCATGCGCGCGGGATCGTGTCGATGGCGCGAACCAACGATCCGAACGGTGCATCGTCCCAATTCTTCATCATGGTCGCCGACTCGCCGCAGCTCGACCACCAGTATTCGGTATTCGGCCGGGTGACGAAGGGGATGGATGTGGCGGACAAGATCGTCAGCGGACCGGCGGAGAACGAGATCGCGGTAAAGCCGGAGACGATCACCGGCATCACCATTCGCGACGCGCATGACGACGAGAAGGGTCCGGCGCCGAAGCAGCCGTAAGGAGCAACCGATGAGCAACTACGAGAACAAAGTCGCCGAGCTGCACACGACCGCGGGAGACATCGACATCCGGTTCTTTCCCGACGTCGCGCCGAATCACGTCAAGAGCTTCATCGACCTCGCGGAGAAGGGCTTCTACAACGGCTCGAAGTTTCACCGCGTGATCCCCGGCTTCATGATCCAGGGCGGCGACCCGAACACGATCAGCGGCGGTCCGCACACCTGGGGCACCGGCGGCGCGGAAAAGAATCTGCGCGCGGAGTTCAACTCCGTCTCGCACAAGCGCGGCATCGTGTCGATGGCGCGCTCGAACGATCCGCACAGCGCGTCGTCGCAGTTCTTCATCGTCGTCGCCGACTCGAAGTTCCTCGACAAGCAGTACACGGTGTTCGGCCAGGTGACGAAGGGCATGGACGTCGCCGACAAGATCGTCGGCGCCAAGCGCGATCGCAACGACCGCCCGGACGAGCCGACGACGATCACCAGCATCACCATCCGCGACGCTCGCCCCGACGAGCAGGGACCCGCGCCGCAATAGTAGGCTCACAGGCTCACAGGCTCACAGGCTCATAGGAACGCTGTGGCCGACCTGCCGCTGTGAGCCCATGCGCCTCTGAGCCCATGAGCCTCTGCCTCTGCGCCCCTGAGCCCGTGAGCCTATGAGCCTCCCCCACGAAGCGGCAACACACCTCACCCGCTGGCTGGGTGACGAGTGGACCGCCCATCCTCTCGCCGGCGATGCCTCGGTGCGCGCGTACTACCGCGTCGCGCTGCCGGACGGGACGACGTACATGCTCGCGTACTACCCCGAGGAAGTGCGCGCGCAGTTGCGGCGGTTTCTTGCGGCGTACGAGGCGGTGAATCGAGTACGCGTCTCCCCTCGTGTAGGGCAGGTTTTCCAACCTGCCCCCCGGGAGGCAGGCTGGAAAGCCTGCCCCACACCGGAGGAGTCGATCGTGCCGGAAGTGCTGGAGTCATCCGAGCTCGCGGTGCTGCAGCGCGACGTCGGAGACCGCACGCTGTTCGATGTCCTGCATGACGATCGCGAGAAAGGGATCGCGCTGTATCGCGAAGCGATCGACGTTCTCGTCGCGTTTCAGGAAGCGCAGCCGGGCGAAGTGAACCCGCCGTTCACCGCCGAGTTCTTCTTTCAGGAACTGGAGATGGCGCGCGAGTTCTATGTCGAGAAGCTGATGTCGGCGGATGCGACGGAGCTGGAACCGCTGATGAAATCGATGTGCGATGACATTGCGCATCATCCGTATCTTCTATGTCATCGTGATTACCACGGCCAAAATATTCACGTTGCAAATGACACTTTATATGTAATCGATTATCAGGATCTGAGAATGGGCCCTGATACGTACGACGTCGCGTCGCTGCTGCGCGATCGTGGAGTCGCGATCCTCCTCGGCGACGACGTCGAGCTCGAACTGCTCGAGCACTATCGCGCCGCGGTCGGCGCGGACGCCGACATCCGCCGCCGCTATTTCGAGACGTTGCTGCAGCGCTCGATCAAGATCCTCGGCACATTCTCGAAGCAGCCGATCACGCGCGGGCGGATGCATTACCTCGACTTCATCCCCGCCACGCTGGAGAGCATCCGCCGCTGTCTCGACGAACTGCCGCGGTACGCGCGTCTCCGCGATATCTTTCCGCTGGACTTCTCTGTGCAACAGGCCAGAGAACGCGCTAGGAGTCTCAATGGCCAAACATAAGATCACCCTCCTTCCCGGCGACGGCATCGGCCCCGAGGTCACGGCCGCGGTGGTGCAGATCATCGAGTGCTCCGGCGTCGACGTGGAGTGGGAGAAGTACTTCGTCGGCGCGGAGGCGATCTCGCGCTTCGGCGATCCTCTGCCGGCGGAAGTGCTCGAGTCGATTCTGCGCAACAAAGTGGCGCTGAAGGGGCCGGTCACGACGCCGGTCGGCACCGGCTTCGCGTCGATCAACGTCCGCCTCCGCAAGACGCTCGATCTCTACGTGAACCTGCGGCCGGTGCGATCGATGCCGAACATCATCACGCGCTACGAAGACATCGATCTCGTCGTGGTGCGCGAAAACACGGAGAGCCTCTACGCGGGACTCGAGCACGAAGTCGTGCCGGGCGTCGTCGAGTCGCTGAAGATCATCACCGAGAAGGCGTCGACGCGCATCGCGCGCTTCGCGTTCGAGTACGCGCGCAGGAACGGCCGCAAGAGAGTGACGGCCGTGCACAAGGCCAACATCATGAAGCTGTCGGACGGCCTGTTCCTGCAGTGCTTCCGCAACGTCTCGAAGGAGTATCCGAATATCGTGGCCGACGACAAGATCGTCGACAACCTCTGCATGCAGCTGGTGACGAACCCGAATCAGTTCGACATGCTGCTGCTCGAGAATTTGTACGGTGACATCGTCTCCGATCTCACCGCCGGTCTCGTCGGCGGACTCGGCGTCGTCGCCGGCGCGAACATCGGCGAGAACGGCGCGGTGTTCGAAGCCGTCCACGGCAGCGCGCCGGACATCGCGGGACAGAACAAAGCGAATCCGCTCGCGCTGTTGCAGTCGGCGGTGCTGATGCTCGAGCACATCGGCGAGATTCAGCCGGCGCAGCGCATCCGCGATGCGATCGTCAAAGTCCTCGGCATGGGTCCTGAGGTTCGTACCGGTGACATCGGAGGAACCGGATCGACGATGGACTTCACGGTTGCGATTTGTGACGTGCTGAGGAGAGGAACACGAGCGACGGATTGACAGAGTGTCATCCTGAGGCGCGAAGACGCCGAAGGATCCCCCGCCGACTTGCGATGAAGGGGATTCCTCGCCGTCTTCGCGGCTCGGAATGACACCTTTAGCGAAAGGCGTCGAGCTCTTCAACGCTCACCACTTCTGGCACGCGCACGAGGCGTGGGAAGAAATCTGGCTGACGTCTTCCGGTGGGGAGAAGACATTTCTCCAGGGCCTGATTCAACTTGCGGCCGCGTATCACCACGTCCAGCGCGGCACGTTTCGCGGCGCGATCCGTCTTTTCGACGCGGCGTTCGCGAAGCTCGATCCGTTTCCGCCGGGCTATGCGGGCGTCGATCGCGCGAACGTGATCGAGGTTGCGCGCGGGCATCGAACACGCATCAGCGCAGGCGAAAAAATTGACGCTCGCGAATACGCGAAGCTGACGCTCGACGGCGGATGATTTCACGCTACAATTCACGTCTACTCTCCGACCCACGGAACGATGATGCCGAGGGGTTCAAATGCAGGAAATGGATCAGCGGGACCGGGAGCTGTTGGGTGCTCTGCAGGGTGAGATTCCGTTCGTTTCCACGCCGTACGCCTTCATCGGACAGGCGATCGACATGTCCGAAAAGGAAGTCATCAAGCGCACCGAGCGCCTGCGCCGCGATGGTTTCGTCAAGCCGCTGACGCCGCATTTCGACACGCGCGCGCTCGGCTATCGCTCGTGTCTCGTCGCCGCGCGCGTGAATCCCGATCGCATCGACGATGCGGCCGCGGCGATCAACGCGCACCCCGGCGTCACGCAGAACTATCGCCGCAACAACAGCTACAACCTCTGGTTCACCGTCTTCGTCTCGCCGCTCTCGAAGATCGGTCTCGACCGGACGATCGACATCCTCGGCCAGCAGGGCGACTGCGACGTCGTTCGTCCGCTGCCGACGCTGCGTCTCTACAAGAGCAGCGCCTCCGACAGCGAGTCGCATTCCGATTTGCAGAATGAACCGACGCCGCTCACGCCGCTGGAGATCGAAGCCGTGCGCGTGTTGCAGCGCGAATTGCCGCTGCAGCCGCGGCCGTTCGACGTGCTTGCGCGCGGCGGCACGATCGGCGCGGACGATCTGTTGACCGCCGCGAAGGCGATGCACAAACGCGGACAGATCCGCCGTTTCTGCGCGCAGGTCCAGGCGCGCAAGGCCGGCTTCGTCGCGAGCGCGATGGGAATCTGGGTCGTGCCGCCGGACGACGTCGACGCATGCGCGGCGAAGCTCGCGCAGCATCGCGCGGTCTCGCACTGCTACCTCCGTCCCGTGTACGACGACTGGCCGTACAACCTCTACACGACCGTGCACGCGCGCTCGGTGGACGAATGCGAGTCGATCATCAACGATCTCGCCATCGACACCGGCCTCACGCAGAAGCAGGCGCTCTTCCCGACGAAGGAGTACAAGAAATCGCGCGTCAGCTTCTTCGCGCACGACGCCGAGGAGTGGGAAGACGCGAATGCGGACGTGTGCCGTGTGGCGCAGGCTTTGTAGCCTGCGCCCCGGGAGGCAGGCTGGAAAGCCTGCCCCACACCGCCAACTTTTTTGACGCGCTTCGCGCTCGTCCCTCTCTGCGCCGGCGCGGAACGCGCCATGAATCAGGCTGCCATCCGGAGGGATCACGGATGGACAACTGGCCTGAGTTCGTGAAGGAAGTCGAAGAGCGCCTGGATGAAATCTTCGGAGTGACCAACCTGACGGGTCGGGAGACGGTCGTCGTCGAGCCGGACGACGATCAGGGCTGCTCGTCGGATTTTTCGACCGCGGCCATCGCGCCCTGAAATCCGATCTTCGAGTGCGTACCGTCGCAGAACGGCTTGATCATCGAGCCGCCGCAGCGGCAAAGCGCGCGTTTGACGATCGGGATCTCGTTTCCCTGCGCGTCGGTGAGAACGAAGTCGCCGTCGACTACGTAGGGTCCGTTGTCGCGGACTTTGATCGTGACCGTCATGGTGCGTTCCTCAGAAGATCGGATTTTCGGCGTGGTGATGGAAATGCCATTGGTAGACGAAGCCGGGGAACTTCACCGGGACGGTGTAGTCGACGTCGACGCGAATCTCGCCGCCGGCGCGGACGATCGTGATGTCTTTCTCGGCGATCGGCAGCTGGAGCGACTCCGCCTTCAGCAGCAGCGCTTTGAGGATCGACGCGTCATTGTGCTGTCCCGCGGAACGCGCTTCGTTCTGCACGGAGTCGCGCATGTCGGCGGTCTTCACTTTGACGGGCATCATCTTGTACGCGACCATCCCGGCGATCAGCAGCAGGATCAGTCCGAACAGACATCCAAGGCGGCCTTCCCCGAGCTCGCGGCGATTGCGCATGATGACCTCCAACTCCTAGAACAGTAACAGGTCAGTCAATCCATTTGAAGACGCGGGTTCCGCGGCGAGTGGTGCGCGCCTCCGGCGCGCGTTCGGAAGGCGCGCCGGAGGCGCGCACCACTCCGTCATCCAACGGCGAAGACCACAGCACGAGGCGCGCACGCCCGACGATGTGATCGCGCGGAACGACGCCCCAGCTTCTGCTGTCGAGCGACTCGTCGCGGTTGTCGCCCATGACGAAGTAGCAGTTGCCGGCCACGAGCTGCGTCTCGATCGCGCCGGTTGCTGCCTGTCGCAACACGTACGGCTCGGCCAGCGTGTGTCCGCCGATGCGCACGCGCCCGAGGCGCGCGTCGATCAAGTCGCCCGGCGTCGCGATCACGCGCTTCACCAGCAACTCGCCGTCGCGCGGCGACTGGAACACGATGACGTGTCCGCGCTCCGGATCCGTGCCGAAGTAACGCGTGACGACGATGCGATCGCCGACTTCCAGCGTCGGAACCATCGACGCGGAAGGAATCGAATAGATGTGCACCGCGCCGCGCACCACCGCGGCCATCGCGACCGCGATGCCGAGGGGCTGGAGAATCGTGCGGGCGAGAGACTTCTGGCGCATCCGAACATTAAACGAATGAACGAGGCGGAAAGTTCCTGGGCTCACGCCGCATAGGCTCGCGGGCGCATAGAGTCCCTAGGCGCCCATGCGCCTGTGCGCCTCTGAGCCTGCTTGCTTTACCGTCCTGGCGTGACGGCGTGGAACGTGTCGCTCGCGGTGGTCTTCCTCGGCACGCGCACGACCTTGTGCACGGCAAAGACCGGCATCTTCTGTTGCAGGCCTTTGAGCACGAATTCGCCGAGCGGCTCGGTGTCGAAGCTGCCGATGACGCGGTCGAGCGTGTTCTGCGAGATCACCACCTGGCCCGGCTTTGCGACGCCGCTCTCGAGACGCGAGGCGATGTTCACGGAACTGCCGAGGACGGTGTAGTCGACGCGCTTCTCGGTGCCGACGTTGCCCACGAATGCCGGCCCGCTGTTGATGCCGACGCGGATGCGCACGGGCGGCAGGTCGCTCTTCGCGCGCTCGGCGTTCCAATCGTCGATGCGCTCCTGCATCATCAATCCGGCCATGATCGCGCGGTCGGCGTGATCGTCCTGCGGGATCGGCGCGCCGAAGAACGCCATCACGGCGTCGCCGATGAATTTGTCGAGCGTGCCGCCGTAGGCGAAGATCGCGTCCACCGCGGCGGTGAAAAAGTTCGAGAGGAACTCCGCGACTTCTTCCGGTTTCTTCGTCTCCGACACGGTCGTGAATCCGGAGATGTCGGCGAAGAGAATCGAGACGTCGGCGGTGCGAATCTCCGTCTCGTCCGCGGCGGCGACGACGCCCTTCACGATCTCGTCGATGACCGCGGGCGAGTGATAGCGCTCCATCTTCGAGCGGATCTTGCGCTCCTGCTCGATTTTCTCCGCGAGCTGTGCGCGCTCGATCGCGACGGCCGCGAAGTTCGCGAGCGCGGTGATCAGGTCGAGGTCTTCTTCGGTGAAGCGTCCGATGTGAATCGGCGAGTCGACCTGCACCGCGCCGATGACGCGCTGGCGGTTCCACAGCGGCACGCACATCGCCGATCGGATGCCGTGAATGGCGATCGACTTTCCGCCGAGAAGGCGCGCGTCCTCGAGTGCGTTCGACGTCATCAACGCGACCTGCTGCTCCGCGACCATCTTCAGGATCGTGCGCGAGATCGGAATGTCGGCCGCGTCCGCGCCTTCGATGAATTTCGTGAGTCGCGGAACGGGATTGCCCTCTTCGTCGAATAGGATGATCAAGCCGCGCTCGACCGGCAGGTACTTGAAGATCATGTCCATCACGGTGTTGAGCAGGTCCTGCAGCTCTTCGGTCTGCAGCAGCGAGCGCGCGACCTGCACGAGCACCTGGAAAATCTTCTCGCGTGTGACCGACGGCTCCGGCTTGACGCCCGGCTCCGACGGCGGACGCACCGCCGAGATCGACGCCTCGGCCATCTCGCCGAGGTCGAGGCCGAACTCGGAATTGAAATCGGAGATGCGGCGGATGACGGTGCCCGACGGATTGTCGAACATCGAGTCGCCGGTGAACTCGACCGACGGCATCGACTTGATGTCGAGTTGCACCGAGCCGACAAGAATCTTGTCGCCGGCGTTCAGCTGCGACTCGGTGATGAGATTGCCGTTGACCTTCACGCCGTTGGTGGACTTGAGATCGACCATCCACCAGTGGCCGTTGCGGATCTCGATGCGCGCGTGCTTGCGCGAGACCGAGGGATGATTGAGCACCAGATCGTTCCCCTCGGTGCGCCCGATCGACATCTCCGCCTTCAGGTCGGTCACTCGAGGCACGCCGAGATCGACGTAGTGGATCTGGAGCTGTTCCATCGGAGCCTTGATTATAGCGGGCAGCGGGTAGCGGGCAGCGGGTAGCAAAACACCATCTTGGGCTCCTGCCCGCCGCCCGCTACCCGCTGCCCGCTATAATGACCCTCTCGCGAAACATCGGGTAGCTTCGCCATGAGCGAGCAAGCATCGTCCAACGACTCTCAACCGCGCCGTCTCATCGTTCGCGCCGTTCTTCGAACGGACACGGGGCTCGTGCGCTCGGAGAACCAGGACTTCGGCGCGCTCACGACTCCAGCGGAAGAAACGGTCAGCCATCCCGGCGGACGATTGATGATCGTCGCCGACGGCATGGGCGGACATCGCGGCGGAGCGACGGCGTCGCGTCTCGCTGCCGAAACGGTCAAGGCGCAGTATCTCGGCAGCGAGACCACTGACATTCCGACCGCGCTGCGCGCTTCGTTGTCGCGGGCCAACGCGCGCATCTACTCCGAGGCGCAGTTGACGCCGGAACTGCGCGGAATGGGAACGACGACGTCGGTCCTCGCGGTGCGCGAAGGCGAAGGATGGCTCGCGCACGTCGGCGACTCGCGCATCTACATGGTGCGCGGCGACGAGATCAAACAGCTGACCGACGACCATTCGCTCGTCGCGACGATGGTGCGCGAGGGATTGCTCACGGCGCAGGAAGCGGAGACGCATCCGCGTCGCAACGTGCTGCAGCGATCGATGGGCGTCGCCGAAGACGTCGAGATCGACGTCAAGGGACCGATCGAGCTGAAGGAAGGCGACACGTTCATCCTCTGCAGCGACGGACTGCACGGCGTCGTCAAAGAAGACGAGATCAAGCAAGTCGTCGAGAAGATGCCGATCGATGCGGCGGCCGACGAATTTCTACGGCGCGCGCTCTCGCGCGGCGCGCCCGATAACGTGACGGTGATCGTCGCGCGCGTCGAGATCGATGACGGCGCGGGTCCGGAGCCTGAGAAATTGGAAGAAACGCAGAAGCTCGAAGCAGTCGATTTGTTTGACGAGACCGTCCGCGACACGCAGCCGCTCGATGCGGTGCGCGACGACGAGGTGCAGAATGCCGCGCCTCCGAAAAAGAACGGCATTCTCAAGTGGACCGTCGTCGTGGTCCTCCTCCTCGGCGCGGCCGGCGCGTGGTTCTACTGGAACCATCAGGTTTCGTTCCCGACGTCGTCCCCTTCCTCACGTTGACCCATGTCCCCCATCGGCCCCTCCGTCATCCTGAGCCGCATAGACGGCGAAGGATCTCAAAATGCGAAAGGTCTGCGTATTCTGAGATCCTTCGGCGTCTTCGCGCCTCAGGATGACGGCGGCTGGAAACACGGTGTAAGAGGCCGGTGGCTCATTGCGCTGTTCTTCATCCTCCTGACGTTCTGCAAGCGCACCGTCACCAAGTCCGATGCGATGGACGACGTGCAGAAGATGGCGTACGGGGTGAAGCCGGCCGTCGTGCGCATCAGCGCGTACGCGACCGCCGACTTTCGTTATCCCGCGGTCGCGATCGAAGAGATCCAGCAGCAGATCCAGTTGCGCGTGCGCGACGTCGGCGAGACGAATGTCGTCGACACCGGCGCGGGCGGATCGGGCAGCGGGTTTCTGATTCATCCAGACGGATTCATTCTCACGAGCGGGCACGTCGTCGCGCCGACGCGCGAGCGTGAGCCGCTCGAGCAGGAGCTGCGGCACAACGGCGCGATCGTCGCGCTGGTGAAGCACTTTCCGAACGCCGAGCTGCGCGCGCTCTACCGCGGCGAAGAGTTGGGACGCTCCATCGACGCGCTCGCGAACGCGGGACAGCTCGAGAACGTGCAGGTCGTGAATCGCGTCGAGCTTTCGAACGGCGAGACGCTGCCGTTCACGATCCAGCGTTTCTCGCCCGAGCTCGGACTCGGCGGCGCCGATCTCGCGGTGCTCAAAATCGAGCGAAAAAATCTTCCGTCCCTCGCGCTCGGCGACTCGGAAGCGGCACGTGTCGGCGAGTCGATCTGGTCGGTCGGATATCCGGCCGTCGCGAGCAGCAGCGACGAAGTGATCGGCGGCTGGCTCTCGCGCGAGAGCGATCTCGAGGCGACGATCAATCCCGGCCTGATCTCCGCGATCAAGCGCAACGTCGCGAACACGCCGGTGTTTCAGTCAAACGTCGCGATCTACGAGGGCAACTCCGGCGGACCGGCGGTCAACAAAGACGGAGAAGTGATCGGCATCTCGACGTGGGGACACAAAGACGCGGAGTCGATCAAGTTCCTCGTGCCGATCAACGTCGCGAAGCAATTTCTCGCCGACGCGAAGATTCCGGCGAGCAGCGGCGGCGAGTTCAATCAAAACTATCGCGCTGCACTCGACGCCGCGTACGACGGACGCTGGATCGATGCGAGAAAAAATCTCTCTCGCGCGTCCGCGCTTTTTCCGAGCTCACCCGATCTCATTCGCTTCGGACGCGATGCCGAGCGCGCGATCGCGGGGACGCCGATCTGGAAGCTCTATCCGGTTGCGACGTGGCTGATCGCGGCCGCGCTCGTCGCGGGAATCGTCGCTGCCGCGGTCGCGCTCGTGCGCACACGCACTCCACGCGTTCCGCAAGACGTGCTCAAGTCGCCGACGGTCGAAACGGTCGTCGCGCCTAGCGGCGGCACGCTCTCGCCGCAGAGCATGCTCGGCAAGTTCACGATCCTCAACGGGACGCGTGCCGGCGAGAAGCTCGGCCTCGGCGGCTCGGGCATCCGGATCGGGCGCGAGTCGACGATTTGTGAGATCGTATTGGAGAATCCGAAGGTGTCGCGTCTCCATGCCGAGGTCGTCTCGATCGACGGCAAGGTTCTGTTGATTGATCGGAATTCGTCGAATGGGACGTATGTCAACGACCAGAAGATCGACAAGCGGTTCCTGCAGGATGGAGACATCATCTACTTCGGCGGCAGAAACGCCGTCGCCGTAGCATTTCATGCGTGAGGGAAGCGTGGCTGACAAGCGGTGTGAGAACGGGCATTTCATCGACGAGTCGTGGGATATCTGTCCGTACTGTCCGCAGGAGACGAGCGAGCCCGAGATCGCGGTCGTGCGCCCGACGCGCGTGCCGGAATCCCCCGCTGCCGCGCCCGTGCCAATGCCGATGCGCCAGCCGACACGTGCAGCAGCAAGTGCAGCCGCAGCCGCAGCCCCGGCGCTGGCGCTGCAGTCGCCTCCGCCGCAGGAGCGCACCGTCGCCGCGTCGCGACTCGAAACGGCGGGATCGACGAAACGCTATGTCGTCGGCTGGCTGATCGGACTCAATGGCGCGTCGCGCGGCGAGTCGTTTCCCGTGCGTATGGGACGCAACGTGATCGGACGCGATCGGCGATCCGACGTCGTGATTGTTGACGATCAGGCGTCGTCGCATCACGCCGATCTCGTCTTCCGTCCCGAAGAGCGGCGCTTCATTTTGATGGACCACAACTCGACGAACGGGACGTACGTCAACGAAACGGAAATCGAGCCGCGGCGCGATCTCATCGGCAAGGACGTGATTCGCATCGGCTCTCATCGATTTCTCTTCATGCCTCTCTGCCACGATGGTTTTTTCTGGGATGACGAAGGTCTGCTGAAATGATCGGGACGCAAATCGGCAACTACCGCATCGATCGCGAGATCGGCGAAGGCGGAATGAGCCACGTCTACGTGGGACGCACCGTCACCGCGACCGACGTGCTGCCGGGCGCGTACTCGGTCGTGCTGAAGGTGATGACCGAAGAGCTGGCCGGCGACATCACCGCGCGCAAGCGCTTCATCAAGGAAGCGCAGATCCTGTCGAAGCTGCGCCACCGCTACATCACGCGATTCTTCGAGTTCATCAACAACGAGAACGGCGCTGTGCTGGTAATGGAGTACGTCGAAGGAACTCCCGTCGATCTCCTGCTCAACGAAAAAGGCGCGCTGCCGATCAAGGACGCGATCAACATCTGCCAGTGCCTCCTCG
>Ga0066651_10000004_pt1 | contig 84317 bp, 68 predicted proteins | sample GraSoiAngelo_100_FD_71410 | JGI IMG/M metagenome (GOLD analysis project Ga0066651, IMG submission 71410) | Grasslands soil microbial communities from the Angelo Coastal Reserve, California, USA - 14_0903_02_20cm | ecosystem: Environmental > Terrestrial > Soil > Grasslands | place: USA...
CAGCGCGACTACTGGAAATGCTGGCAAGGCCTCCAGAAAAACTTCCGATCCGAATGACAAAGTCGCTACACGTTTTCCTCGATCATCTCATCGATTACGCGGGACTCTTTCCGCCGGCCGCGCTGTCGATGGACGACGCGGTACGCAACTATGCGCACTATCGCGACGGCGAATACGCGTTCGCCCTCGGGCCGTTCGTCGTCCCGAAAGACCGCGTCGATGAAGTGCCGCGCGACTTCCCGCTGACGATTCTCGGCGTCGACGAGGTGAAGGATCTCGACTCGGCGCGCGATCGCGCGTTCGTCGAGATCGCCGACAACGCGCTGATTCCGGAGCTTGCGCGACGCGGTCTCCGCGCGAAGATTCGCACCGGCGGTGATGTGGTTCCATCGGTCGAGCATGTCGCGGAATTCCTGCGCGCGTGCAACAGCGCAGGAGTCGCGTTCAAGGCAACCGCGGGATTGCATCATCCGATCCGCAGCGGCGACGCGCATGGATTCGTGAACGTGTTCCTCGCCGCGGCGATGATCGATCACGCGGAATCGATCTTGCGCGAAACCGATGAGGGCGCGTTTTCGTTCAGCGATGAAAACGTACGCTGGCGCGGATACACGATCAGCACCGAACAGCTCGCAGACACGCGCAAGAACTTCGCGCTCTCCTTCGGCTCGTGCTCCTTCGAAGAGCCGATCGACGATTTGAAGGCACTCGGATGGCTGTAAATTGGTTGCGCGGTCGCGCGGTTACGCGGTTGCGCGGCGAAAAGGAACTACGTAACCGTGCGACCGCGGAACCGCGCAACCGATGAACACGACCGACTTCCCGATCGAGAACCTCCCGTTCGGCGTCTTCGATGCCGATGGCGAGCCGCACGTCTGCACCGCGATCGAAGACAACATCCTCGATTTACACGGTTGGCTCCCTGAGCCGGCGCTGAACGCGTTCATGGCGAGCGGCGACGTCGTCGAGACGAAGCAGCGCATCCGCAAACTGCTCGACACGAACGCCGAGCTGATCCCGATGCGCGACGCGACGATGCTGATGCCGGTGCGCATCGGCGACTACACCGACTTCTACGCATCCATTCATCACGCCACGAGGGTCGGCGCGAAGTTCCGTCCTGACAATCCACTGCTGCCGAATTACAAGTGGATCCCGATCGGCTATCACGGCCGCGCTTCGTCGATCGTCGTCAGCGGCACACCGGTCAAACGGCCGAACGGACAAACGCGGGACGACGCGAATGCGCCACCGACTTTCGGCCCGTCGAAGCGCCTCGACTACGAGCTCGAGCTCGGCGCATTCATCGGACGCGGCAACGCGCTCGGCACGCCGATCGCCGCGAACGAGGCGCTCGATCACGTCTTCGGCTTCTGCCTCGTCAATGACTGGTCGGCACGTGATATCCAGGCTTGGGAGTACCAGCCCCTCGGTCCTTTCCTCGCGAAGAACTTCGCGACCTCCATCTCTCCATGGATCGTCACGCTGGATGCGCTGGAGCCGTATCGCGTGCAGTCGCAGCGCGAGGATCCGGTGCTGCCGCATCTCGCAGACGACGTCGCGTTCGACATCACTGTTGAAGTCTGGCTGCGCAGCGCAAAGATGAACGAGCCGGTGCGCCTCAGCCGCGGCAACTTCCGCGATATGTATTGGACGGTCGCGCAGCTCGTTGCCCATCACACCTCGAATGGCTGCAACCTCCAGCCGGGCGACCTCCTCGCCAGCGGCACGATCTCCGGTCCTGCGAAAGAGTCCGCCGGATGCCTGCTCGAGTTGTCGCCGATCGAGCTGCCGAACGGCGAGACGCGCAACTTTCTCGAAGACGGCGACGAAGTGATCCTCCGCGCGTACTGCGAGCGCGACGGACTCCCGCGCATCGGCTTCGGCGAATGCCGCGGCGTGATTACGCCGGCGCTATAGTTGCCGGCCATGTGCCGGTCCATCAAAGTCCTTTTCAACTTCGAGCCGCCCGCGACCGAGGATGAAGTCCGCGCGGCATCGCTGCAGTTCGTGCGAAAGCTGTCGGGCTTCAACGCGCCGTCGAAGGCGAACCAGGAAGTGTGGGACCGCGCTCTCGAAGACATCACCGAGGCGGCGCGCACCCTCGTGTACGGCCTCGTCACCAACTCCGAGCCCCGCAATCGCGAAATCGAAGCGGCGCGTGCGAGAGCGCGCGCCGCGGAGCGGTACGGGCGTTAGTGCGCCATGACCTCCGGCGCTTCTTCGCCGACGCCGCGCAGCACGTCATCGATCGTGTCGCCGCCCAGGAGCAACGCGAAGGCGGTGCGCCAGACGCGCGTCAGTTCCTGTGCGGTCGTGCGCACGAGCGGCGCGCCGTTGCGCTCGATGAGGAACGTGCCGAAGGCGGTGTGGCCGATGCGTAGCGCGGCGATGCCGTGCTGGTTCGCGGCGTCGAGCACGCGATCGCGATCGGACGCCGCGCAGGCGACGATCGCGCGCGCCTGCGACTCGCCGAACAGCAGCGCGGTTGCGTCGAGCGCGTCGGCGTGTCCGAGGAGATCGACGTGACAGCCGATGCCGTTCGTCGACATTTCCGCGAGCGCGACGGCGACGCCGCCGTTCGAGACGTCGTGCGCGCTGCGCAATAGCTTCGACGCGTGTAGTGACAGCAGAAGCTCGATGAGTGAACGTTCGAGGCCGAGATCGACGCGTGGCGGCCGCGCGATCGCGTCCGGCGCGAAGAGCTGCTGCCACTCCGATCCGCCGAGCTCATCGCGCGAGTCGCCGAGGAGGATCACGTCGAGATCGGCGTCCGTGAAGGCGAGTCCGCATCCGTCGCGTTCGCTCTCCATCCATCCGACCATCCCCACCGTCGGCGTCGGCGGGATCGCGCGGCCTTCGGTCTCGTTGTAGAACGACACGTTGCCTGATACGACCGGCGTTTCGAGCGCGCGGCACGCGTCGCTGATTCCGCGAATGCATTCCGCGAACTGCCACATAATCTCCGGCCGTTCGGGCGAGCCGAAATTCAAACAATCCGTGATCGCAACCGGACGCGCCCCGCTCACCGCGACGTTGCGCGCCGCTTCCGCGACCGCCTGCTTGCCGCCTTCGTACGGATCGAGTGAGCAGTAGATCGGATTCACGTCCGACGTGATTGCGAGCGCGCGTCCTGTTTCCTTGATGCGGATGATCGCGGCGTCGCGCTTCTCCGGACCGGCGATCGTGTTCGTGCGTACGGTCGTGTCGTACTGCTCGAAGATCCAATGCTTCGACGAGAGATTCGGTGTTGCAAGGAGGCGCAGCAGCGTATCCGAGTGGTCCACATCTTCTTTGTGGCGACCGCTGCCCTCAGCGGTCGCGGTGCCGCTGAGGGCAGCGGCACCCACAACCGGCTTCGACATTGGACGGTCGTACACGGGAGCCTCCGTCGAAATCGGATCGACGGGAATCGCCGCGACTTCTTCGCCATGCCAGAACAGCCGCACGAATCCGTCGTCCGTCACTTCGCCGATCACCGACGCGTTGAGGTCCCACTTCTCGAACGTCCGCACGACTTCGTCTTCGCGTCCGCGCTTCGCGACGATGAGCATCCGCTCCTGCGACTCGCTGAGCATGATCTCGTACGGCGTCATCCCGCTTTCGCGCACCGGCACGCGATCGAGTTGCAGCCGGACGCCCGTGCCGGCGCGCCCCGCCATCTCGAACGACGACGACGTGAGTCCGGCCGCGCCCATGTCCTGGATGCCCTCGACCGGGCTATCAGTATCCGCGTCGGAGTCCATGATCTCGAGACACGCCTCGAGCAGAAGTTTTTCCGTGAACGGATCGCCGACCTGCACGGTCGGACGTTTCTCTTCCGACGCTTCATCGAATTCCGCCGACGCCATCGTCGCGCCGTGAATGCCGTCGCGTCCCGTTTTCGAGCCGACGTAGATCACGGGGTTGCCGACGCCGCTCGCCGTCCCTTTGAAAATTTTCTCGCGCTTCGTGACGCCGAGGGCAAACGCGTTGACGAGGATGTTGCCGTTGTACGACGCGTGGAACGACGTCTCGCCGCCGACCGTCGGGATGCCGATGCAGTTGCCGTAGCCGCCGATGCCGCGCACGACACCGTCGACGAGATACTTCATGCGCGGCGCGTCGAGCTCGCCGAATCGCAGGGAGTCGAGACACGCGATCGGACGCGCGCCCATCGTGAAAATGTCGCGCAGGATTCCGCCGACGCCGGTCGCCGCGCCCTGATACGGCTCGATGAACGACGGGTGATTGTGCGATTCCATCTTGAACGCGGCGACGTAGCCGTCGCCGATGTCGATCACGCCCGCGTTCTCGCCGGGACCCTGCACGACGCGCGGTCCGCTCGTCGGAAAATTGCGCAGATGCACGCGCGATGATTTGTACGAACAATGCTCCGACCACATCACCGAGAAGATGCCGAGCTCGGTGTAATTCGGCGCACGTCCTAGAATCTCGACGATCCGCTGATACTCGTCCGGCGTGATGCCGTGCGAGGCGATGACTTCGGAGGTGATTTCGATGTCGATGTTTGCGCTGCTCACGGTCCTTATTCTCGCCGATCACGACCCCATGCATCACGATCACGATCCCGGAAACGTCGGCAAGGCGCACATCGCCACGACATGCAACGCCGCGGCGCAGAAAGAGATCGATCGCGGACTCGCGCTGCTGCATTCGTTCTGGTACGCGGAATCGGAGAAGGCGTTCCGCAACGCCGCGGCCGCGGACGGCACGTGCGGCATGGCGTGGTGGGGCGTGGCGATGTCGAACCTGCATCCGATCTGGGCGCCGCCGACCGCGGACGAGCGCAAGGTTCTGGATGACGCCATCCAGAAAGCGATCCTCATCGGCGCGAAGAGCGAGCGCGAGGATAAGTTCATCGACGCGATCGCGACGTACTTCTCACCCGGCGATCACGCGAACGGGATGATTGAGTACGAGAAGAAGATGGCCGCGCTCGAACGCGCCAATCCGAACGACCACGAGGCTGCGATCTTCCACGCGCTCGCAATCCTCGGTACCGTGAATCCGAAGGACAAAACATACGCGAAGCAGAAAGAAGCGGCGGCGATTCTCAATCGCATCCTGCCGCTGGAGCCGGAGCATCCCGGCATCGCGCACTATCTGATTCACAGCTTCGACTATCCCGATCTCGCCGCGCTCGCGTTGCCCGCCGCGCGCAGCTACGCGAAGCTCGCTCCGGCTTCGCCTCACGCATTGCACATGCCCTCGCACATCTTCACGCGCCTCGGCCTGTGGGACGAGTCGATCGCGTCGAACCTCGCATCGGCGAAAGCGGCACACGATCATCTCGTCATGACGATGCCGAACGGCACGTCATTCGACGAGCTGCACGCGGTCGACTACCTCGTGTACGCGTACCTGCAGAAAGGCGAGATCGAATCGGCGCGCAAGCTCGTAGACAAACTGAACGCGGTCACGCAGGTCGACAAGCCGAGCCAGTTCGCGGCCGCATACGCGCTCAGTGCATCGCCGGAGCGGTTCGCGCTCGAGCGGCGTCAGTGGAAAGAAGCGGCAGCGTTGAAAGTGCCGGGCGTGATCGCGTGGGACCAGGTGCCGTACGCGGAAGCGAACATTCATTTCGCGCGAGGAATCGGAGGCGCGCGCTCGAACCAGCTCGACGTCGCGCGCGAGGCGCTCGCGCGGCTCGCTGCGATTCATCAGAAGCTCGTCGATCAGAAGAACGGCTATTGGGCCGACCAGGTCGAGATTCAACGGCTCGCCGTATCGGCGTGGATCGCGCACGCGGAGAAGAACGACGACGAGGCGCTGCAGCAGATGCGCGCGTCGGCCGATCTCGAGTCATCGACGGACAAGCATCCCGTGACGCCGGGCGCGATCATTCCCGCGCGCGAGCTGCTCGCGGAAATGCTGCTCGACCTCGGCAAGCGCGACGAAGCGCGTGCCGAAGTGCAGCGCGTGCTGCACGACGCGCCGGGACGCCGCAACGCGCTCGCGCTCTTGCAACGTTAGCCCCCGGTGTGGTGGCGGGCTTTCCAGCCCGCCCCCGGGGGGCAGGTTGGAAAACCTGCCCCACACGAGGGTTGATCAGCGAACCGACCGTCGCTTTGCGAACACCGGCTCGACAATGAGCGGCGACGCTTCCGACGGATGCAAGGATGCCGCGTCGGCGGTGCTGCGATTGCCGTACATGTCCGTCACGTTCACGCTGCCGCGCAGCGCCGGCGGCATGCCGCTCCACAGCACGTACACGTCGCGTCCGTTCATGCGGAAGTAGTACTGGCCGCCCGCGATTTTCTGCGCTGCCAGGAATCCGCCGAGCTTCGCATCGATCAACTTGTTGACGAAGTACGGGAGATAGACCGTGCCGTCGATCTGCACGAACGACGGCGCGTCGGAGAAGAACTTCGTCGCACCGGCGGCGAGTCCGGAGGTATAGAAGCGGACATACCACGCCGCCGCATCGGCCTCGGAGAGCGCAGAGAAATTGCCGCCGAATCCGACGAAGACTCCGAATTCGGTCAGCCAGACCGGCTTGTTGTTGCCGAGGAGCTCGCGGAGGCGGCGGATCTGATATTCGAGATCGTCGATGTTTCCGTGGTCGGGATCTTTGCCCTGGTTGTAGTGCGCGGCGATGACGTCGATGTACGGCGCGCCGCCCATCGCGGCGTAGTCGCGCCAGAACGTCACGCCCGCCGGCACGGGATTGCGATTCTCGTGAAACAGCGGAATGCCCGCGCCGCCGTTGACGACGACGCAGTCGCTGCACGAGCGATGAATCACCTCCGCGCTGATCTGCATCAGCCGCACGAACGCGGCGACGTCGAAGCGGAACAGTCCGCACTGATCGCCTTCCGGCTCGTTGTGAATCTGCCACGCCTTGATCGGCGCCTTCAGGTCCGGCGCGTCGTCGATGCCGTCGCCGTCGTATCGCTCCACCACGCGCTCGAGGAATCGCAGGTACGCGGCCTCGTCGCGATAGCGATCCATCCGCCCGTCTCCCTGCAGGTAGAAAAAATCCTCGGTGAGCAACCGCTTGCACATCTCGCTCGTCGTCGGCGCGTACGACGCGAGGTCCCACGACGCGTACGGCATCACCGTGCCGACATACGAGCCGTTGACCGCGGCGACGGACGACAGCAGGCTGTCGATGACTTCGAATTGATAGCGACTCGGCGAGACCTCGATGAGTCCCCACGGAACGTTCTGCACGTCGCGAAACGACGTGATGCCCGCGTTCGCCAGATTTTTCAGGTAATCGACGCGGATGCGGATCGACTCGCGTGTTCCGTCGAGTGCGGACGTGTTGTCGTAGAGCGCCGCCGGCCCCGACTGCCGCACGACGCCGATGCCGGGGCCGAGGTGCGTCGCGGAGATTCCGCCTAACACGCCGAAGAACGACGCGCCCGGCTTCGCCGGCGGCAGCTCGCGCAGCCACGCCGACACTTTCGCCGCCTCGGGGGCTGGCTTCAGTTGCGGTTGTGCAAACGCGGGGATCGTTGCCAACAGAATGAACAACGCTCCCGTCATCCTGAGCAAAGCGAAGGATCTCAAACTACGCAACCGTGTCGCATTTCGAGATCCTTCGCCGTCTGCGCGGCTCAGGATGACGAATGGATCAATGAACCGTGATCTCGCGCGCACCGTCATCACGCACCTCGATCGCGACCTCGACGTGCGAGTCCTCGAACTCCTCGAACTCCCGCTTCGGCCACTCGATCAATTTAATGCCGGGCCCGGTGAGAAGCTCGGGGATCCCGATCTCCAGCCACTCCCGCCGATTTTCGGAAAGGCGATAGCCGTCGATGTGAATGATCGAAGGCGCGCCGGTGCGCGGATACTCGTGAATGATCGCGAACGAAGGCGACGCGACTTCTTTCGGATCCGCGCCCAGCTCTGCCGCAATCGCGCGCGCGACAAACGTTTTTCCCGCGCCGAGATCGCCGACGAGATGCACGACCGCGTTCGGCGAAAGGGAGCGCGCGATCTCGCGGGCTGCGCGTTCGCTGTCGGACTCAGTGAGGCAAACGAACTTCATCGCGAGGATTGTATTGCCGCGCCTGAACACGAGATGGCAGATGGCAGACGGCGGATGGCAGATGGCAGATGGCGGATGGCGAAGCCTGAAACCGTGCTCTGCCATCCGCCATCTGCAGTCCGCCATCGCGCGCAGCGCAAATTAGGAGCACAATGATGTCCTTCGTCCCAAAAGGAGGCTTTGCATGGAACGCAAAAAACTCGGTCTCAATGACTTGAGGTTGTGCGTCGACCGCGTCGTGAAGACGGAACACGCGATGGATGCGGCGGTGCTGGCGATGAACGAGAACAACTCCAACGAGCCGCCGCCGTTGATCATGCGTCCCGGCGCGCCGGTGCATCCGCTGGAGATGGCGCTGGCGACGCCGAAGCGGTGGAACAACGGGCGCAAGTTGAAGATCAAATTTCTCGACGGCACGTCGACGCAGAAACGCCTCACGCAAAAGTACGCGGAGCATTGGCTGCAGTTCGCGAACGTCGGCTTCGACTTCAACGGCGGCGCGAGCGCGGAGATCCGCATCTCGTTTCGCAAAGCCGGCTCGTGGTCGGCCCTCGGCACGGACTCGCTGCTCACCAACGCGTTTCCGAAAACCGACCCGACGATGAACTACGGCTGGCTGCGCGACTCGACGCCGGAGGAGGAATGGCGCCGCGTCGTGCTGCACGAATTCGGACACGCGCTCAGCGCGATTCACGAACATCAGAACCCGCAGGCCGGCATCAAGTGGAATCTGAACGAGGTCTATCGCGTGTTCAGCGGCCCGCCGAACAACTGGTCGAAGGCGCAGATCGACTTCAACATCGTGCAGAAGTACAGCGTCGATCAGCTCAACGCGACCGACTTCGATGCGAAGTCGATCATGCTCTACGCGTTCCCCGGAAAGCTGATCGCCAGCGGAAAGGCGACGGCGAACAACACGGACCTCTCGGACAACGACAAGAGATTCATCGCCGAGATGTATCCGAAAGCCGCGCCCGCGCCCGCAACGCTTGAAATTGGGGCGCCGGAAGCGCTCGCGGCACCGCGTCCGCCGCGCGAATACGGGGCCGCGCATTTCCGCAAAGCGGCGGCGCATCTTCAGAAGTTGCGCGCTCGCTGAATCGCCCGCGGAATCCGATCGGCGACCTCGGTTGCAAAGAGACCGATGTCGCCGATCTCGTCTTTGAGGATGTCGCCGGCGAGTCCGTGCAGATAGACCGCCGCGCACGCCGCATCGAGCGGATCGACGCCGCGGCCGAGGAGCGCAGCGACGACGCCGGAGAGCACGTCGCCCATCCCGCCCGTGGCCATTCCCGGATTGCCGGTCGGATTCACGAACACGTGACCGTCCGGCTCCGCGACGAGCGTCTGATATCCCTTCAGCACGACCACGCAGTTGCACGCGCGCGCCGCTTCGCGCGCAGCCGCGATGCGATCGTCGTTGATCGCTTTCGTGTCCGTGTTCATGATCCGCGCAAGCTCGCCGGGATGCGGCGTGATCACGCGCGGCAGCGAGCGCGGATTGATCTCGTTTGCGCGAGACGCAAACGCGTTCAGCGCGGAGGCGTCGATGATCATCGGGAGGTCGATGTTGGCGATCGTCGCGCGCACTTTTTCGTAGGACTCTTCGTTGTCCGCCAGGCCAGGCCCGATCAATACCGCGCTAAACCTGTGGAGCGGCGGCCGCCCTCGGCCGCCGGGTTCTCGCGAGAGGTCGGCGGCCGAGGCGGCCGCCGCTCCACCAGTCATCGTCATTGCCTCGATACACCCAACGTGCACGAGTTTCGCCGTCTCCTCATCCGTCATCACCGTCACGAGCCCCGCCCCCGCGCGGATCGCGCCGCGCGCGCACATCACGGCGGCGCCGCTGCGTCCGGGTGAGCCGGCGATGACGGCGACGTGGCCGTACGTGCCTTTGTGCGTTGCGGCGAGGCGCGGCGCGATGTGCGGCTGCACGCTCTTCGGCGTGATGAGCGCGAGCGTCACCCCTTCTTCGTCAACGGCGATGTCGGGAATCGAGATGTCGGCGACGATCACTTCGCCGCAGTAGAGCGCCGCCGGCTCGAACACGTGACACAGCTTCGGCGCCGCGAACGTCACCGTCACTTCGGCCTGCACGCACGGCTCGAACGGCTCGCTCGACGACGCATTCGCGCCGCTCGGCAGATCGATCGCGAGGACGGGAATGCGCAGCTCGGCGATGTCGCGGATCACGTCGGCGTAGATGCCGGCCGGCGCGCGATTGAGGCCGGTGCCGAAGATCGCATCGACGAGGAGATCCGCATCCGACGCGTGGGCGAGGTCGTCGTAAATCGGGATGCCGAGGCGCTCGCAGATGAGGAGATTGGTGAGCGCGTCGCCGGTGATCTTCGCGCGGTCGCCGGCGATGATGAGGATCGGCACGACGCCGCGGTTCTCGAGATGGCGCGCGACCGCGAATCCGTCGCCGCCGTTCTGTCCGATCCCGCAGACGATCGCCACGCGCTCGCTGTTCGGGTAGTGCGTGAAGATCGCGTCGACGACGGCGATCGCCGCGTTCTCCATCAGCACGATCGACGGCACGCCAAAGCGATCGATCGCGCGGCGGTCGATGTTCCTCATCTGCTCCGCGTTGAGGATCTTCATGTCAGTGCGTGCTGCTCGCGCTCGAATCGCTCGAGGTCTTCCACTGTATCAATGTCGTAGCGCTCGGGGAGCAGCGCCATCGTGCTGCCGAGCGCGCGGATCTTCTGCAGCGTTTCCGCCAGCACGCGCGACGTGCCCCACTCGATGCCGGTGAACACGTCGGGATCGAACGCGCCGGCGCGGCAGCCGACGAGGTAGTAGCCGCCGTCTTTCGCCGGCCCGACGACGTACTCGCACGAGTCGAGCAGCCCAAAGGCGTCGTCGATGAGCGCGCGCGGGAGCACCGGATCGTCGACGCCGATGGCGATGATTTTCTCGGTGCGATGAAAGAAGAACCGCTCCGAGAACGCCATCGACAACCGCTCGCTGAGATCGTTGCCGGTCTGCATCGCGACGGTGTAATGCGCGAACGCGCGGCGCAGCAGCTCGCCGTTCGCTTGCGGCGTCGGGACCCAGAGGAATTCGATCTCGGTTTCGGGAGTCGACTCTCCGATCGACGCCATCAGCTCGCGCAGCATCGCCTCGTACACCGCGAGCGCGCGCTCGTCGCCGATCGCGGACGCGAGCCGCGTCTTCACGCGGCCTAGCTCGGGCAGTCGCGCGAAGACGAGCAGTCGCTGGGGCGGCGGCGGGACGGTGGCGAACAATTTTCAAGTGTATCGCGGGCAGAACGATTGCAGCTTCGAGCGTGGAGTGATGGAGAAGCGACGATGGCTCATTGCATGTTTGATCGCCGTTGCCTGTTCCTCCGAGCTGCCCGCGCCTGATCACGTCGCGCAATATCGCGCCGCCGCGGTCGAGCGGCGCAACGGCGTCTATCCGTTCGTCTACGACCGCGACGGACATCCGCTCTCCCTCAATCCTGATTTCCAGCCGGTCGCCGCGCTCTTCGCGTCTAGGCGCGCGGGCATTCACGAGCGCGTCACGACGACGCTCGACTCGAACGTGCAGCGCGCCGCGCTCGTTGCGCTCGGCGATCTGCACGCATCGCTCGTCGCGATCGATCCGCGCACGAACGAGATCCTCGCGATCGCGACGACATCACCCGATCCGCTGCAGCGCCAGTACGAGCCAGGCTCGGTGATCAAAGTGCTCACGCTTCTCGCCGCGCTGACGAATCACGTCGACGTGAATTCGCTTTTCCCCTACGACTGCAAAGGCTCGCTCGACATCGACGGCCGCCATTTCGGCGACTGGCATCCCGGCGGACACGGCGTTCTTCCCGACGTCGACGAAGCGCTCGCCGAGTCATGCAATGTCGCCTTCGCGGACATTGGTTTGAAAATCGGACTCGATCGCCTGCGCGCCTTTCACCATCGCGCCGGTTTCGACGGCGCCGCGCACCTCGGCCTCTTCGCCGTGCCGCTCGGAAAAACGGTCGGCGAGATCTTCAATCACTTCGAGACCGGCTTCTACTCGATCGGCCTCGCGCACGAGAGCGTGACGACGCTGCACCTCGCGATGATCGCGTCGATGCTCGCCAATCGCGGCGTGTGGTCGACGCCGCGTCTCGTGCGCGACCGCCGTTCGTTTCTCGGCGAAACGCGTAGCGTTCCGCAATCGAAGAGCGAAAAGATCGCGCCGCGCGAAGCGGTCGAGCGCGTGATCGCCGCGATGCAGGCCGTCGTCACTCGTCCGAAAGGAACGGGACGTCGCGCGCAAGTCGACGGCGTTTCGCTCGCGCTGAAGACCGGCACGGCCGGAGCGCGCGAGCGCGGCTACGATGGATTGATGGTCGGCTTCGCGCCGGCCGATCATCCGAAGGTCGCGTTCGCGCTCATCGCTGAGAATGCCGGCGCTGCAGAATTCGCGGCCGCGAAGGTCGCGCACGACTTCGTCCACGGTCTCAGGGCGAGCGGCCACTTATAATCGTTTCGATGTCTTCGCGAGACCGCCGCAAGTCGGAGCGCTACGCCACCGCGTCAATTCCCGTGCAGCTCTCCGACGTGAACGGCGAATTGATCGATCTCAGCCTGCACGGCGCCGCCGTCATTCATCGCTCTCCCGTCCGCGCCGGCTCCTCGGCCACACTGATTTTTCCGAGCTACGGCGGCATCTACGTCCCATGCGAAGTGCTGCGCTCGATCGTGCAGGTACGCCGCGGCGACAAAGGTCCGGAGTACGTGTTCCGCTCGGCGATCGAGTTCAACGCGATTCCCACCGATCAGGAAGAGTCGCTGAAAGAATTTCTGGAGATTCAGATCAAGCGATTGGAAGAGGCGCGGGCGGCCGCAGAAGCGTGAGCGAAAGCCATCCGCCCAGAGCCGCGTGACCAAATCCGGGTCATTCATACGGACGCGGGGGTCATCGATACGGACGCGGGGGTCATCGATACGGACGCGGGGCTCATCCGGCTCTGACGCTCAGAGCCGCATGACCAAATTCCGGTCATTCATACGGACGCGGAGGTCATCAATACGTACGCGGAGGTCATTGATACGGGCGCAGAGGTCATTGATACGGACGCGGGGCTCATCCGGCTCTGACGCTCAGAGCCGCGTGACCAAATTCCGGTCATTCATACGGACGCGGAGGTCATCCGGCTCTGACGCTCAGAGCCGCGTGATCAAATTCCGGTCGTTCATACGGACGCGGAGGTCATTCACGCGGACGTGGGGGTCATTCATACGGACGCGGGGGTTATCCGGCTCTGACGCTCAGAGCCGCACGAGCAAATTCTGATCATTCATGCGGACGCGGGGGTCATCCGACTCTGACGCTCAGAGCCGCATGAGCAAATTCTGGTCATTCACCGTCCCCGAGTACTCGCTGAAGATCCCCAATTCCACATTCCGCTGCACGTCCGCGAAGCCGGCCGCGCGCAGCGCGTCGAGGATCACGTCGGGACGCACGCAGTCGCGCGTCGTGTCCCAGTAGTAGCGGAACAGTTCGGCGGCGCGCGCGCTGCGGGTGCGGATGCGGATCGCGGCGGGGAGGATGCGGCCCATGTATGCGCCGAGGAGCGCGCGGGGGATGCGCGACTCCGGCGCGGTGATCTCGAGAATCAGCACGCGTCCGCCAGGGCGCAATACGCGATGGCATTCTTCGAACACCGCGCGGAGATCGGCGAAGTGTCGCAAGGCGAAGCCAATCGTGAGTGCGTCGAAGGATTGCGAGCGAATCGGAATCGCCTCGGCCGCGCCCTGCACTTTCGCGCTTTGCACGTGGCCGGAGTGGAGCATGCCGATGCTCGCGTCGATGCCAACGATCGCGCGTCCGTCGTTGGTCACTTCCGCGGCCGCGCGCGCAACGACGCCGGTGCCGGTCGCGATGTCGAGGAGTCGCATGCCCGGTTTCAATCCGATGCGCTTCAATGCTTCGCGGCGATACCACGAGCCGGAGCCGAACGACATGAAGCGGATCGCCCAGTCGTACCACGGCGCGGTCTCGTCGAAGATCTCGCGCACGTAATGCTCGCGTTGCGACGGATCGCCGTAATAGTCGGTGAGAGGTGTGTGCGGTGCGAGCGGCTTCATTTGACGAAGCGGGCCGGCTCCCTGCGCCACCGTTGCGCGATCGGCATGTCGCGTCCGCTGCCGAACGCTTTCTCCGACACGCGGATCGTCGGCGCGGCCTGGCGGCGTTTGAACTCGGCGGTGTCGACCATTTTCAAAATGCGCTCGACGAGCGCGCGGTCGAAGCCGGCGGCGGAGATCGCGTCGACTTCTTTCCACTCCTCGATGTACAGCTTGAGAATCCCGTCGAGGACGTCGTACGGCGGCAGCGTGTCCTGGTCGGTTTGGTTCGGACGCAGCTCCGCGGACGGCGCTTTGGTGATCGTCGAGCGCGGGATCACTTCGCGCTCGCGATTGAGCCAGTGCGCGATCTTGTAGACCATCGTCTTGTAGACGTCGCCGAGGAGGGCGAGACCGCCGCACATGTCGCCGTAGAGCGTGCAGTAGCCGACGGCGATCTCGGACTTGTTGCCGGTCGACAGCACCATCGCGCCGGTGCGGTTGGACCACGCCATGAGGATGTTTCCGCGGATGCGCGCCTGCACGTTCTCGTTTGCGGTGTCGAATTTGTTCTCGCCGAACAGCTTCTCCATCGCGCGCTCGTACGGCGTGTAGACGTTTCCGATCGGGACCATGTGAAAGGCGATGCCGAGGTTTTTCGCGAGGAAGCGCGCGTCGTCGACCGAATGCTGCGACGAGAATTGCGACGGCATGGCGATGCCGGTGACGTGCTGCGCGCCGAGGGCTTCGACCGCGATCGCGGCGGTGACGGCGGAGTCGATGCCGCCCGACAGACCAACGACAACACTGGTGAAGCCGCATTTGCGGATGTAGTCGCGCAGCCCGAGGATCAGGCCGCGCGCGATTTCTTCGTCCTCATCCATTGAGGCGATCGAGTCGCACGGCGAGCCTTGCAGCTCGACCAGCGCGTTGCTCTCTTCGAATGCCGGCGCGCAGAAAATCGTCTGTCCGTTCGCGTCGAAGACGATCGACGAGCCGTCGAACAGCAGCTCGTCGTTGCCGCCGACGACGTTCACGTACACGAGCGGCAACCGGTAGTGCGCGGCGATGCGCGAGAAGATCTCGTACCGCGCGCGGCGCTTGCCGGCGTTGAACGGCGACGCCGAAATGTTGAGCAGCACTTCCGCGCCCTGGCGCGCGAGCTCTTCGACCGGATTGCGGCAGTACAGCTTCTTGTCGAAGACCTCGTCGTCGAACCAGTAGTCCTCGCAGATCGACACGCCTGTCTTTTTGCCGGCGATCTCGACGATCGAGACGCTCCTGGCCGGCTCGAAGTAGCGCAGCTCGTCGAACACGTCGTAGGTCGGCAGCAGGTTCTTGTGCTGTTCGAGCAGCACCGTTCCATTGCGCGCGATGATCGCGGCGTTGTGCAGCGGCTTTCCGCACCACGATGGATTCGGAACCGGACAGCCGAAGATCAGCGTCGTGTCGCCCGTCATCGCGACGAGATCGTCCTTTGCTTTCTGGGTCGCGTCGATGAAGAACTGCCGGTCGAGCAGATCGCGCGGCGGATAGCCGGTCAGCGCGAGCTCCGGCACCATCACCACGTCCGCTCCCGCCTGCACGCCTTCGTCGTACGCGCGGCGGATCGCATCGAAGTTCGCCGACAACGCGCCGATCGTCGGATTGATCTGGCCGATGTACACCTTCATGGATGACTCGTGCTGGGTGCTGGGTGCTGGGTGCTGAGCTGCATCGGGCGGATACGCAGCACCCAGCACTCAGCACCCAGCACTTTCTTCATATCCGGTTTCGGACCGTTCACATCTTTTTTTCATTGGCGAAGCTAACTTCGTAGCGGATGCTGCGTCTTTAGCCATGAAACGACAAGCTATCTCACTTCCTGTACGAGAGGGAACCAATGCAGCACCGACTCCACCGCATCGCCCTTCTTCTACTGATCTGCAACATGCTGTCAGCTGCAATTGTTCGCGCCGAGGGCGCCGCGCCGGCGAACCTCACGTTCCAGGCCGTGCGCGCGATGAAGGCTCCCGTTCTCGACGGCGACCTCTCGGACGAAGCGTGGCAGAAGGCGCAGGAGATCACCGGCTTCACGCAGCGCGATCCGAATGAAGGACAGCCGGCCACGCAGCAGACGAAATGCCGCGTCGTGTATGACGACGACGCGATCTATTTCGGCTGCCTGATGGAAGACAGCGGCAAGGCCACGCCGCTCCTCGCGCGCCGCGACAACGATCTCAATAACGGCGACTACATCCGCATCAGCATCGACTCGCAGCACGACCGCCAGAACGGCGCGGCCTTCGTCGTCAACGCGTCGAACGTGCAGATGGACATGATCCTCTACAACGACATCTACGACGATTCGAGCTGGGATGCGGTGTGGGACTCGGCGGCGAAGATCGTGCCGCAGGGCTGGATCGCCGAAGTGCGGATTCCGTATTCGCAGCTGCGTTTTCCGGACAGGCCGGTGTACGTGTGGGGCTTCAACATCAGCCGCTGGAACGCGCGCCTGCATGAGAGCTCGCGCCTCGCGTTCACGCCGAAAAAAGAGAGCGCGTTCATCTCCAAGTTCGCCGACCTCACCGGCATCGAAGGCATCAAGCCGAAGCGCGCGTTCGAGATCGTCCCGTACGGCGTCGCGCGCAACGACATGCACACGAAGTTCGACAACCCGTTTGTCCACTCATCCGCGCAGGGAATGGATGCCGGCGTCGACGTCAAATACGGATTGACGTCGAGCCTCACGCTCACCGGAACCATCAATCCCGACTTCGGACAGGTCGAAGTCGATCCCGCGGTCATCAACCTCTCGCAGTTCGAGACGTTCTTTCCCGAGAAGCGCCCGTTCTTCACCGAAGGGAAGAACATCTTCAACTTCGGCAACGGCCCCGCGAACAGCCGCTGGGGCTTCAACATGTCGTTCCCGACGTTCTTCTATTCGCGCCGCATCGGCCGTTCGCCGCAGGGCTTCGTCGATCCGCAATTCGTCGACGGCTTGCGCGAGCAGGGCATCACCAACGTCGACTTCGTGGACGCTCCCGGCCAAACCACGATCCTCGGCGCCGCAAAAGTCACGGGCAAGATCGGCAACGGCTGGACGATCGGCGTGCTCGATGCGCTGACCGACAAAGAGCAGGCGTGGTTCCGCGCCGGCCCGGCAGTCGGGCAACAGACCGTTGAGCCGATGACCAATTACACCGTCGCGCGCGCGACGAAGGAGTACGGCAACTCGCGCATCGGCTTCATGTTCACCGGCGTCAATCGCAAGCTGACGGACAATCTCGATCCGTATCTGCGCAAGAACGCGTACTTCGCGGGCGTCGACGGCCACACGTTCTTCAAGAAGAAGGACTGGCTGCTCGAGTGGCTCGGCGGCTCGACGCTCGTGAACGGTTCGGAGGGCGCGATCGCGGCGACGCAGCGCTCGAGCGCGCGTTACTACCAGCGGCCTGACGCGGATCACGTCGAATACGATCCGACGAAGACGTCGCTCAGCGGATACATGGGCCGCGTGATGTTCGCGAAGCAGAACGGCAAGCTGCGCCCGAGCTTCCAGGTGCAAATGCTCTCGCCGGGGTTCGAAGTGAACGACGTCGGCTTCCTGCCGCGCGTCGACGCCATCGCCACCCACGCCGTGCTGCAGTACTACAACCCCGAGGTCACGAAGCGGACGCGCGAGATCAGCTGGTGGATCGGCAAGTATCAGAACTTCAACTTCGACGGCGACACGACCGCGAACGGCATCTCGTCGAACTTCTACTGGCAGTTTCTCAACTACAAGTACATGTGGATCTCGACCGGCGGCCGTCTCGACTACACCGACGACCAGCGCACGCGCGGCGGTCCCGCGGTGATCGGGCCGGGCAACCACTTCCTCAACGTCGGATTCGGCAACGACAGCCGCGGCAAGTTCTATTACGAGAACTGGGCCGAGCATGTCGATGTCCACGACGGCGGCTCGGAGAACTGGATCGGCACGTATCTGTCGTATCGCCCCAATCCCGCGCTGCGCTTCGTGCTCTCGCCGACGTACGGCCGCACGAAGACGATCAAGCAGTACGTGACGACGATCGACGATCCGAAGTACACGCCGACGTACGGCAAGCGCTACATCTTCTCGACGATCGAGCAACGCTCGCTGGAGCTCGGCATCCGGACGGAGTGGACGGTCAACTCGCGCCTGTCCGCGCAGCTCTACCTGCAGCCGTTCATCGCCAGCGGCGACTACTACGATTTCAAACAACTCGTCCGCCCGCGCGACGACCAATACACGCCGATCGACGGCAGCGCATTCAATCCCGACTTCAACTTCCGCAGCGTCCGCGGCAGCGCCGTCGTGCGCTGGGAGTTCCGCCCGGGATCGGCGCTGTACGTCGTGTGGAACGAGAACCGTTCGGATGTCGTCCCGATCGGGGACTTCCGCTTCCGCCGCGATCTCGCGGCGTTGCCGGGTGCACCGAGCGAGGATGTGTTTCTCATCAAGTTCTCGTACTGGCTTCCGATCTAAACCCACGCCCGCCCCCGCCCGCGCCCGCTTCCGCGCCCGGGGTGGGTGGCGAGCGCAGCAAATTCGTCGCCCCCGTCCCGGGAGCGGGCGCGGGCACGGGATGAGCACGAGTTAGAATCGCGTTTATGTCCGACGACTTCGGCACCGTTAACGTCAGCCGTGCGGATCGGGCGCGGGAAATCGATGAGCTGCGGCAGCATTACCGCCGCCATCGCGAGTCGTTGCACCAGCTCGCCGCCGACGCGCCGACCGAACGCTTCGCCGCGGAGTACAACCGCTTGATCGCCGAGATGGATGCGGCGCTCGCGAAAGTCGATGATCTCCAGCCGGGCATGCGCCCGCTCGTGCCGCCGCCTCGCGGGGCCGACGGCATCGCCGACTACGACGCGCCGCGCTCCTCGCGGTCGCCGCTCGTCCTGATCGTCGTCGCCGCGCTGCTCGCGCTCGCCGCGATCGCTTGGCTCATTTGGAAGCCGGGCTCCGATCGCAACAAGGCGAATGCAATCGCCGATCGGCCGGCCGCGACGACGTCGGCTTCTTCGACGACTGCGCCGTCCACCGTCGTCGAGCAGCCGGCAGTCGTCAGCGTGTTGACCGCCACGCCCGCATCCGCCGACTACGGCACGATCCGCAAAGGCACGCGCGCCACGCGGCAATTCACGGTGCGCAACGAAAGCGAACAGCCGGTGACGATGCAGGTCGGGCGCTCCGCGTGCCGCTGTCTCTACTACGAATACGTCGCGCTCATCCCGCCGAAGGCGAAAGAGACGGTGACGGTCACGATCGACGGCGCACGCGCGAAAGCGGGGACGCTGCATGAGAGCGTGAAGGTGACGGCGAAGAATGACCCCAGCGTCGCAACGTCGTTCGATGTGACGGCGAACATTCAGTGAGCGAGCGCTATCACTACACGACCTGCCCGCCCCAGCGCGGCGTCTTCTGCAACCGCACGCTGAACCTGCGCTCGATCCGCGCGATCGGCTACGACATGGATTACACGCTCGTCCAGTACGACTCCGCGATCTGGGAGGAGCTCGCGTACAACCATGTCAAGGAATTCTTCCTGGCGAAGAATTGGCCGGTCGGCGATCTGAAGTTCGACGCGCAGACCGTCACGCGCGGGCTGATCATGGACATCGAGCTCGGAAATCTCGTCAAGGCGAATCGCTTCGGCTTCATCAAGCGCGCCGTGCACGGCACCGCGCCGATGCCGTGGGAGGAGCAGCGCAAGACCTACGCGCGCACGGTCGTCGAGTTGAGCGAGCGCCGCTGGGTGTTCATGAACACGCTCTTTTCGCTCAGCGAAGGGTGCCTCTTCGCGCAGCTCGTCGACCTGCTCGACCGGCAATTGCTCCCCGGCGTGATGGGCTACGAAGAGTTGTACCGGCAGCTGCGGGCGGCGCTCGACTCGATCCACGCCGAAGGAAAACTGAAGGCGGAGATTCTCGCGTCGCCCGATCGCTTCGTCGTCAAGGATCCCGACGTCGTCACCGCTCTTCTCGATCAGAAACACGCCGGCAAGAAGCTGCTGCTGATCACCAACTCCGAGTGGACCTACACCGTCCCGATGATGGCCGCGGCGTTCGATCCGTTCCTCCCCGGCGGCGGCTGGCGCGATCTCTTCGACGTCGTGATCGTCGGCGCGCGCAAGCCGGAATTCTTCACCACGAAGAGTCCGCTCTTCGAAGTCGTCACCGAGGAAGGGCTGCTGAAACCGACGGTCACGGGCCTCCGCGAAAACGCCGTCTTCCTCGGCGGCTCCGCCGCCAACATCGAGCAATACCTCGGCGTCTCCGGCTACGAGATCCTCTACGTCGGCGATCACATGTTCGGCGACGTGCACGTGACGAAGGACGTGCTGCGCTGGCGCACGGCGTTGATCCTGCGCGAGCTCGAAGACGAGATCCGCGAGGTGCGCGCGTTCGGCGAGACCGAGGACAGGCTCGGGTCGATGATGAGACAGAAGGACGACCTCGAGGCCGAGGCGTGCGCGATTCGTTTGAGCGTGCAGCGGCGGCGCGAAAAATACGTACCGGTGCCGGACGACCAGCCGCCGATCGAACAGCTCACCGCGCGTCTCGCCGAGATCCGCGCGACGCTCGATCAGCTCGACCTCGAGATCGCGCCGATCGCCAGAGCGGCGAACAACGTCTTCAACAACAACTGGGGCCCGATCATGCGCGCGGGCAACGACAAGAGCCACCTCGCGTATCAGATGGAGCGCTACGCCGACATCTACACGTCGCGCGTCTCGAACCTGATGTACGTCACGCCGTTCGCGTTCCTCCGCGCGCCGCGCGGCAGCCTCCCGCACGACCCCACCGCGCCGGGCGGCAAGATGGACACGACGTCGAAAGACAATCCGATTACGTGATAGGAAGGCTGTCATCCCGAGCGTGAGCGAGGGAGCCGGGGCTCGGGTGGCGGCACGAAGCTCATGCAACGCAGCCCCGCCCGCCCAAGTCCCTCGCTACGCTCGGGATGACAACCAGAATAGGACGAATAGGACGAATAGGACGAAGGACGGATAGGTCCTATTCGTCCTATTTAACCCTCATCCCCATCCCTTGCAGCAGCTCCGCCGCACGCTCGCCTTCCTCTTCCTTCACAAAAAACAAATCCCGCGAAAACGTCGAGATCACGAGGATGTCCATGCCGGCGTCGCGCAGGCGCGTCGAGATGCTGGCGATGAAGCCGACGCAGTAGAACGGGCTCGCGCAGTCGATCGAGAGCAGCAGCCAGCGGTCGCCATTCGTTTCGATGACGTCGAGCGACGCGAGATGTTCGGGCGCGGTGACGACGGTCGTTTCCTTCTCGTCGCGCGCGACCAGAAGATGATGCTTCGCGTGGCCCACGTCGCGCACGCGCGCCCAGACGTACACGCCGCCGAAATGGAACGAGCTGGATGTGATGGCGTCGTCGATCGAATTCACGGCGTGCATTCTAAAATGATGCGTGTGAAGAGGATCGCGCTCGCGTTTTTGCTCGTCGCCTTGCAGGCGCATGCCGGCACGCCGATGCAATTGATGATTGCCGGCGCGAAGTCGCAGGTCGGCATCACGCGCGGCTACGATCCGACGTATCGCTCGATCGGTTATCCGAACGGCGACGTGCCGCTGGAGACGGGCGTCTGCAGCGACGTGGTGGTCCGCGCCTTCCGCCGCGCCGGCATCGACCTGCAGGTGCTCGTGCACGAAGACATGAAGCGCAATTTCGGCGCGTACCCGCGCAACTGGAGCCTGCGCGCGCCCGACACGAACATCGATCACCGCCGCGTCCCCAACCTCGCGACGTTCTTCCGCCGCAAAGGCCGCGCGCTCTCCGTCACGCAGCGCGGCACCGATTACAAACCGGGCGACATCGTGACGTGGAAGCTCTCGTCCGGCGTCCCGCACATCGGCATCGTCAGCGACGTCCGCCGCGGCGACCGCTATCTGATGGTGCACAACATCGGCGGCGGCGCGCAGCTCGAGGACGTGCTGTTCGCGTACGAAGTGACGGGGCACTATCGCTGGTTTTGAGGGCCTCCAAGCCCCCAAGCCTCCTGGCCTCCTAGGAAAGCTCCTGAGAGGCTTGGAGGCCAGGAGGCTCGGAGGCTACCCTGCGCCCGTGCACGCAATCGACGCCGCGATCATCGTCGCCTACCTCGGCGCGGTCATCGCCTCCGGCTTTTTCTTCGCGCGCCGCCAGAAAAATACCGAGCGCTATTTCACCGCCGGACACGCGGTGCCGTGGTGGGCGATCGCTGCTTCGATCGTGGCGACCGAGACGTCGACAATCACGTTCATCTCCGTTCCGGGGATCGCCTGGGCGGAGGGCGGCGATTTTCGCTTCCTGCAACTCGTCATCGGCTATCTGATCGCGCGCGTGATCATCTCGGCCGTGTTCATGCCGTGGTATTTCCGCGGCGAGCTCGTGACGGTGTACGAGCTGCTGCAAACGCGATTCGGTCCATCAGTGAAGGCGCTCGCCGCCGCGCTGTTCGTGGTGATGCGGACGATTGCCGATGGCGTACGGCTGCTGCTCACCGCATTCGTGATCGCCGCGGTGCTGAAGAGCGCCGGCATTTCCGCCACGATCATCGCCCTCGGCGTGGTGATGATTTTCTTCACGCTCCTCGGCGGCATCGAAGCCGTCGTCTGGATCGAAGTCGTGCAGCTCGCGATCTACATCGGCGGCGCGATTGCGGTCGCCGTGATCCTCATCCGCGACGTCGGTCTCGAACATGCGATCGCGCTCGGGAAAGCGCACGCGAAGTTCCGCATGTTCGACTTCTCGCTCGATCTCACGAAGACGTTCACGTTCTGGGCGGGCGTGATCGGCGGGACGTTCCTCACGCTCTCGACGCACGGAACCGATCAATACCTGGTGCAGCGATACTTGTGCACGGACCGTCCGAGGAGCGCGGCGAAGGCGCTGCTCGCCTCGGGGGTCGTCGTCTTCGCGCAGTTCGCCGGCTTCCTCTTCATCGGCGTGCTGCTCTTCGCGTTTTACGGCGCGCACGCGCCGGTCTCCGCGCCCGATCAGGTGTTTCCGCACTTCATCGCGAATCATTTGCCGCCGGGCTTGTCGGGTTTAGTCGTTGCCGCGATTCTCGCGGCGGCGATGTCGTCTTCACTGAGCGCGATCGCGGCGACGGTCGTGTCGGACCTGATGCCTGCCTTTGTCATCCCGAGCGGAGCGAGGGACCTGGGCGGACGGGTGCGCGAGGCACGTGCGATGCAGCCCCACCCACCCGGGTCCCTCGCTCACGCTCGGGATGACGGGGCCGCGATGCGCGCTTCGCGTGTCATCGTCGTCATCGCAGGCATCGCGCAAATCGCAGTCGGGCTCGCGTTGCAGCACACGCAGCGCTCCGCGCTCAACACCGCGCTGTCGATCGCTTCGCTGATCAATGGGCCGATTCTCGGGGTGTTCTTTATGGGGATGGCAGATGGCGGATGGCAGATGGCAAAGGCGCCGAAGTTGCCATCTGCCATCCGCCATCTGCCATCGTTGATTGGCATGATTGTCGGCCTCGCGGTGGTGATCCCGGTCGCGCTATTCACGCGTGTCGCGTGGCCGTGGTACGCGGTGATCGGGTCGTTGACGACATTCGCGACCGGTATGATCGCCTCGTGGATCTTCTCGAGAAGATCGGGCAGCTTTTCGTCGTCCCCGCGCGCGGCGATGTAGAGCGGCACGTTCGCGAGAATCACGTCGGCGGCATCATCTGGTTCGAGTCGACGACGCAATACGCCGCGCAGATGAACGCGCATCTGCAGTCGATCGCGAAAACGCCGCTCCTCGTCAGCGCCGATCTCGAATCGGGAATGGGGATGCGCTTCACCGACGCGACGTGGTGGCCGCCGCCGATGGCGATCGCTGCGACGGGCGATCCGTCATTTGCCGAAGAGATGGGACGCGTAACGGCGCGCGAAGCGCTGGCGATCGGCGTCAATCACATCCTCGCGCCGGTGGCCGACGTGAATGTCGATCCACGCAACCCGGTCATCAATACGCGGAGTTTCGGCGAGGACCCGCACGAGGTCGCGCGCTACGTTGCCGCGTTCGTGCGCGGCGTGCAGAGCGAAGGCGCGCCTGCCACCGCAAAGCACTTTCCCGGACACGGCGATACGCATGTCGACTCGCATCGCGCGCTTCCCGTGCTCGACGTCACTCTGGAGCGATTGAATCGCGTCGAGCTCGTCCCGTTCCGCGCCGCGATCGAGGCCGGTGTCGCGTCGATCATGATGGGCCACCTCGCCGTTCCGTCGATCGACGCGACTCCCGCGCCCGTGCGCGCCGAGTTCGAAAACGTCTACGGCACGGCGCGCGACGAAGTGACGCACGGCGGCGCGCTCCCCGCCACCGTCTCGCCCGCGATCATCCAGCTTCTCCGCCGTGACCTCGGCTTCGGAGGACTGATCATCACCGACTCCTTCGACATGGGCGGCCTCGCCGCGCACTTTGATCCCGGCGAAGCCGCGGTGCGCGCGATCGAGGCAGGAGAGGACCAGATTCTTTTTTCCGCCGACACGGATGCGGCAATCGCGGCCGTGCGCGACGCGGTGCGCGGTGGACGGCTATCGGAGTCGCGAATCGACCAGTCAGTCGAGCGCGTGATGATCGCGAAATCCACTGTCATCCCGAGCGGAGCGAGGGACCTGGGCGGGCGGGGCAACGCCACGCGCACCCCCCCACCCAGGTCCCTCGCTCTCGCTCGGGATGACATCGGAGCGGAATTCATCGCTGAGCGCGCGATCACGCTCGTGCGCGATGACGATCAACTGCTGCCGCTGACGCAATCCGTCACCGCAATCGTCGTAACGGATTTCCCCGAGCCGAATCCGATCGAGATCGCCACGCGTGAGTTGAACGCGAAGCGCGTAATCGCGATCGACGCGACGACCGAACACGTCGATGTCGACGATCCGATCGTGCTCCTCCTCGCGCTGCGTCCGAAGTCCGGCGCCGGCCGCATCGCTCTGCCGAAGGCCGCGCAAGCGCTCGCAAAACGAAACGTCATCGCCGTCTCGTTCGGCAGTCCGTACGTGTTGCGCGACTTCCGCACGGCCGTCTGCGCGTACGGGATTCAGCCGGTTCTGCAGCGCGCCGCGATCAGAGCGATTCGAGGAGAGGCACCGATGTCCGGCATACTACCGGTCACGCTTGGTTAAACGCCTCCTTCTCATCCTGCTCCTTGCGGGCTGCGCGACCGCGCCGCGGCCGGAGGCGTTCGATTCCGCGAAGCTCGATCAGATCGACGGCGCGATCAACCAGGCGATCGCCGCCAAGAAAATCCCCGGCGGCGTTTTGTGGATCGAGCGCGACGGCGCGGTCTACCACCGCGCCTACGGCAAGCGCGCGATCGAGCCGCGCATCGAGACGATGACCGAGGACACGATCTTCGACCTGGCGTCGATCACGAAAGTCGTGGCGACGGCGCCGTCGATCTGGATTCTGATCGAGCGCGGAAAAGTCTCGCTCGACGAGCCGGCGAAAACGTATCTGCCGGAGATCGCCGACGCGACGATCACCGTCCGCCACTTGATGACGCACACGTCGGGGCTGCGGGCGAGTCTCGACTTGCACGACGCCTGGAGCGGCTACGCGGAAGGCGTGCGCCGCGCGCTCGCGGAGAAGCCGCGCAACCGCCCCGGCGTGATCTTCCGCTACTCGGACATCAACTACATTCTCCTCGGCGAGATCGTGCGCCGCGTCTCCGGCGAGCCGCTCGAGGAGTTCGCGCGCAAGAATATTTTCGAGCCGCTGGCGATGCACGACACGCGCTTCTGGCCGAACGGCAGCGAGCGCGTCGCGCCGACCGAGCACATGCACGACGATCCGCTCGATCCCGCGCCGCCGGTGCTGCGCGCGGTCGTGCATGATCCGACGGCGCGGCGGATGGGCGGCGTCGCAGGACACGCGGGACTCTTCTCGACCGCGGAGGACCTCGCGAAGTTCGCGCGCACGGTGATGCGCGGCGAATTCTTTCCGCGCGCGATGACGGAAGACGCGACGCCGCGTGGCATAGCCGTGCGTCGCTGCGCGGGATTCGATCTCGACTCGCAGTACAGCCGCCCGCGCGGCGAGCACTTTCCAATCGGCGCGTCGTTCGGCCACACCGGATGGACGGGCGGATTTTTCTGGATCGATCCGGTGTCGCACACGTTCTACATTTTTCTCTCGAATCGCGTGCATCCCGACGGCAAGGGGAGCGTGATCGCTCTGCAGCAGCAGCTCGGGACGCTGGTCGCGGAGTCGATCAAGGGACTGACGTGGCCGCCGCAGCATCCGCGCGTCGACGTCGTCACCGGCGGCGCGAACACGCAGAACGGCGTCGACGCGCTCGAATCGGATGCGTACGAAGAACTGCGCGGAATGCGCATCGGCTTGATCACGAATCAGAGCGGCATCGATCACGCCGGCAATCCGACGATCGACGTGCTGCGCAGCGCGTCCGGCGTCAACGTCGTCGCGCTGTTCAGTCCCGAGCATGGAATCCGCGGCGACGTCGACGCGAAGGTCGCGGACGACGTCGATCCCGTCAGCGGACTTCCGATTTACAGCCTCTACGGCGATCGACGAAAACCTGCGCGCGAACAGCTCGCGAATCTCGACGCGCTCGTGTTCGACGTGCAGGACATCGGCACGCGCTTCTACACGTACATCGCGACGATGGGCTTGGCGATGGAAGCGGCCGCCGATGCGAAGATCAAATTCATCGTGCTCGACCGCGTGAATCCGATCGGCGGCGACGCGGTCGAAGGTCCGATGCTCGATGGCGAGACGGAGTTCACCGCGTTCCACGCACTCCCGATTCGACACGGAATGACCGTCGGAGAGCTCGCGCGCATGTTCAAGGAAGAGCGCGCGATCGACGTCGATCTCAGCGTGGTTCCGCTGCGCGAGTGGATGCGCACGCAGTGGCAGGACGACGCGGGACTGCCGTGGGTCAACACGTCGCCGAACATGCGCTCGCTCGAAGCGGCCGCGCTCTATCCCGGCATCGGCTTGCTCGAGCGCGCGATCTCCGTCGGCCGCGGCACGAACGACACGCCGTTCACGATCATCGGCGCGCCATACATCGACGCGCTGCGCCTCACGCGCGAGCTGCGCGGTATTCGCGCCGGCGTTTCGTTCTCGCCCGTCTACTTCACTCCGGCGTCGAGCGTGTTCGCCGGCAAACTGTGCGGCGGCGTCCGCATTGCCATCACCGATCGCTCTCTCCTCCACCCCGTCGACCTCGGCGTCACGATCGCGACGACGCTCGCGCGCCTGTATCCGGCGCAGTTCAAGCTCGACGAACTGCAGCCGCTGCTCCGCGACCGCGCGACGCTCGACGCGGTTCGCAAGGGCGAAAAGCCGGTGTGGAATGTGGATGAGTTTTTGAAGCGGCGCGAGAAGTTCTTGTTGTATTGATTCGAATTGTGGTGACCGCTGCCCTTATAGGTCACACCGCCGTCTCCGACGGCGGCACAGCGGCGCGATGCGCCGCGCGACCGCTGAGGGCAGCGGTCGCCACAAAGACACAGTATTACTCCAGCGCCAGCGCGATCGCGTCGTCGACCGCAAACTCCGCCATTCCGAGTTCCGCGACGTCCTTGTCGTACTGCGTGCGCTCCGCCGGCGGAACCGGCGCGCCGAGTTGCGCGCGCAGCGCGGCGGCGGCGCCGAAGAAGCGCGGCTCGCGCTTCACGCCGCCGAGGGCTTCAAGAACGCTGGCGCTGCGCCAGCGGTCGCCGAGCTCCCAATGCAATCGCAGGCTGTCGCGCAGCACGCTCGCGGCCATCGTGTCGCTGCGCTCGCGAAGTACGCAGCCGAGGAGATTGAGCGACCAGGCGATGCCCTCTTTGAATCCGCCCGCGCGCGACCACGACAGGCATTCATCGAGTCGCTGTTCGGCCGCTTTCAATTTTCCCGAATACAAAAGCGCGCCGGCGAGATTGAGCAGCGACCAGGCGACGCCTTCGGTATCGCGGCGATCGCGGAAGAGTTGCAGCGTGCTTTCGCACAGCTCGAACGTGCGCGCGTAGTCGCCCTTCAGCCACGACGCGAAGCCGATGTAATTCAATGAGCGTCCGACGTTCGCGCGGTCTTCGAGCTCGAGCCACAGCGTGCGCGAGAGTTGATGCAGGTCGATCGCGTGATCGTACTCGCCGCGCTCGCGCGCAATGCTGCCGCGGAACTGCAGCGAGCGCGCGAGGCTCATCGGATCGCCGTGCGCGCGCGAGAGATCGATCGCGGTGTCGAGCAGCTCCGTCGCGCGGTCATAGTCGCACTGCAGAAAGGCGAGCGCGCCCGCGCCGGTCATCGCTTTCGCGCGGATCGGCACGTCCACGCCGCCGTCGACGGCGAGGATCTCGTCGAGCCACAAGCGTCCTTCGAGATACGAGCCGCGCACGTAGAAGAACCACCACAGCGCGGCGCCGAGGCGGAGCGCGAGCTCGGCGTCGCCGGTCGAGATCGCGGACTCGAGCGCGGTGCGGAAGTTGTCCTCGTCGATTGTCAGACGATCAGTCTCCAGTTCATTTTCTTCGGCGATGCTCGCCATCAGTCGCGCGTGCGCGATGCGCACTTCGTCCTTGCGATTCGTCTCCGCGAGGCATTCGAGTCCATAGTCGCGGATCGTCTCCAGCATCGTGAAGCGCGGATCTTCGTCGCGCGCGGCGGGATCGCGACGCAGGAACGCTTTGTCGAGCAGCGAGGAAATGCCGTCGAGCGCGTCGTCGCCGGCGAGCCGCTCCGCCGCCTCTAGCGAAAATCCGCCGCGGAAAATCGAGAACGTCGCGAAGAGATGTTTCTCCTCTTCGTCGAGCAGGTTGTAGCCCCAAGAAATCGCCGCGCGCATCGTCTGTTGCCGTTCCGGCAGATCGGACGCGCCGCCGGACAGCAGCTTGAAGCGATTGCCGACGCGCGCGAGCATTGCCCGCGGCGGGAGCAGTTTGATGCGCGCGGCGGCGAGCTCGATCGCGAGCGGAAGTCCGTCGAGGCGCACGCAAATCTCGGCGATGGCCTGCGCGTTTTCCGCCGTCAGCCTGAAGTCGGTTTTCACCGCGCTGGCGCGTTCCACGAACAGCGCGACCGACGCGTAATTCGTCAGCGACTCCGGCGCGATCGGCAGGTCGAGCGGCGGCAGCATCAGCGGCGGCACCGCGTATTCGCGCTCGCCGCGGATGCGCAGCGGCGAGCGGCTCGTGGCGAGCGCCTTCACGCGCGGCGCGGCGTTGAGGATCTGCGCGATCATCGGCGCGGCCTCGAGCACCTGCTCGAAGTTGTCGAGGACGAGCAGCATCGAGCGATTGCGCAGCGCGTTCTTGACGCCGTCGAGCAGCGACACGCCGCCTTCATGCACGTCCAGCGTCGCCGCGATCTCGGACAGGACGAGACGCGAGTCGAGCACCGGACCGAGGGAGATCCACCAGACGCCGTCGTCGTATTCGCGCAACAGCTCCGCGCCGACGGCGAGACTCAGTCGCGTTTTTCCTGTTCCGCCCGGACCGGTGAGCGTGACCATGCGCACTTCGTCGCGCTGCAGGAGGTGCACGACGTCGTCGCGCTCGGCGTCGCGGCCGAGGAGCGGCGTGAGGTGATGCGGAAGATTCGTCGGCGACGAGATGTCGAGTCCCAGCTCTTCCGTCGTCGTGACCTGCGACTCCTCGGAGCCGAGGATCGCCGCGGCATCGCGCTCGAGATCGATGCGCAGCTGCTGCAGGTCATCGAACAGATCGCGCGCGCTGCGATAGCGCAGATCGCGGTCGCGCACCATCGCGCGCTGCACGATCGCCGCGAGCCGCGGCGCGACCGGACCGCCGCTGCGGCGCGTGATCGGCGGCGGATCGATGCGCAGGATGTTCGCGGCGATCTCGGCGGCGTTCAGTCCTTCGAACGGCAGTCGTCCGCTGATCACCTCGTACAGCACGATGCCGGTGCTCCAGATGTCGCTGCGCGTGTCGAGGACCATGCCGCGCAACTGTTCGGGCGACATGTAGAAGACGGTGCCGCGCACGGTGAACGGCTCCGTGTCGCGCGGCAGCTCTTTCGAGTCCGCGGTGCGCGCGAGTCCGAAGTCGAGCAGTTTGATGTAGCCGTCGCTGCGCAGCATGATGTTGTCGGGCTTGATGTCGCGATGCACGAGGCCCGCGGCTTCTGCCGCGGCAAGCGCCGACGCGATCTGACTGCCGATGTGCAGCACGTCCGCGAGCGGCAGCTCGCCGCGATGCATCTTCTGGCGCAGCGTCACGCCGTCGACATACTCGGTGGCGATGAAGTGATCGTCGCCGAGTCGTCCGACGTCGTAGACGGTGATGATGTTCGGATGATTGAGCGCCGACGCCGCGCGCGCTTCGTGCTCGAGGCGAACGCGCAGCTCGTCGTTGTCGCGCATCTCGCCGGCCAGCACCTTCAGCGCGACGGGACGCTGCAACTGCGCGTCGTGCGCGAGATACACCTCGCCCATGCCTCCCGCCCCGAGGAGCGAGCGGATCTCGTAGCGGCCATAGCGCGATCCGGGTTGGAGCATGCGAACGATCGATTCTAGTGGAGCGGCGCCCGCCTCCGGGCGCCGAAATGGTCGCGAACGGGAAACGAAACTCCCGGCGGCCGAGGGCGGCCGCCGCTCCACCAGCAACAAATCCGTAACTTGCGCCTGACCGAGAATTCTGATTGACTGACCACGCGTTCAGTCCACTGGCTCGATGGTGTAGCGCAGGTTCCAGCCTGCGCCGCGGCGGGCTGGAAGCCCCGCCCCACACGGAAAGCCGATGAAGTCCAAAGAAGAAGTCGTACAGGAATTTCGCATCCACACGATCCAGGAAGCGACGATGCGCGTCATCGCCCGCAAGGGGATGGCCGCCGCGACGATGCAGGAGATCGCCGAGGAGGCGGGCGTCGCGAAGGGAACGATCTATCTCTACTTCCGCGACCGCGACGAACTGGTCGAGAAGACGTTCGAGACGGCGATGACGCAGCTCGGCGATCGCATCGACAAAGTCCTGGAAACCAGTCTCTCCTTCGAAGAAAAGCTGCGTGAGGCGATCCGCGTGCGGCTGGCGTTCTTCCGCGAGAACCGCGAGTTCTTCCGCCTCTATCTCTCGCTGCGCATGCCCGAGGGGACGCCGCAGCAGCAGCGCCGGCAGAAGCGGACGTGTCATCCGCAATATCGCACGCGCGTACAGAAATTCGCGGAAGTGCTGAAAGATGCAATGAAGCGCGGCGAGATCCGCGAGCTCGAACAATATCGATTGGCGTTGTTCGTCATCGAAGGCAGCACCGCAATCATTTTGGAGCGGCTGAACGAAGAGGCGCCTCCGCCCGAAGAGGCGGACGTCGAATTCATGACTCAGCTGATCCTCGACGGAGTTCGTAAACGTTGAAAGCAACAGTCACCGCAATGCTGATCGCGCTCTGCGCGGTCACCGCAAACGCACAAACCACACTCACGTTCGACGGCGCGCTGCGCCGCGCGCTGGAAGTGAACAACTCGGTCGAGCAGTCGCGCGAGTACATCGGCGTCGCGGCCGAACAGAAGGCGCAGCTCCTGTCCGCGGTCCTGCCGCGAATCAGCATCACCGGAGATCTCACGCGCAACTCGATCGAGCGCACGTTCGGCAACGGCAGCGACAAAACGACGATCCTGCCGCAGAACAACTGGAGCTACCGCATGATCCTGCAGCAGCCGGTGTTCGCCGGCCGCCGCGAGTTGCGCGCGTACAACCAGGCAAAGTTGAACATCGAGAACGCGAAGCAAAACTCGCGGCTCGCCGAGGACGCGATCCTGCTGCGCGTCGCGTCGAACTACCTCGCGGTCGTCAATGCCGGCCGCCGCATCGACATCGAAAAGCGCAACGTCGAGCTCGCGCAGAAGCGGCTCGATCAAGCCAACGCGTTCTACTCGGCCGGCGAAGTGACGAAGGTCGATGTCTTCCGCGCCGAGACGGCGATGAAGGCCGCGCAGCGACTGATGCAGGTCGCCGAGCAGACGCGCGAGCACGCCGCCGCGCAATTGCGCGAAGACCTCGATCTGCAGGGACCGCTGACCGTCACGCCGCCGGAGCACACCGTGCCGCCGATGCCGGACGAAGCGGCGCTGATCGCGAATGCGACGGAGTCGCGCGCCGACGTCGAAGTCGCGGAGAACAATCTGCGCATCGCGAGCCTCGAAGTCGCGAAGCAGCGCGGCTTCTGGTGGCCGACCGTCACGCTCGAAGCGGGATGGATCAATCAGGCCACGGCCTTTCCCGCCGATCAGTACAAGTACGGCACGCTGCACTTCAACATCCCGGTGTTCCAGTCGGGCGAGGTGAACGCGCGCGTCGCCGGCGCGAAGCATCAGGAGAAAGCCGCGGAGCTCGCGGTCGAGACCGTGAAGGCCGCGGCGCGCGAGGACGTGCACACGGCGATCGCCGACTTGCATGCGGCGCAAACGAGTCTGCAGCTCGCGCAGGAGCAACTCTCGGCCGCGCAGGCCGAATACGATCAGGCGTTCGAGCTGTACCGCGCGCAGGAGGCGACGTCGCTTGACGTCGCGACGTCCGAGGCGTCGCTCGCCGAAGCGCGCCGCGCCGTCGCCGAAGAAACTCTCAACCGTGATCTCGCCGAGCTGCGCGTCTGGTTCGCCGCCGGCAACATGAAAGGTGCTGTAGGGGTGAACCAATGAAGCGTGTATTAGCTGTGATTTTCCTGGCCGCGGTTGTCGCTTGCGCGAAGAAACCGGCTGCGGAGGCTACGACGAATACGACTGCCGAGGCGCCTCCGTTGCCGGCGGATGTGGCGGCGGTGAGCGCCACGGCTAAGACAGATACGACAGATACGACGACGACAGGGGCGTCCGCGATTGCCGAAGAGACAGGCGACACGATCGTCGCGACGGGCGAGTTCGTTTCGCCGACGCGCTCGGAGCTTGCGGTGAAGATGCCGGGGCGCGTCGCGAAGATGTTCGTCGAAGAAGGCTCGCGCGTCGCGAAAGGACAGCCGGTACTGCAGCTCGAGACCGACTACATTCGCATCAATCTGCAGCGCGCCGCAGCGGACGTCGCACGCGCGAAGGCCGCGGAAGCGGACGCCTCGCGCGATCTCGATCGCAAGAAAGATCTGATCGCGAAAGACTCGATCCCGCGCGCGACGTTCGACCGCTCGCAGGCGAATTACGATCAGGCAGTTGCTGCGCGTCAGTCCGCGGAAGCGCAGGCCTCGCTGCTGCGACAGCAATTAGAGGATGCGACGCTGCGCTCGCCGATCAACGGCGTCGTCGCCGAGAAGCGCACCGACGTCGGCCAGCGCCTCGGCGACGCAACCGTCGCGCTCGTGATCGTGCAGACGTCGCCGCTCAAGCTGCGCTTCCGCGTTCCGGAGCGCTACCTCGCCGTCGTGAATAAAGGCGACGCCGTGAAAGCGACCGTCGATCCGTATCCGAACGTCGTCTTCGAAGGGCGTGTGACCACGGTCGGCGGTGTCATCGATCCCGCATCGCGCTCGCTCGCCGTCGAAACGGAGTTCCCGAATCGCGACGGGAAGCTGAAGCCGGGGTTGTTCGCGCGCGTGGAGATGTCCGCCAGATGATCGGTTGCGCGGTTGCTCGGTTGCGCCGTTACGCAGCAACCCCACAGCCGCGCAACTGCGTGACCGCGTAACTGCGCAACCGAGGAAACCATGCACAAACTCGCTCAACTTTGCGTCCGCCGGCCCGTCTTCGCGACGGTGCTCGTGCTTTCGCTCGTCGTGGTCGGGTACTTCGCGTATCTGCAGCTCGGCGTCGACCGCTTTCCGAAGGTCGACTTCCCGACGATCACGATCACGACCACGCTCACCGGCGCCGCGCCGGAAGAGATCGAAACCGACATCACCGACAAGATCGAGGAGTCGGTCAACACGATCAGCGGCATCGATCAGCTGCAATCCATTTCGTCGGAAGGCGTCTCGCAGGTCATCGTGCAGTTCGTCCTCGAGAAGAACGCCGACGTCGCGGCGCAGGAAGTGCGCGACAAGGTCAACATGGTCCTGCGCAATCTTCCGGCCGACGCCGATCCGCCAATCATTCAGAAATTCGATCCCGATTCGGTTCCTGTTCTGTCGATCGCGCTCGACGGCCCCGCGCCGATTCGCGAGATCACCGAATACGCGGACAAGAAGCTGCGACGCCGGCTCGAGTCGCTGAACGGCGTCGGACAGGTGCTCATCGTCGGCGGACGTCCGCGCCAGATCAACGTCGTCGTCGACACGGAAAAACTGAGCGCGGTCGGAGTCACGACTGCGCAAATCATCGGCGCGCTGCAGTCGCAGAACGTGCAGATCCCGGGTGGCAAAGTCGAGCAGGGACTGCACGACCTCACGCTGCGCACGTACGGACGCGTGACGTCGCCCGGCGACTTCGCGAACGTCGTGATCCTTTCGAAGAACGGATATCCGGTGAAGATCGGCGACGTCGCGCACATCGAAGACAGCGTCGCCGAGCCGGAGTCGGTCGCGTCGGTCGACGGCAAGCCGGCGGTCGTGCTGCAGATTCGCAAACAGTCCGGCACGAACACGGTCGAAGTCGTCGAGGCGCTGAAAGAGCGCACCGCGGAATTGCAGAAAGACCTGCCGAAGGGCTGGAAGATGCGCGTGATCCGCGATCAGTCGGAATACGTCATCTCGGCGGTCAACGCCGTGAAAGAGCACCTCATCCTCGGCTCGCTCTTCGCCGCGCTGATCGTCTGGTTCTTCCTGTCGTCGCCGAAACTGCGCACTGCGCTAATGCTCGTCGCGGCGACGCTCGCCGTCTACTTCCTCTTGTTCGGATTCCACGACGTGCCGGCGAAGATGGCCATTCCTCTGCGCGCCGGCGGCGTGCTCGTCGCCCTCGGCATGCTCACGTACTTTTTCCGCCGCTCGCGTCCGACCGTCATCTCGGCGGTCGCGATCCCGAGCTCGATCATCGCGACGTTCGCGGCGATGAAGTTCGAGAACTTCACGCTCAACGTCATCACGCTCCTCGCGCTGACGCTCGCCGTCGGCATCGTCATCGACGACGCGGTCGTCGTCCTCGAGAACATCTTCCGCTTCATGGAAGAGAAGAAGAAGTCGCCGCGCGAAGCAGCCGTCGAAGGAACGAAGGAAGTCGGACTCGCGGTCATGGCGACGTCGCTGTCACTGATCGCCGTGTTCCTTCCGGTCGCGTTCATGGGCGGCATCGTCGGGCGGTTCATGAACTCGTTCGGCATCACGATGGCGATCGCCATCGCCGTCTCGCTGCTCGTCTCGTTCACGCTGACGCCGATGATGTCGTCGCGCTGGCTGCGCCGCGAAGACCTGCATCATGGGACCGCGACGCGCGAGCACGGCATCTACGGACTCATTGAGCGCACGTACCTGCGCATGCTCGACTGGTCGATGCGGCACCGCTGGGTGATCGTCATCTCGATGTTCCTCGCGTTGTTCTCGATCGTGCCACTCGGAAAGGCGGTCAACAAAAACTTCCTGCCGCAGGACGACGAGTCGCAGTTCGCGGTGTCGGTGCGCGCGCCCGAGGGATCGAGCCTGCAGACGACGCAGACGATCATGGACTCGATCGCGTCGCGCATTCGCAAGATCGCCGAGGTCGAGACGACCGTCGTGACGATCGGGGACGATCCGCAGATCACGCAGAACCTCGGCAGCGTCTACGTCAAGCTCGTGCCGGTCGAAAAGCGCAAGCGCAGCCAGTTCGACGTCATGGCCGACGTTCGCGCGAACGTCATGCCGCAGTACCGGCGGTTGAACCTGCGGACGAGCGTCGCGCCGGTCAATACGTTCGGCGGCGGCGTCAACGCGGAGATCATGTACTGGATCGGCGGGCCCGATCTGAAGCAGCTCGAGAAGTATTCGGACGTGCTGCTGGCGAAATTGAACGAGATGAAGAAGGACGGCGTCGTCGATCCCGACACGACGTTCATCACCGGCAAGCCGGAGCTCGGCGTGCGCATCGACCGCGCGAAAGCCGCCGACCTCGGCGTCCGCGTGCAGGACATCGCGTCGACGCTCAACGTGCTCGTCGGCGGACTCAAGATCACCGACTACTACGAAGGCGGCGAGCAGTACGAAGTGCACGTGCGCGCGGAGCACGAGTACCGCAAGGATCCGCAGGGGATTGCGCAGGCGCAGGTGCTGTCATCGAAGACGGGCAGCGTGCAGTTGCGCGACGTCGTCAACATGACGCCGGGCGCGGGACCGTCGACCGTCAATCGCATCGCCAGACAGCGCCAGGTCATGCTCACCGCGAACATGGCGCCCGGCCACTCCGCGCAGAACGTGATGGACATGCTCACGCGCGAGACCGCGAATCTGAAAATGCCGAGCGGCTACTCGGCCGGCTTTACCGGCCGCTCGCGCGAGCAGACGCGCGCGTTCCAGAACTTCATGTTCGCGTTCCTGCTCTCGATCATCTTCATGTACCTGATCCTCGCCGCGCAGTTCGAAAGCTGGATCCACCCCATCACGATCCTGCTCGCGCTGCCGCTGACGATCCCGTTCGCACTCTTCTCCATTCTCGTTTTGAATCAGTCACTCAACATTTTCTCGATGCTGGGCATCCTCGTGCTGTTCGGCATCGTCAAGAAAAACGGCATCCTCCAGATCGACCACACGAACCAGCTGCGCGCCGCGGGCATGGACCGCCCGCACGCGATCCGCGAAGCCAACCGCGATCGACTGCGTCCGATTCTCATGACCACGCTCGCATTCGTCGCCGGCATGATCCCGCTCGTCGCATCGAGCGGAACCGGCGCCGCAACAAACCGCGCGATCGGCTCCGTCATCATCGGCGGCCAGACACTCGCGCTGTTGCTCACGCTCCTCGCGACGCCGGTCGCGTACTCGCTGTTCGACGACGTGCAGGAGTGGTTCCGGCGGCAGCGCGGTGTGGTGGAGGAGGAAGAGGGGACTGTGGCGGAGGCCGTGGCGTAGAAGATTAGCGAAAGGGATTCACGATCTCGAGCCGCTCGATTCGAAAGCTTGTCTGCAAGTCCTCGGAGTAAAGCTTGCGGCAGCCGGCGATGAGAGCGGCTCGTACGATCAGGGCGTCCCAGATCGAGAATTGATACAGCCGATGCAGATCGATTGCTGCGAGAACATCAGCAGCTGAGACCGTGGCCACCTCCATCTGCGAGTAAAGCTCCACCCGGCGGCGTGCAAATTCGGCATCCAGTCCCAGCTTTTTGGTCGCCACGGCGAAGTATTCTTGAAGTACCTGGATCGACAGCCAGCCGTTCCCGTCGCGAAATACTTCTTCGATCAATTCCTGGGCTTGTTTCCGTTTGGCGGGCACCGCCTTGTCATCGGCGTAGATGAGAACATTGGTATCAACGAAAACGGGCGCGGTCATGAATTTCCTCGCGCGTCCAGCGCTTTCCAGCCGAGTTTCCGGACGAGCTGCGCCACAACTTTTTCAGCTCGTCGATGATCTCATCGGAGCTTCGCTCGGAAGCCAGCTCCTCCAGATATTCGCGAATCAGTTGGTTCACGGAGGTGCCACGCCGCGCCGCCAGTTCACGTGCGCGCGCGAGCACATCGTCGTCAATCGACAGCGTGACGTTCACGTTCAAAGTTTACGTGTACACGTAATACGTGTCAATGAGTGAACATCGGGTAACGCTGCAACGCCACGATAGCCGGCCCGCGCAACCGCCGGAGTATCCTGTCCTCCTCTCATACAACCAGGAGGTGCAGATATGGCTCCGGCGGTTCTCGTCCTTTTGGCTACGCTTTACGGCTTGCGGAATCCTGGCGATGGTGGGCGCCAGCTGGTCTCGATTGATCCTGCGACGGCGGCGGTGACGCCGATCAGCGCGAGCATTGATCCACCGAACGGAACGTCCTCGGGCGTCGTTGCGCTCGATACGGGCGGCGGGCGGTTTTTCTTCGTAGGCATGCCGTCGTCCGGCACGGATTGGCGGTTGTACACCGTCGACACGGGAACGGGCGCGGTGCTCAGTTCGCCGGCGATCGATCCGGCGACGTCGATTCTCGGGCTCGAGTATGACGACGCGGCGGACGTGTTGTACGGCATGCGCAATCCCGGCGACGGCGGGAAGCAGATCGTCACGTACGATCCCGCGACCGGCGTCGCGACGCCGATCAGCGCGAGCATCTCGCCGCCGCTCGGCGTTCCCGGCGGCGTGACCGCGCTCGATGCGGCGGGTCATCGCTTCTTCTTCATCGGCACGCCGAGCGCGGAGTTCGTGCATCGTGTTTACACTGTGAACACGGTGACGGGTGCCGTCATCAGCAATCCGACGGTCGGCCCAGCGACGTCGATACTCGGGCTGGAGTACGACGCCGCCGAAGGCGTTTTGTACGCGCTGCGCAATCCGGGCGACGCCGGCAAGCAGCTGGTGCGGCTCGATCCCGCGACCGGTGCCGCAACCGCGGTGAGCGTGAGCATCGCGCCGCCGCTTGGCATTCCGGGCGGCGTGAACGCGCTCGACCCGGCCGGCAATCGCTTCTTCTTCATCGGTGTGCCGAGCGCGGAGTCGGACTATCGCATCTACACGATCGATACCGCGACCGGCGCGGTGCCGGGGAATCCGACGATCACCGGCAGCGCGTCGCAATTCTTCGTCGGCCTCGCGTATCCGGCGGCGTCCGCGCCGCCGCCCGGCCCGACCGAAGTCACGATCGACGTCCGCTCGACGATCAATCCGCGGAGCAAAGGCGTGATCCCGGTGGTGATCTTCACGACGGCCACGTTCGATGCGACGACGGTCGATCCGTCGACGGTCCGCTTCGGTCCGGGCAACGCGTCCGAGGCGCACGGGACGGGACACATCAGCGACGTCGATGGCGACGGCGATCTCGATCTGATGCTGCATTTCCGCACGCAGGACGCGGCGATTCCGTGCGGCGCGACGTCCGCGACGCTCACGGGACAAACATTCAGCGCGCAGGCGATTCAGGGAACGGATACGATCAGCACCAGCGGCTGTCATTGATGCAGAGACTCCCCAACGCGGCGCCTCACTCGAACAAAACGACCACACTGTGATTTGTCGCCCTTCTCCCCGCTGCGCGGGGAGAAGGTGGCTGAAGGCCGGATGAGGGGCGTGCGCTACTCGATGAACTCGATCTTGTCGTCGAGCAGGTGCACCGCGCAGCGCGAGTCCTGGTAGATCATCATCGTCGCGCCGGGCCCGCGCGTTTCTTCATCACTGCGCGTTTCGTCGGCGTCACCCATTTTCGATTTCACTTCGGCTGCGCTCATGCCCTGCGACAGCGAAGCGCATGAGCCGTGGTGGGTGGCGGCTTTGGACTGCGGCGGCATCGCCGCCGCTTTCGAAAGCGCCGGCGTAGCCGGCGCAGTCCAAAGGAGCCACGCGCCGGCGAGAATCGCGCTGCCGAGGAGCATGGGAATGCGTTTGCGCGTGAGCGTGAGCGCGAGCCAGACGATGCCTGCTGCGGCGAGGACGATCATTGCGCGAACACCCTCCGCTCGCTGCGTCCCCACGCGCGCAACTCGCTCTCGAATTGCGCGACCGGTTTTCCGGAGAGCGTCGTCAGCGCCTGTTCGGTCGTCTGTCCCTCGCGGAACGCGTCCAGCAATTTGCGCACGCCCGCTTTGCCGTAGCGCGCTTCGATGTAGCGGATGTCGGTCTGCGACACGATGTACGCGGCGCCGATCATCTCGGGATCGGGCGAGCCCTTCAGCGCGGCGTCGAGCAATGTGACGGGCAGCAGTCGATCGTCCTCGTACATGTTGAACGCGTTCTCGTGATACGGACGCTGTTCGATGCGCTGCGCGAGTCCTTCCTGGAACCAGTGCGGCGCCTGGTCGTTCGTCGCCTGCGCGATCATCGCGTGCGACAGCTCGTGCGCGAGGATCGCCACGATCGGCGGGATCAGCTCGGGCACGCCGGCGAACGGCACGGTGATCTTGCCGTTGTAAAAGCCGAGGATCATGTCCGAGCCGGTGTAGGTCTGCTTGAACTCGTCCCACCAGACGACGTTGACGACGACCGGCTGGAAGTCCGGCGTCGGAATCCATTCTTGCAGGCGCTTCAGCTCCAGCTCGAGCACGTTGCCCAGCTCCGCGGCCGACGTCGCGCTCACTTCGGCGGGAAAGTGGATCTCGAAGTGCGGCGTCTTGGTCGTGTAGTAACTTGTCGCCAGCCGCTTGTTCATCTGGATCTGCCGCACGCGCTCGTCGATGAACGCGTTCGCGCGGATGCTTTGCGAGCGGTCGTACATCCGCACGGCCGCGTCATAGAGATCGTGCGCGGCGAACAGCTCCGCGAGCTCGGTCAGCGCGGCGGCGTCTTTCTTCCGCTGCAGCACGCGGCTCGCGGCGACGTTGATCAGGAGCTGCTTCGCGTCGTCGCTGCGATGCATGCGTTGCAGTCCGACGCTGCGCAAAAAGAAAATCGACGGCGGAACGTATTCGGCGGACGCCGACAGCTGATCGGTGAGCTGCAGCAATTCCGGCCAGCGATTGTGCGCTGCGAGCGCGTCCGCGGTCGCGCTGATGCGGCGCCGCAGCGCGGGTTGCGCGTACGCGGCCGCGTTGCGGCCGCTGGCCATGAGCCGCGGCAGATCGGCGAGATGCTGCTGCTCTTCCTGCTGCGCCCACTCCGTTGCCGCGACGACGGGCGTTCCGACGGGCGCGAGCGCGGCGCCGCCGGGCACGAGCAGTTCCTGCTCGCCGATTTGCACGTGGAGAAAATCGCCGGACGTGCGCGCCTCGGCGTTGGCGGGCAGCGCGACGGGACGCGTCGACGCGGTGGTCGACGTCACGAGCGGATCGGTCGCCGCGCCGAAGCTGATCGTCGACGTGACGCTCGGACGATGCAGCACGGACCAGAACACGTCCGCGCCGAGGAGTTGCTGCCGCTCGACCGGACGCAGTATCCATCCCTGTCGCAGCATCGCTTCCGCTTCGTCGTCGCGCCTCTCGTTTGCTGCGACGACGGCGAGCGAGTAGTAGACGTCCGCGTCGCGCGAGCCGATGCGCGCGAGGCGCTGCAGATAGCTGGTCGCGCGCTCGTCGTAGCCGAGGGCCATCAGCGCGTCAGCGGACTCCATCCAGATCGCGTCACGACCGGGACCGAGATTGAGCGCGTGCTCGAACGCGAGCGCGGCGGCCGACTCGTCGCTCTGCATCAGCGCTAGGCGTCCGCGCAGGATCTCGACGAGCGGGATGTCCGAGGGAGAAGGAAACGCATCGAGAGCGCGCTTCGCCGCGTCGACGTTCGTCTGCTGCAGATCGAACTGAATCTTCCAGAGCTTCGCAATCGTGTTCGCGCCGGCTTCGACGACGCCGTTGCCCGAGGTGACGGCGCGACGAAGGGGCAACAAACTTCGGAGCGCCGTCTGAGTGGAGCGGCGGGCTCTTAGCCCGCCGACGTCGGCTTCCGGCGGGCTAAGAGCCCGCCGCTCCACATTCCAATACGGAATCACGACCAGCGCGAGGGCGGCCGCGATCATCACGATTTGAATGCTGCGGCGCGCGCTGAGAAATGCGGCACCCGCGGTGAGCGCAGCAGCGAGCAGCACCAGCGCGAGTGGTTTTTGATTGTCGACCGGAGAAAGCGGCGGCGTAGCCGCCGCAGTCCAAAGAGGTTTCTTCTCCGACGGCTGCGCGAGAAAACGGATGTCGTAGATCTTCCCGTCTCTCATCTCGAAGATCAGCGCGTCATCGAATCCCGACGGATACGACACCGAGAACGCCGCCATCTTGTCCTTGAGCGCCGGCACGACCGTCTGCAACTGCCACTGCGCGCCTTCGCGCGGTCCGACGCGTACTTCGATCTCCTCGTCGAGATTCGGCAGCATGCGCAGCGGCGAATCCTTCGAGAGGTTCTCGTGGATCGCCGCCGGTCCGCGGCTCAGGTAATCCGCCGCGATCCGCACTCCCGCGTGCTCCGCGTCCGAGATCGGGCGGACAGCCAGCACCAGGGCGAGAACGAAGTTCATGGGGAAGCGCGCATTGTACCCCTTGACAGACGTCGAACGCAGACCTACTGTATTGGTAACCTAATACACTGGTCCAGCAGGAATCATGAACATGTTTGATATCAATCCCAGTCAGGCCGCCCCGATCTGGCGGCAAATCGAAGAGGGAATGCGGCGGATGATCTCCCTCGGCACGCTCGCGCCGGGCGACACCGTTCCGTCGGTGCGCGAGCTCGCCCAGCAGCTCCGCGTCAATCCCAACACCGTCGCCCGAGCCTATCAACGGCTCACCGACGCCGGCGTGTTCGCCGTGCGGCGCGGCGAGGGAACGTTTGTCAGCGAAGAGCCGACACAACTCAAAAAATCCGAACGCCACGACACGCTGCGCGAGGCGGCCACGCGTTACGCCGGCACCGCAGTCTCCGTCGGCGCGACGCTCGATGACGCGTCGCGCGAGCTGGGGAACAGCTACGAGCGCGTCGTGCGCGAGCACAGGAGGAAAGCATGACCGGCATTCGAGCGGAACACGTGACGATCCGCTACGGAAAGCGGACCGCAGTCGATGACGTCTCTTTCGACGTCGTTCCCGGATCGGTGTACGCACTTCTCGGCCGCAACGGAGCAGGCAAGTCTTCGCTCGTTCGCGCGCTCACCGGAAACCTGCGCGCCGATCTCGGCAAGATGGAAGTTCTCGGCAAGGACGCCTGGAGCGGACGCGCGCCGCTGATGGAGCGCGTCGGAATCGTGTCCGAGGAACCGGATGCGCCGCCGGAAATGCGCGTGAAAGAGCTGGCGTGGTTTTCGTCGCGGCTCTATTCGCGCTGGCAGCAGAAGGCGTTCGACGAGCGCATCGCGCGCTTCGGGATCGCACAGACGTCGCGCATGGGTGAGCTGTCGAAGGGACAGAAGAAGCAGGTGACGCTCGCGCTGGCGCTGGCGATCTCGCCCGAGGTCCTGATCCTCGACGATCCGACCCTCGGTCTCGACGTCGTCGCACGCAAGTCGCTGTTCGAAGAAGTGATCGCGCACATGGCCGACTTCGGCATCACCGTCTTCATGACCACGCACGACCTCGCGCCGGTGGAAGCGGTTGCGGATCGCGTCGGCATCCTGCGCAACGGCAAGCTCGTTCTCGACGAAGAGATCGACACGCTGAAGTCGCGCTTCCGCCGCATCCGCTTCGCGAGCCAGCCGGTCGCGCTGTCGACGGCGAACCTCATCGCCGCGACCGTGCGGCAGTGGGGGAGCGGCACCGAGGCAGTGGTCAGCAACTACGACGACCTCGCCTTCGAGCGATTCCGCGACGTGTCGCATCTGCAGGCCGAAGTGACGCCGATGTCGCTCGAAGAAATTTTCATCGCCGTCGCCGGCGAGCAGGGGGAATGACATGAGCAGCACATTAGTGATCGCGAGCCGCGAGCTTCGCGAACGATCGAGAGTGTTCGTGATGGCGGGGGCGATGGCCCTGATGCCGTTCCTTGCCGCGCTGATTCCGGCGGTGAGCAGTGACCGTCCGCAGGCGATCGCCGGGGTAGGCGGATTCCTCGGCGTGGCGATGGCGCTCGGCGTCGCGCTCGCGCTGGGCGGATCGACGATTGTTGGTGACCTGGTCTCGCGGCGGATGTCGTTTTACTTTTCCAAACCGGTTTCACCTGCCGCGATCTGGTTCGGGAAGATGCTCGCCGCGCTCGCGATGAGCGTCGCCTGCTTCGTGATCATCGCGGCGCCGGCGTTTCTCGCGACGGGCAATCAATGGATCGCGACGTTCGGCGGCACGCGCCTTCTTCCTTACCTGGGCGGCGGCATTCTGCTGATGTTCCTCATCAGCCACACGCTCAACACGATGGTGCGCTCGCGCTCCGCGCTGGTGGGACTCGACTTCGTCCTGACCGCCGTGTGTCTCGGCGCGATCTTCTACATCGTGAAGCCCCTCGTCCTTGCGGGCGCCGTGATCGGACTGATTCTCCTCGGCATCATCGGCGGAGCGATCATCCTGACGCTCTTCTTCGCGCCGCTCTGGCAACTCGCGCGCGGGCGCAGCGACATCAAACGGAGCCACATCGCGCTTTCGCGCGCGATCTGGACGTCGGCGGTGATCGTGCTCGCCGTGGCCGGCCTGTATGCCGCGTGGGTGGTGAATGTCGCGCCGAAGGATTTCACGTACATCGTCGACCTCGAACAATCGCCGGGCGGCAACGCGATTTTCCTCACCGGCGCGACGCCTGCGCGCGGCGACTATCGCGCGTCGTACATCGTCGATCTGAACAGCGGCAAGTATGAGCGGATCGACACGCTGCCGTGGTGGGGAGTGCGCTTCTCGCAGAGCGGCAACGCCGTGGCGTGGATGCAGCCGGTGTCGCTGATCAAGCCCGCGGAGCAGCTCGAGATTTACACGAAGCGGCTGGATCAGCCGGACGCGCGTGCGGTCGCGACGGGAATCCGGCGAAGCATGGGCAACGACTTCGCGCTCTCGCCGGAAGGCACGCGCGTCGTGGTCGCGAGCGCTCAAACGATCGCGGTGCAGGATCTGGCGTCGCATCGCATCCTCGCGTCCGTTCCGAAGAGCGGCTTTGCGGTCGAGCTCTACTTCGTCACACCCGACGTGGTCCGCGTGCATCTGGCGCATCCCAACTCCTCGACGCTGGAGATCTACGAGCTCGACATCCCGTCGAAGAAGTTCGTGAAGACCGGTGAAGTGACCACGGACCGCACGTACGTGAACGCGCACGTGTCGCCCGACGGCTCACGCATCGTTCTTCCGCGATCGGGCGTCGTGGCGGACGCGCGGACCGGCGCGATCGTGACGAAGCTGCCGGTGGTCATGCCCAGTCACGCCGGTACGGCGATTCTGAGCGACGGAACGATCGCGGTCTCGAAGCACGCCAAAGGCGCTCCGCAAGTCACGCTGTCGCTCTTCGCTCCCGACGGCACGCTGAAGCACGAAGTCGCGCTGCCGGGGCGCGGCGGCTGGATCATGGCAGAGGTGGAAGGCGGGAAGCTGGTCGTGATGAACAGCCTGGGCGAGAACGACGCGAGCGGAAACAAATCTCGAATGTACGTGGTCGATACCGCGCGCGGCACGATCGAGCGGGCGATCAACGATCTGCACGGACCGTGGAACTGGCGTAATCCGCAGCTCGCGCATTTCTCCGCGAACGCGAAGCTCGTCGCGGTCAACGGGGACCGAAAGCTCGTGACGTGGAACCCGACGACGGGAGCGGTGACGCCGCTGAAGTAGTGGAGCGGCGGCCGCTCTCGGCCGCCGGATTCTCGCGGGGGTCGGCGCCCGAAGCGGGCGCCGCTCCACTACTTCGGCCGTGCCGCTTTCGCGCTCTCGACGAGCACGGTGAATCCGGCGGCGTCGTGAACGGCGATGTCGGCGAGGACTTTGCGGTCCATTGTGTTGCCGGCCGCTTTCAGTCCGCTGATGAACTGGGAGTAGGACATCCCGTTCAGCCGCGCCGCGGCGTTGATGCGGGCGATCCAGAGCTTGCGGAAGTCACCCTTGCGATCCTTGCGGCCGGTAAACGCCGAGTTCAGCGCCTTGTCGACGGCCTGCTTCGCGATGCGGTGTCCGCGCGACTTCATCCCGTAGAAGCCCTTAGCGAGCTTCAGGATTTTCACGCGGCGATTCTTTCTCTTCGGACCTCGTTTGACTCTTGCCATGTTCTCCTCGTTCCTTTCTTTTCGAGCGGCCGGGTCAGGAGTAAGGTGTTACCCGGGCGCGCTCCGTTGTGAGGCTCAGAGGCTCACAGACTCATGGGCTCACAGAATCGATGAGCCCATGCGCCTGTGAGCCCATGCGCCTCTACTTGTACGGCAACATGCGCTTCACGGTCTTCGCGTTCGCGCTCGAGACCTCGACTTCGGCGCCCAGCTTCGCCTTACGGCCCGGGCGCTTCTTGGTCAGGATGTGCGAATGAAACGCGTGATTGCGCTGGAGTTTGCCCGAACCGGTCTTCTTGAACCGTTTCGCGGCTCCGCGATGCGTCTTCATCTTAGGCATAACTTTCCCCTAAAGGCTTGGTGCGTAACCTGGTTGTCCTGCGGATGATTCCCGTCATCCTGAGCAAAGCGAAGGATCTCGAGTTGCGCGTTCTTGGCCTTTGGAGATCCTTCGCCGTCTTCGCGGCTTCAGGATGACGCGTCTTCGCGCGTCATTTGTTCGGCGCAATCACGATCGTCATGCGATTGCCCTGCACGTCGGGATGCGGGCTCTCGGACGCGCCGAACTCTTTGATTTCCGTCAGCAGACGATCGATCACGGCCCGGCCGAGCTCCATGTGCGTCATCTCGCGGCCGCGGAAGCGGACGCTGGCCTTGACCTTGTCTCCGTGCTCGAGGAAGCGGATGACGTGGTTTTTCTTGAAGTCGAAGTCGTGCTCGTCGATGCGCGGCCGGAACTGCACCTCTTTGACGACGATGACTTTCTGCTTCTTCTTCGCCTCGCTCTGTTTCTTCTTCTGCTGGAAGATGAACTTGCCGTAGTCCATGATCTTGCAGACCGGCGGGTTCGCGGTCGGCGAGATCTCTACGAGGTCGAGGTCTTTTTCGCGAGCCATGTCCTGCGCCTGCTGCAGCGGGACGATTCCGACCTGTTTTCCTTCGAAATCGATCAGCCGCACCTCGGCGGAGCGGATCATGTCGTTGATGCGGTTTTCGGGCTCGGCGGGTCGCGGGGCGAATCTCGGATTACGACGTGGTGGGAAAATACGAAAGTCCTCCTGTTGTTGGGTCGATCAATGTACGTATAAATGGATTACAAAGTCAACGCGCGTGAACGCGCCTGTTCCTGAGCAATTCCAATCAGTTCCTCGACGCTCACGGTCGGCTGGTCGCCTCCGCTGCGCTTGCGCAGCGTGACGGTTCCGGCCGCGGCCTCCTTCTCTCCGACGACGAGCATGAACGGGATCTTCTGCAGCTGCGCGTCGCGGATCTTCGCGCCGAGCTTTTCGTTGCTGCGGTCGACTTCGACGCGCAGGTTCGCGGCCTTCAGTTTCTTCCCGACTTCGTCCGCGTAGTCGACGAATTTCTCCGACAGCGGCAGCACGATCGCCTGCACGGGCGCGAGCCAGAACGGGAACGCGCCGGCGAAGTGCTCGATGAGAATCGCGATGAACCGCTCGAACGATCCATAAATCGCGCGGTGCAAAACGGCCGTTCTGTGCTCGGCGTTGTCTTCACCGATGTACATGAGATCGAAGCGCTCCGGCGCGTTGTAGTCGAGCTGGATGGTTCCGAGCTGCCACTTGCGCCCGATGCTGTCGGACACGTCGAAGTCGATCTTCGGACCGTAGAACGCACCGTCGCCCGGCTTCATCTCATAGGGGCGGCGGAGGGAATCGAGAGCGCGCTTGAGCATCGCTTCGGCACGGTCCCAGAGCGCGTCGTCGCCGATCCGCTGCTCCGGACGAGTCGCGAACTTCGCGATGTAGTCGAGACCAAAGGACGAGTACACCTCATCGAGCAGCTCGACAAAGCGTCGAACTTCTTCTGTCACCTGCTCTTCCATGCAGAGGATGTGCGCGTCGTCCTGAGCGAACTGCCGCACGCGAGTGAGACCGCTCAACACGCCCGATGCCTCGTTGCGATGCAGGGGATCGTGCGTGCTGTAACGCACCGGCAGTTGGCGATAGCTGTGCCGCTTCATCTTGTACAGCAGATAGTGAGACGGGCAGTTCATCGGCTTGAGAGAAAAATCGTGTTCCCCGGTCTCGCTGTCGAGCACGAGGAACATGTTCTCCTTGTACTTTCCCCAGTGTCCGCTGATCTCCCAGAGACCCTTGTTGAACATCAGCGGAGTCTTCACTTCGAGGTAACCGTTCTCGCGAGTCATCTCGCGCATGTAGTGCGCGAGGGTGTTGTACAGAGTGGTTCCTTTCGGGGTCCAGAACGCGGCGCCCGGCGCGAAGGGATGGAACTGGAAGAGATCGAGCTCTTTGCCGAGCTTGCGGTGATCGCGCGCTTTCGCTTGCTCGATCTGCTTCAGGTGGGCGTCGAGCTGCTCCTTGTCCGCCCACGCGGTGCCGTAGATGCGCTGCAGCATCGCGTTGCGCTCATCGCCGCGCCAGTACGCGCCGGCGACGGAGAGCAATTTGAAGGCGCCGAGGCGGCCGGTGGAGGGGACGTGCGGTCCGCGGCAGAGATCGAACCATTCGCCCTGCCGGTAGACGGACAGCGCCTCGTCGCCGGGGATGGCCTTGATGATCTCGACCTTATACTTTTCGCCGAGCTTGTCGAAGGTTGCAATCGCCTCGTCGCGGCTCCACTCCTCGCGGCGGATCGGCAGATCGCGCTTCGCGATCTCGGTCATCTTCTCTTCGATGCGGCGCAGGTCCTCGTCGCTGAACGGACGCTCCGTTCCGAAATCGTAGAAAAACCCGTTCTCGATCACCGGACCGATCGTCACCTGCGTTCCCGGAAACAGCTCCTGCACCGCCATCGCCATGAGGTGCGCGGTCGAGTGGCGGATGGTGTCGAGACCCGCGTCCGACTTCGGCGTCACGATCTCGACTTTCGCGCCTTCGGCCACGGGCGCGTAGACGTCGACGACCTTGCCGTTCACCTTGCCGGCGATCGCGTCCTTCGCGAGACGCTTTCCGATCGACGCCGCAACGTCGGCGACAGTCGCGTTGTCGGGGACCTCTTTGATGGAACCGTCGGGAAGCTGGATGTTCATGTTGACCTCATAACAAAAGCAGGGCCTTTTGGGGCCCTGCTTCGGTGATCGTTTTGATTCGGGGATTTCAAACGGACGATCAACGGCAGGGCGACGAGCTCGTGCTCGTCGTTCGCGTCTGGCCGATAGTCGTCGTCGTTCGGAACATAAAGAGGTCAGCGAGTATAGCACGCGGGAACACTGCTTGATTCCCCGTGAGATTCCTGGCGTTAACGCCGCCGCACGATCACGTCTCCATTCACGGCCTTCACCTTGATCAGCGACTTGCCGCTGCCGATCGTTCCTTTGCCGCGAATGTATTTGCGCGGCGTGCCTTCGCTGTCGTCCCAGCGATCGCTCTCCGTCGTGGTGAGCGCCCAATCGCTTTCGATGTGCGACTTGCGCCGGTAGCCTTCCGTGTATGCGGTCTCGAGCTCGAAGAGCGCGTTGATCGACTCGGGCAGCTCGACGATCACGCGGCCGTAGCCGGTAAACACGCTCACCGATTGGTCGGCGCCGTTCGCGTCGGCGAGTGAGATCGTCACTTTGCCGGCGCCCGTCGATGCGTCGACCGATCCCGCGATCGGACCGACGTCGATGTCGCCGCCGCCGGTATGCGCTTCGATGCGGCCGGCGCCGCTGCCGATGCGCACGTCGCCGCCTCCGGTCGATGCGTACACGCCTTTCGGCGCGGAGCGCACTTCGATGTCGCCGCCCGCTTTCGTGATGTGCAGCCGTCCCTGGAAGCGATCTCCGACCGTGAACTTCGAGTCTTTCTCCGTCACGTCATCGAGAGAGGTGGTCACATCTTCGGCGTTGACGACCGGGCCGCTGCCCGATGTGGCGCTCAGACCGCCGCGCACGCGCGAGAGCCACACCTTGCCGCCGCCGGTGCTCATCGATCCTGACATATCGACGTCGTCGACGCGGATCTCACCACCGCCGGTGGAGAGATGCGCGCTTCCTTTCGCGTTGCGGAACTCGAGCTCACCGCCGCCGGTCGTCCCTTCGAACGAGCCTTCGACGTCGCTCACCGAGAGTCCGCCGCCCGACGAATGGAGGCGGACGTTGTACTGCCGCGGTACGTTGATGGTGAACTTCACGCTCGATGTGCGCATGCGAACGTTGGGTGCGAACCCCGACGTGACGCGCACGCCGTCACTGACGCGTTGCGCGTCCGCTTCCACGCCCTTCGAGCTGTTCGAGAGGATGCGGCCTTCGATGCTGACGCGCCGCTGGTCCCATCCGCGCACGACGACCGACCCGCCGGCTTCGAGCGCGAGGTCGAGCGTCTCGCCGGGCGCGGCGTCGAACGTGCGCGAGAACGTCGCGCGCACCGACTCATCGTTGTCATGTTCGGCGAACAACTCGGCGCGTGCGCGCGCGAGCGGAATGATTGCGATCGACGCGACGATGACGGCCGCGATCGCGATGACCCGCGGAATCGACGTTCGCTTGCGCGATTCGTCGAGCACCGCTTCGACGCGCGTCTGAAGATGCGAGGCCATGCCGAGAACGAGGAAGCCGGCGAGGCGGCGAAAGTGAGCGGCGTTGGCGACGGCGAGCAGGTGCGCCGCGTAGTCGGGGCCGACGATGCCGCCGGCAAGCACGCGATCGTCGCTGGCGTGCTCGCTCTCGCGACGCAGCTGGCGTACCGCGAGCCACATCAATGGATGAAACCAGTACGCCGCGCAGGCGAGGCTGGCGAAGAGTTGCGTGAGTGAGTCGCGGCGCGCGACGTGCGCGAGCTCGTGCAGCAGAGCGGCGCGGCGCCGGTCGAGCGGCCACGTCGCGGCATCGGCGGGAAGCAGCACGACGGGACGTAGCCATCCCCACGTTACGGGCGCGCCGACCGCGGCGCTGTATGCGACGCGCGCGTTGCGTTTCCTATCGACGAGCGATTGCCAGTCGTCCATCGGCGTCGCGGAGCGCGCGATGCGTGCGAGTCCGATGTTGCCGGCGATGAACCACGCCAGCGTTGCCAGCGCGCCGGCGATCCAGAGCATGGCGAAGATCGGCGGACGCGGAACGGCCGGTGCGGCGAGCGTGACCGCGCCGTCGGAATCGACGCGCGTGACTGTCTCCTGCGTCAAATTCGTGATCGGCGCCGGAGCTGATGCGACCTTGTAGTGAATCGGCACGATCCATGGCGACGCGAAGAAAGCGACCGCGGTCGCGAACAGCGTCGCGGCGATCGTCAGCGACCAGACGAAATGCCGCGCGGCAGCGGATCGCGCGCGCAGCAGCTCCGCGACGGCGAAGCCGCACAGCAACAGCAGCGTGACTTTGATGAGCAGCTGGATCATTTTTTCTTTCTCCCGCGGCGCGCCTCGTCGATCAACTTCGCCATCCGCCTCAGCTCCTCGTCGGACGGCGGCTGCTCCGCGACGCCGAGCATCGCCGCGACCGCCGACTCCATCGAGTTCGAGAAAAACGTGCGCAGCAGGTGGCGCACCGCCGACTTGCGCACGCGCTCCGGATCCGCCGTCGGCAGATACACATACCGCGGCCCGTCCCATTCGTGGCGAACGTAGCCTTTTTCTTCCAGCAGCCGCAGCATTCCCCGAACCGCGGAGTAGCTCGGCGGATCGGGCAGCTCATCGCGAATCTCCGCTGCCGTCACGCGGCCATGGCGATGAACGACGTCCATGATCTGCCGCTCGCGCCGCCCGAGCTCGGTGGAGTCGGTGTGCTTGTGGGTTGGCATGATGCTAGTACATTAGCATCACGATCGTCGGACGGCAAGGAAACTTGTGGTTAACGGGCGAATGGCGCCTGGTTCATGCTTTGAGCGCACCGGCCGGGAACGCAGAACGCAGAACGCAGAACGCAGAACGCAGAAGGCTGAAGGCTGAAGGCTGAAGGCTGAAGGCTGAAGGCAGAAGGCAGAAGTAAGAAGTGAGAAGCACGCCCCCCGGCCGCGCCTCTGGGGGCGGGTTTCTTAATTCTGACTTCTGCGCTCTGCGTTCTGCATTCCTGAGCCGTGCGCGATGATCGTGCCTCGAGCACAAGCGCCACGAGCCGGCCAGCACGCACGTCCTTCCGCATTACACCCGGCCGGGAACGCAGAACGCAGAACGCATTCTGCGTTACGCAATCGCGGCGATCTGTCTCGCCATCGCTCGCGTCCTAAGCCGCTTCCTCGGAACGTTAAGACTTCTCCTCATCCGATCAAAGCGTTTGGTCCGAAGATCAGGGTCGAGGCTCAACGCCTGACCATCACGTCTCCTGACGATGACTCGTGCACTCGAAACGAATGCACGCGTGCTCGTCGGATCAAACGTTCCTGGCGATTTGAGACTCGCGTCTGTCGCGTCAGGAGGTGCCTGTCTCTCGTTGAGACGCGGTTCTTATCTTTCGAGACGACTGTGGGTCAACGCGTGATCAACACGTCATCCGAGGATCACGCGTGTGTCTCAAAAACGAGTGAATGCGCGATCTTCGGATCAAAAACTCTAACGATTCGAGACTCGCGTGTCTCGCGTTGAGACGTGCTTGTCTCGCGTCGAGACTCGCGTGTCTCGCGTTGATACTCGAGTGTCTCGCGTTGATACTTACGTGTCTCGCGTTGATACTCGCGTGTCTCGCGTTGATACTCGCGTGTCTCGCGTTGAGACGTGCTTGTCTCACGTTGAGAGACGCTTCTGATCTTTCGTTAGAAGTGACTCTCAAAACGGACAGCACGTCCTACTCCCCGGGAGGCGGGCAAGATGCCCGCTCTCTTATGCTGTCTTTCGCCGCTCGTCGCCGTCCCACTCGCGCCGGCCGTTGAGAAAGACCAGGACGCCGGTGGCGACGGTGAGCGCGCCCAACGAAACGACCAGCACTTCCGGATTGCGTTTCAGGTAAGCCGCGACTTCGTCGAACAGTTCGTCGAGGTCCGTCTCCTCGATGCGCGATTTCAGTCTGCCGAGAACGATGTCGACGAGGCCGAGGCGGTCGACGAGGTCGACCAGCGTCTCCGTTGCGGCCGCGGTCGTCACTACGTTGCGCAAGGTGCGGCCGGCGCTCGATGAGCCGGTGCGTTTGCGTGTCGAAGAAATCTTCGCTGTAGCCATAGTTCCTCCGCGGTCAACAATTGCAACCTCTCGACCAAGAATGTGGCGACCGCGGCGGCAACCACAAACTATCGCCGCAGGAACTGCTTCACCACCTCGGCTACCGCGCGCTTGTTCCCGTCGACTTCGAAATTGAGATGGCGCATCGTCGCGTCGTCGATCGAATTGCGCAGCGACTCGAGTGTTTTCGACGCGTCGTGGCAGCGCGCGTCGAGGTCGTTGCGTTGTACGACGACGGCGTCGTAGGGCGGGAAGAAGTGCTTGTCATCGTCGAGAACGATGAGGCCGAACGATTCGATGAGGCCGTCGGTCGAGTTGCCGGCGATGAGATCGACCTGGCCGGAGACAAGCGCCCTGTAGGTGAGGCCGAGGTCCATCGTGCGCGGAGGTTTCGCGAACTGCAGCCCGTACGCGTGCTGCAGACCGGTCCAGCCGTCGGGGCGTTCTGTGAATTCGTAGCCAAAGCCGGGCTCATAGATCTTTGCGACGTTTACGAGATCGGAGATCTTGCGGAGTCCCTGGCTCTGCGCGCCGGCGCGGCGGACGATCATCGCGAACGTGTTGTTGAAGCCGAGCGGCGGCGACCAGCGCAAACCTCTCTTTTCGTACGCGGCGCGAACGAGCTCGTTCACCTTCGCGCGATCGTTGATCGCCGGCAGCTTGAGAATGGCGGTGAGCGCGGTGCCGGAGTACTCGACGTACGCGTCGATCGCGCCGGAGCGGATGGCCGTGTCGCAGACGAATGTGCCGCCCATGTTCAAACGGCGCTCGACGTTGCAGCCGTTGGCTTCGAGTTTTTGCGCGAGCAGCTCGCCGAGGATGACGGACTCGGTGAAATTTTTGGAGCCGATCACGAGAGGCTTTTCGCGTGAAGAGCAAAAAGCAAAAAGCAGAAAGCAGAATGATGTGATGAGTCGTTTCATGATTCGCCTCTGCGTTTTGCGAAGTAGTGCTCGACTTGGGTGAGAAGCGCGTCCGCCGCGATCGCGAGCAGCGCCGCGGGCACTGCGCCTTGCAGGATCAGTCGCGAGTCGACCATCGACACGCCGCGGAAGATGAGCGTGCCGAGTCCGCCGCCTCCGATCGCGGCGGCGATCGTCGCGACGCCGATCGCGGTGACGGTCGCGATGCGGATGCCCGCGACGATCGCCGGCGTCGCCAGCGGGAGCTCGATGTTCCACAGCAGTTGACGGTCGGTCATGCCCATCGCCGTCGCGGCTTCGCGCACGTGCGCGTCGACGCGCTCGAGTCCGACGAGCGTGCTGCGCACGATCGGGAGGAGCGAGTAGAGGACGAGCGCGACGATCGCGGGACGCGGGCCGATGCCGCCGAGGAGCGGGAGCGGGATGAGGAAGCCGAACATCGCCAGCGAAGGAATCGTCTGCACGACGTCGGTGATGCGAAGCGCGATGCCGCCGAGGCGGCGGCGGCGATGCGCGAACGTGCCGAGGGGGACGCCGGCGGCGATGGCGATGACGACCGCGATCGAGACGATCAGCAGATGCTCGCCGGTCAGTCGCACGAGATCGCTCATGCTTCGACGAATCGTCTCACGAGTGGATGCTGATGACTCATGAATGCGTCGGCCGGCGTGTCGACGACGACGCGTCCGGCATCGAACACGATCACGCGGCCGGCGATGCGCAGCGCCTCGCGCACGTCGTGGGTGACGAAGACGAGCGTCGTTCGAGTGGTGCGCGCCTCCGGCGCGCCTGTGGGCGGGGGCGCGCCGGAGGCGCGCACCACTCCATCAAAGAGCGACTGCATCTCCGCCCGGATGATCGGATCGAGCGCGGAGAACGGCTCGTCGCAGAGAACGATCTCCGGCGCGGCGATGAGCGCACGCGCGATCGCGACGCGCTGCTGTTGCCCGCCGGAGAGCATGCGCGGAAATCGCGCACCAAACGTTGCCAGCGGCAATTCGAGCTGCGCGAGCAGTCGCTCCGCTTCCGCGCGCGTTTTCTCTTCGGGCCACTCGAGGAGCCGCGGAACGGTGGCGACGTTATCGAAGACCGTGCGATGCGGAAAGAGTGCGGGCTGCTGCATCACGTAGCCGATGCGGCGGCGCAACCGCGGCAGCTCGTGCCGCGCCATCGGCGCGCCGTCGACGAGAATCTCTCCCGCCGACGGCCCGACGAGACCGTTGATGACTTTCAGCGCCGTCGTCTTGCCCGCGCCGCTGCGCCCCAGAAATGCGACATGCTCGCCCTTTTCGATCCGCAGCGAGACGCGATCGAGGATCGCGTTCCCGCCGCGGACCACGGACACGTCGCGATACTCGATCACGGGCGCATTGTGCCTGAACGGCGGCCTCTGGGTCTCCTGGCCTTCCAGCGCTTCCTAGCCTCCCAGCCTCCTAGCCTCCCAGCCTCCCAGGATATTGTCGCGAGAGGCGTGCGTGCCGCCCGGTAGTTCTCTAGGAGGCTAGGAGGCCAGGAGGCCAGGAGGCCCGGAGGCCCGGAGGCCCGGAGGCTACTCGTACCCCAACGCCTCCCTCACCGACGAACGCGACGCGTGCCAGGCCGGCAGGAAGCTCGCGATCGCGCCTAATGCAATTGAGATGGCCAGCCAGATCAGAATTCCCGGAATTTCGATGATGGAGTCGAGGCGGGTCTTCATCATCGCCATGAAAAGCACGGCGGACACGCCCTTGCTGAGCGGAGCGGCGATGACGGTTGCCACGATCCAGCTCACGATGCCGATGAAGACGCCTTCAATGACGATCATCAGCCAGACGACGGCGGGCGTCGCGCCGATCGCGCGGAGGATTCCCATTTCGCGGCGGCGTTCCATGACGTTGAGGCTCATCGTGGTCATGAGTCCGAGTCCGCCCACGAGCGCAATGACGGCCGACATGACGATGAGGAAGATGTAGATCATCAGCATGTGCTGGTCGAAGCCGTAACGGCCGTCGCCGTTGCTCATGCTCGCGATCGGCCGCAGACCTTCTTTGCGCAGGTTGGCTTCGAGGTCGGATTTCACTTGATTGATGGGCGTGCCGTCGAGTTTGAGGCGCAGCGAATTCGCCATTCCGGGATGGCGCGCGTCGAAAAATGCGCGCGGGATGTAGGCGACCGCCGGCGAAAAAGGCTCTCGTACGATTCCGACGACGCGAAACGTCGGCTGTCCAGGTCCCATCTGAATCCTGGCCGGCTTGTCGAGCGGCAATCGGCTGGCGAGCGCCGAATTGACGACCATGGTGTCCTCGTCGCCGGGCTTTAATGCGCGTCCGGCGATGATCTCCGGCTGCATCAAGTGCGTGTCCGCGGGCATCGCGATGATGACGAATGAATTCTTGTCGACCGTCGTCGCACCGCCGTGTAGTCCGACACTGTGGGATGCCGTTGGCTTTTTGCTGAATAGCGTCGAGCCCTGGCTCACGATCCATGTTTCCGCGCGCGCAATGCCGCGCGTATTGCGGACGGCGCGCTCGATGTTTTCCGTGGGCGAGAGCTCCGCGAATTGCACCATGAGGTCATATTTGCGCTGCGCGAAGAGACCGTCGAGCGTGTGAATCATCGACGAGCGGAGATTGAGCGCGGCCATGAAGAAGACTCCGCCCGCCGCGAGTGTGGCGATGGTGAGCAGGACGCGCGTGCGGCGCCGGAAGCTGTTGCGGATGGCGAAGAGCTGCGGCCGCGCGATGCCGGCGAGTGCGCGATCGAAGAACGACGTCCGCAATTTGTTGCCGGACACGCCATAGGACGTCAGCGCCTCGCGGATCGAGATGTCGGCCGCGTGCCAGACGGGATAGAGCGCGCACAGGAGCGGCACGATCATGCCGACGGCGGCGACCAGCAGATAAACCCACAATGGGACGGCGAAGCTGGTGATATCGAAATTGAGGAATTTCGCCATGTACAGCGACATGGCGCGCGCGCCCCACATGCCGGCGGGAATCGCGAGGATCACGGCGCATGCGCCGAGGAGGAGTGATTGAGCGAGATAAATGCGCGCGATCTGGAGGCGCGAGCCGCCGACCGCTTGCATGACGCCGATCTGCCGCACTTGCGAGGCCATCATGGCGGTCAACAAATTCGTGGCGATGATCCCGCTCAGAAACAGTACGAACAATCCGAAGGTCGAAATGATGAGGAGCAGTGTTCCGGTGAGCGCGGCGTGCGGGTGCTTGCCGGGCTCCGGAATCTCGACGCGGCGAACGGGATGGCCGTTCTTTTCCATCACGCGCTTCACGTCGTCGACCACGGCGCGGATGTGCGCTTCATCGTAGCGGTCGCGCGCGACGAGAATCTTCAATTGATCCAGATATGGCTCTTCACCGATTTGCGCGAGCGTCGCCAGCGTGATGTAGCCGTAGACCGCGTTCTCCATCCGCGCCTGCGCCTGTCCGACGTCGTGCACGCCGCCCGTGACGCGCAGCGTGTGCTCGTCGCCGTCGCTGTTCTTGATCGTGACGGTGTCGCCGATCTTCGCCTTCGCCACCTGGAACGCGTCGCGCTCAATGAGCATCTCGCCGGTTCCCGGCGGCCACGCGCCGGTCTCGCGATTGAGAGTGCTGACGCGGATGTCGCCGTAGTCCTTCACGATGAACAGGACGAGGCTGCGCCATTCCATCGGTCCGGTGCGAATGCGCGCACGCACGGTGCGGCGCGGTTCCGCGTCGCTGACGGCGGTCGACGATTTGATTGCGGCGACGAGATTGTCGTCGATGGAATCGGTCCACAGCGTCGCGGAGGCGGGATTCGTCGCCAGATACCCGCGATCCAATTCGCGCGTAAGGATCGCGTAGGTCGACATCACGGCGGAAAATCCCGCGATTCCCAATGAAATCGCGAGGATGACGAGAATCGTGCGTGTCCGCTCGTGCCAGACGTCGCGGATTGCCTTGTGCCAGGGAGCGGTCATGCGGCGTTCTCCACGATGCGCCCGTCCGCGAGCTCGACCTTGCGGTCGATGATCTTCGCGAGATCGCGCTCGTGCGTGACCACGAGGACGGTCGTGCCGCCGTTCGCGATCTGGCGGAAGAGCTCGAGCACCGCGGCGGCGGTGACGGAGTCGAGATTGCCGGTCGGCTCGTCGGCGAGAATGACCGATGGCTCATTGGCGAGCGCGCGCGCAATGGCGACGCGCTGTTGTTGTCCGCCCGACAATGCCGCCGGCAATTTGTCCGCCTGATCGAGAACGCCGACGCGATTGAGCAGCGTCAGCGCTCGCGGGCGCCGCTCGCGGGCCGGAACCTTGCGGATGAAATCCATCGGCAGCATTACGTTCTCGGCCACAGTGAGCGTCGGCAGCAGTTGGAAGAACTGAAAGACGAAGCCGATGTTGCGTCCGCGCCACGCCGCGAGTTTTCCGGCCGGCATTGTGTGAATCGACGTCCCGGCGATGGCGACGTTGCCGGATGTCGGATAATCGATGCCGCCGATGAGATTGAGCAGCGTCGATTTGCCGCTGCCCGACTTTCCGACGACGGCGACCATTTCTCCTGCCGGCACGTTGAGCGTGACGTCGCGCAGGGCCGGAAACGCTCCGGCCGCGGTTTCATACGATTTGGTGAGTCCGCGCAGTTCGATCATAGTGCGGGATGCTACGCTACACGCGCTGAACTCTCCCTGAATGCGCCGTTCAGGCTGCGTTCAGGTTGGTCCGTATAATCGACGTCCGTGCGCATTCTGGTCGTCGAAGACGAAGCCGCGCTGTCGCGGCAACTCGCATCCGCACTCGCGGACGCCGGCTACGCCGTCGATTGTGCGACCGATGGCGAGCGCGCCGACGAGCTGGTGGAAATCGAGCAATACGACGCCATCATCCTCGACCTCGGCCTTCCGAAAATCGACGGCCTGACGCTGCTTCGCCGCTGGCGCGAAGCCGGAATGTCGTCGCCCGTGCTGATTCTCACCGCCCGCGCGAGCTGGCACGAGAAGGTGCAGGGCATCGACGTCGGCGCGGACGATTACGTCGCCAAGCCGTTCCGCATGGAAGAAGTGCTGGCGCGACTTCGCGCATTGATCCGCCGTGCGAGCGGACAACTGAATCCCGAATTGCGCTGCGGTCCGCTCGTCCTCGATGCGCGGCTGTCGAAAGTCACAGTGGACGGCAATTCCGTGCGATTGACGAGCCACGAATTTCGAGTGTTGTCGTATCTCATGCACCATCGCGGACGCGTCGTGTCGCAGGCGGAATTGACGGAGCACATTTACGCACAGGACTTCAACCGCGACTCCAATACCGTCGAAGTCTTCATTGCGCGCCTGCGCCGCAAGGTCGGCGCGGGCATCATCGAGACCGTCCGCGGCCTCGGATACCGGATCGCCTCGTAATGGCCTCCCTCCGCACACGTCTCTTCCTCGGCGCGTTCGTCTGGATGCTGGCGATGGCCGCCGTCGCGAACGTGATCGCGTTTCTGTTCGTCGGCCCGGTACTCCACAACTACGCCGGACGTTACATCATCGTGAATCGCGTCACGGGCGGCAATGAGGTCCGCCACATCCAGCACCTCCTGGCAATGACGTCGGGGGCGCTCCTGCTCGTTGCGGCCGGTCTGTGGCTGATCCGAAAGAGCCTCGCGCCGTTCAATGAAATGCGAAATCGCCTCGCCGCCGTCCGCGACGGCAGCGAGCACACGATTCCGGGCAATTATCCGTCCGAGGTGCAGCCGCTGGTGAATGATCTCAACGCGCTGCTCGACGATCGCGAGCGTGCCATTACGCGCGCATTGGCGACCGCAGGCGATCTCGCGCACGGATTGAAAACGCCGCTGGCGATTCTCGCGCAGGAAGCGGAGCGCGCGAAAGTCGCGGGAGACAGCGAGCGCGCGACGATCATCGAACAGCAAGTGGAGCGAATGCGGAGGCAGATCGATTATCACCTCGCGCATGCGCGTGCGACGGCGTCTGCAGGTGCGGCGCCGGGTGTGCGTTCGCAGGTGGCCACCTCAGTCGAAGGCCTGACGCGTACATTACAACGACTGTATGCCGATCGCGGGTTGACGATCGACACCGACGTCGCGCCGGAACATTACGTGCGCGTTAAGCGGGAAGACCTCGACGAAATGCTGGGTAATTTGCTCGATAACGCGTGCAAATACGCGCAATCGCGCATTACAGTGACCTCGCGACAGTCGGAATTGGCCGGCATTGTGATCATCGATGACGATGGCCCGGGTCTCGATCCGTCGATGCACACTGCCGTCTTACAACGCGGTGTTCGCGCCGACGAAGCCGCGCCCGGCTCCGGCCTCGGCCTGGCGATCGTGCGCGATCTCGCTTCGCTCTACAACGGCTCGATCACGCTCGGCACTTCGCCCGCCGGCGGATTGCGCGCGAGGTTGGAGCTCCCCGTGTAGGGCAGGTTTTTCTAACCTGCCGCCCGGGGGGCAGGCTGGAAAGCCTGTCCTACACCGCTGCTCTGTGCTTCTGCCATCCACGCGCGGAATTCCGGCGCCGGCAGCGGCTTGCTGATGAAATATCCCTGTGCCATGTCGCAGCCGAGTCTCTTCAGAATCTGCCAGGCCTCGTCGTTTTCCACGCCTTCGGCGATCACGCGCAATCCCATGTTGTGTCCAAGCTCGATCGTCGACCGCACGATGACGATGTCGTCCGTCGCGGCATTGCGCAGATTGAGCACGAACGATTTGTCGATCTTCAGTTCATCGACCGGCAATCGTTTGAGGTGGGCGAGCGACGAATACCCGGTGCCGTAATCGTCAATCGCCAGCTTCACGCCGCGATGTTTCAGGTCGCGCAGGATCCGCAACGCATAGATCGGATCCTTCATGACCGCGCTCTCTGTGATTTCCAGGACGAGCTTCGACGGCGGCAGTCCGACTTCGCTCAGGAGGCCGCTGATGTACGTCGGCAGTTCCGCGTCGAACAAATCGAGCGCTGACAAATTTACGGCCACTGTCAGCTCGACCCCCGACGCGTTCCATTCGCCGCAATGCGTAATCGCCTTCCGCAGCACCCACTTCGTGATCATGCTGATGTTGCCCGACTGCTCGGCCAGCGGAATGAATTCGTCGGGCTTCAGATGTCCGTGCACGGGATGTTTCCACCGCACGAGCGCCTCGGCGTGCACGGCCTTTCCTGTGCGCACGTCGATTTTCGGCTGATAGTGCAGGTCGAGCTCGTCGCGAGCGATCGCGTGGCGCAACTCGGACAGGATCGCCAATCGCCGCAGTGAATGTTCGTCGCGGCCCGGCTCGTATATCGCGTACTGCAGGTGATTTTTCTTCGCGTCGTACATCGCGATGTCGGCGCGTTTCATCAGCGTCGCCGCATCCTCGGCATGCGAGGGAAAGAGCGCGATGCCCATGCTGCCGGCGACTTCGATCGATACGCCGCCGAGGAGGAACGGAGTGACGAGCGCGGCGCCGATGCGCTGCGCGACGTCGATTGCGCGCGACTCGTCGTCGGCGAGAAACATGACGGCGAATTCGTCGCCGCCAAGGCGCGCGACCGTGTCGGCCTCGCGCAGCGTCTGGCGAAGACGGCGGCCGATCTCGATCAGCAATTGATCGCCGAAGTGATGGCCGAGCGTGTCGTTGATCTCCTTGAAGCGATCGAGATCCATCATGATCATGCCGACGAGCGAGGAGTTTCGCTTCGCGCCGACGATGGAGTAGGCAACGCGGTCGAAGAACAGCGTCCGGTTCGGCAGTCCGGTCAGACTGTCGTGCGTCGCCTGCACCCAGATCTGCTCTTCACGCTCGGCGATCGCCTTGCGCATCTTGTCGAACGCGCCGGCGAGTTTTCCGATCTCGTCCTTCTGCCGGAACTCGAGGCCCGACGAGTAGTCGCCTTTCTCGATCTGCTGCGCCTCGGCCGCGAGGCGGTGCAGCGGACTGCTCACGCCGCGTGCGAAGAAAATCGCCGCGATGACGGCGCCGATCAGCGCGAGCAGCGACAGCGCGAAGATTTGCAACTCGAGTTTGCGATACGGCCGGCGCGCCTCTTCGATCGACCGTTGCAGCAACATCTGAATATGCGAGCCGTCGCCGGTGACGAGCGGATGCAACAGCACCTGAAACGGATCGTTGTCGAGTTGGATCGTCGCCGTCGCGTCGCTGCGGCGCGGCCCGAGTTGCTGCATCTGCGATGCGAGCTCGGTGCGCTGCTGCTGCCGCAGCGTCGACACCATCAGCGGATTCTCGGCCGCCGGGTTCCACACCGAAGCGTCGAGAAGCGTCAGGCTGCGGACTTCGTTCAGCACCCGGTCGTCGATCGGGAATCCCATGCAGACCCAATCGATCGGGCGCGGCGCGAGGATCGGCACGATCACGAATTGATATGGACGCCCTTCGAATGAAACGAACGCCGTCGACTCGCCGTGCTTCGCGGCTTCGCTGAGCAGCGACGGAACGGGAAACGGGCGGCCGAAGTACTGACCGCCGAGCGTACCGGCGAGCACGGTGCCGTCGAGCGAGATCAGGAACGCCGCGTCGGCGTGGACGCGATCGGCGTGATTGTTGAGCGCGGAGACGATGGTGCCGCGATCGGCCGAGGCGACGGCCTCGCGAAACGCGAAGTCGGACGCCAGCGCGCGCACGGCGATCGAGAGTTGCCGTCCGCGGAGAGTGAGAGTCTGATCGAGCACCCGGCTGCCGACGTGCAATTCGTCATCGATGCTGCGCCGCATCGTCCGGTCGCCCGCGACGTGCACCGCGATCAGGATCGCGGCCAGCAGCAGCACCAGCACTGCGACTGTCAGATAAACGAGCTTCGCCTGGAAGCTGCGCATCGCTATTTCCGCACTGTGACGACGAGCTCTTGATTGTCTGAAGCGGCGAGCGTGAGCGGTACGGGCGCGGGCTCGGTGGTCATGTCGGGATACCACACGCGCAGCGAATACTTGCCCGCGCCGACCGACGAGATCGCACCGCGTCCTTTCCTGTCTGTCGTCGCGAAGTACGGCGTGTCGACGACGACGACGTACGCGGTCATGCGATCGTGAATGCTGCAACCGAGGGAGACCACGCCGGCGCGATCGAACACGACCGGGTTCGCGGGCGTGCCTTTGTACAACGGAATCTGAAACTGCTTCGCCGACGAGAACGAGTAGACCTGATGGCGGATGTCGTCGCTGTTCGGAAAGCGCACCGAGGTGCCGGTCTGCACCGGCAAAACGTGCGGCACGAACATGCGGTTCTTCTGATCCATGATCGCCGACTTTTTCGCCAACGGCAGCTCGCGTCCCTCGGGGACGGCGTAGACGACGGCGTCGTTGACGGCACCGCCGCGCGCGTCGCGCACCGTCACGTTGACCGTCGCCGCGCGCGCAAGCGGACCGAGCAAAAGAAGAAGAAGGGGAAGGGTCCGGGTCATGTTGCAAGACTCAAGCGCAACGATCCGCCGGAGATTCCAAACATCTCGTGTGGAGCGGCGCCCGCCCTCGGGCGCCGAGGGCATTCGCATTCGACAGGCGAGACATTCGGCGGCCGAGGGCGGCCGCCGCTCCACTAGTGAAAGCTGTAACGCAGTTCGACGATCACACGCTGCTCCCCATCCGAAGTCGTCACTTCGAATCCGGGGCGCAGGTGTCCGGGCGGCGTCCAGAGGAATGCGAACGTGAGCGCGCGCTCGTGCGTCCTGGCCTTGAAGTCGTCCGCGCGCAGCGTTGCGCGGAAGCGCGGGAAGCGGCGCGAGACGAGCGCGTAGCTCGCGCGCAGATCGGTCGTGTACTTCACGCCTTCGACGATGAGGAACGACGGTCCCCATCCGCTTTCGGCTGCGAGCGTCCAGTCGCCCTGCGAATACTCGCCGCTGACGATGTCGAAGCGCGTGCCCCAGTTGAAGAGGCGTCCGTAGGGGAGACCGTCGCCGCGGTTGTCGATGTGCGTCAGCTGCACGAGCGCGTTCGCGCCGGTCCACGCGCCGCGCGCGGACCAGCCGGCGCGATGATCGTTTTCGGCGGAGGCGGACGTGTAGTAATCGGGATCGACGGGAATCCATTCGCCGAGGGTGATCCAGTGATCGCGCATCGACCAGCCGCGCTCGACGGGGATGCCGCCGAACGTGTCGTTGCCGCGATAGATCGTCCCGCCGGCGGTGAGACCGCGATGCGTGAACGACGCGTCGATGCCGATCGGACGGAACTCTTCGCCGAGCCAGCTGTTCAGCGCCGACGGCGTGATCGTGTACGCCGGCTCCCACAGCGCGTCGACGTTCTCGCGCGACGTCTGTAGAAAGAACGCGCCGCCGCGCAGCCGCACGTATTTGTTCCGCGCCTCGAGATACGCCTCGACGATGCCGAAGTGTCCGCGCCGCGCATTGGCGTCGTCGCTGCGCGCGAGGAGATGCACGTGCGCCGCGAAAAACGGAGAAGGCGACCAGTCGACGCCGACGTGCAGCTGCGCGGAGAGCTCTTTCTCGCGGAGCGTGGTCGTGTCGGCGCCGTTCGATGCGCGCAGCAACGCGAAGCCGCTCCATTGCAGGGCGCCACCGGCATTTGCGTGAGACGCAAACGCGAGGACGAGCACGGCGAGGCCTGCTGAAGCGTGGCGCACTCGCGAACAGGATCGCACATGTCAGGTCGTCCGGACATGCGCTGTCGGGATTTACGGACGCGCCCGGCGGCGCTGCTCTCTGCGAGCGACCGGAAAAACGCGGTCTGACCGTTGCCCATGAAGCGCGGCGTGCTTCGCGATCGAAAGCTCGCCGTTCTCGCCGCCGCGTCGGTCGTCGTGCGCATCGCGTTCATCTTCACGCACCGCATCGACTCCGATGAGCCGCAGCATCTGCACGTCGCGTGGGCGTGGAGCCGCGGACTCGTGCAGTACCGCGACGTCTTCGACAATCACTTCCCGCTGCTGCATCTCCTCTTCGCGCCGCTGATGGGCGTGATGCCGGAGAGCTCGGCGGTGTTCGTGATCGCGCGCTTCGCGATGCTGCCGATCGCGCTCGCGTGCTCGTACTTTGTCTATCGCATCGCCGAGCCGTTGATCGGCGAACGGAAGGCGGCCATCGCCGCGATCGTGTTCAGCGTGATGCCGCCGTGGCTGCCGAAGAGCGTCGAGTTCCGCAACGACACACTGTGGATTTTTTTCTGGCTGGCGATGCTGGCGCTGCTCGCGCGGAGGGACTATTTCTGGTCCGGCGTTGCCGCCGCACTTTGTCTTCTCGCGTCAGTGAAGGCGCTGCCGCTGTTTCTCGCGATGGCCTGTGGAGCGGCGCCCGCCCTCGGGCGCCGGGATTCTCGCGATCGGCTAGCGATGCTTTCGGCGGCCGAGAGCGGCCGCCGCTCCACAGTGCGAGTCGCCTTCGGCTTCGCGATCCCGCTCCTCGTCACCGCACTCTTTTTCGCCGCGTACGGCGCGCTCGATGACATGTTGTACGCGACGCTCTTCTTCAACGCGTCGCTGCCGGTGCATGCGGCGCGGCGGATCGGCGGGGCGGTGGCGTTCGCGGCGGTCGCGCCGCTCGCGTTTCGTCGCGCGAACGTCGCGGTCTGGTACGGCCTGGTGATGCTCTGCTTCTGGCCGAGCCTTTCGCCGCGCGATTTTCTGCCGCTCGTTCCGCTCGCCGCGATCGCGCTCGCGTCGACGCGCATTCCTGCGATCGCGCTCTTCGTCGTGATGGCCGCCGCGAGCGTGTGGTGCTTGGAGCCCGGCGATCACTCGCGGCAGCAGTTCGTCGACGCCGCGGTCAAGCTCACGACGCCGAACGAATACGTCTTCGATCTGAAAGGCAACGCCGTTTTCCGGCGGCGTCCGATCCGTTCGATCTACGACATCGTCGGCCGCGCGCTCTTCCGCAACGACGGCGCGCCCGCGCAGATCGTCGCGCGCCGCTGCTGCGTCGCCATCGACGACATGTCGCACATCCCGCCGGCCACGCGCGCGTTCCTCAATCAGAACTTCGTCGACATCGGACCGCTTCGCGTCTGCGGCAGCGTCGCGCGCGACGGCGCATTCACGATCGCGATTCCGCAAACGTACGCCGTGGTCGCGCGCGATCCCGCGCGCGTGACGATCGACGGCATGCCGTATCGCGGCCCGCGATTTCTCGCCGCCGGCCGCCACACGCTCGCCGCCGCGGAGCCCGTGACCGTCATCTGGTGGCGCGCGGTGAAAGGAAAGCGATGAACGCAGAACGCAGAGCGCAGAACGAAGAATTGAGAAGGTCTTCGGGTGGGCTTTCGCCTTCTCCGTTCTGCGCTCTGCGTTCTGCGTTGCGGGCCAGTGCGCTGTGTCTGGCCTTGGCCTTTTCCTTCGCGCCAGTGACACTTGCACAACAGTGGCGCACATTCGCCGGCGGATTCAGCTCGCGCTGGAACACGATCGGGCATCACGGACACGATCAATTCTGCGCCAACGACTGCGACGCCGACGATTTCGGACGCGCGAACCTCGACGACTCGATCGGATTTCGCGCCGGACGCGAGCGCGATTTCTGGAGCGCCGGCGCGCTGCGCATTGCCGGCGGCGCGGACGCGAGCGTGAATCACACCGAGTACAACTCGAGCCAGCGCGACTTCTCCGTCGTCAGCGTCGCGATGTTCGCCGGCGCCGATCTCGATCTCTCCGGCTTTCGCATCGGCGCGCGTTACGGCGCGGGCGGATACGTGACGACGACCGAAGAGCAATCCGGCGCGATCCGTTTCTTCGAGATCGGCGCGACGATTCCGCTTCGCCGGGGGGCGGGCGTGCGGATCGCGAGGCGCACGTTCGAGATGACGCGCATGGGCACCGGTCCGTCGCGCGACATCTCGATCGCGTTCGTCACTTCCGGCGACGCGCGCGGCGAATCGAATTGGGAGTTCGGCACCTCGACCGGCACGACGATGCCGGGCGCGGGATTCGGCGGCGACCGCAAACTGCGCAGCACGTCACTCAATCGCATGAGCGTGCTGCGCACCTTTCGCCGCGTGCAGTTCGAGTTGTCGTGGTCGTCGACCGCACACGAGTCGTCGTTACCGTCGGTCTTTCGCGGCTACGACGGCAACTTCCGTAGCAAGACGATCGAAGGCTACGGCCTCGGCGTCGTGCAGTCGCACGCCCTCACGCGCGCGCTGTCGCTGCGCTGGAGCGGCGGCGTCGAAGTCGCCGACTGGCGCGACGATCACAAGCTCCTCACGCGCGACGGCAAAGAGCTCGTCGCCGGCATCGAGCTCGCGCTCGCCGCATCGGCAGGCGTGCGCCTGCAACTCCAGCCGCACCTCGCCATCGAGTCGTCCCTGCAGCAACTCTACTGGCGCGCCCTCGACCTCGGCGAGCTGCGATGGACGACCGGGATCGTACTGACGCGGTGACGTCGCCCCTCATCCGGCCTTCGGCGCCCTTCTCCCCGCAAGGAGGAGAGCGGGCGTCCCGCCCGCCCCCGGGAGGCGGGCAGGATGCCCGCTCTCCTCCTTGCGGGGAGAAGGGCGACGAGGGATGTTTTCCGTGTTGCCCCTCGCCCCGCTTGCGGGGAGAGGGTGGCGCGAAGCGCCGGGTGAGGGGCCGTCCGATAAACCTGACGTGCGCTGTCAGGAATCACATACACTTCGCTCTGCAACGCACTGGCTGGCGCGCGTTCAAGTTACAGTCTTCGAATGGTTTGCGAAAAGTCGAGCAGTGGCACGCCGCACGCTCAATGAGCGCCCCCGGAGGCCACATGAAACGAACGTTTCTCACTGCAATCGCGGCGATTCTGATCGCCGGCACGCTGCGCGCGGACGATGCCGCGCCGGCGCGGTTCCTCGTCGAGCGCATCGAAGTGCGCAACACGAAGCGCGTCTCCAGCACGCTCGTGGTCTCGGAGACGCTGCTGCGCGAAGGGCACGAGTATTCGGAAGAGGATCTGCGCGCTGCGTCGCTGCGATTGAGCCGGATGCCGTTCATTCTCTCTTCCGACTTCGCGCTCGAAAAGGGATCGGATCGCGGACGTTACGTTCTCGCGATCACGGTCCAGGAAGCGAAGCCGTTCTTCTATTTGCTCGACATCCGTCCGACGCTGTGGGACGACAGCCGCCGGTCGGCGCGAATCGACTCCGACATCGACGTCGATCCGACGACGGAATCGAAAGACGCCGGCTTCGGCTTCCGCTGGTTCGTCGGCGGGCGCGGAGTCGTGCACGTCGGATACGTCTCGCATGCCGATCGTCAATCATTCACGCGCGACTTCAGCGGCGCCGCCATCGGCTATACGCAGTACGGTTTGTTCGGCACCGCGGCGTTCGCGACGATCAATCTGCGGTTGCCTCTCGGATCGTCGCAGACGAATCTGATCTCTCCGCAACTCGTCGTCGGCGTCCCGATCACGAAAACCCAGACGCTGTCTTTTGACGTCGAAAACACGCGCTTCAGCCGCTCGACGTTCCACATCTCCGACCAGGACTTCGAGCGCAGCGAGAGCGAGCAGCTGATCTCGCTGGCCTGGACGTACAACACCACGAACCAGCCGTTCGTACCGACGAGCGGAACGGTGCTCCGCGTGTCGGCGGTGCGATCGAATCAGGATCGCACGTCCTTCACGTTCACCACGATCGGGTTCGATGCGCCGCCGGTGCCGCTCGCGAGTCACCTCAACGGGACGGGCATCGATCTCGTCGGCAATCACTACTGGGAGCTGTCCGAGCGCAATTCCGTTTCGGCGGGCGTGCTGACCGGATGGGGCACGGTGCGGGAACGCAACAATCCGCCGACGTTTCGGCCGGCGAGCTTCGGGTACCGGCCCACATACGAGATTTTGCACGCCGGCTTTTCGCGCAATCTCTGGCGTACCGAATCGAAGAACGGCGACTCGCGCATCGAAGCGGATCTTCTCTACGTCTTGCGTCAGTTCGACGTGGAACACGGATCGTTCGTGTCCGCCAACCCCTATCCCTACAACCAGAGTGCAGTCGAAGGCGTGATCAGCTGGGCGCGCAGAAGCTCGTGGGGCATGCTGCGTTTAGGAGTTGGATACGCGTGGCAGCGCTGATCCGGGTCGCAGCGGTCGCACTGGTGCTGCTGCCGGCGATTGCCGCGGCGGAGCCGCGCCCGACGTTCATCGCGCAGGCGGGACGCGTCGTCGCAGCCGCATTGCCGGCGGCCGTGCTCGCGGAGAAAGACGTCGAGAGACAATTGCGCAGCGGACTCACCGCGACGTTCGTATTGGTTGCGCGCCAGCGCGACTCGGATGCGAAAGGCGCGGCGCGGATCGAGATTCGATTCGATCTGTGGGATGAAGTGTGGATCGTGCGACGCATCGAGTTCGACGGACGCGAAGACCGCCAGCGCATCGCCACGCGCGAGCTGCTGGAGAAATGGTGGAGCGCGCCGCTGCGCCTGTTCGCGGCCGCGGCCGATCGCGTCGCGCTCAACGTCACTCTGACTGTGTTGCCATTCTCGGCAGCCGAAGGCGAAGACGCGCGGCAGTGGATCTCGAAGTCGGGCGGCGTCGCGCAGACCGAGGGAGGATCGCCGCTCGTGGCGGCACTGATTGGAACGACGCTGAGCGCGAAGCCGATCCGCTCCTATCGCTGGCAGACGGAGCTCGTGTTCCGATGATTCGCGCGCAGTCGATCGCCGCGTTTCTCCTCGCCGTCATCGGACCGACGCTGTTGTTCTGGATGGTCATTCACCAGGTGTCGGGCTTGTGGCTCGACGTGGCGCTGCGCCCCGAGGTGCGGCAGGCGTTGCAGCAATCGATGGAGGACCAGAAGCGATTGCGATCGATGGACGCGGCGCATCGCGATGCGTACCGCAAGCGATTCGAGACGACGGGCACGCTGCTGCATCGATTGGACGTCATTCGGATGAATCGTGCGCAGATGCTGCAGCGGTTCGAGATCACGGTCGTCGCGATCTTCGCGCTCGTTGCGATCGTCGTGGCCGCGTCGGTGACGATGCGCGCGCGGCGCGCACGCGCGCTGGAGCAGAAGCAGTACCTCGATCGCGTGTCGGTGCTGCAGGAGAACGCGCGGCGTCACGCGCACGAGACGAAAGGTCCGCTGACCGCCGCGCGACTCGAGCTCGAGCGCGCCGGCGATGCGCTGCGCGGCGGCGCGACCGACGACGTTGCGAACGCGTTGCAGAGCGTCGCCGACGAGATCGATCGCTTGTCGCGACTCACGCGCAACCAGGCATCGTTCGCCGCGATCGGCAGGCCGGTCTTGCGCGAAGTCTCGCTGCGCACCGCCGTCGAAGAATTCTGCGCGACGTTCGCCGATGCCTGGCCGAATGTCACGCTGCGCTGCTCCGGCGGCGACGCGACGGTCTGCGCGGACCGCGACATGCTGCGGCAGGTGCTCGTCAACCTCTGCACGAACAGCGCGCTGGCGATGGAAGGAGAGCGGGCGTCCCGCCCACCCACGGGGGGCGGGCAGGATGCCCGCTCTCCTCACGGCACCATCACGTTCGCGATTTCGAAGCGGGCGATCGATGTCACCGACACCGGCGGCGGGATCGCCGAGTCGCTGCGCGCGCGCGTGTTCGATCCGTACGTGACGACACGCAGGACAGGGGAAGGGATGGGACTCGGATTGGCGATCTCGCGCAAGATCATGCTCGACCACGGCGGCGACCTGCAGCTCGCGTCGACGTCGAACGTGGGCACGACGTTTCGCGTGCTGTTCGGAGACAAAGAATGCAGTTGATCCTCGTAGTCGAAGACGACGAGAAGATCGCCGCGAACCTCACGCTGCGTCTGCGCGAGGAAGGCTACGGCGTCGTGCGCTTTCGGCGCGCGGAGGACGCGCTCGCGTATCTGCGCGACGCGCACAACGTGCAGCCGGACATGGCGCTGCTCGATGTCCGCCTGCCCGGCATGAGCGGCATCGAATTGCTGCGCGTCGCCGGCGAAGTGATGCCGGCCGCGATCGTGATCTCCGGCGAAGCCACGATGGCCGAGACCGTCGAAGCGATCCGCCTCGGCGCGCACGATTTCATCGACAAGCCGTTCACGCGCGAGCGTCTGCTCAAGTCGGTGCGCAACTGTCTCGAGCGCGAGTCGCTGCGATTGCAGGTGCGCGCGCTGCGCGATCAGGGACAGGAAATCGTCGGCCGCTCCGACGCGATTCAGACGCTGCGCGCGACGATCGACAAAGTCGCTCCGACCGATTCGCGCGTGCTCATTCGCGGCGAGAGCGGCAGCGGCAAAGAGCTCGTCGCGAACGCGCTTCATCGCCTGAGCCGCCGCGTGTCGCGCACGTTCGTGCGGCTGAACTGCGCGGCGATTCCGTCGCATCTCATCGAAGACGAACTGTTCGGCCACGCGCGCGGCGCGTTCACCGACGCCAAGACCGCGAAGCGCGGGCTCTTCGAAGAAGCCGACGGCGGGACGCTCTTTCTCGACGAGATCGGCGACATGGAGCCGGCGCTGCAGGCGCGCCTGCTGCGCGTGCTCGAAGACGGACGCGTGCGACGCATCGGCGAGACCACCGATCGCAAAGTGAACGTGCGTGTCCTCGCGGCAACGCATCGCGACGTCGAGTCGATGTCGCAGTCCGGAAGTTTTCGCGAAGACCTCTTCTTCCGCATCGCCAGCGTCCCCATCGACGTTCCGGCGCTGCGCGAGCGACGCGACGACGTGCCGCTCCTCTTCTCGACGTTCCTCCAGCACTTCTGCGCACGCAGCCAGCGCACCGCGCTCTCCATCGACGCCGCGGTCTACGACGCGCTGAGCAAATACGCGTGGCCCGGCAACGTCCGCGAGCTGCGCAACCTCGCCGAGCGGCTGTCCGTCTTCGGCACCGATCCCGTCACCGTCGAGCAGCTCCCGTCGACGATCCTCAATCCCGGCGCATCCGAAAGCGGCATCGTCCGCATCACCGAAGGCGCGACGGTGATGCCGCTGCGCGATTTCAAAACGCAGTGCGAAAAGGAGTACATCGAGTCCGTCCTCCGCCGCACGCACTGGAACATCAGCCGCGCCGCGCAGCTGCTGGACCTGCAGCGCACGTACTTGCACGAGAAGATGGCCGCGCTCGGGATCACGCGGCCGGAGTAGCGCAGGCTTTCCAGCCTGCGCCCCCGGAAGGCAGGCTGGAAAGCCTGCCCCACACCAAAAGCCGGTAGGGAAATCCCTCGCTACGGACACTCCTACCTGAGTGCGATCGAGTCTAAGCAGATACCTCGTGCCCTCGTCAGCGCCGCGTCCTCCCCTCGTGGCGGGGGAAGCCGCGCTCGCCGCGCCTGCGCCTCCTGAAGAGTTGCGCGAGCCGCCGTTCGAGCTTTCGTGGCATGACTACGCCGTTTATCTGCTGCATGTTGCGTCCGAGGTCGAGCACGCGCTGATGGTGCAATACCTCTACGCCGCGTACTCCCTCGGCGGCGCCGCGCTCGTCGACGTGGAGCAGCACGAAAAGGCGCGCAAGTGGCGCGAGGTCATCCTCGGCATCGCCAAAGAGGAGATGGGACACCTCATCACCGTGCAGAACGTCCTCCGTCTCATCGGCGGCCCGCTCCATCTCGAGCGCGAGGACTATCCGTTCCGCAGCGAGTTCTATCCGTTCCCCTTCGCTCTCGAGCCGATCTCGAAAGTGTCGCTGGCGAAATATGTCGTGGCCGAGGCGCCGGCGAAATGGCTGGACGAGGATCCGGAAGCGCAGCCGATCAAAGAGCTCGCGACCGATCCGGAGAGCGGACGCGAGACGCTTCCGGTCGGCAAGTTGTACGAGCGTGTCGTGAAACTCTTCCAGCGCGACGACGCGCTGACCGACGAGGACTTCCGCATCGACACGCTGCCGTATCAGGCGTCATTCGACGAATGGGGACGCGGCTACACGAGAGGCGAGCGCGGCAACATCGGCAAAGGATCGCCGGACAAGACGCCGAACGTGCTCGTGGAGCCGGTGGCGGATCGCGAGGGTGTGATCAAAGCGCTGCAGAACATCGCGCAGCAGGGCGAGAACCCGGCGATCAAAACCGAGACGCCCGAAAAACCGGAAGAGTCGCACTTCCAGCGCTTCCTCACGATCTATCGTGAATTTCCCGCGGACAATCCGCCGTCGCGGAACACGCCGGCGAATCCGACGACGAGTCCCGGCGAGCCCGGCTCCATCACCAACCAACACTCCCAGCTCTGGGCGCACCTCTTCAATCTGCGTTATCGCAAACTGCTTTACACGCTCAAGCACGCCTTCCACGTCGAAGAAGACGAAGTCACCGATCGTCCGACCGCGCGCGGCAATCTCATCTCGTGGACGTTCGGCGAGATGTACAACCTCCGCTCGATCGCGGCGATCCTCGTCACGCTTCCTTTGAATGACGGCGATGACGGCAAGCACGCCGGTCCGCCATTCCAGGCGCCGTACACGCTGTCGCTTCCCGACTGGGACTCCGACAAGTGGCGCGTGCATCGCGATCTCATCAACGGCTCGGTGGACCTCATCACCGAGATCGAGAAGAACGCGGCCGAAGAGCACCGGCTCTATCTCCGCGCGTTGCGCGAGCACGACGCGCTGACGCTGCAAGTGGTGCAGCGCCTCTTCTCCGTGCAGCTCGAAAAAGACGAGCGCGAAGAAGGGGAGGAGGACGAAGAATGATCCGCGCGCTGCGCATTCTTCCGCCGCTCGCGATCGCGCGCCTCGGCTCCTCGCCCGATCCGCTCGACAACTACAACGTCGTCGTCTCCGATGACGACCCGCTCGGCTTTCGCACGCTCGAGCCGGCGCGGACGCTCGTCGTCGATCGCAAGTCCGGCGCGATCCGCCGCGAAGTGACGCCGAAGGCGGTGCGATTCAAAGACGCGAAGAAGCGCGTGAAGCCGGTCGCGCCGTTTCTCGAAGTGTGGGCGGACGTCGACGGCACGCTCGTGCCGCTCACGACGTCGCTGTTGCGGAAAGAAAAAGTACGCGTCGAAGACGTCGAGTGGCGCGCACACGTCGGCAACCAGAAAGCGTGGCGACGCACCGGCGATCCCGACGATCGCATCGACGCCGAAGTCGACTGGTTCAACGATCACGCGCCGCATCGACTGCTCGGCCGCTGCAAGAATTTCCTGAAAGGGAAGACGCTGCCGTTCGGCGACGTGCAGTTCATCCGTCCGAACGACAAGTTCCCGGAGGTTCGCCTGCGCTTCACGCCCGGCAAAGGCTCGGTATACGGATCGACCGGCGTCCGCAATGTGAAAGACGACGTGAAGGACGTCGTCTACGACAAGAACCGCGGCCGCTGGGACGCGCACACCGACGCGAGTCTCGATCCGTGGCAGATCATGACGAATCCGGGCTACATCTACGCGAACCTGCGCGAGGTGAGCCGCGGCTATCTCGACGACGAATGCGACGGCATCGTCGAAGTGCGCATCGAGAAGTTGAACCTCTCCGCGTTCGCGCGCATCGGCGCGGGTCCGCCCGATTACGCGCCCGACAGTTTTCCCGTCCGCACGATTGCCGACGAGCTCGAACAAATCCTGCTTGGTCCTGACGTCAAACAGAAGGACGTCTCGCCGGAATGGACCGAAGAGATCATTCGCCGCGCGTTCGAGACCGTGCGATTGCAGAACACGGTCGAGCTCAATGGCAACCCCGAGGATGCGAACAGCATGGCGTCGCACGACGAGCGCAACGGACGCGCGCTCGAGCCGATCATGGCGCGCGCGATCGTCGACTCCATCGCGTTGCGTGCGTTGCATCAGAGCATCTTCGCCGCGCTGCGCAGCGGCACCGCGCCGTGGTTCACGCAAGTGTTGCGCGAATGGGACGAAGTCGGCGATCTCACGAATGACGGACGCCGCAAGATGCCGGCGATGATGCGCGGCAGCGACGGATTGCACCTCGCGCTGACGCGCCGGCAGTTCAATGCCGTGCAGGGCTCCGGCAACAGCAGGGCAACGGCGAAAGACGCGAGCGCGGTCGTCTTCAGTACGCCGATGCCCGAAGGCGAGGAAAGCGAATGAAGGCGCAGCCGAAAAACGAGACCGCGCGCGGACTGCCGCTCGCCGTGCAGGCGATGGAGGGAACGTTCGCGCCGAAAGAGATTGAAGCGAACGCGCTGCTCGAACAGCTCTCGTATCGCGCGGCCGGCAATCCGCCGGGTACGCTGCCGACGACCGCGATCTCGAATTGTTTCCCCGGACTCGAATTCGACTTCCGCAACGTCTGGAAGAACATCTTCGAGGGAATCGAGCTGCACGAGTCCGACAACTTCGTCGTCAACGTCATCGATCCGAAGCTGAAGAAACTTCGCTATCGCCGTCTCATCAAAATTCATCTGCCGCGCGGCGAACAGGCGCTGATCACCGCGCTGAAAGGTCCGCGCACCGTCGGCGGACCGTCGCGCGACCTCGGCCCCGCCGCGCTCGAATGGGCGAACGCGCTCGTGTTCGTCGTGCGCGAAGCGGCGGGTCAGATCGTCAAGTGCGAGTTCACGCGCAGACGCGCGGAGGACGCGGTCGGCGCGGACGTGAAGACTGAGGAGTTCGAGTTGAAGGTGCGCAACTTCTTCGAGCCCGGGACGGCGGTGATCGCGCGCGATCTCGTAGCGCCGGGGCAGCTCACGCAGAGCCTCTGCTCGCCGTGGCAGAACGATTACCTCGAATGCGCGTGCTACTACTGGGCGGCGAGCCGTCCCGACTTCGTTAACGTCGACATTGACGCGAACGGCACGAGCGCGGGCGAGAACTGGGTGCAGAAGCGCGGCGAAAATCCCGGCGTGTACGTTCGCGACGGCAATGGTCTGCTGGACTATCCCGATCTGTTCCGCGAATGGGAAAAGAATCTCAAGTTCGAGATCCGCGGACGCGATAGCGAGTGACGATGCACGCCTCGGCTCATCTCTTCGGCGAGCGTCACGTCCTCATCCCCAACGGCAATCGCATCTACGAGCTCGACGCCGAGGCGTTCGCATCGATCGCGAATGCGTCGAACGATGCGGAGATCGATGCGATTCTCGTCTCCCTCGGCATCGACGCGCCGCCGTTCGTCGACGACACGCCGCTCGTCGATCCGCCGTTGCGCGCCATCTCGCTCGCCGTCGCGCAGAAGTGCAACCTCGGCTGCACCTATTGCTACGCGCAGCAGGGCGACTTCGGCGGCGCGGCGAAGAACATGCCGCTCGCGACCGCGCTGAAGTCGATCGACTTGCTGTTCGCTGACGTTGCCGAAGGCGAGAAGGTGAACGTAGCGTTTCTCGGCGGCGAGCCGCTCATCAATCGAGCGGTGTTGCGACTCGCGACCGGCTACGCGTCGCAACGCGCGCGCGAGACCGGCGCGATGGCGACGTTCTCGATCACGACCAACGGCACGCTGCTGACGGAAGAGGATGCGGAGTTTTTCGAAGCGAACGGATTCGCCGTGACGGTCAGCATCGACGGCATCGGCGCGGCACACGACGCGCAGCGCCCGTTCAAAAACGGACGCGGAAGTTTCGACGCGCTGATGTCGCGCGTCGAGCCGCTGCTGCGCATGCAGCGGCGCATGCAGGTCTCCGCGCGCGTGACCGTCACGCCGCGCAACCTCGCGCTGCGCGAGACACTCGATGAATTGCTCGCGCGCGGATTTCACAGCGTCGGCTTCTCGCCGATGCTGACCGCGCCGACGCACGACTCCGAGATGCACGCGCGCGATCTCGAGCGCATGCTCGCGGCGATGATCGAATGCGGCGACGAGTTCCGCCGCCGCACGCGCGCGGGCGAGCGCTACGCGTTCGCGAACCTCGTCAATGCGCTGCGCGAGATTCATCGCGGCACTCATCGTCCCTATCCGTGCGGCGCCGGCGCGAGTTACCTCGGCGTCTCCGCGGACGGCGAGCTTGCCGCGTGTCATCGTTTCGTCGGCGACGAGGCCGGCGCGATGGGCGATCTGGAAAACGGTGTCGATAGCGAGCGCCAATCGCGCTGGCTTGCCGAGCGACACGTCGCACGGCAGGAGCCGTGCCGCTCGTGCTGGGCGCGCTACATGTGCGGCGGCGGATGCCATCACGAAGAAATCCATCGCGGCCGCCCCGCGTGCGACTACATTCGCGGCTGGCTGCACTACTGCCTCGAGACGTACGCGGAGCTCGGATGTCCCGCCTGACCGATGTCGATATCGACGTTGTGGTGGCCGGCGGCGGACCGGCCGGCAGCACGACCGCGCGCCGCCTCGCGCAGCTCGGACATTCGGTGACGCTCGTCGAGCGCCGCACATTTCCGCGCCCGCACATTGGCGAGTCGCTCTCGCCCGGCGTGTGGGTCCACTTCGCAACGTTAGGCATTACAGAACGCATCGCCTCCGCCGGCTTTCGCCTCTCATCGACGACACTCCTTCGCTGGCGCGGCGAGACCGAGCGCATCGTCAGCGACAAGCCGTCGCTGATCGTCGACCGCGCGCTCTTCGACGCGCTCATGCTCGACGCCGCGCGCGACGCGGGAGTCGAGATCGTGTTCGGCATCTCCATTCCACGCGCGCGATTTTTCGTCGACGCGACCGGCCGCGCCAACTTCTCGCGTCGCAAGCGCCGCTTCACCGCGCCGCGCGTCATCGCGTGGCACACGCGCTGGCAAGGCGAGGACTTTCCGGATGAAACAGTGGTCGAGCGATGCGGCGACTCGTGGATGTGGGGCACCAAACTCCCCGACGGCACCTTCAGCACGCTCGCCTTTGGCAATCCCTCGCTGAAGTTCAACTTCCTCGCGTCCCCGATCGCACCGCCGCACGCATTCGACGCGACACCGTACGTCTGCGACTCTCCTATCGATGCGACGTCCGCTGCAGTCGGCGAAGCCGCATTCGCAATCGACCCGATCTCCTCGTCCGGCGTGCAAGCCGCGATCGGCAGCGGCATCACCGCCGCGATCGCGATCCACACGATCCTCGAACGACCGTCCAACGCGGAAGCCGCGATCCGCTTCTACACATCACACGTCCAGCGCGTGTCCTCGCAACACATGAAGTGGACCACCGACGCGTACAGCGGCGAACCGGATTCAAACGAGCTTCCGAACATTGCGAACGACGCGATCGTCGCAACGAACCGGGACGCACAAGTCATCGCGCCAACGATTCGCGGCGACTTCGTCGAGCTCGAGCCCGCGATCCGCACCGCCTCCGGCCGCGACGTCGCCTACCTCGGTGGCACGCCGCTCGCGCCGCTCATCGCATCGCTCCCCGCCCGCACACCCGCGCACGCAATCGTCGATCAATGGTCGAACACGATCCCGCGACCGCACGCCACGGCAGTTCTATCGTGGCTCGTAGCCGAGGGAGTCATGCATGTCGTTTGAAGTCGACGAGATCGTCTTCCCGGTCCCGCAGTCGATCGAAAAACCGGGATGGTTCTCCGTCGCCCGCGCCATCTTCACCGCCGCGCAATGCAAAGAGCTCATCGCCTTCGCGGAGACGCACGGCCGCTTCTACAAGAGCGGCGGACAACGCATCAAGCGCGACGTCCAATACGCCTTCCTACGCCCCGAAGATCTTCAATGGCCGTTCGAAGCGATCGCCTTCGCCTTTGCGAAACACAACATCTGGCGCTTCGCACTGTCCGGAATCGTCGAGCCCATGCGCATCCAGAAATACGGCATCGACGGCTACACGAGACCCCACGCCGACTACGACTACACGACCACCGACCAAAGCAAAATCACCGCAATCATGCCGCTCGTATCGTCACGCGCCTGGTCCGGCGGCGACCTGACCGTAGCTGGCAAACGCATGCCGAGGATCGAGCGCGGAGACTGCCTCTTCTTCCCGAGCTTCGCATGGCACGAAGTGACGCGGGTGGTGCGTGGGGAGCGGGTGGTGTTGTCGGCCTGGTGTGCGGGGCCGCGGCTGGTGTGAAAAGCAACGCATAGGTTGCTTTACGGAAGGCGGTATTTAAAGTAGCCTAACAGATACGCTCATCACACGAACGGTTTGCCTCGCAGTCTTCATGGTCGCCGGCTCTGCCGCATCTGCGCGAGAAATTCTCGTCAAAGTCATTCCGCGCAACGCGCAAGGAACCGTAAGCGGCAAGCTCACAGTCGCTCGGGTCGACGATTCATCGGTCCGGCGGGACGTACCGCTGTATTCCGGTGAGGCAACCATCGACATCCCATCGGATTCAGAGTGGACAATCAAACTCGATGCGAATGGCTGGTGGGCGGAGCCGCAAATCATCAGCGCCGCCGGCGCCATGGCGAAGGTTGTCCTTCCGGCGTTTCAAACCGGAGTGGTGCGCAGCCGATTCACAGTCGCGGCCAACTCTTCGATGCCGAAGATCGCGCGGTTGGTGGTGGAGACACCGCCGGATCCGAAAACGCCGCCCGAGATTCCCCGCCACACGACATTCGAGTGTCCAGTCGATGACACCGGAGCGTGGTCCTGTCGCATTCCTGCGACGGCGCTCGATGTGGCGGTGGTCGTCGATGGCTTTATCCCTGTCTATCGATGGGACCTCAAAGCCGATCCTGCACGCGACACGATTCTGAGCGAGATTTCATTGCGGCGCGGCGCTTCGCTGGTGGCCTGGTTGGATCGCGAGTCGGCGAAGTCGCTCACCGGATTGGCGAAAGCGCGCCTCCTGCGCGGCGTCAGCAGCGATCCGTCCATCACAGGCGAGCGGTTGGCCGCGCCAGTGGCGGAGGCCACGTTCGGCAAGCGCGGCGGCGTGCAACTCGCGGGGATCCCGCCCGGCGTTTACCTCCTCGAAGTAACGGCGGAGGGATTCGCGCCGAGCCGCACGTATCCGGTCGAGATCCTCGATCAACGCGAAGCAGTCCTGCGGCATCCGATTCAGCTCGAGCCCCCGCTTACGCTGCGGCTCACGATCGATCCCCCGGCGGACCCGAACGGCGCGCCGTGGAGCATCGAGCTCCGACGGAACGGCGACTTCGGCAGACGCACCGACGCGACTCCGATCACTGTTCGACGGCTGGAGAACGAACCCGGAGTGTTCGAGGTACGCGACCAATCGCCGGGCCGCTTCACGATCGAAGTTGCCGACGCGCGCCAACAGTTCCGCGTGAATCGCCGGATCGAGATCACGAGCGCGATCGACGCACAGCAAACGATTTCCATTCCGCTCGTCCGCGTACATGGCAGCGTGACGTTCGGCGATGAGCCAATCGCGGCGCGACTGTTCTTCGGTCGACGCGACGGAGCGGATCGGATGATCGTCGATGCGAATCGCGAGGGCTCGTTTGCGGCATTGCTGCCGCGTACAGGAACCTGGCCGGTCGACATCGCGTTCACCGGAGACGAGGTCACCACGAACATGGAGGTCGTCATCGCCGACGACGATCGCGAAATTGCGATCGACATTCCCGACATCGAGGTCACCGGTACCGTGTTCGATGCGAGCGGCGAGCGTGCGGCACATGCCGACGTCGATCTGATGACAAAAGGGGATTTGATCGGGCCAGTCGGGACACGAACGAACTCCGACGGTACGTTCCGCTTTCGCGGTGTGCCCGCGGGGAACGCCACGCTGTCTGCGCGCGATCGGTGGACCGGCGAGGAGAGTCAATTTGTTTCTGTTCCCGTCGCGGAGGGAGTCGCGAACCATGTCGAGTTGCACATCGAGTCCCAGCGGAAGTTGGCCGGTGTCGTGACATCGCTTGGCGCTCCTGTCGCCGGCGCATCCGTGAGCGCTTTTCCCATCCTTGAAGGCGGGTCCACGCAGGTTCGCGCCACTTCCGACATGATCGGAAAATTCGAGTTACGGATTCCGGTGTCGACGCGCCGTGTCCTGGTGAACATCCGGGCGCCAGGACGCGTCCTGCAGTCGTACGAAGTTGCGGCTGACGACAAGCCCGTCGTATTCGATCTTGCAGCGCAGGGGGGCACTGTTCGCGTGCTCTACCCAACAGACAGTTGGCCCGTAATTCTTCGTCGTGACGGAGTGCTCATTCCTTCAATCGATCTCGAGCAGTGGGCTTACGAGCAGGGACGGCCCAACAGTGAAGCCGGTTCTTTAGTTGTTCCGAATCTCGCGCCCGGGATGTACGAAGCGTGTCTGCTGGCGAGCTCAAAATGTGTACAACGCGTAGTCACGGCGAACTCCGTTGTAGAGATCGATCTTCGCTGATGAAAGTAAGAGGTTCAGATGAGAGGGACGCGTCTGTTTTTCAGCTTGTTGATCATCCTGTGGGCTGACGCCTTGGTGTTAGGTCAGCCGGCGTGCGAGATCTGCACCGCGACATACAATCAAAATGGGCTGAAGATTGAATGTAAGCACCCGCCGAACAACGAATGGGGCAGTGAGCAATGCACCCTCACTGAGAAGGACAATCACACCACGTGCACGTCCGAAGTACCGCCCGCCTGCTTGTACACGGAGACCTCTCCTCCACCTCCGCCGCCGGCGGAATACACCGTTTGCGTGACGGGCAATGCCGAGTGTCAGGATCCGCTCGTACTGGATCTCAATGGCGATGGCATTCATACGACAGGTACATCGGAGCTCGTCTGGTTCGACATGGACGGTGACGGCAAGCCGGAGCAAACCGCGTGGACCGATCCTGCAACGGCCGAGGGCTTTCTCTACCTCGATCTCGACCACAAGAATCGAGTGACCAGCGGCCGCGAATTGTTCGGCGTCGGCACCGTAATGCCCGACGGATCGCGCGGTCACGACGGCTTTGCTGCGTTAGCGGTGTATGACCTGGCCGCACACGGTGGGAATGGTGACGGCATTCTCGATGCGAACGACGCTGTCTGGAATCGTTTGCGAATCTGGGTCGATGCGAGCCATGACGGGATCTGTGATCCCAACGAGACCGGGCCAATTCACAAATATGGCGTCGAGCAAATCGATATCGCGGCGGCATCCATGAATGCAGTGGATGACTCGGGAAATCTCCATGCGATGGCGTCCACGTATCGCCACCGCACGAAAGGCGACACCATTCAAGCGATCGGTTTCCTTCGCGCTCGCTAGGGAGCCTCTGAACAAGTGAGAACATCCGTCATCCTGAGCCGCGAAGACGGCGAAGGATCTCTAAATGCGCAACGTTTGCGTGACTGAGATCCTTCGGCGTCTTCGCGCCTCAGGATGACGGACTTTTCAGAAGTTCCCTAGTTCCTCCACGCAAACAAAACGCCGCCCTCCGGGCGGCGTCATTAAGGTGTCGAATGGTAGACCCCAGCGGACTCGAACCGCTGACCTCCACCGTGTCAAGGTGGCGCTCTAACCAGCTGAGCTAGGGGTCTGCAACGCTTGTCACAGAACTTGCCGTGGGCCGAGGACATTCCAGCCCTAAAATCGGGTCGTGCAATTCGGAGGATATCGCATCGACACGGTCCACCGCACGGTAGCGAAGCCGAACGGGAACGTCATCCGGATCGAGCCGAAGGCGTTCGATCTCCTCCTCTATTTTGCGGAGCACCCCGAGGAGACGCTGAGTCGCGAGCGGCTCATCACCGATGTGTGGGGCGGGAAGTTCGTGACCGATGATGCGGTGATGGTCGCGGTGTATGCGCTGCGGCAGGCGTTCGATGATGACTCGCGTTCGCCGAAGTTCATCGAGACGATTCGCGGGCGTGGGTATCGATGGATCGCGAAGGCGTCGCAGGAAGTCGCGGCGCCGGAGGCGAAGCCGAAGCGCGCGCGCTCGTTTGTATGGGCCGCGCTGATCGCAAGCGGCGTGGCGGCGTTCGTGTGGGCGGTGGTGCGGCCTCCGGAGCCGATGCCCTCGATACTGCGCACGAACGATCTCGTGCGCGCGCATGCACGCGGGCTTTTTTTCAGCGAACGCAGCACGCAGAAGGATCTCGAAGAGGCGCGCGTGGAGTTTCGCAAGGCGATTCTCGTCGACAGCCGTTTCGCGGAGCCGCACGCGGCGCTCGCGGAAGCGTGCGTGCGATTGATCGAAGTCGGATCGCCGGACGCACAGGCTCGCGAAGCGGAAGCGCGCAAAGAATTGGCGACGGCGCTCGATCTCGCGCCGCGCACGGCCATCGCGCAGGCCGCGCTCGCGTCGGTGCAGTTCGTTCTCGATCGCGACGTCGTGCAGGCCGAGCGCAGCTTTCGTTATGCGATGGATCTCGATCCCTCGCTGCCCGATGTCCATCGCCGCTATTCGTATCTCCTCGGCGCAAGCGGACGGTTCGCCGAGGCGACGCAGCAGGCGCGGATCGCCTCGGACATGGAACCGACGTCTGTCGTCGCGATGAACGATCTCGCATGGACGTATGTGCTCGCCGGCGACGTCGCGAGCGCGGAGCGCGTCTATCGCGAGTCGTTGCGTCTCGATCCGACGAACAGCGGAACGCTGATCTCGCTCGGCTATTGCCGCGAGTTGCAGAATGCGCCAATCGAGGCGATGCAGTTTTACCGGCGTGGACTCGAAGTGCGCGGTGTGCCGTCCGACTTGCTCGCGGAATACGACAAGGCATTCGCGTCCGCGGGATTGCCGGCCGTGTACGCCGCATGGACGGACCGCTTGAAAGCGACGAAAGAGATTCCGCGATTCACGATCGCGGCGTACGCGGCCCGCGCCGGACGCGACTCTGAAGCGATGCAACTGCTTCGCGAGTCGGTGCGGCAGCGCGAGCCGTGGAACCTCTGGTTACGCGTGCATCCCGCGTTCGCGTCGCTGCGCGGTCATCGCGAGTTCGCCGCGCTCGCCGCGTCGTCGTTCCAGACGAGGTGAGTCCCGCCGGCGACGACGATCGTGCTCGCATCCGTCAGCTCAAGCGCGCTCTTCGGAACGCCGATCATCACGCTGCGATTGTCGTCCGCGATCGCGAGTTGGATGTCCGACGAGATCTTCGTGAGGCGCGCGCCGCGGCTGCCGGGATCGTCCGTCACGCCGGCGCGTCCGAAATAGCGATCGCCGCTGCGCGTGATCCACGCGGTGACGAGCCTGTCGAAGCGCGCGGTCGATCCGTTGCCCCACCACTTCATCCCCGTCGCCGGATCGCCGCTGCGGTTCACGACGATGTTGACGCCGAACGACGGCGGCAGCGGATCGTGAAACGCGACGCGATACCACCACCGATCGCCGTCTTCCGCGCGATCGACCGCAATGACGTCGGGATTCTTTGGCGACTTGCCGTCGCCCACTGCGTCGGTGAGAAACGGCTTCCACGTTACCGCGGGCGCGGCGACGAAGCAACGCTCGGTCACGTACCCGACGAGATCCTGCCCTTGCGCGAAGTCGGGACGCAACTCCATCAGCCGCGCGGCCATCGTCCTCATCGTGTCGGCGCGCGGCTCGTCCTGCGCCATGCGCACGAAGATCTGCCACGCGCGCGCCTGCGCGTCCCACAGTCCGAAACGGCGTCCCGTCGCCGCGCGATCGGCATCGAGGCGCGCGACGAGATCGTCGAACATCTGCACGCCTTCCGGCGGCGCGGCGCCGAGCGGGTTCGAGGAGCGGATAACGCCGGCGAAGAACGCGACGCCCGGCGACTTCGCATCCAGCTCGATCGCGTGCGCGAATCGATTCGGCGCGCCCTCGGGGTCTTTCGGCACGGCAATGCCCGCGCGCTGCGCGCTGCCGCGCAGCATCGCCGAGATCATCCATCCATCCGCGAACTTCGGATCGATCTCGACCACGCGATCGGCCTGCCGCACCGCGACGGTCATCAACTTCGCGGCGGCGGGCAGGTCGAGCGATCCCGAGAACAGCTCGAACATCGACGAGACCGCAGCGAGATAACGCGCGTCGCGCTCGACGGTGCGGTCGCCGGTCTCGGCCGCGATCCGCACGAGCCGCGCCCGGGCGAGCGCGATGCCCTCGACGTCGTTGCGGATGACGGCGTCCTCCATCATGTCGCGCGCGAACGACAGCTCGCGATCGGCAGCGCTGACGTTGCAGGAGAGGATGAACAGGAAGAGAAGCAGAGCGAGTTGTTTCATGCCGCCCAACATGCGTCGCGCGGGCGGCGCTTGGCCTGAGCG
>Ga0066651_10000027_pt1 | contig 44164 bp, 44 predicted proteins | sample GraSoiAngelo_100_FD_71410 | JGI IMG/M metagenome (GOLD analysis project Ga0066651, IMG submission 71410) | Grasslands soil microbial communities from the Angelo Coastal Reserve, California, USA - 14_0903_02_20cm | ecosystem: Environmental > Terrestrial > Soil > Grasslands | place: USA...
GTGCTGGGTGCTGGGTGCTGGGTGCTGGGTGCTGGGTGCTGGGTGCTGAGTGCTGGGTGCTGGGTGCTGCCTTCAGTCCGCCCAGCACGCAGAACTCAGCACCCAGCACTCAGCACCCAGCACATCTTCTATTTCTCGACGATGTCTTTCTTCAGCGTCGACACGGCGGCGAGCACCTCGCCTTTTTCCTGCGCCGGCACTTTGAACTTGTCGAGTGTCTGCACGAGCAGCGCGGCGGCCTGATTCCAATCCGCTTCGCTGATGCCGAGTCCCGCGTGCGACGTCTTCATGTCGCGCCCCATGTACACGCACGGGCCGCCGGTCGCGGCGCAGAGCTGGAGGACGACGTGCTGCTTGATCTTCGTCAGCGAGTCGGTCGCGTGACCGGTGAAGAAGCGGGCGAGCGATTTGTCGGACGCGAGCCGTCCGATGAAATCGTCGGTGACGGCCGAGATCGCATCGTATCCGCCGAGGCGCTCGTAGAGCGACTTCGGCTTCGGAGCGTCGGCGGCGAGAAGGGAAAACGCGAAGAGCACGAGAGAGACGAGGGGCAGAGTTCTTTTCATCCGGGCCTCCTTAGTTGTCGAAGGTACGGATGGCGCGCGGAGATGGATTGATCGCGCCGCCGTGCGTCCCGCGCCCGTGCCCGCTCCCGCTTCCGCGCCCCGGGGTGGGGGGAATTGAGCGAAGCGACGTATGCCCACCCGCCCCGGGCGCGGGAGCGGGAGCGGGCGCGGGCACGGGAGGGTTGCGGCAAGGGGGCACGGGAAGGTTCCGGCAAGAAGGAATCGAGTAGTAAGCTTGTCCCCCAACGAATGATCTCGAGGAGGTCGCTCAAATGAGCAAGGTCCTGGACACGCCCGCCGCTGCGCTCACCGGAACGGACGTCGGTGGCTTCATCAACAGCATGCTGTCGCGCGTCGCGAAGCTGCCGTGCGCGTTTCGCGTGCACACGCAGTCGGGCGTGACGACGGTCGGCGACGGCGAGCCGGAGTTCGATCTCTACATCCGCAACGACCGCGGGATGAGCGCGCTGAAATCGCTCGAAGAGCTGACGATTGCGGAGGCGTATGTGCGCGGCGATCTCGACATCGAAGGCGACGTCGTCAAGGCGATGTGGCTGCGCACATTCATCGACGACAAAAATCTCTGGCTCAAAATCTGGCGCCGGCTCCAGCCGATGCTCCTCGGCCGCGAGAAGCTCAATCCCGCCTGGATCGCGAAGCACTACGACTCGAAAAACATCCAGCTCTTCTGCACCGACAACGACTATCACGCCTACACGCCGGGCATTTACGAGAATGACGAGGAAACGCTCGAAGTCAGCACGCATCGCAAGTACCAGTTCGCGTGGGACCAGCTCCGTTTGAAGGAAGGGCAGGAGCTGCTCGAGATCGGCTGCGGCTGGGGCGGCATGACGCGCTTCACGTCGACGCGCGGCGCGCGCGTCACCGCGATCACGCTTTCGCACGATCAGATGGCGTACACGAGAGAGCTGATCGACCGCGATTCATTGAACGCATCGGTCTCCTATCAGGACTTCTTCACCTTCCAACCCGGCCGCCGCTTCGACGCCATCTCGTGCATGGGCGTGATCGAAGATCTGTCCGACTACCCGCGCGTCATGCAGCGCTTCTCCGAATTGCTCAAACCCGGGGCGCGCGCCTACCTCGACTTCGCCGCCGGCAAAGTTCCGTTCGGAACCTCGAGCTTCATCACCAAATACGTCTGGCCCGGCACGTTCCGCATGGTCTACATGCCGCAGCTGATGGAAGCGGTCGATCAATCACGCATGCAACTCGCCGGCGTCTACAACGATCGCCGCAACTACTACTTGTGGGCGCGCAACGGCCATCAGCGGTGGGTCGAGAACAAGGACGCGATCATCGCGCAGTCGTCGCTGGAGACGTACCGGTTGTTCCGGCTCTTGTTCATGGGGACGGCGGGCGTGATGAGCAATCCCGCGCAGGATGTGAGCGCGTATCGGATGGTGTTGGAGTTGGCGCCGTAAGCGCGGTTGCGCAGTCACGCGGTCTCGCAGTTTACGCGGCGCTGATCTGCCGCGCAACCGCGTAACTGCGCGGATCGCGCAACCGCGAATTACATCCAGGCTCAGAGCATCGCCCGCGCCTGGACTCATCGGCGGGCGTTTCGGATCGAGCGCCTGACGTCAGGCAGCGCGCCGGGAAGTGATGATAACGCCATGCTTGACGGGCAATCCGAAGCGGGCCGGCTCGAGTAGCTCAATTTGCCCATGCTCCACTTCGTAATTCTCAGTGATCGCTTTAACGGGGTCTTCACCAGCTGGCAGCACAACGATCCGGGCCAGGTTAACGATGTCTTCCGGTGCAAGGTGTTGGCGAATCGCGTTGGCGATCATTTGTAACGTCGCTTTGTCTTCCTTTGCCCACGACGCTGAGATGACAATGTCCCAACGGCCTGCGAGATCCTCCCGCTGCAAGACTGCAAATAGGTTCAACGATCCGTTCGTTAACGCCAGATCCTTCTCAACTTCCGCTACCTTTTTCGTCAAATCGCTCATATGACACCCGAAAGAAGTATTGTCGAAAAGAGCATGAGTTCAGCTTGTTCGCTGGTCGTGTGGCCGACACTTTTGTAACGCGCCTCTGGATCCCAAGTAGATACGGCGGACCATTGTTCGAGATGCTTCGTTTTTATAAGTTGTTCGAGACCGGACAGCAAAAGCAGTACGTCCAGTTTGTGCGTCTTAAAACTTGCCAGGTTCTCGAATTCGCTACGCGTTACGGGAAAACCAAGCCAACCCAATGTGGTGCAGATTCTGGCCTTGAGAGAAAGCTCGATCGCGTAGCCGCAAAGATATACCGCCCCGTCCAACCGGTCATTTTGGAAAAGTACAGATGCGTCGTCAAGACGTGCGTTGGCGATGGCTCGAAGCTCGGCGATCGTGATCACCCACTGCGATGTTACATGAAAGGTGCCTCCCTCGATGACGCAGAGGGCGAAGGGCCGAGGGCGTAAAAGCCGTTGCATGCATTTGCGCTCCGCGCTCTGCCCTCACCTCATAACTCCACCTGCGCCCCCAACTCGATCACCTGGTTCGCAGGCAGGTTGAAAAAGACCGACGCGCTCGAGGAGTTGCGCATCATCCAGGCGAAGATGTGCTCGCGCCAGATGGCCATCTTGGTGGCCCGTGTGGGGATGAGCGTTTCGCGGCCGAGGAAGTAGCTGGTGGTCATCGAATTGAACGATACCGGCTGCGTCGCGAGGCGTTCGAGGACGCTCGGAATGTCCTGGTCTTCCATGAAGCCGAAGTGGAGCATGAGTCGATACACGCCCTGGCCGAGGTCTTTCCAGTCGTAGCGCTCGTTCTCCGCGAGGTGCGAGCGGTCCTCGGTCTCGACGGTCATCAGCACCACGTTCTTGTGCACGACTTTGTTGTGTTTGATGTTGTGCAGGAGCGTCGTCGGGATGCCGTCGGAGTGGCGCGACATGAAGATCGCGGTGCCGGGGACGCGCGGGATTTTGTTGGTCGCGAGCTGCTGCAGGAAGTCGTCGATCGACATCGCCTGCGCGGCGAGTTTCTCGCTGAGGACGCGCCGGCCGATGCGCCACGTCGACATCATCGAATAGATCAGGATCCCAACCGCGAGCGGGAACCAGCCGCCGTCGGCGATCTTGATGATGTTCGCGCCGAAGAACGCGAGGTCGATCGTGAGCAGCGGGATCATGAACAGCGAGACGCGTCCGTACGTCCAGTGCCAGCGCTCGCGCGCGAATGCGGCGAAGAGCATCGTCGTCACCGCCATCGTGGCGGTCACGGCGACGCCGTACGCGGCGGCGAGGTTCGTCGAGCGCTTGAACGCGAGCACGAGTCCGATCGCCGCGATCATCAGCACCCAGTTGATCGAGCTGATGTAGATCTGCCCGATCTCACGCTCGGACGTGTGGCGCACGCGGATGCGCGGCAGATATCCGAGCTGCACGGCCTGACGCGTGAGCGAGAACGCGCCGGAGATGACGGCCTGCGACGCAATGACCGTCGCGAGGGTCGCGAGCCCGACGAGCGGATACAACGACCACGACGGCGCCATCATGAAGAACGGCTGCTTGATGCCGGCCGGCGTGTGCAAGAGAAACGCGCCCTGTCCGAAATAGTTGAGCAGCAGCGCGGGGAAAACGTACGAGAACCACGCGAGGCGGATCGGACGCGCGCCGAAATGGCCCATGTCCGCGTACAGCGCCTCGCCGCCGGTGACGACGAGGAAGACCGCGCCGAGGACGAAGAAGCCGGTGAGGTGGTTCACGGCGAAAAATCGATAGCCGTATGTCGGCAGGATCGCGCGCAGCACCGCCGGCTCCTTCAGGATGTGCCATACGCCGAGGACGCCGAGTGTGGCGAACCAGACGACCATCACCGGACCGAATGCCGCGCCGACTTTCGCGGTGCCGAATTTCTGCACCATGAACAACGCGATGAGCACGATGATCGTCAGCGGGACGACGTACGTCTCGACTTTCGGCGCGGCGACTTCGAGGCCTTCGATCGCGGACAACACGGAGATCGCCGGCGTGATCATGCCGTCGCCGTACAAGAGCGCGGCGCCGAAGAGTCCGAGGCCGAGAAGGGACGTGCGTCGCATCGAGCGTCGCGGACGCACGAGCGACATCAGCGCGAGGATGCCGCCTTCGCCGCGGTTGTCGGCCCGCATGACGAACAGGAGATATTTGATCGAGATGACGATCACCAGCGACCAGAAAATCAGCGAGAGGATGCCGAGGACGTTCGTCGGCGTCGGCGTGAGGTGATGCTCGGCGGAGAAACATTCACGAAATGCGTAGAGCGGACTCGTTCCAATGTCGCCGTAGACGACTCCGAGTGCTCCGAGGGATAGCGTGAAGAGGTAGCGCCTGCTCTGCTGCTCCGGTGCGGGCTCCATGCGGTACGGGACACAACCGTAGCACATCGCGCGCCGCGGCGTATATTCACGTCATGCAACCCAATCTTTCCCGCCGCCGCTTCGCCACTCTCCTCGGCGCAGGCGCAGCCGTCGCCGCGTTTCCGTCGGTGCTCACGCGCGGCGCGCCGGGCGCGCCCGTGCTTCTCAACGCGAACGAGAATCCGTACGGCCCCTCGCCCGCTGCCATGCGCGCGATCCGCGACTCCCTCGGCGAGCTGTTCCGCTATCCCGACGAAGCGCGCGACGTGTTGGTGGCGACGATCGCGAAGCTGCACGGCGTGACGACGAGCGAAGTCCTCCTCGGCAACGGCTCGAGTGACATCCTCCGCCTCGCCGCATTCGCGTTTCCCGGAAAACTCGTGACCGCGAATCCGACGTTCGAGGCGCTCTGGAACCACGCGCGCGACCGCGAGGTCGTGAAAGTGGCGCTCGATGCCGCATATGCGCACGATCTCGGCAAGATGCTCGACGCGTCGCGCGACGCCGGCCTGGTCTACATCTGCAATCCGAACAATCCGACGGCGACGATCACGCCGAAGGCCGCGCTGCGCGCGTTCCTCGACGCGGTGCCGTCATCGACCGCCGTCCTCGTCGACGAAGCGTATTTTCATTACGCCGAGTCGCCGGACTACGAATCGGTCGCGCCGCTCATCGCGACGAAGCCGAACCTCATCGTCGCGCGCACGTTCTCGAAAATCTACGGCATGGCCGGCATGCGCTGCGGCTACGCGCTCGCGCAGCACGCGACGATCGAGAAGCTCGAGGCGCAGCAGGCGTGGGACCCGATCAATCTTCCCGCCGCCGTCGCCGCGAACGCATCGCTCAGCGACACCGCGCACGTCATCGCGTCGCGCAAGCGCAATCACGACACGCGCGCGCACGTCGTCGCCGAAATCGAACGCCTCGGCTATCACGCGCTCCCGAGCGAAGCTAATTTCATGATGATCGACATGCGCGAGGACGTGAAGCCGCTGCTCGCAAAGTTCCGCGAGCAGGGCGTGCGCCCCGGACGCCTCTTCCCCGCGATGCCGCAACACCTGCGCGTCACGATCGGCACGCCCGACGAGATGCAGCGCTTCGTCGACGCGTTCCACGTCACAACTGCTCGTTGAAGACGAATGCGCTGAAGTCGATCAGCTTGTGTTTCGCGGAGCGGCGCAGCCACGAGTCGAGATGAGCTTCGGTGGCGTGCGCGAGATCGCGGTCGAACGTGTCCTCGAGCTCGCGCGCGATGCGCTCGTCGTAGATCATCAGCGAGACGTCGTCGCTGAGATCGAACGAGCGCGCGTCGAAGTTCGTCGAGCCGACCGATGCCCACCGCTCGTCGACGACGAGCACTTTTTGATGCAGCAGGGTGTTGTGATAGTCGAAGAGTCGCACGCCGCCTTTGAGGAGCGTTCCGTAAAGATGATGACTCGCGTGCTGCACGAACGGCGAGTCGCTGGCGGTGGCGGCGGGGATCATCACGCGCACGTCGACGCCGCGCGCGACCGCGTCGATCAATGCTTTGCGCAGGGCGGGATCGGGCAGAAAGTACGGATTCTGAATCGTGATGCGGCGCGTCGCGGCGCGAATCAGCAGGTAGTGCAGCAGCTTCACCGATGACGGACTGCCGGTCGTCGACACCCACACCGCGTGCGCGGCGACGTCGCCGGCGCGCTCGAGCCGCGGAAAGAAATTCGTCCCGCCCGGCACCTCGCCGCTTTCTTCGATCCAGTTCTCCGCGAACGCCGACTGCAATTGCGCGACGACCGGCCCTTCGACGCGCACGCTGATGTCGCGGAAGTGATCCGCGTCTTCGGCATCGCCGAGCCAGGCGTCGACGAGACAGTGCCCGCCGGTGTACGCGACGCATCCGTCGACGACGCAGATCTTTCGATGATCGCGATTGTTGATGCGCCCGATGTTGCGCATGCGCACGGGGTGATAGCGCTCGATCTTCACGCCGGCCTCGCGCATGCGCACGAGATCGGCGTCGCCGTAAAAGCGGCCGCCCGTGCCGTCGAGCAGCAGCCGCACCTGCACGCCCGCGCGCGCTTTCCGAGCGAGCACGTCGCTGAGGCGTCGCGTCAGCTCTCCTTCTTTGCTGAGGAACGTCTCGTAGTTGATCGTCTTCTGCGCCGCCTCGATGTCGGCGAACAAGCGATCCCACAGCGCGCCGTTCTGCAGGACCTCGACGCGATTGCCCTCGGTGAGCGTGCCCTGCGTGAGGCCGGCGATCGACGGGATGAGATCCTCGATGTCGGTCTCTTCCAGATGCAGCTGCTTGCGGCTGCGGCGTTTGATCGACCAGATGAGAAACAGCAGCGGAGCGTAGCTGAGGGCGAGCAGCCAGCGTCGCGCCTTCACGCTTCCCCTCGCAGTTGGAGCTCGACGACGAGCGCCCAGTGATCGGACGGCCCGCGGCGGATCACTTCCGCGCCGCGGAACTCCCAGCGCGGATCGCAGAACACGTAGTCGAGCCGCTGTCGTGTCATCGGGAACGTTGCCTCCTTGATGTCGCCGCATACGCGCAGATGTCCGTGTGCGAGCAGCGTGCGAATCTCTTCCGCGGCCGGCGGCACGTTGAAGTCGCCGACGAGCACGTGCGGCCATGCGCCGCGGGCGGTGATGTCGCCGAGGTGCGCGACCTGCTGCATGCGCGCCTTGCGGAGCAGGCGGCCCCATGCGGCGAGATGCGTGACGAAAAACGTGAAGCGCGATCCGTTCAGCGCGACGTCTGCCTGTAGCACCGAGCGCGGCTCGCCCGAGCCCGGCAGCGGATGGACGTACGCGGACTCGACCGTGCCGCGCGTGAGGACGGCATTGCCGTAGTCGCCGCCGTCCATCGCGCAGCTGCGGCCGAACCAATGCTGCATGCCGGTGAGCGACGCGAGCACTTCACCCTGATGCGCGGGACCGGCGCGCGTACGGCAATGCACCTCCTGCAGTCCCACGATGTCGGGCTGAACCGCGGCGATGATCTCGGCGAGCTTGGGGAGATGATCTTCACGCCTGGCGGCGGCGTGGCCCTGGATGTTGTACGACATCACCTTCATCCGCGATGCGAATCAGCGAGAACGGTGCCGGTGCGGGTGTATGCTCGTCCGCGGTGCCGCCCTCGCCGCGCCGGAGTTTCGCCCGACGTATCTGAAACGCCCACGCCGCCACGCGACGAAGCGCGGCACCGCAAAAAGCAAAAAGCAGAAGGCAGAAGGCAGAAGGCAGAAAGTGGGCCCATCCAGGAATGTTGCGTGATCTTGATGAGCTCATGCGCAACCGCGCGATCGACACGCTGATCGTGCCGATGCACGAGGCGATGCATTCGTCGTTTCGCTGGCTGTCACGCGGCGCGAAGGTGACGCGCGGGTATGCGGTCAAGCGCGTCGATCGCAATCCGCTGCTCGTCACCTACCCGATGGAGCGCGAAGAAGCGGCGGCGACGGGCCTCGAAGTACGGCTCGCGTCGGAGTTCGACCACGACCGCATCTTCCAGAGCGCGACGAACGTCAGCGCCGCGTACGCCGAATTCTTCGACATCCTCCTGCGCGAGCTCGGCGCCGGCGACGCGATCGCCTTCTTCGGCAACGTCCCGGTCCAGCTCTACCACGGCATCATCGAGTCGCTCGAAGCGCGCGGCCGGCGCGTGCATCGCTCGAACGGCGAGGACATCATCCAGCTCGCGCGCAAGCGGAAGGAGCCGTGGGAAATCGACGCGATCCGTTCCGTCGGCGCGCGGACGCAGCAGGTCGTCGGTGGCGTGCGCGCGATGCTGCGCGACTGCGAACGCGGAAAATCGATGACGATCGGCGATCTCAAATCGTTCGTCTCCTCCGAGATCGCGCGCCTCGGCATGATCGAAGATCACGAGACCATCCTCTCGCAGGGACGCGACGCCGGCGTGCCGCATTCGCGCGGCAACGCGGCCGAGGAGGTGCGGAGGTCCGTGCCGATCGTCCTCGACATCTTTCCTGCCGACAAAACGAGCGGTTATTTTTTTGACATGACGCGCACGTTCTGCATCGGCGACGTGCCGGCCGAGCTGCAGCGCATGCACGCGCAAGTGCTCGAGGCGTTCACGCTCGCGCGCGACGCCATGCGCGCCGGCGTCGAAGCAAAGCACTACCAGGACATGGTCTGCGCCTACTTCGAGTCGCACGGCTACGCGACCCTCCGCTCCGATCCGAAGACCCTCACCGGCTACGTCCACGGCCTCGGCCACGGCGTCGGACTCGACATCCACGAGAAGCCGTCCTTTCACCTGACGGATGCGAACCGCGACCTCGTCGAAGTGAACGACATCCTCACGATCGAGCCGGGCCTGTATTTCCCCGACCGCGAGCTCGGCGTGCGCATCGAGGACACGTTCGTGGTGCGGGAGGGCGGGGTAGAGTCGTTGTGCGAGGGGAATTACGGGCTGAAGGTCTAATCGTGCCTCCGCAGACTCGTCCTGTGGAGCGGCGGCCGCTTCGGCCGCCGACCTCTCGCGAGAATTCGGCGGCCGAGAGCGGCCGCCGCTCCACAGGCACTACGAACCGAACGTCAAGCGTGCATGAGCTTGAAAAAAGGCGAGGCGTTCTTGTTCTCTTGTGGTGCCCATCACCGGACGTTGCCCAACGCCTCCCGCAACTGCTTCACCGCCTGCCGTCCGTTGTCGACGGTCGTGTCGATGCGCTCGCGGACGCTGGCGATTTGCGGGTCGCCGTTGCGCAACAGGTCGCTGCACGTTCGGATCGACATCAGCAGGTTGTTGATACGGTCGGCGACGGCGTCGTGAAGGTTGTCGAGCTGTTGTTCGCGCTCGCGGAGCGTCGCGACCATCAGCTTGAGGCGCTTGTCGACTTCTTCGATCAGGAAGCGCGCTTCTTCAGGGAGCGCATCGACGGTGGCGACGAGCCCGGCATGCGCGTCCTGCACGGACAGCGCGAGCGCGAGTAACGTGGTCTCGGGCATGAATTTCTCTCTCTTTACTGAAGCGGGGAACGCTGACATCTTACGCAAATCCATCAGGACTGCAAGATCAGCCTCCCAGCCTCCGAGCCTCCAAGCCTCCCAGGGGGGTTCTCGGAGGCCAGGAGGCCGGGAGGCTAGGAGGCCAAGAGGCGAGGCCGGGAGGCTAGGAGGCCGCCTTCGGCGCGTCCTTCAGTCTCGCGTAAAGAGTGGACGGGCTGATCTGCAGCTGCCGCGCGGCTTTGCGGATGTTCCCGCCGGTCGCTTCCACCGCCGCGGAGACGTAGTTCGCGACCACGTCGTCCAGCGGCTGGATCTCCCATTCTTCGCTCGGTAGACCGCCGCCTTTGGCCGGCATCGGTCCCGTCGCGGCCTCGATCGTCACGTCCTCGCTGCGAATCTCGTCGCCGGAGAGCGTGAGCAGCGCACGCTCCAGCACGTTGCGCAGCTCGCGCACGTTGCCCGGCCACGGATACGCCTCCAGCTTCCTCATCGCGCGCGGACTCACTTTCGGGATCGGACGGGCCATGTCTTTCGACAGCGGACGCAGCACTTCCTCCACGAGAATCGGCAGGTCTTCCATCCGCTCGCGCAGCGGAGGAACGCGCAGGCGGACGACATTCAATCGATAGTAGAGATCGCTGCGGAACCGTCCCGCCGCGATCTCCGCCGGCAGGTCGCGGTTCGTCGCCGCGAGCAGACGGAAGTCGGCGCGCAGATCGCGAATGCCGCCGACGCGCCGGAACTTCTTCTCCTCGATCGCCTTCAGCAGTCGCGCCTGCACCGTCGGCTCCATCTCGCCGATCTCGTCGAGGAACAACGTCCCGTCGCCCGCGATCTCGAAGAGTCCCGGCTTCGTGTTCATCGCATTCGTGAATGCGCCGCGCTCGTGTCCGAACAGCTCAGACTCCAGGAGCTCCTTCGACAATCCGGCGCAGTTGAGATCGACGAACGGCGCACGCGCGCGCTGCGAGCGGTTGTGAATCAGCCGCGCCAGCACGCCTTTGCCCGAGCCCGACTCCCCTTCCAGCAGCACCGGCGATTGCGCGCGCGCGATGTGCGGCAGGATCTCGTTGAGATGCGTGATCGCCGGCGAGAGGCCGGGAAGGCGCTCGACGTTCGATGCGCCGCCGCGGCGCAGCGCCATCAGCTCGCGCCGCGTGGCGATGATGCGCGACACCTGCTCGAGCGTCGCCTTGAGCACGTCGTAGTCGAACGGCTTCTGCAGGAACGTCTCCGCGCCGAGCTTCATCGACTCGATCACCAGCTCGAGCGTGCCGCCGCCCGACATCATGATCACCGCCACCGTCTCCGAATACATCTTGAACTGATGCAGGAGATCGATCCCCGACGTGTCCGGTAGCAGCACGTCCTGGAGCACGACGTCCGGCGAGAACTCCGCGAACGCGACGACCGCCTGCTTGCCGTTCATCGCCACGCGCACTTCCCAGTCGTCGCTGAGCAGTTCCGCGAGTCCGCTGGCCACTCCTTCGTCGTCGTCCACGATGAGAATGCGCTTCCGGAAGTCAGTCATGACTGAAAATCATACACGTGTTCGACCTACGAACAAACGAGCAGTTCCGTGGTTCGCAGTTAAGTAATTGACAGGCATCGACTTGATGTCGATGCCAAGAATGGTCCAGAGCTTGGACTATGGAGGCCCGACCGGAATTCAGAAAGGAAACACATCATGCTCCTCGCCGCCGCCACCCTCACCGCCGCCTTGTCTCTCGAAATCGATCTCGGATCTCTGCTCAAGGCGCACCGGGTGCGCGAGCCGAAAGTCACGTGTGGCATCCACACGGTTGGCTATCGCTTCTCCGGCAAGCCGGGGCAGACGTTCCGCTACGCGGGCGATACCTACACGATCCCCGAGGAAGGATGGATCGAGCTCATCGCCGACCGGCACAACACCACCGCCCGCGTCAACAACACCACGATGTCGCTCGACGGCTATCCGCTGAACCAGTTCAGCTTCGGTGAAGTCCCGCTCCCCGATCCACTTCCCGTCATCGCAGAAAAGGAGACCAGGTAATGAGCGACTTCCTTCAAAACACGCTGACCGACATCCGCAGCGGCCGCGAGTCGTGGCGCATCTTCACGGCATTCGGCTCGCTCGCCTTCACCGTTGCAGTCGCAATGAAGCTGATCTGACGGAGACGATGATGTGCACTTCACAACGGCTCACCCTCATCGCGTGCACTGACGAGCGCGAGCGCGATTGGAACCATTACGCGGAGATGGCCACGCGACTCGTGTTCCTCGGCGGCGGGACACTGTTGCGCTTCGAGATTCTCGCCGCGCTCTGCGAGCCCACGCTCGACATCGAGCGGCTCATCCTCGATGGAACGGCGACCGCCGAACAATTTCTCGACGTGCTGGCGAACCTGCCGGTGGAGTTTTCGGGAGACGTCGTGCGCCTCGACGAGCGAGGCTCGGGATTCCTGAGCGCCTCCGGGCGCGGCGGCGACCGCGTGCTCTACGCGCTGCAGCCGAAAGACGTCCGCTTCTACCTCGGCATGCACGACCTGATCGTCCAGCGGGAATTGGAGATGATCGCATGAGCGAGCGCGAGACGATTCTCATCGCCGACGACAACGACAGCGTCACCTCCGCGCTCTCGATGCTGCTCGATCGGCCGGGACGCACGTCGATCATCTGCTCGGACATCGAGTCTGCCGAGCTGATGCTCGCACGCGAGCCGGTCACCCACGTCGTCACCGACGTGCAGTTCTCCGGCGCGTTCGGCTTCGAAGGTCTGCATTTTCTCGATCGCATTCACGCACGCCGTCCCGAATGCCGGATCGTGCTGATGACCGGTCAGCCGAGTGACGCGTTGCGCGCCGCCGCGCTCGACCACGGCGCGCTCGCGCTGTTGTCGAAGCCGTTCACGATCGACGAGCTGGAGTCGTCCCTCGGCACTCTCCGGTGTGGGGCAGGCTTTCCAGCCTGCGACCCGGAAGGCAGGTTAGAAAACCTGCCCTACACGGTCGTCCGTGTCGCGTCCTTCCACGAGCTCATCGCCGGCGACGCATTGCGCATCGCCTTTCAGCCGATCGTCGAGATCACCGACGCCGGCGAGATCATGGCCTTCGAGGCGCTGACGCGCGTGCGGGGCGACTGGGCGGGCGGCGGGCCGGCGGAGCTGTTCGAGTACGCCGCGCGGCTCGGCCGGTTGCGCGAGCTGAATCTGCACGCGCTCGCGCGTGCAATCGAAGCCGCGACGTCGCTCCCCGAGTCGTCGTCGATTTTTCTCAACGTCGATCCGCTCGCGTTTTGCGCCGAGCTGCCGCGCATCCTCGAAGGAGCGGCCGCGCGCGCCGGCGTCGCGCTCACGCGGCTCGTGCTCGAAGTCACGGAGCGCAGCGACTTCGACGACGCGCAGCGCGTCATTCCGTTGTTTCAGGCATTGCGCGCCAAAGGCATCCGCTTCGCGCTCGACGATCACGGCTCGGCGTATTCGCATCTCGCGCTGATGGACGAGATCCGCCCGTCATTCATCAAGATCAGCAACACGTTCGGCACAAAGCTCGAGGACGACGACACGCACCGGCGCATCGTCGCGCACATGGCGTCGCTGTCACGCGACTTCGGATGCAAGACGGTGCTCGAGGGCATCGAGTCCGAGGAGACGGCGATCGCCGCGCAACGCCTCGGCATCGACTTCGCGCAGGGCTTTCACTTCGGCCGTCCCCACGTCGCTGCGCACTGGACCGCTGTTCCGGAGGAGATCGCGTCATGAGCGCAGTGGAAATGCTGAGCACAACGGAAACGGTCGAGCGCAGAGTCGCCGAACGCGTGCGTCCCGCGACTCCGATTCATGTGACGTTCGGACGCGGCGGCGGATCGGTCGTCGATCTCAGCGACGGCGGGATGCGCATTCGTCACACCGTGGCGACGATGCGCGGCGCCGAGATGCGCGTGTCCTTCGAATGGCAACAGGAGCGATTCGCCGCGGTCGCGGTCGTGCTGGCGTCGCGCGTGGCGGCCCTCGGCACGCCGACGATGTTCGACACGCGCCTCCGCTTCCAGCGGCTCAACTCCGGCTCGAAAGAGCTCCTTGCGCGCGTCATGACGGCGATTCACAGCCGCGAGCTGCGGCGCTGGATCGCGAACCTGCAGGGCTGGTCGGACGAAGCGACTGTCGAGAACAGCGAAAGCGACGGCACGTTCCTTCGCTGCCGCCTGATCGGACGCACGTGGAAAACGACATGGACGCACGATGCGTCGCATCCGCCGTCGAACGGCTTCACCGTGCCGGCGACGATCAGCAAGCTCGAGCTCGAAACGCTCTGCGACACGTACCTGCACGCGAATGCGGACGAGCGCCATCTCATTCAATTGATGGCCGCAGAAGCCGTGCGCGAGTAAAGCGGAGGAGAGCGTTGATTTGCATTTTGCTTTCGCATTTCTGCTTTCTGCTTTCCGCTTTCTGATTTACAGTTCAAAGCAGTGCAACTCTGGACTGCGTTTCAGGACACGGGTTGGGTGGGGCGGTCTGTCCTGGCCATCCTCCTGCTCTTCTCCATCATTTCGTGGGGCGTAATGTTCGCGGTGTGGCAGCGCTTCCGGCGCTCGCAGGGCGCGTCGCGCCGCTTCGTCGCGATCTTCCGCAAAGCGAAGCGCCTCGCCGACGTGCAGTCGGCGCTCGGCGCGCTCCAGCATTCATCGCTCGTCGGACTGTTTCGCGCCGGCTATGCCGAGATCGAGGCGCAGATCTCGCACGCCGAGGGACGGCAGACCGTGAAATCGCTCGACAGTGTGGAACGATCGCTGATGCGCGCGACGCGCATCGAAGCCGCGCGCCTCTCGCGACTCGTTCCGTTTCTCGCGACGACCGCGGCGGCCACGCCGTTCATCGGATTGTTCGGAACCGTGTGGGGAATCATGGACGCCTTCGGCGACATCGGCGCGAGCGGATCGACGTCGATCACTTCCGTCGCACCGGGCATCAGCGAGGCATTGATCAACACCGCAGCGGGCCTCTTTGCAGCGATCCCCGCGCTCCTTGCGTATAACCATTTCGTACAGCGCCTGCGCCAGGCGCGCGGCGAAATGGAGGACTTCACGCTGGAATTTATGAATTTGACGGAAAGGAACTTTACGTAGTGCTGGGTGAACGTGCTGAGTGCTGGGTGCTGAGTTAGAAGCTTTGCTACTCAGCACCCAGCACTCAGCACCTGGCACTTAGCGCTGCGTCATAAGAACAATGAGCTTCCGATTACGCGACAACGACGATTTGGGCGACATGGCGGAGATCAACGTCACGCCGCTCGTCGACGTCATGCTCGTGCTGCTCGTCATCTTCATGGTCACGGCGCCGATGCTGCAGCAGGGTCTCGATATCTCGCTGCCGCAGGCGGAAGGGAAGTCGTTCGAGATGGCGTCGAACAATCCGGCGAAGATCACGATCAACACCGCGGGCGCGGTGTATGTCGACGGGACTCCGGTCGGCTCGTCGAATCTCGAGCAGTCCCTCGGGCCGATGCTCCGCGCGCGGCGCGTGCGGCGCGCCCTGCTCGAGGCGGATCAGGCAGTACCGTACGGACGTGTCGTCGCGGTGCTCGACGTGATGAACCGCGCCGGCGTCGAACAACTCGGGATGATCACGCAGCCGAAGGAACGGAATGCAAGACCGCGTCGCTGACGTCCTCGCCCAGCGCGCGGCGCTGGATCGAGGCGCCGGCATCGCGCTCGTGCTGTCCATCCTGCTGCACGGCGGCATCGCCGCGGTCATCGTCTACGCCGCGCTGCACGCGAAGCCGCCGCAACGCGCGTCGACGCTGAACATTCAGTTCGCGAAGATGCCGGCCGCCACGCCCGCGATGACGAAGCCGATCCAAAAACCGGCCGCTCCGAAAATCGAAGACGTCAAACCGAAGATCGAAGAGCCGAAACCCGCGCCGCAACCGGAGACGCCGAAGAAGCCGGAGAAAAATACCGTCCCCCTCTCCCCGTTCGGACGCTCCACCAAGAAAGGCTCCGAGACTCCTCCGCCCGCCACCCCATCGCCCGCATCCCCCGCCCCGAACAGTGGCCCCCAGGTTGCGCCCGGCGCATCCGGAGTCACCGGACTCGAGGGCGGCGATTTTCCGTACACGCTCTATCTCACGGGAATGGTCAAGAAAATCGGCGACAACTGGTATCGGCCGCAAGTCGATCCCGGTCCCGGCGTGGTCATCTATTTCCGCATCCTTCGCAACGGCACGATCGTCGAATCGCGTGTGGAGACGTCGAGCGGCAACGCGACGTTCGATCGCGCCGCGCTCAGCGCCGTTCGCTCGTCGAGTCCGCTCAATCCGCTGCCGTTCGGCTTCGAAGGCAACTATCTGGGAGTACACCAAACGTTCCGATGAGACTCGCAATCGAAATCACCGCCCCTCACCTTCGCCGCGCACCGAGGGGCTTCGCCTTTCTCCTGCTCCTGTTCCTCGCAAGCGCCGCGTTCGCTCAAACCGAAGTCACGACGACGATCGGAGCGAATCAGGCCGCGCAGATCATCCGCATCGTCGTGCCGTTTCCCGAGCTCGCGCCGTCGGCCGGCACCGCGACGACGCCCATCGACTCCGGCCAGGTGCGCGAGCTCTTCTTCGCGCCGCTCACGCGCGACATCGCCTACTCCGGTGTCTTCGCCATCGCGCCTCCCCCGCCCGGCGTTCCGATCACGCCCGATCTCCTTAAGCGCATCAGCGCGCAGTACTACCTGAAGCTGAACGTCTGGATCGAGGGCGAAGAGCACGTCGTCGAAGGACGATTGATCGATGCAAGCGGACAGACACAGCTCGCCAAGCGCTATCGCGGACAAGCGGCCGCACTCACCCGCACCGCGCATCTGTTGTCGAACGAGCTGCTCAAAGCGCTCAACGGCAGGCCGGGCGTGTTCCTCACGCAGATCGCGTTCGCGTCGAATCGCACCGGCAATTGGGAAATCTGGCTGATGGATTGGGACGGCGCGAACCAGCGGCGCATCACGTTTCACAACGCGCTGTCGATTCTTCCGAGCTGGTCGCCCGACAACGAGCGGATGGTCTACACGTCGTTCGTCCGCGGCACGAGCGAGATGTACATCATCAATCGCCGAGGGGGCGGGCGCGTGAGCGTCAGCAGCGGAGTCGCGCTCAACACGTCGGCGACGTTCTCGCCGGTGAGCAACGACATCGCCTTCGTCGGATCGGTGCGCGGCAATCCCGACATCTATCTGATCAAAGACGACGGCACGAACATCCGCCGTCTCACATCCACCGGCTCGATCGAGTCGACGCCGGAGTGGAGCCCGAACGGACGGCAGATCGCGTTCACGTCGGGACGCAGCGGCACGCCGCAGATCTACATGATGGATGCGGAAGGCACGAACGTGCAGCGCATCTCCTATGACGGCAACTGGAACGACGACGCCGTCTTCGCGCCGGACGGCGAGCGCATCGCCTACACGTCGCGCGTCAACGGACGATTCCAGATCCGCGTCGCGAACCTCATCACGAAAGAAAATCACATCATCGCCGGCGAAGGATCGAACGAACAGCCGACATGGTCGCCCGACGGACAATGGATCGCGTTCCAGTCGAATCGCAGCGGCAAGTGGCAGGTCTACCGGATGCGCGCCGACGGTTCCGACCTGTTGCAACTCACATTCACCAGCGAAAACAAAGAGCCCGACTGGTCGAAGAAACCGGAGTAGAGAAATCGTGCTGAGTGCTGGGTGCCGAGTGCTGGGTGCTGAGTTAGATGCTCTGTTACTCAGCACCCGGCACTCGGCACCCGGCACCTTGGTATCATCGTGAAGGGAGTGGAACCAGCAATGAACAAAATGTCGAAGGCCCTACTGACGAGCGTCGTCCTCGTGCTCGTCGTCATCGTCCCCGCGTGCAAGACCACGAAGAAGCAGATCAAGACGGATCAAACCACCACGACCGCGCAGACGCAGGTGCCGGACATTCCGGTGCAGACGGACACGGGAACGACAGTCGCGCCGAATACGGATTTCGTCGACAAGTCCGCGGAGCCGACGGAAGAGCTCATCCCGAGCGACATTGATGAACTGAATCGCTGGGCCGCCAGCAAGGGCTTCATCCGCGACGCGTTCTTCTCGTACGACGAGTCGACGCTCGACGCCGACGCGCAGACGTCGCTCACGAATTCCGCGACTTGGCTGAAAGGCAAAGACGGCGCGTCGTACAACCTCCTCATCCAGGGCCACTGCGACGAGCGCGGCACCGAGCAGTACAACCTCGCCCTCGGCGATCGCCGCGCGAACATCGCCAAGGACTACCTGGTCACCCTCGGCGTCGACGCCGGCCGCATCCGTACAGTCAGCTACGGCGAAGAGCGTCCATTCGAAGAGGGACACGACGAAGCGTCGTGGGCGCAGAACCGCCGGGCGCATCTCGTGCTTGTGAGATAGCGCGATGAGACTGTTTCGAATGACCGTGGCCGCCGCGGCGATGCTCGCCGCGAGCGGCTGCATCTCCACTTCCGACTTCGAAGCCGTGCAGCGGCAGGTCGTCGAGCTGCAGGAAGAGCTGGCGAACGTCAAGCGCACGTCCGCGGGCAAAGAAGAAGTGCAGGGCGTCAACACGAGGATCGCCGAGCAGACGGAAACGCTCTTGAAGTCGAACGCGACGCTCGTCGCAAAAGTCGACGAGATCGAAAAAGAAATTCAGGCCGCGCAAAACACGACCGAACAGTCGACCTATCGCGTCGAGCAACTCTCGCAACAGCTGGCGCAGGCGCAGCGCGATCTTCAGGATCTGCGCACGCAGGTGACGGCGTTGCAGACGCCGCCCGCGACGGCGACAACGGCTCCGACGCCTGCCGGCGGCACGCTCACCGTTCCCGCATCTGCGGCCTCTTCCGCCGATCCGATGCAGACCTATCAGGCCGCGTATCGCGACTATCAGCGCGGCAACTTCGATCTCGCCATCGAAGGCTTCCGCGATTTCGTCGACACCAATCCGAAGTCCGACATGGCCGACAACGCCGCGTACTGGATCGGTGAGAGTCTCTTCTCGCAGAAAAAATATCGCGACGCGATCGAGCAGTTCGACATCGTCGTCACGAAATATCCGAAGTCCGACAAAGTGCCGGGCGCACTCCTGAAAAAAGGCTATTCCTACATCGCGCTCGGTGAGCGCGCGCAGGGAATCGTGCAGCTGCAGTACGTCGTGCACGAGCATCCGAAGTCGCAGGAAGCGACGCTGGCGCGGCAGCGGCTCAAACAGCTCGGCGTGGACACGCAGTGAAGCGCTTCGCCGCGCTGACGATCGCGCTCTTCGCTCTGGGAGTGGTGCGCGCCTCCGGCGCGCCTCCCAACCCGGTCATCAATCCCGATCGTCCCGGCATCGCCGACGGCAGCGCCGTCGTGCCTCGCGGCTGGTTTCAAATCGAGACCGGCTTCGAGCGCGACGAACAGAATGCCAAGCACGCGAGCTTCACGCCGACGCTGCTGCGCTACGGCGTGAGCGACTCGTTCGAGCTGCGCGTCGAGACGAACGGCTACGAAGACGGCTCGCTCGCTCCGGTGTCGATCGGTTTCAAGAAGCACTTCGCCAACACGCCATCCCTCGGCGTGATCGGCCGCTGGTTCGTCGACGACTCGTCCGGCGATCTCCGTCTCGCCGCGGACATGGAGCTCAACGACAAGTGGTCGATCAATCCGAACATCGGCGTCGCGTACGAAGACTCATCGACGTCCGCACTCGCGGCGATGACGCTGCAGTACAACATCAACGACAAGGTGAACGTCTTCGCCGACGGTGCGCTCCAGACGCCCGGATCGGTCATTGTCGACGGCGGCGTCGCGTGGATCATCGGGACGCGCACACAGCTCGATTTCTCCGTCGGATGGGGCGCGCACGGCGACGATGTGCCGGACCGGTTCGTGTCGGCGGGAATCAGCCGCGCGTTCTGATGTTTCTAGGTTGCTAACATGTGCGGCCTCGGCGGGAAACCGCTTGGGAAATCCGCAGGAAGGAATTGGATTCATGGCGAATATTCGTTCGGCCGAAAAACAGAGACGACAGGCCGAAAAGAGGAAAGCACGCAACCGCGCCGGAAAGTCGACGCTGCGCACGACGCTCAAGAAGGGCCGCGCCGCGATTGCCGGCGGCGACGCCGACAAAGAGACGTTGTCGGGCAGCTTCTCCGCGATCGACAAGGCCGCCAAGCGCGGTCTGATCAAAGAGAACACGGCCAACCGCTACAAAGCCCGCCTCTCGGCCGCATCCAAGCGCGCCGCTTCGAAGTAAGCGCGCGCTCCCCCGGTGTAGCGCAGGCTTTCCAGCCTGCGCCCCGGGGGCTGGAGGGACAGGCTGGAAAGCCTGTCCTACACCGCCGCATACAATGCCCGGATGCGGAAGCTCCTTCTTCTACTCGCGCTCACCACGAATCTTCTCGCCGCAACCCACGCGGAGAAGATCGACGCGCTCCTCACCGCCTACAACCAGCAGCGCTTCTTCAACGGCTCCGCGCTCGTCGCGGAGAGCGGCAAAGTCATCCTGCGCAAAGGCTACGGCCTGGCGAACATGGAGTGGCAAATCCCGAACACGCCCGACACGAAGTTCCGCCTCGGGTCGATCACCAAGCAGTTCACGTCAATGGTCATCATGCAGCTCGTCGGCGAGGGCAAGATCAAGCTCGACGAGAAGATCACGACCTATCTGCCGGGCTATCGCAAAGACACCGGCGACAAAGTCACGGTACGCCATCTCCTCACCCACACGTCCGGCATTCCGAGCTACACGAGCCAGCCGGGTTTCTTCGCGAACGTCTCTCGCAATCCCTTCACCGTCGACGCGTTCGTGAAGCAGTACACCAGCGGCGATCTCGAGTTCGAGCCCGGAACGAAATGGTCCTACGACAACTCCGGCTACTTCCTCCTCGGCGCGATCATCGAGAAGGTCACGGGCAAGTCGTACGCGGATGCGGTAAAGCAGCGGATCTTCGACCCTCTCGAAATGAAAGACAGCGGCTACGACCACTTCGCCACGGTTCTGCCGAAGCGCGCGACCGGCTATGTGCTCACGCCGAACGGCTACGAGAACGCGCCGTATCTCGACATGTCCATTCCCTACGCCGCCGGCTCGCTCTATTCGACGGTCGACGATCTGTACAAGTGGGACCGCGCGCTCTACACCGACAAGCTCTTGAGCGCAGAGCTGAAAACGACGATGTTCACGCCGGTCCTGCAGAACTACGCGTTCGGATGGAGCGTGCATCCGCTGAAGCTCGACGATCAGAAGACCGAGGTTGCGACGATCACGCATAACGGCGGGATCAATGGATTCAACACCGTCGAGATCCGCATGCCGAATACGCAGGACCTGGTCGTGCTGCTCGACAACACCTCGCGCGGCGACAAATTGGACGCTGCGGCGCGCGGAATCATCGACGTCCTGCGCGGCCTCGAAGCGCCGGCGCCGAAACCGTCGCTCGTTGACGAGGTGATGAAGAACGCCGATGGCGCTCTCGCGCGCGTTCGCGAGCTGAAAGCGAAATCACCGGACGTCTACGATTTCAGCGAGCCGGAGATCAATCGCCTCGGATACACGCTGCTGCAGCGCGGACGCGTCACCGATGCCGTCGATGTTTTCCGTTTGAACGTCGAGGAGCATCCGGAATCGGCGAACGTCTACGACAGCCTCGGCGAAGCATACGCGGCGCACGGCGACCGCGAGCTGGCGATTGCGAACTACAAGAAATCGTTGGAGCTCAATCCGAAAAACACCAACGCCGCCGATGCGCTCAAGCGGCTGGAAGCTCCGGAGCAACCGAAACCCGACGCGGCGACGCTCGACAAATACGCCGGCACCTACGAGCTGGAACCGGGGTTCAACCTCGTCATCACCCACGAGGGCGACATGCTGATGAGCCAGGCGACGGGCCAGGCGAAGTTCGAGCTCGCCGCCGATTCGGCGACAGAGTTCCATCCGCTGGCGTTTCGCGCGCGCCTCACCTTCGCACCCGACGGCACCTCGCTGACCCTGCATCAGGGCGGGTTCGACCACGTGGCGAAGCGCATCGCGGGGAAGTAGAGCTCACCGAAAGCGCGCGGCGAGACGCTCTCGCAACGACGGCCGCGAAGTCGCGACGATGCGGGCGGCGGGAATCGTCGATGCGGCGCCGACGAGCGCGAGCGTGAGTCCCGCGCGGCGCCGTGTCCGCTCGGACAAGCGGCCTCCTGCGAGCAGCGCGACACCTGCGCCCAGCATGGCGCGCGTTCCAACGATGAACAGCAGTTGAGGGATGGAGAGTATGCGTTTGTTCATGACCAGGATTGCGTGCAAGTCGCGTGACGGATAATGCCGCCGCATGTGGCGCCGATACGTCCTCGCGCTCTGGGTCGCGTTCATCGCGCGTGGCGCGATTCACGCCGTGCTCGCGCCGATGTGGGACGGCTACGACGAGCCGTTCCATCTCGCGTATGTGCAATTCGTCGCCGATCACGGCCGGCCGCCCGGTTTCACCGAGCCGAGCTTCCCGAAGTACATCCTCGACACGAACCGATTCCTGCCGAGCGCGGTGAAGTACGGCGCGCCGTCGTTCGTCGAGTGGCGTCACCTAAAGAAAGAGGACAAGCGTCAGCGGCGCCACGAGCTGCACAACGCGACGGCGAAGATGCCGGCCTCGGTGCGCATGAGCTACATGAGCCCGAATTACGAGCGGCAGCAGGGACCGCTTTATTACTTCGTGGTCGCGCCGGTCGCGAAACTCTTTCACAACGCTTCGCTTCCCGTATTGCTGGTGATCCTGCGCATCGCATCGGTGCTGCTCGCGTCGTGCATGATTCCCGCGGCCGCGTATCTTCTGCGCCTCGTGCTGCCGCGTTCCGGCGCCGCAATCGCGCTGCCGCTCGTGGCGTTTCTGCCGAACACGCTCTTCTACGCCTTCCGCCTCAGCAACGAGGCGCTGGCGTGGCCGCTGATGGCACTCTGCGCGATCGCCGCCGCGCGGCCGCACAAATACGCGGGCGTTTTGCTCTCGCTCGGTACGTGGACGAAACTCACGCTGCTCGCAGCATGGACCGGCGTCGCTGCCGGAGCGTTCGCGAGCAAGCGATTCGTACGCACGTTCGCACTGCCGGTGATCACGATCGCGATTTTGTTCGCCTGGAATCGCGTCAGCTCGGGCACCTACACCGGACTTGCGGAAGCGACCGGACGAAAGAACGCGACGCTCGACGACTGGCTGTTCGGATTGAAGAGCGTGTTCCGCATCGACTGGTGGCGGCGGCTCTTCGAGTATCACGTGTGGGCGGGCGGATGGGGGTTCGTGCGTCCCCCGCTGTGGGTGCTCGACGCGATCCTCGTGTTCGTGCTCGTCATCATCGTCGCGCTGCTCTTCCTGCCGAAACAGCGGCGACTACGCGCGCCGCGTCGCCGCCTGCCGCTCGCGATCATCGCCGTGACCATGCTCGCCGCGCTGGTCGTGCACGGCGTCACCGCCGCAATCGCAGCGCATCAGTCGCCGGGGCTCCCGCAGTTCGGCGCCGAAGGGTGGTACCTCGACGCCATCCGCCCGATCGAAGTCGCGCTCTTCGCCGCGCTCCTCTTCACGCGCCTCCCGCGACGCGCATTCGGCTTCGCGCGCATCGCATGCTTCGCGCTTCCCCTCGTCGCAGACATCGCAGGAACGACGTCGCTCCTGCTTCCCCACTGGAGCGGTGGCTGGCCGCTGACGTGGGACTACTCGCCGCTCCCCAATGCGCCGATCATCGCGGCAGCGCTGACGGTATTGTTCGCGCTCTCCTGTGGAGCGGCGGCCGCCCTCGGCCGCCGGGATCTCGCGAGGGGTCGGCGGCCGAGAGCGGCCGCCGCTCCACAGGACTAGCGTTGCTCGCCCGTGCCCGCGCCCGCCGGTTCGGGGACAACGCGCTCTAATGTAACGACCTGATCGGGCCGTTCCGCTTCCCGATTGCGCAAGTATTCGAAAAATGCGTGAACATCATCTCCAAATTGCGCTGACAGTTCGCGCCGGACGCGATGGACTTCGTCGATGATTGCCTCTCTTGACATACTAAATTCCCAATAGCTCGTCCGGAGTGCAGAGCACCGGCGGGCAGCATCCACGCCACCGTATCGAAAGTTGCTTCGGAACGAAAGCCGCTACGCCGCTCTCACGCCTCGGCGGCCGAGGGCGGCCGCCGCTCCACGGGCTTGCCGCGCCATCGCAGCAGCGCCGCGGCGAACAGCACCGCGATTACCACGAACATGAACGCGCTGGCCTCGATCCCTCTCGGTCCACCGGTGATCCAGGCGGCGCCGGTGAAATGCGTGTCGAGAAAGTGATCGGCGACGGGCTTGCCTTCGTTGCCGGTGTTCGGCGCGCCTAACACGTTCAGCGCGACGTAGTCGAAGCCGGTGTGAAAGCCGATCGCGAATCGAAGGTTGCCGGTGCGCTTGAGGGTGAGACAGACGAACAACCCGAGGAGGCCGACCATCGTGGCGTCGACCCAGTTCTCCATCGGCTTGAGGAAGAAGTGGAGCGCGCCGAAGAGCACCGACATCAGGACCGCCGCCGGCCAGAAGCCCATCCCGCGCGCGAGTACGTGCTGCGGATATCCGCGAAAGAGCAGCTCTTCGTTGAGTCCAAGAAGGATCATGATGAGGAACCAGACGATCGCGGCCTTCGCCAGTGCCGAGCCTTGCAGCGCGAAGCCGTCGATGCGCGCGGCTCCGGCGGCGACGATCATCGCCATCGCCAGCGCGGGCGCGAGCGCTCCCCACAACAGTCCCTCGATCCACTGCGTACGAAACGCGCCCGGACGCGGCAGGCCGTACGCCGCGACGCTCGTCTTCTCGATGCGCGCGGTGAGAAACGTCGTCAGCCAGACCACGAAGACCGCGATTGCTTCGGAGAGCAGCAGGTCGCTCGACGTCCACCCTTTCGCCGGCTGGTAACGAAACACGCTGATCACGATCCACTGCACGACTCCCTGCAGCGTCAGCGTGCCGAGAAGAAAAAGGAGAAAGCGCCAGCCGGAGCGAAGGCCGCCGGCGCCGATGAAGATGGATTTCATTGAAGGTGATACGGAGAACGGGTTGCGCGGTTACGCAATACGCGGCTGCTCAGTTACGCGGTCGCGCGGTGACGCGGTGCCGCGCGACCGAGCGACCGCGCAACCACACTAGAACCCTTCTAACAGGTTCGTCACCAATCCCTCGGCGAAGCGAACGGCGATCTCCCGAATCGCACGGCTCTCCTGATCGAATGCATCGGTCGACGCGACGTTGACCTCGTAGTTTTCGGTGAAGCGGTACTGATCGTTCGACCAGATCACCTTGTCTTCCTTCCGGTGATCGAGCAGCTCGATCTTCGCGGTAATGGAGATCTGGTAACGCGTCGCGCGGCCCTGGTCGAATGCGATCGGGAAGATGTTGAACGAGTCGATCGAGCCTTTCAGGATCGCGTTCGCGTCGTTCGGGCTCGACACCAGCCGCAGGCGGCCGCGGGAGACGAACTCCTCCGCCACCGCCTGCGTCACGCGCTGCTCGAGCTCCACGCGCGTCGTGCGATTCACGAACGCAGGCACGTAAATCGTCTTGATCGACGGATCGAGGAAGTTGTTCCTGCCGACGAGCCCGTAGCCGCATGAGGTGAGCAGGACGCAAAGGAGAGCGAGGCGTTTCATCGATTGCGAATCTAACACGAGGTTGCGCGGTCGCGCGGTTGCTCGGCACTGCGCAACCGCGCAACCGAGCATCCGCGCAACCGGCGCAGTCAGCGCCGGTAGACGACCTTCACCCCGAAGTCATCTTTCTTCGACTTCGCCAGCTCTTCGAAGCGCTTCATGTCGTACTCCCAGATGAGCGTGTTGCCTTCCTTGCGCGTCGCGTTGTGCGACACGATCGTGAAGGGCGCGGTGAGACGATAGACGACGCGCATCTTCGCGAACGCGTCCTTCATCATCTTCTCCATCTCCGGATCGATCTTCGGCCCGCCCTGCTGCGCGGCCTCTTCATTCACCTTCTCGGCAGGATTCGCGGGCTTGGTCTGCACCGTGATGGTGCCGCCCTTCTCGATGACCTGCAGCCCTTCGAACGGCGTGTCCATGACGTTCTTCGACGTCGGATCGCCGCCTTCCTTCTGCGGCATCTTGACGCCGATAAGGTGCGCCACCTTGTCGAAGCCGAACTTCATGTCCATCGCTACGCCGAACTCTTTTTCGGTGGCTTTGAAGTCGAGGAGCTTCACTCCCGGCGGCAGGTCCTTCTCCATCTCTTTCCGGTCCGGAGCGGGATCAGACTTCTTGTCCTTCTGCTGTTTCTTGAAGTCGGCCTTCGCCTTCGCCAGCTCCGCGGCCGAGATCGGCCCCTTCTTCCCCTCCATCTCACGTCCGACCTGCGCCATGATCACGATCATCGGCTCCATGTCGATGCCCATGTGAAAGTCGGCCGTGCCGGAGAGGTCCTTCTGCAGATTGATCGACTGCTCGATCTCGAAACAGCCGGTGAGAAACACGCAAAGCAGGACCACGAAGACGAATTTGACGCGCACGAGGAAGCCCTCCATTGATGTTGAATCGCGAATGATACCGACGAGAAACTAGCGCACAACAAGGCTTGGCCAATCAACGCTGCCGGCCGTGCCGGCCCTAGCGGATGACGACGTTGACGAGCTTGTTGGGGACGTAAATCTTCTTCACGATCTCTTTCTCTGCGATCCACTGCTTGATTCTCTCATTGTTGAAGACGGCAGCCATCACCGTCTCTTCCGCGGCCTTCGCCGCAACCTCCACCTGGCCGCGCAGCTTTCCGTTCACCTGCACCGCGATCGTGACCGTCTCTTCTTCCATCAAAGCACGATCCGCCACCGGCCACTGTGACGTAAGCACCATCCCCTCGTTCCCCAGCATCTCCCACAACTCCTCGGTGACGTGCGGCGCGAACGGATGCAACAGCTTGAGCAGCGTCTCATACGCCTCGCGCGACGGCGCCTCGGCCAGCACATTCGAAAACTCCATCAGCGCGGAGATCGCGGTGTTGAACTCGAAACGCTCGATGCGACTCGTGACGGCATCGATGGTCTGGTGCATCTTGCGGACGACGCGCGGGTCGGCTTCTGCCGTCTGCCATCCGCCATCCGCCATCTGATCCCCCATGTTCCAGACGCGGCCGAGGAAACGGTACGCGCCGATGACGCCCTCATCGGACCACGCTGCCTCTTTTTCGGGCGGCGCGATGAAGAGCGTGTACACGCGCTCCGTGTCGGCGCCGTAGCGCTCGATCAGTTCGTCCGGCGGCACGACGTTCAGCCGCGACTTCGACATCTTCGTCATTTCCGCCGTCAGCGCTTCGTCGCCGCGATACGGCTTGTCGTCGCGCCACTCGACGTCCGCCGGCACGACCCAGGCGCCGCCCGCGTCCTTGTAGCCCTCTTTCGTGATCACGCCCTGATTGAAGAGTCGCGCGAACGGCTCCTCGAAAGCGATCAGCCGCATGTCGAACAGCGTGCGCGTCACGAAGCGCGCGTAGAGCAGATGCAGGATCGCGTGCTCGATGCCGCCAATGTATTGATCGACCGGCAGCCAGCGATCGACGAGCTGCGAGTCGAAAATCTTCTCGTCGTCGCGCGGCGTGATGAAGCGGAGGAAGTACCACGACGAATCGACGAACGTATCCATCGTGTCGGTCTCTCGCTTCGCTTCGCCGCCGCACTGTGGACAGGTCGTGTTCACGAACGACGCGTGCTTCGCCAGCGGATTCCCCTCGCGTCCCGTGAACTCGACGTCGAGCGGCAAGCGAACCGGCAGCTGATCTTCCGGAACGGGCTGCAGTCCGCAGCGATCGCAGTAGATCATCGGGATCGGCGTGCCCCAGTAGCGCTGGCGCGAGATGAGCCAGTCGCGCAGGCGATAGCGAATCGTTCCCTTCCCGATCCCCCGCTCTTCGATGATCTCGATGATCCGCTCGATCGCCTTCGGCACCGCGAGGCCGCTGATCGCACCGGAGTTGACGCTGACGCCCTGTTCGTCCTTGAACGTGAACGCTGCTTCCAGTGGAGCGGCGGGCTCCCAGTTTATCCCGCGCGTAGACGCGGGATCTCCGGTGGCACCGCGCTGTGGGGATGATCCTGCCGGTATTCCCGGAGATCCCGCGTCTGCGCGCGGGATAAACTGAGAAGCCGGCGCGACCACCACGCGAATCGGCAGTCCGTACTGCTTCGCGAATTCGAAGTCGCGCTCGTCGTGCGCCGGCACCGACATGATCGCGCCGGTGCCGTACTGCGGCAGCACGAAGTTGCCGAGCCAGATCGGGATCTCTTCTTCCGTGAAGGGATTGATCGCGGACTTGCCGGTGAATCGGCCTTCCTTCCCCTTCTCCTGCCGCTCGAGCGCGCTTTGATTGCGGATGCTCGTGATCCACTCCTCGATCGCCGCGCGATCGGGATGATCGGCGATGAGCGCCGGCACGTCGGGATGCTCGGGCGCGAGCACCATGAACGTCGCGCCGTAGATCGTGTCGGGCCGCGTCGTGAAGACGCGAATCGGATGATCGAGAATCGGAACGGGAAACTCGACGTCCGCGCCGAGGGAGCGGCCGATCCAGTTCCGCTGCATCAGCTTCACGCGCTCGGGCCAGTGCTCGAGCTTGTCCAGTCCCGCGTCGAGTCGATCGGCGTAGGCGGTGATCTTCAGGAACCACTGTGCGAGCTCGCGCTGCTCGACGAGCGCGCCGCAGCGGTCGCAGCGTCCGTCGATCACCTGCTCGTTCGCGAGCACGGTTTGGTCCTGCGGGCACCAGTTCACCGGCGCCGTGCCGCGATACGCGAGCCCGCGCTTGTAGAGCTGCAGGAACAGCCACTGGTTCCACTTGTAGTACTCCGGCTCGCAGCTGGCGATCTCTTTTGACCAGTCGTAGAGGATGCCCCAACGCCCGAACTGCTTCTTCATGCGCGCGATGTTGCCGAGGGTCCACTCGCGCGGATGGATGGAACGTTTGATCGCGGCGTTTTCAGCGGGGAGTCCGAACGCGTCCCACCCCATCGGATTGAGCGCCGCGCGTCCCTGCATGCGGAAATAGCGATAGAGCGCGTCGCCGAGGATGTAGTTGCGGCCGTGTCCGACGTGAAGGTCGCCGGACGGATAAGGAAACATGTTGAGCATGTACAGCTTGTCGCCCGGCGCCGTGACGTCGATCTCCGACACCCGCGCCTCAGCCCACCGCTGCTGCCACTTCGGTTCAATCTCCGTGGGTCGGTATTGCATAAGCGCGGGAGTATAACCGCCGCGTCATTGGCGCTACGATGCTGATGTCAGATTCAAAAAAGGAGGGCTCCCACATGCGAAAACTCGCGTCGGTCCTCGTGTTTCTTGCCGCGTTTCCTCTTCTCGCCCAGTTACGGCTCACGGAGATCGGGCTCCAGCCGAACAGCCCGGAATGCTCCCTCGGATTGAAGTACGACAGCGGCGTCTTCGTTGGTGTCGCGAATTCGTCCAATCCGAACTGGATCGCCGCGACGCGGTTCGATCTGCCGGCCGGTACGACCGGATTGCGACAGGCATGCGTGCGGATCGTCCGCGCCACCAGCGCCCCCGCCACCGTTCCCTTCGATCTCGTGATCTTCGACGATAACGGCACGAATGGACGGCCGGGCACGGTCGTCAAGAGCATCAGCGCATCGACGACGTTCGCCGCCGGCGTGACTTCGCAATTCGCCAGCGTCGATCTATCCAGCGTCGTCCTCCCCGACCTCGGCGTGTTCATCGGCGTCCGCATGGACGGCTCGCTGGTCGGCCTCGCCTACGACAATCAGGCCTCCACCCCGATCACCACGATGTACTTCAGCGACACGAACGGTTTCTCGTGGATTCCGATCACGACCGTCAAGGCCTTCGCCATTCGCGTCGACCCGATCCCGGAATGCGTTTCGACGCCGACGGCGATGTGCCTGAACAACCGCTTCAAAGTCGAAGCAACGTGGACCACGGGCACCGCAAGCGGCGCTGCAACCGGAGTGAGACTGACGAGCGAGACCGGCTACCTCTGGTTCTTCAACGCGACGAACGTGGAGGCGGTGGTGAAGGTGTTGAACGCGTGCGGCGTCAACAGCGCGTACTGGGTATTCGCGGGCGGCCTCACGGACGTGAACACCGTTCTCCGAATCACCGATGTGCGGACGGGAGTCGTCAAGACCTACACGAACCCGCAGGGAACACCGTTCCAGCCGATCCAGGACGTGAACGCGTTCAGCGGGCCGGGAGTCTGCCCGTAGACAGCCTCCAGGCCTCCAAGCCTCTCAGCCTCCTTGGAAACCGGGAGGCTGGCGGTGGAGGACAGGCAATCCTGCCTGTCCGGCCTCTCTGCGAATGATCGTTCCAGGACAGACAGGATTGTCTGTCCTCCACTTATGCCCGTAGACAGCTCCTGGCCTCCAAGCCTCCAAGCCTCCAAGCCTCTTGGTAACCGGGAGGCCGGGAGGCTTGGCGGCTCGGAGGCCAACAAGGTAGGGTTTTCCGTCCCTCCGGCACTCCTTCATAGATGACTGCCGAGGAGTGGCGGACGACGGTCGACACGTACGTCGACGAATGCATCGAATTGCGGACGCCGCCGCGGGTGACCGAGCTCGCGGCGCGGATGGGCATTTCCGCCGTCCGCCTCACCCGCCGCCTCCGCCCGCCCCTCGGCATGCACCCGTCGCATTACATCAAGGAGCGGCAGGTGGCGCATGCCAAGGAGTTGCTCGTCGGGGATGCAACGCTCGACGAGATCGCGGTCGCCGCCGGCTTCGGGACGCCGCGAACGTTCTTCCGCGCCTTCAACCGATTTACGGGGACAACTCCCGCTGCATGGCGAAGCGTGAAAAAAATGTCTGTAGCCCCGACGGAATGCTATAACTAAATTTGAAACGTAGTTTCTCCGAACATGATCCTCCCGCAGGCGACAGGTTGGATTCCCGATCCGGCGGACGCGCGTGACCTGACGACGGACTCGCGCAGAGTCGAGAGCCTCGTGCCGGCGCTGCAGGCGCCCGTCGCGGAGCCTCCCCGCGTCGACCTCCGCGAGTTTTTCCCGCCGCCGGGACGGCAGGACACGATCAACTCCTGTACGGCCTTCACCGCCGCGGCGCTCCTCTCCTACTTCGAGCGCCGCAACTTCGACCGCGTCTTCGAGCCCTCCCCTCTCTTCATCTACAAAGTCTCGCGCACCCTTCTGCATCAGACCGGCGATCGCGGCGCGTTTCTGCGCATCGCGATGAAGGCACTGCGCACGTTCGGTGCGCCGCCGGAGTCAGAGTGGCCGTACCTCACGCAGTACTACGACGTCGATCCGCCGCCGTACGTCTACGCGTACGCGTCGAACTACAAGACCACTGCGTACTACCGGCTCGATCCCTCCGGCACGTCGCGCGAGCAGCTCCTCGCGGCGATTCATTCGAGTCTCTCGCGCGAGATCCCGGTCATGTTCGGCTTCGTGCTCTTTCCCTCGGCGTCGCAGTCGTCCAACCCCGGCGAAGGACGCGGCGAGATTCCGTTTCCTGAGCCGGGCGAGCAGCCGGTGGGACTGCACGCGCTCGTCGCCGTCGGCTACGACGATGAGAAAGACATCGTGAACTTCACCGGCGGCGGCAGTTCTCCCACGATCGGGGCGCTGCGCATTCGCAACTCCTGGGGCCCGGACTGGGGCGACGGCGGCTACGGCTGGCTGCCGTACGAATACGTGCTGCAGAACTACGCGACCGACTGGTGGGCGCTGATCCGCGCCGATTTCCTCGACCCGACGCAGTTCGATGCGTCGAAGCAGGGCTGATATGCCGGACGAACCGCAAGACCCGCCGCAGAACGACGAGCGCAGCGAGCAGCGACGCGCAGCGGAGTCGCTGCGCAAGCAGGCGACCGAACAGGTTCAGGGAGAAGCGAACGAAGTGCGCTACGGCGTCTACGCCTACACGTGGAGTCCCGACTGCGCGCAGGGAGGACAGCAGATGACGTATCCGACATTGCCTCCGTGGTGTAACCCGCCACAGACGTTCCCGCCACAAACGTTTCCGCCGATCTGCCCGCCAGCGGGCGGCGTCGGCGGACCGGCCACGGTGACATTTCACCCCCCTTGCGGAACGCCGCCGGGTTGGGGAGGCGGAGCGGCCGCCCAGGTCGGCGGTCCGGCGCCCACCGGCTACACGCTCGACTATTGGGCGTGCTGGGGAGCCGGAGGACCGCAGCAGCAGCAAGCCGTCGGCGCACCGGCGCCGCTCATGGCGCTGCCGTTACGACCGGTGACGCTCACCGCGAATACGTGTTTCCCGGTCGCCTGTCAGCCGACGCTGTTCGGCGCAACCTGTCCGGTTTGCCCGCCGACGCTGACCGGCAACACCTGCCCGATCCAGGTGTGCCATCCGACGCTCTTCGGCAGAACCTGCCCGATCCAACAATGCGGACCGACACTCTCGGGCTTTACCTGTCCGCGGATTCGCTGCTTCCCGACGCTGCAAGGCATCACCTGCCCCGAGTGGCAATGCCCGCCGCCGACGCTGGCGACGCAGTCGTGCGACACGTTCCGCTGCCCGGCGCCGACGCTCTTCAACAGAACGTGCCCGCCGCAGCTCTGCCGCCCGACGCTGAATCCGCAGTGCGTGCTCCAGCCGGGTCCGGTGCTGCCGGGTCCGCAGCAGCAGCAGGTCGGCTTCCGCAGCGGCGTGCAGACGATCGTGGGCGACACCTGTCCGTTCTTCCAGTGTCAGCCGACCGTGAACGGATTCACGTGTCCCCCCCATGCGTGTCCGGTTTTCCCGACCGCGGGCGGTCCGCAATGTCCGCCGACCCTCGGCGGCGTCACGTGTCCGTTCGAGTCGTGCTATCCGCCGCAGAACACGCTCGTCGGCCGCACCTGCCCGTCCTTCATTTGCGATCAATGGCCGTTGCCGGACGATCCGCAGGTAGGCGCTCCGGTTCTTCAGGTCAACGTAACGTTCACCGGCCAGACTTGTCCGATCGTCTGCCATCAGCTGCCCACGCTCACCGGACACACGTGTCCGGCCGTCATCTGCCGGCCAACGATCTTCTGCCCGCCCACGATCTCCGGCCACACCTGCCCGATGTTCCTATGCGTGCCGACGCTTCACGGCACCTCGTGTCCGTTGTTCAGCTGTTGGCCGTGGCAGTAGTGCATGAGCCGGCGCCGGCCCGATTCTTTCGGGCCGGCGCCGTTCGCGATATCCTTAGAGCCGTCTGAAATTGAAATCCTGAAGGCCGGGGGCGGGATTTGACGACCACGACGACGCCGAATGATCTCGTTCACTACCTGATCGAGCGCGGCCTCCTCTCGCCCGCCTCCGTCGTCGACGGCGAGGTCATGGTCGTCGAGGGCACGCGTCGCAACAGCAACTTCGCCGTCACGCGCAAAGACGGTCCGCAGTATTTCGTCAAATGCGTGCAGCCCGCGTCCGCCGGCTCCGCCGAAACGCTGCAGCGCGAAGTGAACTTCTATCAGTGGGCGACGATGCATCCCGCCCTCGGCGGATTGCGCGAGCTGATGCCGCGCTTCTTCCACAGCGACCCGCAACGCGGCATGCTCGTCATCGAGCTCTTCCCGAACGCGCAGAACATCACCGACTATCACCGCTCCACGCGCGCGTTTCCCGAAGACGTCGCGCGACTCATCGGCCGCGCGCTCGCGCGCTACCACGCCTCCACCGCCTCCGCCCTCGGCACGCTCGATCGCTCCGTCTTTCCCGGACAACCGCCGTGGGTGTTGTCGCTGCACTACTCGAGCTCGCAGTTCGGCCAGGCCGGCGCGCAGGTCGCGACGATCCTGCAGAGCTATCCCGACTACGGACGCGCGCTCGATCTCCTGCGCGCGCAGTGGATGCCGAACGCGCTGATTCACGGCGACATGAAATTCGACAACTGTCTCGTCGTCGCGCGTCCCGATGGCGGCGCCGAACTGAAAGTCGTCGACTGGGAGCTCGCCGACATCGGCGAAGACACGTGGGACGCCGGTGCAGTCCTGCAGAGCTACGTCACGACGTGCGTGCTTTCCTCGCCAGGCACGATGAGCGTCGATCTCAATCCGGTGAAACCGCCGATGCGCGCCTTCTGGGATGAATACACGAAGGCGCTGCCGATCCCCGAGGCGCAGGCGGACGCGCGACTCGAGCGCTGCGTCGCGTATGCCGGCGCGCGCATGTTGCAGACGGCGCTCGAGACGCTTCACTTCGCGCCGTCGATGAGCGCGCATGTCGCGCTCGTGCTGCAGATCAGCCTCAACATCCTGCGCGATCCACGCGCCGCGGTGCGCGAGATCGTCGGAATCGAGCCGAGGGTCTATGCCTGAGATTGCGGAAGACCTGCGGCGCGATCTGGGCTCGGTGGTAATTCGTTCGCCGTACGAGATCGTGATCGGCGGGCAGTCGCTGCCGCTTCCCGATCCCGCCGTCCTCTATCAACGCAATCCGACGCTCTTCGCCACGAGTCCGCTCTACGTGCATCTGCAGAGTGAGATCTACGATCGCCTCTACACGCGTCCCGCCGGACGTCCGACGATGGGCGAAGACATCACGCCGCTGCTCTCCGCCGCGAATCATGGGCGCGAGCGATGGGAACACGACTGGCTGTTCTGGCAACCCGATCCCGCCGGCGGCTTGTGGGCCTCGCGTGAAGACCGCGTGTATCTCGCCCAGCCCGGCCAGTGGGCGATGCCGAACGGCGGCGGCATGCCGGCGCACGGCTCGCCGATCAGCGTCTTCTTCGCGAAAGAGCTTCCGCACGCGCAGCCCGGCTTCTACATCGTCGTCGGCGAGACGCCGTTCGATCGCTTCACCGAAGGACGAATGCTGCGCGTCTACTTCAACATCGAAGAGCGCGGAGCGGAGGACCTCGTCGCCGCGGTGTCGGAGACGCTGAACGCCTTTCTCGTTCCGTTCCGATTCAAGATCCTCAACAACCGCGGCTGCTACACCCGCGCCGACGGCTCGGTGATTTACTGCGGCCGGCGCTACTTCGGCATCCTCTCGCGACTCGTGCCGCGCATTTACGAGCGCGTGAAAGACTCGCTGCGCGAGCCGGTGCCGCTCTTCACGAAGCGACTCCTTCCCGGAGTTGGACTCGCCGAGGATCCCGGAGCCGGCGACAGCTTCGGACTCTCGCGCTCGCGCCTTCTCACGCAGGCCATCTGGAATGCCTGGACGCGTGGCGATCAGAGCGTCGACGGACGTCTCGCCGAGCTGCACGCGCTCTTCGGCACCGCCGGACTGCGCATCGACAAGCCGTACCTCAACGCCGGCTCGGCCGATTTGTACGAGACGGAGAACTGACGATGAGCGAGATCCATCTCGACGTCGCGCAGCGCATCGGCATGCAACTCTGCCGCGATGCCGTTCGTTGGAACGGACGCGCGAACTGGCTCGGCGACTCGATGGAACTGTGCGGCGATCAATGGCGCGTCGCCCACAAATCGTTCGGCGGCGACCTGTACGGCGGCACGGGCGGCATCGCGCTCTTCCTCGCGCAACTCGATCGCTTCCGCCCCGATCCCCTGCTGCGCGAGACCGCGCGCGCGGCACTCGAGCACGCGCTGCCGAAAAACGGAGTGTCCGCCGAAGGATCATCCGCGTTTTACAACGGCGCATTCGGCGCAGGATTCGCGGCCGCGGAGATCGGCGCGCTCTTCGACGACGCGCCGCTCGTCGAGCGCGGACTCGCGGTCGTCAAGAAAGCGGCTGCCGAGGTTTCCGAACCGTCGTTCGATGTCCTCACCGGCAGCGCCGGCTGGATCGGCCCACTCCTGCGCCTCCACGCGCGCACCGGCGAGAAGTGGATGCTCAACGCGGTGAAGCGCGCGGGCGAGCATCTCCTGCGCACCGTGAATCGCAGCGAGCGCGGAGTGTCGTGGGGATCGATTCCGAAAGAAGTCGCCGCACACGACCTCACCGGCTACTCACACGGCACCGCCGGCGCCGGCGTCGCCCTCCTCGAGCTGCATCACGCCACCGGCGAGCAGAAATATCTCGACGTCGCCAACGAGGCCTTCGCGTACGAGCGCTCCTGGTTCTCACAGGAACATCAGAACTGGCCCGACTTCCGAAGCCGCATCAATGCCGAAGGACAGCCCGAGCAATTCTCGTGCGGACTCGCGTGGTGCCACGGCGCGCCCGGCATCGGCCTCTCCCGCCTGCGCGCCTGGCAACTGACCGGCGACACCGCATATCGCGACGAAGCACTCGTCGCATTGCGCGCGACGCAGGCGCCGCTGTCGCAGCCGAGCAGCGAGCTCCCGTTCGCGCTCTGCCACGGCATGGCCGGCAACGCCGAGCTCTTCATCGAAGCCGCCGACGTGATCGACGACCCGCAATGGATGGGCGTGGCCGAGGCGATCGGCGTGCGCGGAATCGACTACTACCACCACACCCGCCGCCACTGGCCATGCGGCGTGCAGGGCGGCGGCGAGACGCCGGGATTGTTGTTAGGCTTGGCCGGCATCGGCTGGTTCTATCTGCGCCTGCACGATCCCAAGGGCGTGCCGTCGATGCTGCTGGTGCATTAAGCGCGATATAAGAAACTTTCACGGCGATGCAAAGCCGCGATCAAGGCGAATGCCGCTCGCGCTACGTTGCGATTGCGTAACCCGCATCTGTCCTGATAGATGACGTGCTTGCAGCGGAATAGGGGGGTGGCCGCACGCAACCAGCGCGCCGTTTGCTAGGATAGCGGATGTGGTGACGGTAGCTGACGTGTCGATCGAGCAGCGCGATCTTATCTTGGCGCTGCCCGAAGGCCACTTTCACGATCTAAAGTCCAGAGATATTGCCCCCGGAAAGCTGACGAAGACGATCGCTGGCTTCGCGAATGCTGCAGGCGGCGAGCTCTATGTCGGTATCGATGAACGTACTGGTCCGGGCGGAGCCAAGATTCGATCTTGGAGAGGCTTCGCCGATCCAGAGGAAGCAAACGGACATCTTCAAGCCTTCGAACAAGTTTCCCCTCTGGGCACGTACGTTCGAGCAACATTCCTGCGCAGCGCCACCGATTCAGGTTTGGTACTCCAACTTGAAGTCCTCAAAACTAGAGAAATCGTCAAGGCGACGGACGGCATCGCATACGTCCGCCGCGGTGCACAGAATCTTCCACAAATGCTGGAAGATCAATTGGCACGTCTCCGACTCGATAAGGGAATCACGTCGTTCGAGAGCGAAACGGTAAGTACCGACCCTGTCGTTGTCACCAACTCAACTGTCGCCCTGGAGTTCCTGCTGAACGTTGTTCCGACTGCAGAACCAGAACAGTGGCTGCGCAAGCAACTTCTGCTTTCAGGCGACAAGCCAACTGTGGCAGCCGTGCTCTTGTTTTCAGAGTTACCACAGGCGATCTTACCGAAACGGTGCGGGATCAAGCTGTTACGGTATCGGACAACAGATACTGTTGGCGCGCGAGATACATTAGCATTCGATCCTATAACCATCGAAGGTTGGCTCTATGAACAGATTGCTGCAGCTGTTCGAGAAACAGTAAGAGTAGTGGAGGGCGTCCAGGTTATGGGGCCGATGGGTCTCGAGAGTATAAAGTACCCGAATGAGACTCTGCACGAAATTATCACGAATGCGGTGCTTCATCGAGACTACAGCATAGCAGCCGATATTCAGATCCGTGTGTTTGACAATCGAATCGAGATTGAGAGCCCAGGCCGGCTTCCGGGCCACATTACAACGCAAAACATTCTCACCGAGCAATTCGCGCGCAACGGCGTAATAGTTCGCCTGATCAACAAGTTTCCCGATCCGCCAAACAAAGATGTGGGTGAGGGACTGAATACAGCATTCCAAGCCATGCGGGCTTTACGCCTCAAAGATCCTGTCATTGAGGATCGAGACAGCAGCGTTGTGGTTCATATTCGCCACGAACGACTGGCGTCGCCCGAAGAGGCCATATTGACCTATTTGAAGAAGAATGACGAAATCAACAACGCCGTAGCGCGACAGATCACTGGCATCACCTCGGAAAATAAGGTCAAAGAAGTATTCTATCGCCTTCGTGATGCGGGGAAGCTCGAACGAGTACCCGGTCGTCTTGGCTCCGCATCCGCGTGGCGTCGTCCAGCCAGGAACGGTAACAAGAACGGAACGGCGAAGAACGGCGGCTAAAGATGCTCAATGCGGCGACGAGGATCGACGACTGACTGGTGCCACCGAGCAACCGATTGGAGAAGCTCAAAGGTGATCGAGCCGGGCAATGGAGTATCGCCGTGAACAAGCAATGGGCGAATTTGTTTTCGCTGGGAGACAGGTAACGCATATGAGTCGAGATCGTTGACTACCACTAAAACTCGCCGAGCCCCGAACGCTCATCGCCTACCACCCGTTCATCCAGGTGAGGTCCTCCTCGAGGAATTCCTCAGGCCTATGAACATCACGCAGTACAGGCTGGCGAAAGACATCAGCGTACCGCCGCGTCGTGTGAACGAGATCGTGCTTCATAAACGTGGTATCACGGCAGATACCGCCCTGCGATTGGGGCGGTATTTTGGAACCTCGGAGCAGTTCTGGCTAAATTTGCAAACCGAGTACGATCTCGATGTCGAGCGCGATCGGCTCGGCGACAGGTTAATCTCGGAAGTCGTGCAGTTTAGAACCAGCCCACAGTCTCCCGCGCGATCATTACCATCAGAGCGCGTTGTAGCAGCCAAGCGAATATCTACAGTGCGCCGGTAAGTCGGCCGCCACGGATTTCATCAGTCAGCGCGCACATCGCCCACCATCAACGCTGGCATTAGTATTAGTGGTAGATTCGAACGACGCGCCGAGGTCGGTGCCGAGGACTCTGGCGCGCGTGGCGGTCTGACTGGTGGTGGGCACACAGTGTCCCGTCTTCGCCTCGGCCGTGTAATCGCAGTCGCCGATCATCTGTTCCACTTTCGTCGTCGAACCTGAAATCCACGTGAGAGTGGTTGCGTGCGCCGCGACGGCGGATGCCGCCACCAGGATGGTCAACGCCGTTCTCATATATGCGATCAGACCGCCGGATCGTTCTTCTGCTTACAAGGCGGGCCGCGATTACGGCCAGACGAACGTCACCGGCCCGTCGTTCTCCAGCGAGACGAGCATCATCTCGCGGAAGCGGCCCGTCTTCACGTCGACGCCGCCCGCCGCGAGCTCGCGCACGAACAACTCGAACAACGTTCGCGCGCGCTCCGGCTCCTCGGCGTTGTCGAAGCTCGGCCGCCGTCCCCGCGCGATCGATCCCGCCAGCGTGAACTGCGACACCGCGAGGATCGCGCCGCCCGCCTCCTTCACGTCGCGATTCATCTTTCCCGCGTCGTCGGAAAAGATCCTCAGCTCGCGAATCTTCTTCGCCGCGTCAATCATCGACTGCTCGCCGTCGCCCTTCTCTACCGCCGCCAGAACGAGCATGCCGGCGCCGATTTCAGACACCAATCCTTCACCGACGGACACGGATGCGCGTCGAACGCGCTGGATCACGCATTTCATAAATGAGCCGAAAGGTAAAAGCAGGAAAGTAGAAGTCGAAAGCAATGCAAATGCAAGAAGCTGCGCGTCATCCTGAGCCGCGAAGACGGCGAAGGATCTCGAAATTGCGCGCTTTCGCATTTTGAGATCCTTCGTCGCGCTTCGCCGACTCAGGATGACGGGCCTTTCTGCCTTCTGCCCTCTGCCTTCTGCCCTCTGCCTTCTGCCCTCTGCCCTCTGCCCTCTGCCTTCTGCCTTCTGCTTTTCCCTCGTCTACCGGAAGTAGAAAATCGTCCGCCCACCCATCCGTCCGGTTAAAATCCTGCACACCACACGGGACCGCGCATGCCGGTCATCGACCGGCGCTCAGCGAAAAAATTTCAGGGATGCGCGTGTAAGGAGAAATCATCCCATGATCAACAAAGTCATCTTGGTCGGCCGCCTCGGTAAGGATCCAGAGATCCGCTCCACGCCCAACGGGACCACGGTCGCGAAGTTCACCGTCGCGACCGACGAGAAGTTCACGGACCGCGCCGGCGAGAAGCAGGAGCGCACGGAGTGGCACAACATCACCGCCTGGGGCAAGCTCGGCGAGATCTGCGGCCAGTATCTGCGCAAGGGAAAACTCGTGTACCTCGAGGGCTCGATCCGTACGGACAGCTGGGACGACAAGGAATCGGGACAGAAGAAGTACCGGACGGAGATCGTGGCCAACACGATGAAGATGCTCGACCGGCGCGGCGACGAAGGCGGCGGCGGCGGTGAGCGCGGCGGCTACGCGCCGGCGCGAACCAGCGGCAAGTCGGCGCCCGGCCCCGGTGCGGAGGTGATGGAGGATGACGAGGACGTGCCGTTCTAGGATCTGTCGCGCATTCGCGGCAATCGCGTTGATGTTGGCATTGCCCGCGCTCGCGCAAACGACAGCGACACTGACCGGGACCGTTTACGACGCGAGCGGCCATCCGCTCGCGTCGGCGACGGTCACGATTTCGTCCCCTGCATTACAAGGATCGCGCTCGACCGTCACCGGCGTGTCGGGCGCGTATCAATTCTCTGCACTGCCTCCCGGCGACTACACGATCAAGGGCAGCGCCGGCAGTCTGCGAACGCCGACGCGAAACGTCGAGCTCCATCTCTCGCAAACATCGCGCGCCGACGTCACGCTCTATCCGGAGTCGACGGAAGTTCTCATCACCGTCGGACAACTGCCCTCCGTCCTCGAGACCACCCCCATCGCCACCACCCTCCCCTTGCGCGAGATCGATCGCCTCCCGATCCTCCGCAATCAATTCGCCACCGCGCAGTTCGCGCCCGGCGTCACCGCGAACACGCTCACCGGCGGACAGCTGCAAATCTCCGGCGGTGCCGGCTACGACAACCTTGCGCTGGTCAACGGCGTCGTCGTCACCGAGAACACGCGCAGCCAGATGCGGCCGATGTACGTCGAGGACGCGATCGAGGAGACGACGCTCCTCACCGGCGCGATCCCCGCGGAATACGGACGCTTCACCGGCGGCGTCGTGAACACGATCACGCGCTCCGGCGGCAACGCGTTCGAGGCCTCGTTGCGCGACTCGCTCTCGAATCCGAAATGGTCCGCGCAGACGCCGGCCGGCGAAGCGCGCGAAGATCAGCTGAATCACGTTTGGGAAGCAACCGCCGGCGGCGCGCTCCTCCGCGATCGCCTCTGGTTCTTCTCCTCGGGGCGCTGGGCCAAGAACGATCAGGCGCGGCAGACGATCGCCATTCCCGCGTTCGCCGGCAATCCGTCGACGCCCGCATCGCCGCGCATCGACTACAGCGAAGGCAACGATCAGAAACGCTTCGAAGGAAAACTGACGTCGACCCTCGGCGCGCGCCACTCGCTCGTCGGCTCGTATTTCCGCGTCCACACCGGCGGCACGAACGCGCGCTTCAACGCCAACCTCTACGACCTCGCGAGTCTCACGACGCAGGACGATCCCGACTCGCTCGCCGCGCTGCATTACGACGGCGTGCTCGCGTCGAACGTGCTGCTGCAGGCAAACCTCTCGCGCCGCACGATGGGACTGCACAGCGGATCGGAGGCGACCGATCGCATCACCGGCACGCTGCTGCTCGATCGCGCGAACGCGAACACACGCTTCCATTCGCCGTCGCGTTGCGCGGTCTGCGAAGACGAGCGGCGCAACAACGACGACGTCACGATCAAGGCCAACGCGTTCCTCGACACGGGACGCTTCGGCAGCCACGATCTCGTCGCCGGCATCGATCGCTTCACCGAACAGCGCCTGCTCGAAGATCACCAGTCGGGCAGCGACTTCTCGATCTTCGTCACGCGCGTGCAGTTCAAGGACGGCGTGCTCTATCCCGTCATCACGCCGACGACCGCGAACGGCGGCGGCACGTTCATCCGCTGGTCGCCGATCTTCACGCCCGCCGATTACAACGAGCTGCGCACCGACTCCGCGTTCCTGAGCGATCGCTGGGACATCGGAACGCACTGGAGCATCTCCGCCGGCGTTCGCTACGACCGCAATCACGCGCAGGATGCGGACGGCACGCTCGCCTCCGACAACGGCCGCTTCGCGCCGCGCCTCTCCGCGCACTTCGATCCGCGCGGCGACGGGCGGCAGCGCTTCAGCGCGTCGTACGCCGAGTACACGACGCGCATCGGCGACGCGATCGCGTCCGCGAACCAGCTCGCCGGCAACGCCGCGTCGATCGACTTCGCGTACAAGGGCCCCGCGATCAACGCGCAGAACCTCACCGTCACGATGGACGACGCGATCCGCCAGCTGTTCGCGTATTTCGACACGCAGCAGGGCGGCACCGCGAACACGAGCGCGACGAACCTGCGCACCGGCGGCACGCGCAGCGTTCCCGGCTTCGCCGCGTACTTTGACGGCTCACTGCGCTCGCCTTACGTCCGCGAGATCACCGCCGGGTACGGCATTCAGCTCGCGACGAATGCATACGCGAAAATCGATCTCATCGCGCGCGACTGGCACGACTTCTTCGTCGCCAGCGTGACGCCGTCGACGCGCCGCACCACGACGCCGCTCGGCATCCCGGTCGATCTCCTCCTCATCCGCAACAGCGATCGGATCGAGCGCACCTATCGCGGCGTGCAGTTGCAGGCGCACTGGAATCCGGGCGCGTATCAAACCGGCGTGCATTACACCTGGTCGAAGCTGCGCGGCAACGACGAAGGCGAGAACATGAACGCGGGGCCGATCGCGAACTTCGATCCGTCGATCTACTACGCCGAGTTCATGAGCTACGAGCGCTTCAGCCCCGTCGGCTATCTCTCCGGCGACCAGCGCCACCGTCTCCGCGCGTGGGCCGGCCGCTCGTTCGGACCGTTCTTCGTCTCCGTGCTGCAGACGTACGACTCCGGCCTTCCCTACTCCGCGTCCGCGCAGATCCGCACCTCCGGATACACCGGCGCGCCTGCGAATCCCGGCTACAACGCAATCCCGAACGGTCCCTACTACTTCAGCGACCGCGGAGCATTCCGCACCGAGGACGTGACGTCGACGAACCTCGCGCTGCGCTTTACGCACGCGCTCTTCTTCGCGCAGGCCGACATCCTCAACGTCTTCAACGAGCAGGGCATCTTCGATCCCTTGCGCCTCGGCACCGGCGTCACCACCGCCGCCAGCTCCGCGACACTCCAGTCTTTCAACCCCTTCACGCAAACACCCGTCGAAGGCACACACTACCAGCGCGCCGCCAACTTCGGACAGCCGCTCAACAACCTCGCGTACCAGCCGCCGAGGACGTATCGCGTTTCGGTGGGTGTGAGGTTCTGAACGAGGCTCAGAGGTGCATAGGCTCAGAGGCGCATAGGAGAATCGGGGTCGGGCGGCGGCCTCCTATGAGACTTTGCGCCTATGCGCCTATGCGCCTAATCCCGCGCTGAATCCCTGCCCGTCCGCTCCGCGCAACAGGTGTTAGTGTCTCCCCCGCCATGTATCCCGGCGAGCGCTTCAACGCCATCACCCACGTCGTCGGCACCGCGCTCGCGGTCGCCGGCACGGCGGTGCTCATCGTCGTCTCCAGCGGCGCGCGGCGCCTCACCGCGCTCTCGATTTACGGCGCGATGATGATCGCGGCGTATCTCAGCTCGACGCTCTATCACAGCATTCGCCACGGGAAGGCGAAGCAGGTCTTCCACGTCTTCGACCACTGCGCGATCTATCTCCTCATCGCCGGCACGTACACGCCGTTCACGCTCGTCACGCTGCGCGGCGCGTGGGGGTGGTGGCTCTTCGGCGCGATCTGGACGCTGGCCGCCCTCGGCATCGCCAAGGACGTCTTCCTTCACGGAAAGATGCGCGTGCTCTCGATCGCGCTCTACGTGCTGATGGGCTGGCTGATTGTCATCGCCTTCGGCCCCTTACGCGCCGCGCTGCCGGCGCCCGGCGTCGCGCTGCTCATCGCCGGCGGCATTGTCTACACGATCGGCATCGGCTTCTTCGCGCTGTCGAAGCGCGTCGCCTACACCCACGGCGTGTGGCACCTCTTCGTCATCGCCGGCAGCATCTGCCACTACGTGGCCGTGCTGCGCTACGTCGCGCGCTGACGCCCCACCCGCAGCCCCGCGCCCGAGCCCGCGCCCGCTTCCGAGCCCGGGGTGGGGGAACGCGGTCGCTTCGCTCGCCCGCCCCGGGCGCCGGAGCGCAGCGACAAACCCGTCCGAGCGTTCCGGTTTCGCCGAACAACTAGAGTCCGCAGCGCTGCGTAGTTGGCTCGATTCGCTCGAAGCGTGCTTTTCGCGCACGGCACCGGAATGCAGAAGTCAGAATGCAGGCACCACCGGCGGCTGACGACCACCGTTGACCAAACGGGAGTTGCGAGGGCGGGCCAGTCTGCGGTACCTCTGGCGTTGCTTGAAGACGCGTAGAGGTCGTTTTTTCTGT
>Ga0066651_10000029_pt1 | contig 42619 bp, 38 predicted proteins | sample GraSoiAngelo_100_FD_71410 | JGI IMG/M metagenome (GOLD analysis project Ga0066651, IMG submission 71410) | Grasslands soil microbial communities from the Angelo Coastal Reserve, California, USA - 14_0903_02_20cm | ecosystem: Environmental > Terrestrial > Soil > Grasslands | place: USA...
TCCTTGACGGTCGGGCGTTTGCCGTAGGAGAGGATGCCGATGCGGAAGATCTTGGCGGTGATCAGGAACAACGCGGCGATGGTGGCGATGGAGACGAGAACCGTGATGGCGATGTGCCACAGCGGCGGGTCGGCGACGAGCGTGCGCATGTACATCGTGATCGGGCCCCACATCGGCGCGAGCGAGAAGCCGACGGCGAGCTTGGAGTCGGGATTCGTCAGGATCGGCGCGAGGAGAAACCACGGCATCATCATCGGCAGCGTGATCGGCATGATGAGCTGCTGCGCTTCCTTCTCGGAGTTGCTGACCGCGCCGCCGATCGCGTAGACGCAGACGTACGTCAGATACGAAAGCGTGAAGAAGAGCAGGAAGAAGAAGAACGTCGACGGCTTGAGCATCGACAATGCGCTCACTCCCGCTGATTTTCCAATCGCCTTCAGAACTGCGCCGGCGACTCCCGCCATCAAGAGCCACGTCCCGATCTGCGTGAGACCGACGGCGGCGATGCCGAGGACCTTGCCGACGAGGAGCTGCCTCGAGGAAACGGAGGAGACGAGCACTTCGACGACGCGATCGGTTTTCTCCTGGATGATGCCGCGCATCGTTTCCAGTCCATAAACAAAGGAAGGGATGAAGAGCAGCGCGACGAGGATCATGCCGGCGAAGAAATTGCCCACGCCTCCTTTTTTCTCTACGCCGCTCTTCGAGATCTGCACGGCCTCGACGTCGAGGTCACTGAGAAGGCTGTCGATGTCGGCGCGATCGATGCCGCGCGCCGTGAGACGGTGCTCCTGCACGAATCGATTCGCGTTCGAGGAGAGACGGCCCTGGGTCATGAAGTCGGTGGCGGAGCGGCTGTAGTACTTTAGCTTCGCTTTCGTCGACGTGAGCGCATCGTGCGGAACGAGGAACACGCCGTCGAAGCCGTGCTTGCCGCCCATGTTCGCGACGTACGGTTTCGCGGTCTGCTCGACGTCTTTGTCGCGGGCGTTCACGTATTCGACGATCAGCTGCTGCGGGATGTCGCGCCGCCTCGGCGTGTCGGCGTCCGGCTTGTCATTCTTTTCCGGCTTCTTGAAGGCGTCCTGGAGCTCGCCCGTGCCGTCGACGACCGCGACGTGCTTCTCGCCCAGTCCTCCTTCGAGCAGCAGCGTCGGAATCAGGAACACGCCGACCATCAGCAGCGGCAGGAGGAAGGTCATCACGATGAACATCTTCTTCCGCACGGCCTGCAGGTACTCGCGCTTGAAGATCGCGAACATCTTTTTCATTTCGCCTCCTCGGCCGCCAGCGTCTCCACTCCGACTTTGCCCATGAAGATCTGCTCGAGCGACGGCTGCGCGAGCTCGAAGCGCTGAATGCGCAGGCGCCCCATCGCCGCCTCGAGCACTTGCTGCGCATCGGCGCCGTCATGCAGCGTGATCTCCGCGGAGTTGCTGTCGATCGCCGCGGCGCGAACCTGCGGCAATGTCTGCAGGAACGCGCCGTCGCCGTCGAAGTCGATGTGCAACGCGTTCTTGCCCGCCGCGCCGCGAATCTGATCGAGAGATCCGTCGAGCACGACCTTGCCGCGATGGATGAGGATGATCTCGTCTGCCATCCGTTCCGCTTCCCCCATCATGTGCGTCGAGAGAAGGATCGTCTTCCCCTCGGCGCGCAGATCGAGCAGCAGATTGCGCACGAGCACCATGTTCACGGGATCGAGCCCCGACTGCGGCTCGTCGAGGATGATCAGCTCGGGATCGTGCAGCAGCGTGGCGATGAGCTGTACCTTCTGCTGATTGCCCTTTGACAACTCCTCGACCTTGGCGTTGCGCTTCTCGGTGAGCTCGAAGCGCTCCAGCCATTGGTCGATCTTCGGCCGCACCTCGGCAGGACGCTTGCCCTTGATCTCGGCGAGAAACAAGAGAAGCTCGACGATCTTCATCTGCCGGTACAACCCGCGCTCCTCCGGCAGATATCCAATCCGGTCGCGAAACGCCGACCCCGACCCGTCGCCCCCGCCCAACCACCCGATCTCGCCCGAGTCCGGCATGAAGATGCCGGTGATCATGCGAATGGTCGTCGTCTTCCCCGCGCCGTTGCGCCCCAAAAGCCCGGTGATCGAGCCGCGACGCACGGTGAACGAAACCCCATCCACCGCGCGCACATCCCCGAACACTTTGACCACATCCCGAACCGCCAATATGTCGCCCATACGAACGAGCTCCCTCCAGGAGTGCCGCGTATTGTACGGGCGGTCGGGGGTGAGGTTTTAGGGCTTGGGAGGAGTAATGCCATCATCGGTCACGATGATGCCTATAAAACGTTGGATTTTCTGGATGAAACGGTCAATGGGTGACAGATCATCGCGACCGCGGGCGGTCGCGATCGGCGAGACCCCAATTGACAAGGCACACACCACCAGAACAGCAGCGACACGTCTAGTTTTCATGACGCCCTCCTTAGGCGGATCGATTCGGGAGGGCGCGCCCTTGCACTAGGGAGTGACGCAGCGCGTCAAATCCCTACCCCAAAGTTGATTATTCAGGGCGGAAGGCGAATAGAAGCGTCGGCTGATCGGGAACTTGACGGAGATACTCGCGGACGTCCTGCACCATTCGTCGCGTCGCCGTTCGAGTCCGAACTGCTTCGGACATCAAGGCGAGCGCAGTAAGTGCCGGGACTGTATACGCTAGATTTGATTGCTCGAAGCGACGCATTGCCACGCGGCATATCTCATTGGCTTCGTCAAACGCTCCAGTCGCCAACAACAACTCAGCAATTTCGAGACTTGCTTCGGTTGCTGAAGCCATCATCCCGGTGCGCTCAACTTCGGTTACTACGGCACGCAGCCGTGGCAACGCGTCGTTGATGCGACCTTCGGCTGCTAATACACGCGCGGCGTTCCAACGCGCTCGCGTGGCTTCTGTCGATACTCCAAGCTCTTCGAATAATTGCGCGGCGGCGTCAAGGTAATGGAGTGCTTCGTCGCTCCTCGATAGCTTCCAGCAACAATAGCCAAGATTTGCCAGCACGCGGCCGTATGCGTCTGAGTCGAGTTCTCGACAGAGTTCATTCCTGAACGCAACTAGCGCCGTGTAAGCTCGATCATATTGATGAGAAATCAACAACAGGTTTACTTCCGCGAGCCTTGCTGAAGCATTTCTCGTCTTGTCTTCGTACATGCGGAATAACCGCGCACTCTCCCGCGCATGCCCGATCGCGCTCGTGTACCTCTCCAATCCCCTCTCCACCAACGCCCGCACCACCCCCACCCGCGCGAGGTCGTATTCGTTCGCGACAGACTCGGTAAAGTGTCTTTCTGAGGCGCAAAGAGCCTTTTCCGCACCGACGAAGTCGCCGGTGTAGAACAACGCGTAGGCGCGCTCCCTCCAGGCGGCCCCGCGGAGCTGCGGCGTCGCGGTCTCGAGGTTGTCGGCGATCTCGATGGCGAGAGCGGTGAGCTCGACGGCGTCTCTCGGCATGATGTCGAGGGCCGTCGGGACGGCTTCGAGGAGTTTGCGCACCATTCCGGCAGTGCGGTATTCGGAATGATGGTGGAGAGTGGACATCCACTGTTCGCGTGGACCCACAAGAAGATTGGGCAGGAGTTGCGCGGCTTCCGCATCTTCGATCGCCATCCGGTCGGCGAAGCCGCGGAGGTTGGCGATCGTTTCGGGAACGGGCGCGTCGGACAGCGGACGCGTGTTCCACGTCGTTTCATCGGCCATGGCCTCGGCAATGAGGCGGTAGGTTTCGAGGCGCTCGCGGCAGTCGCTGCACGCGGTGAGATGCTCGTCCATCGCGACCGATGCAGACGCGAGTGCGATCAGGGAGTCGTCGTCGTAGTGTTTCTCTTCGACCATCATCGGGTCACCGATGTGATGTTGAGGTAGATCTCGCGCACGCGTTTGAGGCAGTTGTGAATCAGCTTCTCGGCGTAGCGGCTCGTGGTCTCCAGTTCGCGCGCCACGTCGGCGGCGGAGCGGCCTTCGAAGTAGTGCAGCCAGAGCGTCTCGCGGCATTTCTGCGGGAGGTACTGGAGCGCCTGGTGCACGGTCATCTGCGTTGCGAATTTGTCGGCGAGTCCGTGCGAGCCGGGATCCTGCTGGTCGCCGAAATCGTCGGGCAGCGACTCGGTGCGTCCCTGCGCGCGCCAGTAGTGGCGGCTGGCGTTGCACATCGCGGCGACGAGCCATGCGCGCACGTCGTTGATCTTCGTTCCCGTCTGCAGGAACGAGATGAAGACCTCATGGATGAGGTTCTCGGAGTCGCACTCCGGGATGCGGAACTTGCGCGCGGCGACGTAGAGCAGGAGGCTGCGATGCTCGATGTACATCGCCTCGACATCATCGGCGGCCGACGCGGGCCGGGCTGGCGGTGTCTGCGTGATCACGCGAGCACGCACCTTTTTCTCGGCTCGCGTTCGAGCCGCGGTCGCGACCCCCGTCGGTCTCTCTTCCAGCACGGCTGCCTTTCCATCAGGTGACCCTTCGGCGGACCGCTGCAGATTGCTCGACTTTAGACTCATGACACGTTATCACGATCAGCCGCCGCGGGCGGCATTACGAAATGACGGCTCTCCCGAAGAAACGGATTGATTGTGTCGGACCTCCATCAGTGTACCTCGTTTTGCTTCGGATGTGATGAATTATGGAGATCATCGCACGAACGCCGCCCTTTCGATGCTATTCTCCGCCGTCGCAATGAACCCTGAGCAGACGCGTCAGCTGATCGACGAGACCTGGTCGTCGTCGATCGTTCCCACCCTCCAGCAGTACATCAGCATTCCCAACCAGTCGCCTCTCTACGATCCCGACTGGCGCCGCAACGGCTATATGCATCAGGCGGTTGCGCTCGCGAAAGCGTGGGTGGAACAACAGGGAATCCAAGGGCTGACGATCGAGGTGCACGAGGTCGAGGAGCGCACGCCCGTCATCTTCATGGAGATCGACGGCGATGCGTCGTCGACGGTGTTGATGTACGGCCACCTCGACAAGCAGCCGGCCATGGTCGGCTGGGAAGACGGACTCGGTCCGTGGACTCCGGTGCTGCGCGACGGAAAGCTCTACGGCCGCGGCGGCGCGGACGACGGCTACGCGATCTTCGCGACGGTGTCTTCGATCGCTTCGCTGCAGCGCCAGAACCTGCCGCACTCGCGGATCGTGGTACTGATCGAATGCTGCGAAGAAAGCGGCTCGAATGATCTGCCGACGTACATCGAATTGCTTGCCGATCGCATCGGCACGCCGCGTCTCGTGATCTGCCTCGACTCCGGATGCGGCACGTACGATCAGCTTTGGATGACGACGTCGCTGCGCGGATCGATCGTCGGCAACCTTCATGTCGAAGTGCTGACCGAAGGCGTGCACAGCGGCGACGCCAGCGGCATCGTGCCGTCGACCTTCCGCGTCATCCGCATGCTGCTGGACCGCCTCGAAGACGCGTCGAGCGGCGAGATCATCCCGGAGTGGCTGCACGTCGACGTGCCCCACGATCGCCTCGAAGAGTTGAAGGCGACCGCGCGCGTTCTCGGCGACGACGTCTGGAGCAAGTTCCCGTTCGCGCCCGGCGTGCAGCCGGTGTCGAAGGACCCGCTGCAGCTGCTCGTCAATCGCACGTGGCGTCCCGCGCTCGCGTACACCGGGCAGGCGGGCTTTCCCGATTTGCAGCAGGGCGGCAACGTGTTGCGTCCGAAGACGGCCATCAAACTCTCGCTGCGCGTTCCGCCGTCGCTCGACGCCGGCGACATCGACCGCAAGCTGAAGAACCTGCTCGAAAGCGACCCGCCGTACGGCGCGCGTGTTCTCTTCGATCCCGAAAAAGGCGGCGGCGGCTGGGTCGCGCCGAAGATCGCGCCGTGGCTCGAGCAGTCGGTCGAGCGCGCATCGAAAACGTACTTCGGCAAAGGGCCGATGACGTTCGGCGAAGGGGGATCGATTCCGTTCATGGGGATGCTCGGCGCGCGCTACCCCGAGGCGCAGTTCCTCATCACCGGAGTCCTCGGCCCGCACAGCAATGCGCACGGACCGAACGAGTTCCTGCACATCCCGTATGCGCGCGCGTTGACGGCATGCGTCGCGCAGGTTCTCTCCGACGAGCGCACGACGGCGTAGCGTGTGGGGCAGGCGTTCCAGCCTGCCGCCCGGAGGGCAGGTTGGAAAACCTGCCCTACACCACAAGCTACGGCAGGTTGGAAAACCTGCCCCACACCACAAGTTACGGCAGGTTGGAAAACCTGCCCTACACCGCGAGTTACGACGCAACGCGCGCTCCGCGATCGCGCGACTTCACGCTCGCCTCATCGATCTTTCCGAGCTTCACGAGCCGGCTCGTGATCGCGCCCGACGTGCGGCCGTGCTGCAGCGGCCTCTACGTGCGTTGGGCACAGAAACAGGTCGCAGTTCTCTCGCCCGCGCCCGCACCCGCACCCGCTTCCGCGCCCGGGGCGGGGGCGCGAGCGAGACGAATGTAATCCCCCCACCCCGGGCGCGGAAGCGGGCGCGGGCTCGGGTGCGGGCTCACTTAGGCGTGTCCATTGCGATACTTCTTTTCCCCCGCCTCGATCCGGAACGGCAATCGATTCTGCGGCGGCGGCAGCGGACAGGTCGCGAACGACGTGAACGCGCACGGAGGGTTGTAGGCCTTGTTGAAGTCGACGATCACGTTGCCGTTCTTGTCGGGCGGCGACGCGTAGAGATAGCGCGCGGCGGGATAGGTCGCGTCGCGGCTCGTCGCGTCTTTGAAGATGATGAAGAAGTCGGTCTCGCCCTGCTCGATGATCGGATCGATGCGGTACTCCTTGCCGTCGACGTTGAAGACGAGCGCGCCGGGAACCGCGGTGTCCGACGTCATGCCGGTGACGTCGGTGATCGCGACATGCTTCTCCGGCTTGTACGGCTCGTAGTGCGCTTCGATGCGCCACTTCGGATCGACATCGAAGTAATCGAGGCCGAGGAAATGCGTACGTGTCGGGGCTTGCGAGTCTTTCACGCGCAGGCCGTATCGCTCGCCGCGCTTGATCACCTGGAACGTCGTCGTTCCCATCTTTACGATCGTCGGTCCGTTCTCCGCGGCATCGTCCATGAGTCGCACCGGCGCGGTCACCGACTTGTTGTCGATCGTCTGTCCGACGCCGGGCTGAAGCGTGATGACGTCGCCTTTACGATCGAGCGTCACGCCGGCGATCGGCTGATTCACGCCTTCATTCAACCAGTGCAGTCCAACCAGCGTCAGCCATCCGTTTTCACTGGTCAGGCGCTTCGCTCGATTCGCGCGCCATTGCAGGACTTCGTTGCGGTGCGCGATCACGTCGACGTGCGCCTCCCTCTGGCATGCGGCGAGCGCGACGAGCAGGGAAATCGCGAATAAACGTCTCATTTGGCTAGGATAACGTCACACCGGTTTCTTTTCTTTTGTCATGTGCGTCAAATTTCTGTGGCCGAAGTCGCACCGTTCCCGATGCAAAAATCGGAGCGTGAAGCAGTGACGGCGAGTCCGTGGTCCGAAGAGCAGCGGCTCCTCGGCGCGATTCGAGCGGGTGACACTGCGGCCGCGGAAGAACTGGTCGAGCGAACGTACTCGGCCGTATTCGCATCGATTTACCGTCTGTGCGGCGACAGCGATCTGTCCGCCGACCTGACACAGGAGACGTATCAGAAAGCATGGGCAGCGCTCAGCGGATTCGACGGGCGCTCGCAACTTTTCACATGGCTTTACCGTATCGCCTACACGACGTTTTTGAACTACATCCGCCGGCCGCGGCGGATGACTTCGCTCGACGAACCGGATTCGATCGACGTCGCGGATGAAACGCCCGCCGTCGATGCGGTGTTGGTGGTACAGGAGGAGGCCGAGCACCTCCGCGAGGCAGTCATGAAACTTCCGGAAGACTTGCGATTCACCGTGACCGCACACTTCTGGGGAGGACTGCCGGTGAAAGAGATTGCGCGCATCGAGAAGATCACGACGGTGGCGATCCGCAAGCGATTGCACCGCGCCTTCACGCTGCTCGAGTCGATGCTCGACGAGGAACCGTCATGAATTCGAAACGCAAAGCAGACATTCAGCGGAAGTTGTCGCTGACCGCGGTCCCGCGGCCGCCGGACGATCTGCTGGATCGCATCAAGAGCGACATCCCGAACTATCTGAGCGTCGAAGCGGAGCGCGCGCGCTTCTCGCGCTCGATCGGATTCAACTTGCGCATCGCTGCGTCCATCATCGTGCTGATCTCGATCGCCGCGGCGTTGTACGTCGTCACTCCGACGAAGTCGCCGAACGCGGTGGTCGCGATTCAGCAACGGAAGCCGGAGCCGGCGCCGACTGCATCGGCGACGGATGAAGTTCGTTTGGACATCGTGCAGGCAGCGCCGGCGATGCAGCGGCAAATCGCGGATGCGCGCATCGCACCGCCGGCCGAGGTGCCGCGTGTCGAATCTGAGCCGCCGGCGAGACGAGCGGATGTGCGCGCCGAAGAAGGACGGCGACGCAATGAAATCGCAGCCGTGGAAGGCGGCGTCGAAGGTTTCGTCTCCGGCGGTGTGGCCGGCGGAACGGTCGGAGGCGTGATCGGCGGCAACGAGTCACGAGATCGCGAAGAGGCCGCAGCACCGGCACCGCAGCAACTCGCGGAATCGACGCCTGCACCCGTGCCTACCCCGTACGCATACGCGCCCGAGGTCCCGCCGCCGCCGGCGACTGCAGCTGCGGAAACGCGCGCGATGGCGAAAACCGCGGGCGTGTCGCTCGTTCCTCCTGTGTACGCGGATGATTTGAATCTCGCGCCGAAGTCGGTCTTCGGCATCTCCGTCGATCCCTCCGCGTTCCGCAAAATTCGCGCGACGATCGAGAGCGGCGCGCGTCCGTCACCGTCATCGGTCGACGTCGAAGCGCTCGTCAACTATTTCGCGGGTGCGCCTGCGCGACGCGTGCGCGGCGTGCGCATGGAAGCCGAGGCGTCGCCGGCGCCGGTGGGAGCAAACGGACATCGCGCGATTCTTCGTCTAACAATCGATACCGGCGTCGTCGACGTTCCGGAAGGCGGCTCCGTTCCGCCGATCGCGAAGGACGCGTTGCTGGAGATCGACTTCAATCGCGACGCGGTCGAGCGCATCGATCCGATCGGCGACAGCGGAACGCTCGTGCGCGAAAACGCGCTGCTGCACAACGTGTCGGTGACGGGACTCTACGCGCTCGATCTCCGCACGCCGCTGAAAGCGAAGCAGCGCGTGGCGACGATTCGTCTCACGTATCGCTCGGTCGAGGACGGGAAGAAGCACACGATCGTGCACGAAGTGCGCGGATCCGATTTCTCGAAGCAGTGGGCCAGCGCGTCACGCCGCCATCGCCTCGCCTCCCTCGGCGCGCTGTGGGGCGAGTCGCTGCGCAGCTCGAGCGGCGGCAGTGATGTCGCGCGCCGTGCCGAAGAGCTCGCGTCGCAGGCGCCGAACGACGAGCGCGCGCGCGAGTTGAAGGAAGTGGCCGTGGCGTCGAGCGGCGGAGGCGGGACGAGATAGGCTCACGGGCTCAGAGGCGCATGGGCTCATAGAAACCGCTATGCGCCTGTGAGGCTGTGCGCCTATGAGCCTAGCGCGCTAGCGCTTCTTCCCGCCGCCGAAGTTGCGGATCGACTGGAAATGCACGTCGAAGTAGTTCGCGGCCGCTTTCAGCGCGCGGCCGACGAGCCATCCGTCTTTCGACGGGATGTTCTCGATGTCCGAGCGCATGTGCGACGGCAGCTTGCTCCGGCAACGGCGGCAAAGAGCATTGCCGACCGTTTTGTCGAAATCGCAACGGGGGCAGCTGCGCTTTTGCGCCAACACCGTCACTTGCTCTTTCGTCAGATGCATCGCTGTTATTTTGACACATAAGCCGGTACGACCGGCAGCGTTAATTGGCCTGGCCTCCTTGGACGCCTTCGCCTGTGGCATGTAGAGCGCGGGAATCAATAGAATGCGCGCCCATGGGACAGCGCGTCACGTTTCCTTCCAACGCCCACACCTGCCAGGGATATCTCGCCGGACCGTCGTCAAGCAAGGGTCCCGCGGTCGTCGTGATTCAGGAATGGTGGGGACTCGTTCCGCACATCCAAGACGTCGTCGAGCGATTCGCGCGCGAGGGATTCCTCGCGATCGCACCCGATCTCTATCACGGCAAGACGACCAAGTCGCCGGACGACGCGCAGAAGATGGTGATGGAGCTCGACGTCGATCGCGCGGTCGCGGAGATCATCGGCGCGGGCAACTATCTGCTGCAGCGTCCCGAGTGCACGTCGAAGCAATACGGCGTCGTCGGATTCTGCATGGGCGGTGGACTCGCGCAGTTCGCGGCGGTGAATGACACGAACGTCGGCGCGACGGTGAGCTTCTACGGCGGCTTCAAGAAAGTCGTGACGGACTGGGAGAAGCTGAGCGCGCCGCTGATTCTGATCTACGGCGAAGACGACAAGGGCGTGACGGCCGAAAAGGGACGCGAGCTCGGAGCGAAGCTGCAGAAGATGGGAAAGAACGCCGAGGTCGTGATCTATCCGCACGCGCAGCACGCGTTCTTCAACGACACGCGCCCCGAGGTTTACAACGCGGAGGCGGCGGCCGACGCGTGGAAGCGAACAGTGGAGCTGTTCCGGCGCACGTTGTGACGTCGCTCGCGGCCTACGCGCCGCCGCTCGCATTAGCCCTTGGACTCGTCATCGCGCTCACGGTCGGCAATCCGTACGCGAAGAAGACGTCGAAGCTGACGAAGATCCTGCTGCAGGCCTCCGTCGTCGGACTCGGCTTCGGTATGAACCTGCAGAAAGTCGTCGAAGCGGGACGGACCGGGATCTTCTTCACGATTGCGACGATTCTCGGCACGCTGCTCCTCGGCTATCTGCTCGCGCGCGCGCTGCGCATCAACGCGCGCACGTCGCATCTCATCTCGTCCGGCACCGCGATCTGCGGCGGCAGCGCGATCGCCGCGGTCGGTCCGGTGATCGGCGCAAGCGATGAAGAGATGTCTGTCTCCCTCGGCACGGTATTCATTCTCAACTCCGTCGCGTTGTTTCTCTTTCCGCTCATCGGCGCCGCATTGCATCTGACGCAAAGACAGTTCGGCGTCTGGTCGGCGATCGCGATTCACGACACGAGCTCCGTCGTCGGCGCGGCGTCGGCGTACGGAAAAGAAGCGCTGCAGATCGCGACGACGGTGAAACTGACCCGCGCACTCTGGATCGTGCCGCTCACGATCGGCACCGCGCTGGCGTTTCATCGCGGCGCCAAAACTCGCGTCGCGATTCCGTGGTTCATCTTTCTCTTCGTGATCGCATCGATCATCCGAACGTACGTGAATGGACCGTGGGACATCATCGTCGTCATCGCGCGCATCGGTCTCACGCTCACGCTGTTCCTCATCGGCGCGGGACTCTCGCGCCGCAGTCTCGCCGCCGTCGGCATCCGTCCGCTGATCCTCGGCGTCGTGCTCTGGCTGGTCATCTCGCTGGCCGGACTCTGGGCAGTCACGGCCACGCTCGCGTAAGATCGCCGCGTGGGGGAAGTCGTTCTTCAAGGCAAACTGAACGCGTTCCGCTTCCCCGAGGTGCTCACGTTCCTCAGCAGCACGCGCAAGAGCGGAACGCTGACGGTGTTGAACGGCGAGAAAGAGGCGTACCTCTTTTTCGACGACGGCTCGCTCGTCTACGCCGGCTCGAACCAGGAACGCTTCCGCCTCGGCTCGATTCTGCTGCGCAAGAAACGGATGACGCGCAACCAGAGCGAGCGCATCGACGCGCTGATGGCGCGCGAAGGCGGACGGTTCGGACAACACGCGATCACGGAGGGCGTGCTGACCGAGGCGCAGCTGCGGGATTCCCTGAAGATTCAGGTCTCGGAGATCGTCTACGACTGCTTCGTGTGGGACGGCGGCGCGTTCGCGTTCGATCAGGACGGCGCGCACTTGCCGCAGCACGCGGTCACGATCTCGGTCGACCTCGCGAACCTCATCATGGAAGGAGCGCGGCGGATCGACGAATGGGAGCAGTGCCTCAAGCTGCTGCCCGATCAATCGGCCGTGTTCCGCGTCGTCGCCACGCCGCGCGACGAGAAGATCACGCTGACCGCCGACGAATGGCGAATCCTGTTTCTCATCAACGGACAGCGCACGCTCGAAGATCTCTGCCACGACTCCGAAGACGACGCGTTCAACGTCTATCGCGTCGTGTACGGATTGCTCGCCAGCAAATTGATCGAGCCGGTGGCGCAGCAGCACATCATCGACTCCGACGACACGAACACGCCGCACACGACGCCGCTCGCGATCTCCGAGGACGCGACGTACCGGCAAGGCGCGCCGCGATTCGAGGGGGATTCGACGATTCACGAGATGGACGACGACACGAGTCTCCTCGTGTCATCGGAAGCGAAGCTGTCGTACACCGACGTCGTGCGGCCGACGATCGCGCAGCTGACGATCGAGACCGACGGGGGCGGACGCCGCGTGATGCCGCTGACGGAGCCGGAGTACCTGATCGGCCGCCATCGCGACAACACGATCCAGCTCAACGATCCCGGCGTCTCCGGTTTTCACGCGCGCCTCTTCCTCGGACCGCACGGCTACGTGATCGAAGACTTGAAGAGCCGCAACGGCGTGTGGGTGAACGGCGACCGCACGCAGAGCGCGACGCCGTTGCAGCACGGCGATCGCGTGCACGTCGGTCAGACGGATTTGTTCTTCGAGGTGCTGTTCAATCCCGCGTAGCGCGGTCTTCTCAGTTTATCCCGCGCGGAGACGCGGGATCTTCGGTTATACCGCGCGTTGATTGCCCACAGGCGTGTGTCGCGCGGTGTCACCACTGATCCCGCGTCTGCGCGCGGGATAAACTGAAAGCCCAACGATCACCGAATGCGGTCCGTCTTCATGTACGGCCGCAGCGCTTCCGGCACGATCACGCTTCCGTCTTCCTGCTGGTAGTTTTCGAGAATCGCGACGAGCGTTCGGCCTAACGGCAGGCCGGAGCCGTTGAGCGTGTGCACGAAGCGCGTCTGCTTCTCGCCGGCGCGATAGCGGATATTCGCGCGGCGCGCCTGGAAGTCGGTGAAGTTCGAGCAGGACGAGATCTCGCGATATGTGTCCTGTCCCGGCAGCCACACTTCGATGTCGTACGTCTTCGCGGAGGCGAAGCTCATGTCGCCGGTCGAGAGCGTGACGACGCGGTAGTGCAGGCCGAGGAGCTGGAGGATTTCTTCGGCGTCGCGCGTCAGCTTTTCGTGCTCTTCCCACGAGGTGTCCGGCAGCGTGAATTTCACGAGCTCGACTTTCTCGAACTGATGCTGACGAATGAGACCGCGCGTGTCCTTGCCGGCGGATCCCGCTTCGCTGCGGAAGCAAGGCGTGTACGCGGTGTAATGGATCGGCAGCTTCGCCGCATCGAGGATCTCGTCGCGATGAATGTTCGTCACCGGCACTTCCGCGGTCGGCACGAGATACCATGGCTTCTCGTGACGCAACCTGAACAAGTCCTCTTCGAACTTCGGCAACTGTCCGGTGCCGAAGAGCGAGTCGCCGTTGACGATGAACGGCGGCAGCACCTCGGTGTAACCCTGCCGCTCGTGCACGTCGAGCATGAAGTTCATCAGCGCGCGATTCAGCTTCGCCGCGCCGGCGTAGAGAAACGCGAACCGCGCGCCGGTGACTTTCGCGGCGCGCTCGAAGTCGAGGATGCCGAGAGCGTCGCCGATGTCCCAGTGGTTGTTCGGCGCGAACGAAAATGACGGCTTCTCGCCCCACGTGCGCTCCACGCGATTCGCGGACTCGTCCACGCCGACGGGGACGGATTCGTGCGGGACGTTGGGGAAGCCGATCTCGAGATTGCGGAACTCTTCCTCGATTTGCGCGAGGCGATCGTCGAGGACTTTGATCTCGTCGCCGACGCGCTTCATCGCTTCGATCTGCGACGACGCGTCCTGCTTGTTCTTCTTCAACGTCGCGATTTCCTGCGACGCGCTGTTGCGCTGCGCTTTCAACTGCTCGACGCTGACGATCGAGCGGCGCCGCTCGCCGTCGAGCTCGAGGAACCGTTCGATGTCGACGTTGGCGCCGCGGTTTTTTAGCGCGGTGCGGTATTCGTCCGCATGTTCACGCAGGTAATCTCGGGACAACATGGGCGCGAATGATACACGTCAGTGCCGCACGGAACGGCTGCGCAGCGGCGCGGGATTCGCGATGTCGAAATCGCCGAGAATCACCAGCGCGTAGCTTTGGCGCGGGCCGAAACGAAGCTGCGAGGCGGTGACGGTGATGTCGTATGCGCCGGGAGACGGCTGCGCGAGCGAGAGGGCTTCGACGTTGTTCAGATGATCGTTCGTCGCGATGTCGTTCACGCGCAGATCGAGATCGTTCACGAGCTCCGGAGTCGGATCGGCGATCGAGCGTACGACGCCGGGAGGATCGGTCCACACGAGCACCGCTTTGAACGGCGCGTTGGATTTCAGCTGCACGCGGATCGTCGACGACTGTCCCTGCGCAAGTCCGGAGGAAAGCGGGACGTCGACGACGCGAATGTGGCGCGCATCGCCAGGAAAATAAAGCGCGTCGTCGAGGACGGGAAATCCCCAACCCTGTTCGTTCGACGGCACGGGTTTCGTCGCAATGAGATTTCCGTTTTGCGGACGCCAGAGCACGGGACGCGCGGCCGCGATGATCGTGGCCTTGAGCAGCGCAGCGCTGGGAGTGATGCGGTTCGCAGTCGTCGCGACGCCGGTCGGATAGAAGCCGTCGGTGTAGTACTGCCGCACGAGCGCGGCTGCGCCTGCGACCGACGGCGCGGCCCACGACGTGCCGTCGGAATCCGTCGCCTCGCACGCGCGGCCGTCGTTGTTCAGATCGATGTCGCCCGACATCACCTTCGCCGGACCGACGACGTCGGGCTTGATGCGGCCGTCGCGCGACGGGCCGAAAAGCGTGAACTGCGCGAGGATGTCGTCGTCACCCGAGCCGTAGTAGCGCGTGCCACCGACCTGCAGCGTGTTCTTCGCCGAGCCGGGCGCGGAGAGCGAGCTCGCCGGCGGAGTGCCGTTGCCGCTGGCGTTTCCGGTGTTGAAGACGAGGAGCGAGTCGGGATGCGACCAGACAAACGCGTCGACTTCGCGCGACGTGCTCGAGTAATTCGCGGTCGGCGGCGTCGCGGGATACGGAACGCCCTGGCGATCGCCCCACGAATTCGAATGAATGCGCGCTCCCTGTTTGTAGGCCTGTTCGAAGATCGGCGTGAGCACGGCCGGGCATCCGATGCCCGGATACTGCGTGCACGCGTCGCCGGTCGTCAGACCCGCGTCCTGAATCACGAGCTTCGCGCCCGGCGCGATCGCGTCACCCCAATCGTGTTTGATCGGTGCGCCGCTGTCGCCGGCGATCGCGCCCGCGGCGTGCGTGCCGTGTCCATGATTGTCGAGCGCGCCCGGCGCGCCGATCGCGTCGCAGCCCTTCGCGCCGGGGTACTGGTTGCAGGAGTAAAGAAAATCGTAGGCGATGACTTTCCGCCGCGACAAATCGACATTCGTCCAATCGAGCCCGCCTGAGGGGGTTCCGGTGTTGAAGGGCGGCGCCGATCCGTCCGGCTCCGCGTAGTAACACGAGCTGTACTCGAGACCCGTGTCGACGATGGCGACGATCTGCCCCTCGCCGTGGATGCCGCGATCGTGCAGCGGCGTCGGCCCGATCGGCGAGCCGCTCTGGAGGGAGCGATAGGAAAACTCGTTGGCGGAGGCGCTGAACGCGATCAGCAGGACTGCGAATAATTTTCGCACGGAGCGGAGAACGCGCGACTAGTGCACGAACTTCCTTCGGTTCCGAATGTAGTCCGCGAGGATGTACTCCCCCAGCCGGTCGGGTGAGGCGTAGAACGCGCGGCCGCGGTTGATTTTCGAGAGCTGGTCGACGAAGTTGACGAGCATCGGGTCGGTCGCGAGCATGAATGTGGTGATGGGGATGCCGGCGCGGCGGCAGCGGTCCGCTTCTTCGAGCGTGCGGTTGACGATCTTCATGTCGAGACCGAACGAGTTGGTATACAGGCGGCCGTTCTCGGTCAGCGCGGACGGTTTGCCATCGGTGATCATGAAGATCTGTTTATTGTTGTGCTTGCGTCTCCGCAGGATGCGCTGCGCGAGCTCGAGTCCCGCTTTCGTGTTGGTGTGATACGGGCCAACCTCGGCGTAAGGGATCTCCGAGATCGGCACTTCCTTCGCGTCGTCGCCGAAGAGCAGCACATCGATCGCGTCTTTCGGATACTTCGTCATGATCAGTTCCGTCAGCGCGAGCGCGACTTTCTTCGCCGGCGTGATGCGGTCCTCGCCGTAGAGGATCATCGAGTGCGAGATGTCGATCATGACGACGGTCGCGCAACTGGAGTTGTGCTCGGTCTCGAAGACTTCGAGGTCGTCTTCGGTGATCGAGATCGCATCCGCGGGATCGTTGTGCTTCATCGCGTTCTGCAATGAGCGGATGGAATCGATCGACATCGGATCGTCGCCGAAATGATATGGACGCGTCTCACTGAGGCGCTCCGTCCCCTGCCCCGCGTTCGCGACGGAGTGATAGCCACTGATCGATTTCTGCAGGCCGCCGAAAATCTCGTCGAGTGCATCGCGGCGGATCTGACGCTCGCCTCCGGCCGCGAGGACGACGTTCCCTTCGGAGTCGCGTCCGAGGATGTTCTCGTCGAGAAGCTGTGCGAAGAAAGCCTCGAGATCGACGTCGGGATCGATGTAGCCGCGCTGCTGGAGCATGCGCATCCAGCGCATCGCCTCTTCGACGTCGCCGCCGCTCTGCAACAGCAATTGATTGAAGAGACGGCGCAGTCCCATCTCTTCGAGGAGGCGCCGGATCAGGTCGGGGTCGAGGTGGCCGTAGCGATGTCTCATGCAGGGCTGAGTGCTGGGTGCTGAGTGCTGGGTGCTGGGAGCTCGGCTTCTAACTCAGCACCCAGCACCCAGCACTGTTTTACGCCTCTCCGAGAGGCTTGTTTTTCTCTAACTTTTCGATCCACTTCGCGATCGTCGGATTGTTCGGCAGATGCTCGCGCGCTTCTTCGAGCGACACGAGCGCGTCGTCTTCGCGGCCCATGACCAAAAGAATCTGCACGCGCAATTCCACGAGCGCCTGATACAACGCGAAGTCGGTGACTTTTTGTTGCGACAGGAGCGACATCGCGCGCGTGACGAATTTCAGCGCGACGTCGGGCTTCGAATCGTTGAGCGCGTCCGCCGCGAAACGATGAAGCATCCTCGGCGAGTCGCCGAGGAAGGACTTCGCGTCGACGAATTGAAGCAGCGCCTCGCGCACGACCGACTCCTGGTCGGGAAACCATCCGTCGCGGATGATCCGGTCGATCTGCCGCGAGAGCTCATTCGGGATGTCGGCCGAGACTTTGGTCATTGCCTTGTCTGGTTTCCTGGTTCTCTAGTTTATCCCGCGCGAAGAGTGGTTGCGCGGTTGCTCGGTCGCGCGGTGGGGTGGGCGGGCCGCGCAACTGCGCGACCGCGTAACCGCGCAACCCAACCTATCGAACCGTCCGTAAAACGTTGAACTTCATCAGCTCCTGGAACGTGATCGTCGAGTCGAGGTCTTCGCGCGCGAGGCGGAGCGCCTGGTGCAATCCTTCGAGCACCATCTCCATCCAGAACGCGAGCTCTTCGTCGCGCTTCGGACTCGCGTACTTGCGCGCGACGTCGGCGAGGCGCGGCACGCGCGACAGCTCGCGGAAGTATTCGGCGAATGGCTGTTCATCCGACAACGTGATCTTGTTGCCGTCCGCGAACCACGCCAGGATCGATTCGTAGCCTGGCTCGCTCGGGGCAGCGGCGGGTGGCGGTTCTTCGCGCTGCTGCTGCTGTTCTTTTTTCTTTTGGCGGCGTCCCGAGAACATGTCGTCGAGCTCGTCGTGGTCGATCTCGCCGTAGCGCTTCTCGCGCGCTGCGCGCTCGTTCACGCCCGCGCGCTCGATCGCCGGGAACTTCGTCGAGAACAATTTCCCGACCGTCTCGCCGATCAGTTTTCGCGCGACGACTTCCGCGCCCTGCTGCTCCCCTTCGTACACCATCTCCACTTTTCCGGTGACCGCCGGCAGCACCATGTTGAGATCGCAGAGTCGCGGGAAGACATATTTGTCGCCGGTCATCGCGGCGCGGCGCTCGAGATTCGATTGCAGCAATTCCATCGCCGCGATCGTCAGTCGCGCGGACACGCCCGACGACTGATCGACGAGCTCCGATCCGCGCGCGGTGAACGCGATCGACTCGACGAGATCGCGCACGTACGGCGGAATGTCGATCGACGCGGCTCCGTCGCGATCGAGCCACGCTTCCTGATCGGTGATGCGCCGCGCGGTCTCGACGCTCTGCGGATAGTGCGTGAGGATCTGTGAGTCGATGCGGTCCTTCAGCGGCGTGATGATGTTCCCGCGGCTCGTGTAGTCCTCGGGGTTCGCGCTGAAGACGAGCACGACGTCCATCGGAATGCGCACCGGAAATCCGCGGATCTGCAGGTCGCGCTCTTCGAGAATGTTGAGCAGCGCAACCTGAATGCGCGGCGCGAGATCAGGCAGCTCGTTGATCGCGAAGATGCCGCGATTCGTGCGCGGGATGATGCCGTAGTGGATCACTTCCTCGTCGGCGTACGTGAGGCGCTGATTCGCGGCTTTGATCGGATCGATGTCGCCGATGAGATCGGCGACCGTGACGTCGGGCGTCGCGAGTTTTTCGCGATAACGCAGATCGCGCGGAATCCACGCGATCGGCAGGTCGTCACCTTTCTCGACGGCAAGCCGCCGGCAGCGTTTGCACGTCGGCTGATACGGCGTGTCGTTGATCTCGCAGCCGTCGATCGTCGGAATGTGCTCGTCGAGGAGTGACGTCAGCGCGCGGAGAATGCGCGTCTTCGCCTGTCCGCGAAGGCCGAGGAGGATGATGTCGTGCCTGGAGAGGATCGCGTTGTGAATCGCGGGAATGACGGTGCGCTCGTAGCCGTGGATGCCGGGGAACGTCTTCTCGCCGCGCGCGATTTTGCCGAGGAGATTCGCGCGCATCTCGTCCTTGACCGAGCGGACCTGATAGCCCGACGCGCGCAACTCTCCGAGAATGTGGATCTGCGTCATAGGGGCGTCGAGATTAGCACGAGCGGTGAGCTCAGGATGACGGTTGCTCCTCCGGATCGCGATTGAACTCGTTCATCGCGCGCCGGAGATCGCCGCGGCAAAACAGCACCAGCGCATCGACGGAGCGGTCGATTGCGCGATCGACGATCGGCTGTTCGTCGGGCGTGAATTCGTCCAGCACGTAGTCGCGCAGACGCGTCTCCGGCGAGCCGATGCCGAGACGCAGCCGCGGAAAATTTTCGGAGCCGAGCTCTTCGACGATCGAGCGCATCCCGTTGTGCGTCCCCGCGGACCCGTTCGGCCGAATCCGCAACTTCCCGAGCGGCAGATCGATGTCGTCATAGACGACCATCAACTCCTCCGTCGACTCCGCGTATGCATTGACCAGCAACCGTACCGCATCGCCCGAGAGGTTCATATAGGTAAGCGGCTTCGCCACCAGCACACTTCCGCCCGCCACCCGCCCCGTCCCCGTCATCGCGCTCTTTTCATGTCGCGCCACGGCGATGCGAAATTTTTTCGCGAACGCGTCGACCACCTGCCACCCGACGTTGTGGCGCGTCAGCGCGTATTCAGGGCCGGGATTGCCGAGACCGACGATCAATTTCATCCGGGTGCGAAGGGTACAATGCAGAGGATGGACGCGCTACCGCCGCTGATCGCCGGCAAGCTGCCCGAAGTGCGGGCGCTGTGCGAGAAGTATCACGTGAAGCGGCTCGGCGTGTTCGGGTCGGTGGCGAAGGGAACGTTCGATCCGGAGCGAAGCGATATCGATTTCGTGGTGGAGTTCGACGAAGACCCGACGAACACGCGTTACGGCTGGGGTGGACGATTGCTTGCGATTCTGAGTGATCTCGAAAACGTATTCGGCCGCAAAGTGGACGTCGTCGAACGACGAGCGATCGAGAACCCATACTTTCATCAAGTGCTGGCGCTGACGGAACGGCCGGTCTATGAACGAACTCGAGCAGCTTGAGCGGAAGACGCGGCTGTGGCACATCGAGAAAGCGGCCGGCAAGATCAGCAGGTTCATTGCCGAGCGCACGCTCGAGCAGTTCCTCACCGATGAAATGCTGCGAGCAGCGGTAGAGCGTGAGCTGATCACGATCGGCGAAGCAATGGCGCGCGCCGAGCAGGTCGATCCGGAGCTCGCGAACCTGATCACCGATGTTCCGGGAATCATCGCGTGCCGCAACCAGCTCGTGCACAACTATCCGCGTATTGCGCCGGAACGGATTTGGGAGATCGTCAGCGAGCATCTCCCTCTCCTCCTCACCCAGGTCCGCGCGCTCCTCGCTGGTCAGAATCCTGCATAGTCCGCTTGAACGAATCGGGGATGGACAAGCCAAGGCCGCGAATCGTCGTCGTCGACGACAATGCGAATGATGTTCAGGTCACGCGGCGCTTTCTCGAGCGGCGCGGGTATGACGCCGTTCCTGCACTCTCCGGCGAGGAAGGGCTCGAGATCGCGCAGAAGCTGATGCCGGACGCGATGGTCATCGACTATCGCATGCCGGGCATGGACGGCTTCGAGGTCACGCGCCGGCTGAAGAGCGATCCACGTCTGCAGACGATCCCCGTGCTGATGCTGACCGGCAGCGATTCCGCGCAGCACGTCGTCGAAGGGCTCGGCGCCGGCGCGGATGATTTCGTGACCAAGGGCTCCGACACCGAGGTGCTCACCGCGCGGCTGGGCGCGCTGCTGCGCATGAAGGCGTACCAGGATCAGCTGCGCCGTATGAACGAGCAGATGCGGCGCGATCTGCAGATCGCGCGGCGCGTACAGGAAGCGCTCATGCCGCAGCGTGAGTTCTGTTCGCCGCGCATGGAGATCCGATCCGCCTACATTCCGAGCGAAATGCTGTCCGGAGATTTCTACGACTACTTCGTGCAGGATGAGAATCTCTACCTCTTCGTCGCCGACGTCTCCGGCCACGGCCTCCCTGCGGCTATCCTCGTGTCGATGCTCAAGAGCTACATTCATACCGAGGCGGCGTCGGAGCCGTCGCTTGCGGCGTTCATGTCGTCGCTGAACGATTTTCTGTTCAGCGTCAGCCTGCCGACGCAATACGCGACGGCGATGTTCTTCCGTCTCGATGAGAACGGACAGCTCGCCTACACGAACGCGGCGCATCCGCCGTTTCTCCTCGATCAGCGCGGCGACAAAACGATCCTCCTCGAACAGCCCGGCAATCTCCTCGGCGCGATGCCGAACATGGCCTTCGAAGACTTCACCGTCAGCGTCTCGCCGGGCGACACGCTCTTCGTCTACACCGACGGGCTGACCGATCGCTGCACGCCCGGCGGCGAGTTCTATTCGATCGAGCGCGTGGCGTCGCTGATCGAGCGCGGGCGCGACGCCGACCTCGCGGCGCTGTACGAGGCGATTTACGCGGATGTGACCGAATTCCCGACCACGGAAGAATTTCGCGACGACATCGCGTTTGTGGTTGCGCGGTTCCACTAACGTAATGACACGAAAACTCGCCGTTTTTCTCCTGCTCCTCGCCGCCCCCGTCTCGCTCCACGCGGTCACGCCGCAGATTTTCCCCGACGACTACAAGCCGTCGCAGTGCCAGGCAAAAGATCCGTGTGCGACCTTCGACCGCTCGGCGATCACCAACGCCGGCGCGCGCATGCAGGGCTACACGAACCTCCGCGAGACCTGGATCAACACGCACATCGACAAGCTGCAGGCGGACATCAAACCGTACTGTACGAAGCTCGCGACCTGCTACGGCACGCTCGGCAACACCAGCATGTTCTGCAACGACGTCGTGCTCACGCAGATGATGTCGGTTTGCGATCAGTGGCCGCAGAAGTCGGACGATCACGATCAGTGCTTTCTGATGATGCGCACCTACGCAACCGGCATCGATCTCAAGGCCTGGGACACGTGGACCGCCGCGCAGGAGTGCGCGAAGGCGAACGCCACACCGGGCCCGCGGCAGATGGAGCTCATCGTCACACCGAAGACGCTTCCCCTCGACTTCGACGGCAAGCTCGTGATCTACGCGCTCGACAAAGAGACGCGCGTTCCGCTGCGCGCGATCATCAACGTCGAAGGCGAGATCCTGTACGCGCGCGAGGCTCCCGACGGAATCACGACGACGTCGTATGCGCTGCCCTGGAAAGCGAGCCTGCGCAAGGTGACGCGCGCGGACGGCCACTCCGACATCGTGCCGCCGAAAGTGACGGTCACGCGCGAAGGCTACGAGACCATCACGTTCCCGATGCCGCTCGAAGTGCGGCCGATGGTCGCGTCGATGACGCCGGCCGTCTCGTCGTTGAAGCGCGGCAAGAACAAGATCACCGTGACGGCGATCGACTCGAAGACCGGCAAGCCGGTCGACGCGCGCGTGATGATCGGCGAGCACGACGTCGCCGAGGCCGGACAACCGTTCGAGCTCGACCTCAAGAAGGGCGAGAAGCGCGAAGAGATCTGGGTGCGCTCGTCGTTCGAGCGATACAGCGACGTGGTGGTCGCGCCGGCGAAACGGTAGAGGCCTTTTGCGATGCCTTTGTGGCGACCGCTGCCCTCAGCGGTCGCGGCGGCGCGAAGCGCCGCTGGCGCCGCCGTTAGGCGGCGCTGTGACCGCTGAGGGCAGCGGTCACCACAACCTGGAGTTCACTCCTCTTCCAGAATCTCCTCGAGATCGCGCTCCTTCATCAACTCGCGCGTGATCCCAGCGTGCTTTTTCGTCCCGTAGTACCACGCCGACTTGATCGACGGCGACTCGGGGAACGCGCCGTCGTAGACGAAGCACTCCAGCGATCGGAGCCTTCCGTTCAACACGTGCAGCGATGCGTCGACCGGCGTCTTCACTCCGTCGAGCTCGATCTGCAGGTCGTCGAGATGCAGGAGCTTGCGATCGATCGGCTTCGCGCTCGCCGGCACGTCGAAGCGCGTGACGAAGCCGCGCGTGTTCACTTCGCGGTCGCGCACGGACGCGGCCGCGTACTGCGCGCGCAGCGCGTCCAGCAGCGGATGGTCGCCGGCCAGCAGGCCCGCGATCACCTGTCGTTCGAACTCTTCAATCGTCATCGTCACTGCGCAACGTCCGTCATCGTCACTGCGCAACGGCGTCACGCGATTCGCTGAAGCAACTCGACTGCCTGCGGCTTCTTTTCGTAACGCACGTCGGTCGCGGCAATCTTCTCGAGATATTTTCGCGCCTCCGCGCGGTCGTCGCGGCGCAGGTGGCAGCGCGCGATCCAGAACCAGGTGTCGACGACGTATTCGTTCTCGCTGAAGCGATGCGTCTGCACCGCTTTCTCGAACGCCTCGACGGCTTCGCCGTAGCGCTGCTGCAGGTAGCGGATGCGGCCGAGGTGCGAGAGCGCGTCGAAGTAATCGAACGAGCTCTGGTCGACGTTCTCGATCACGCGGCGATAAAACGCCTCGGCCTCCGGATACGCGCCGCGATCGAAATGGATCGCGCCGCAGAAGAGGAGTGCGTTGCGATAGAAGTAGGAGTTGAAAAACGGCGCGTTCTCGTCGAAGAGACCCAGCGCCTCTTCGAAGAGATGCAGCGCGTCGTCGAAGTCGTGCAGCGCGTACGAGTTCAGGGCCTTGAGCGCGAGCGCCTGCGCGGTGACGTTCGCGTTCGGCGCGAAGCGCAGCGAGCGATCGTGCAGGTCTTTCGCTTTTGCATAGTCGCGCTCTTCGTGCGACAAGTGACCGAGGATCACGTACGACTTGTATTTGATGTCGTTGGCCTCGTCCGACTCCTCGGACGCACACGCCGCGCTGAAACCTTCGCGCGCTTTCGCGAGGTCGGTCGCATACAAAGCAGCAACGGCGCGGTAGTACGTCGCCTCGAGCGTCGTCAGCACCGTGCTCTTCGACGCGCTGAGCTGATCGATGAACTTCGTCACGAGCTGCGCGAGGATGCGATTCTCCGAGGACGGATCGACGATGAAGTTCTGCAGGTAGACGAGACGGTTCTCGAGGATGCGCATCATCTCCAGCATGATCGTGACGCGATCCTGATCGTTCGGCGCGTCGCGGAACATGGACGCGAGCTGCCGCTGCAGCGACTGATAGAGCGTGTCGTATTCGTGCGCGGTCTTCTCGGACAGCTCGCCCGGTTCCTTCTGCAGTTTCGCTTCGAGCGCGATGCGATCGTTGACGAGCTGCCGCAATCGTTCGGCTACGTCGGCCATAAATCGAAGAGTAGCAGACTGCAAATGCAGGGCCCGGTTACGTCGGTTGCGCGATTACGCGGTCGCGGTTACGCGGCGGCCGGGGGAAGCCGCGCAACTGCGCGACCGAGCGACTGCGCAACCGCCGTCACCGTTCCCGCTCTTTGATCGGCGCGCCCGACACTTCCAGCAAACGAAATTCGAGCTGATGGCGATCTTCATCGATCGACTCGACACGCACCTTGACGTGATCGCCGAGGCGGAGCTCGCGGTGCGAAGACTCGCCGATCATGCGATGCGAGCGGTCGTGATAGCGCCAGTAGTCGCCGCCGATCGTTGCGACCGGCACCATGCCCTGCACGAAGATTTCATCGAGCTCGACGAAGAGGCCGAACGGCGCGACACCGGTGACGATGCCGCTGTATTCGTTGCCGACTTTGTCGCGCATGAAGATGACTTTTTTCCACTCCAGCACTTCGCGCTCCGCCTCCTCGGCGCGCCGCTCGCGATCGCTCGACTGCTGCGCGTACAGCGGATGCGCGCGCTCGAGCTCGTCGCGGCGCTCGCCGTACAGCGCTCCGCTGGTGATCAATTCGTTGAGACGCCGATGCACGATGAGATCGGGATAGCGGCGGATCGGCGACGTGAAGTGGCAGTAGTGCTCGAGGCCGAGCGCGAAGTGTCCGATGTTCTCTTCGGAGTAAAACGCGCGCTTCATGGAGCGAAGAATGATGTTCGTGAGAAATCGCTCCTCGGGTGTGCCGGCGACCGTCCTGAGCACGCGCTGCAATTCCGCGGGACGGATGTCTTCGAGATCGCCGCGCAGCGTGAGCCTGAATTCCTTGAGGATCTCTTTCAGATCGGTGAGCTTCTGCGGGTCGGGCTGCTGGTGCACGCGATAGATGCCGGGCTGGTTCGCGAACACGAGCTCGCGCGCGACGACTTCGTTCGCGGCGAGCATGAACTCTTCGATGATGCGATGCGCGACGTTGCGCGCGCTCGGACGAATCGCCTCGATGTCGCCGCTTTCCCCCAGCATCACCTCCGCCTCGGGTAAATCGAAGTCGATCGACCCGCGCTGATCGCGCCGCGTACGCAAGATCTCGAATAGCTCGAGCATGCGTTGAAAATCGGGAAGGAGATATCCGTAGCGTTCGCGAAGTTCCGGCGTGATGTCGGTGAGCAGCGCGTTGACGTTCGTGTACGTCATCCGCTCTTTCGTCTTGATCACCGACTTGTAGATCTTGTGATTGAGGAACCGTCCGCGCCGATCGATCTCGATCTCGCACGAGAACGTGAGCCGCTCGATCTGCGGGTTCAGCGAGCAGATGCCGTTTGACAAACGCTCCGGCAGCATCGGAATCGCGCGGCCGGGAAAGTAGACGGACGTTCCGCGCTCGAATGCTTCCGCGTCGAGCGCGCTCCCCTGGGTCACATAGTGGGAGACGTCGGCGATGTGGACCCCGAGAAGCAGGTTGCCGTTCGGAAGGTTCTGCACTTCGACGGCGTCGTCGAAGTCTTTCGCGGTCTCGCCGTCGATCGTGACGATGTTGCGGTCGCGGAGATCGACTCGTTGCGCGATCACGTCCTGCGGCACTTCGAGCGGAATCGCATCGGCCGCGATCAGCACTTCGTCGGGCATGAGGTGCGGGATGTGGTGTTTGCGGACGACGACTTCGATGTCGACGCCGGGCTCGCCGATGAAGCCGAGAATCTCGACGACGCGGCCGGAGGCGAAGTGCGTCGAGCGATCAGGATAGCGATCGAGCTCGACGTTCACCATCTGCCCGTCCTTCGCATTCATCGTCGCGTCGTGCTGGATGAGGATGTCGGTGTCGAGGCGGACGTCGAACGGAACGACGAACGGCTCGGGCTCGAGATGGAAACGACCGACGAGCGTTTTGTGCGCGCGGCGCAAAACCTGATTGACTTCGCCGGCGATGTACTGCCGGTCGCGGACGCGTTTGTACGACGGATGTTTTTTGTCGATGCGGACGATGACGAGGTCCTCGTTCATCGCGCCTTTCACCACGCGGCGATCGATGTAGACGTCCGGCTCGTCGTCAATACCCGGCAACGTGCCGTGTCCATCGGGGTGCACGCGAATGCGTCCGGCGACGTACGGCGTGAACTCGAGGAGCGAGTAGCGCTTGCCGCGCACGGCGAGGATCACGCCTTCGCTTTCGAGCTCTTCGATCGCGCGCTCGACTTCTTCGCGTGTGGCATCGACATCATCGAGCCGCTCGTGAATTTCTTTCACGGCGAGGATGCGATTCCCGCGGCGCCGCAGCAAGTCGATGATCGCCTGATGCAGCTCGGGACGTTGCGGAATGCTGAGTGGCGAGGTCACGGTCGCCGCCTCCGCTGCTAGCGCGCGCGGACGGAACGAGGAGGCTTCGGCGCGGAGACGCGCTTGTGCGAAACGCGGCGGCGCACGGGGCGCACCGACTCCGCGAAGCCGTTGAGCATCGTCTGCGTGCGCAGCTTGTTGTGCAGCGTGTTGCGATGCACGCCGAGCTTGCGCGAGGCCTGCGTGACGTTGCCTTTACTGGCCGTCATCGCCGCGACGATGTACTTCCCTTCGAACGCTTCGACCGCCTGCGCGAGCGTGATTCCGTTCCCGATCAGCTCACGAATAATTGCATTCAGACGATCGTCAATACTTACCATGTACGAGCCCTCGAAGCGTTCAGGTGTTGTTGGAGCGAGGAAGCGATTCTACTACTCAAGATTCGAGTGACAGGAAGAAAAATTTTTCGCGATTTTCGTTGCTTGACAGAAAGAAAAAGTGCTAGCGCGATCAGTGTGACGAGCGTCATAGCGGCGCCCGCAAAAAGCGAGCGCGCATGATAGTCGAAGACGACTTCGTGATGTCCACTCGGAACGTCGACTCCCAGAAAAAAGCCGAAAATGTGCCGTTTTTCGGCCTTTTTCCCGTCGACGCGCACGCGCCACTGCGGCGCGTCCTGCTGCGTCAGCACGGCAATGCCGTCGGCGGGCGCGTCGGCGATCACACGCGCGCGTGACGTTCCGATCTCCCATCGCGCCGGCGTGATCGCGTTCTTCGTGATCACGAACGCCATCGGTTGCGCGCCGCGGTTGCGATAGACCGTCACGTTCGCCGCGCGCGCGATCGCCTCGTACGACGGCGGCATCGAAAACGACGCGAGAAGATAGCCTGCCGGCAGCGCGTCGACGACGATCGGCGATGGCCGCGCGAGAATTTGCCGGTGGAGCTCCAGATAGCGCTCGTTCGCCAGCGGCGCCGCGGTGTCGGCGTCGAATCGACGGTCATACAGATTGAGATAGCCGGCGATCCAGGCGACGCGATGCGCGGGATCGATGTTCTCGGCGCGCAGAAATTTCGAGCTCGCGCCGATCGAACGGTCGTACGGAACAATGTCGCGGCGAAACGGAGCGGATTGAAACAGCGGACGCGCGGCGGACAGCAACTCGAGACTGACGCCGAGGACGATCAGAAGATCGACCCAGCGCTGTCCGCGACGCAGGCGATCCCACCCGATCACCGCAAGCGCCGCGAGCGCGAGCGACGCGAGCGGAACGACGCGCGCGGGATAGCGGAAGAGCGTCAGCGGCAGTTGCGCGAGGAACGATGGACCGGCGGCGACAATCACCACGATGACGAGCAGCGCGACCCACGGACTCGCACGCTTCCAGCGCGTGAGGCCGATCAGCGCGAACACGACGACCAAGACGCCGACGTACACGACCGGAATAAAGTGCTGTCCGAGTTTCGGATCGAGCTTGCCGGAGAAGACAGCCGGCGAGATCGCAACGCGCAGCCAGTCGCGGAGCGGCATCGAGTCGCGGAGGATCAGTTCCCTCGACATCCCTCCCGCGCGATCGCTGCCGGCAATGAGCTCGACGAACGGCAGCAGCTGAATCGCGCACGCGCCGAACGCGATGACCGCTGCAATCGCGACATCGCGAACTTTTCGTGAGACGCAAACGAACATGAGCGCCGCAATCGCCGCGAGGAACGGCTCGCCGGCGAGAAACGCGAGCGCGAGCGCGAGCCCGCCGCGAATCGGCGCACGTTTCTCCGCGCACCACAACACGAGCGGGATCCAGGCGAATGACGCGAGGTTGTTGTTGACGTCGAGCAGCGACAGCACCGGCCCGCTCAACATGAGCGCGATCGCCCCCACCATCGCCCCCCCGGGTGTCGCATCACGCGCAAAGAAAAAATACGCACCCCATCCGAGAAGCACGAGATGGAACAGCAGGAACAGCATGTACGCGGTCGGAAACGGCAGCGCGAGGAACAGCCACGACGGCGGATAAAACACGCCAGCCTGCGGATTCGCGAGCCACGCCTCGCCCGACGCGTTGTACGGATTCCAAAGCGGCAGATGACCGGCGCGTAACTCATCGGCGGTGAACCAGCGCAGCGGTTGGAAGTAGTCGAGGTGATCGCGGAGGGTGAAGACCTCCTGCTTGGCCAGAGGCGAGATGAAGATGGTGAGGGCGATGAGGAAGATGAGAGTGAGCGCGAAGCGATGACGAATGAAGGCAGAAGGCAGAAGGCAGAAGGCAGAACTGAGAAAGCTCTTACTTCTGCTTTCTGCCTTCTGCCTTCTGCCTTCTGCCTTCATTTTCGCTCGCAGAAATCTCGCACAATCGTCCGCATCAACCGCACTCCCTCGCCAAAAAACCGCATGCGAATGCGCTCGTCCACGCCGTGCACGCTGTCCGCGTCGTAGTAGTTCACCTTGAACGGCATGATGCCGTACGCGGTGATGCCGCGCGCGCGGAAGTAGCGGCTGTCGGTCGTGCCCGGGCCGACGGTCGGCGCGACGACGGAGCCAGGCGCGTGCTCGCGCATCGCGTGCGCGACGACGTCGAACAGCTTCGTCTTCGCGGAGCTCTCCGGCACCGGCTCGCCCGCGAGAAGAACATCGACCGTCACGTTCTTGCCTGCCGCTTCACGCACGCGCGTGAGCATCGCGTCGGTTTTCGTGTCGGGAAGAAGACGAATGTCGACATCGCCGGTCGCCTTCGACGGAATCATGTTCACGGAAGTGCCGGCCGACACGTGTGTGATCGCGATCGTGTCGTGCAGGAGCGAGCGATAGCCGACCGGAAGCTCGCGCATGATCTGTTCGAGATCGAGCGGCTCGCGATAGAGCTTCATCCGCGCCGCGCGCGCGTCCTTCCGCACCGCCGCCGCCGCAGCCGCCGCGCGCGCGACGCTCGGCTCGAGCCGATACGGCGTTTCGATCGTGCGAATCGCGTCGAGCGCGCGCACGAGCTTCGCCGTCGCGCCGCCGTCATCCGGCGGGATCGCGCCGTGTCCTCCGTTGCCTTCGGCCGTGACGCGCAGCCACAGCGGAATCTTCTGCTGCACCTCGACGCCCCAGAACAACACCTTGTCGACTGCCGTCTCGTTCGAGCCACCTTCGTTGAGCACGAACCCGACGTTCTCGATCAACTCCGGATGCTGCGCAATCAGCTTCGCCGTTCCGTGCGTGCCGCCCAGCTCTTCATCGGGCGTCGCGAGAAACACGATGTCGCGCTTCAGCGTCGCGTTGCGCCGCTTCAACTCGATCATCGATATCAGTTCCGCGACGCCGAGGCACTTCATGTCGAGCGCGCCGCGCCCCCAGATGTATCCGCCCTGTCGCGCGCCGCTGAACGGCGGCTGCGTCCAAACGCTCGCGTCGGCCGGCACCACATCGATGTGACTGAGCAGCAGCAGCGCGGGTTCTTTCGATCCTGACACTAACCGCGCGTATACGGCCTGACGTTTCGGATCGTCGCCGACGAGTTTCGCGGCGATGCCGTCCTTCAAAAACAGGTCGCGCAGAAACGTCGCGCCGCTCGTTTCATTGCCGGGAGGGTTGGACGTGTCGATCTGCAAGTACGCGACGAACGCGTCTTCCGCTTCTTTGTCGAGCGGATCCTGCGCGGCACCGGCCGCTTCGCGGCAGCCGACAGAAAGAAGGAGGAGCGCCAACAACGTCATCCCGAGCGTGAGCGAGGGACCTGGGCGGGTGGCGCTGCGAGGCATACGTTTCGTGCACCACCCGCCCAGGTCCCTCGCTACGCTCGGGATGACGATCACGCGTTTCCGGCGACCGGCTGCGGCATCGTCAGCTGCACGGCCGGCGTTTCTTCCGGCAGCGCATGATACGACTCGAAGCACGCGCGGCAACGCGCCTCGTACGACGAGTCGCCGACTTCCACCTGTGCGTTGCCGCCCGACACGCGCTGCGAGTAGTGCGCCGCTCCGCGGCAGCGCACACACACCGCGTGCATCTTGGCGACTTCCTCCGCGACGGCGAGCAGCGCCGGCATCGGTCCGAACGGTCGGCGCATGTAGTCCTGATCGAGTCCCGCCGCGATCACGCGAATGCCGGCGTCGGACAATTGCATGCAGACGTCGACGACGCCGGGATCGAAGAACTGCACTTCGTCGATGCCGACGACCTGCACGCCGATCTCGACGCGCGCGCGGAGCTCCGCGCTCGTCGCAACCGGAGTCGCTTTCAAACGGCGGTCGTCGCGCGACACGACTTCGTCCGTCGCAAAACGATCGTCCAGGATCGGTTTGAATACCTGCACGCGCTGCCGCGCGATCACGGCGCGGCGCAGCCGCCGGATCAACTCTTCCGATTTTCCGGAGAACATGCCTCCGGCAATGATTTCAATCCAGCCGCCGCGATGATTGTCCAATGAGGGACCTCCGAGAGAAGTTGTCTAAGGATAAAACACGCCCGCCAACCTCGCCACACCTTCGCGCATGCGATCGTCGGTTTCCTTCGCGAACGTGAGGCGCATCGTGTTGCGTCCGCTTCCGTCGACGAAGAACGGTCCGCCCGGAATGTACGCGACGCCGCTCGCGACCGCGTCCTCGACGCGCTTCGCCGTGTCGACGTCTTCGTTCAGCGTGACGAAGGTGAAGAGTCCTCCGTCGGCGGATGTCCAGTGCGCGCGGCCGGTGAAATGCTGATGCAGCGACTCGAGCAGCACGCCGCGTTTGCCGCGATAGAACGCGCGGACTTTCTCGATCTGCGGCGCGAGCTCGCCGCCGGCGCAGAACTCGTCGACGATCGACTGGTCGAGCATTCCCGAGCAGAGATCCGCGGCCTGCTTCGCGATCTCGATGCGCTCGAGCAGCGGCTTCGCCGCGATGATCCATCCGCAGCGCAAGCCCGGCGCGAGAACCTTCGAGAACGATCCGAGGTAGAGAACGCGCTCGTGAGCGTCGCGCGATTTCATCGGAGTCGTGTCCGCCTCGTCGACGTACACCAGCTCGCCGTACGGATCGTCTTCGATGATCAGGAAGTCGTGCTCTTCCGCGATTGCGAGCACTGCATCGCGCCGCTGCTGCGTCATCAATCGTCCCGACGGATTCTGAAAATTCGGGATCGTGTAGAGCAGCTTGATGCGCGTGCGCGACGCGACTTCGCGCAGCGACTCCGGGACGATGCCGTCGTCGTCCTGCTGTACGCCAACGAGCGTCGCGCTGCGCGCGAAGAACGAGGACGAGCCGCCAATGTACGTCGGCAATTCGACCGCGACAACGTCGCCGGGATCGAGGAGCGTGTGCGCGATGAGATCGAGCGCCTGTTGCGAGCCGGTCGTCGTCAGCACGTCGTCGACGCTGCACGCGATCCCGCGCGTCCTGCAGAGCTCCGCGATGAAGGCGCAGAGCCGCGGCAAGCCGCGCGTCGGCCCGTACTGCAAAGCGACCGCGCGCCGCTCGCGAATCACCTGTCCCGCGATCGACGCGATGCGCTCCGCGGGAAATGTCTCCGGATTCGGCACACCGCCGGCGAACGAGATGATGTTCGGATCGTTGATCAGCTTCGCGAACGCACGGATCGGCGACGGCCGGAACTCCTGCGCGTCTCGCGAGACGAACGTGTCGAGTGGGGTCAGGGTTTGTTCTCCACCGAAAGCGCGGAATACGACGCCAGATACCAGTTGCCGATCAGCGCGGAGAACGCCCAGCTGAGGATTGTTCCGAACATGCGCAGCGGCGCGGTCATGACGTTGATGAGGTTGTCGCTGCGAATCGAATGGCCGAACGAGCCGAACATCGAGAAGCTTGAAAACGCCGACGATCCGGCGAGTGCGACGACGATGATCGCCAGCGCGATCAACAGATGGCGGCCGAAATCCATCTTCATCGAGCGCCAGCCGGTCGCGAGCGCGTGACGCGCGGTGCTGCGCTGGGCCGCCCAGTTGGCGATCGCGCGATTCGTCCACATGCCGGTGACGAGCCCAAGGACGATGCCGAAGAGCAGCACGACCAGGATGCCGAGACAGCCGACGCCCACGGAGACCGCGGGATTGCCGCGGAAGACGAACATCAGCGCCGCGACCGGAATGAGCGGGATGAGAAGAATCAGCGCCGCGACGCTCCAGGCGAGGTTGTAAATCCAGAAGACGCGCCATCCGCCTTCTCTCGCGCCGGCAAACCATCGACTGACGGAGAAGACGCGATAGCGTCCTTTCGGCCCGGTCGCCGCCGGTCCGGCCGCGTGTTCCGCGTCGACGAAGACACGCGCGCATCCTGCCTCGACGTATGAATGCACGAGCGCGAAGAAAACGAACAACGCGAGCATCCCGACGCCGAACCAGAGAAAGACCGTCCACTGTTCGAGCAGCGTCGTCATCACGGACTGCATGTCGTCGGCGTCGTGGATCTCGGTGAGACGGATGCCGAGGGAGACGAAGAGCGGGACGAGGGCGACGATGATGCCGACGACGGCGAGCGCGCAGAACGCGAGGATCTCGATGAAGCGGATGAGCGAGAGCTGCCAGTTCGCGAGCGCGTTCTCGCCGCCGCGCTTCAGCGTCTCGATGATGCCGCGTCTCACAGTCGGTTCCGCCGGTAATCGGTCGCGCCCGCGAGCTCGACGCGTTCGGCCATCTCCGCGAGGCGGCTGCGCAGCCGCGTGCCGATGCGCTGCTCGAACGTCTCTTCCTTCGCGTCGCTGGCGTGCTCGGGATAGTTGGTGGTGAAGATCGTCGTCAGCTCGGCGTTATAGCGCGAGTTGATCACGTAATAAAGAATGTCCTGCACGAAGTTCGTCGGCTTCTGCGATCCCAGCTCATCGAGCACGAGCAGGTCCGCTTCCAGCAGTGGACGCAGAAGCTCCGACTTGCTGGGCACTTCATCGGAGTCGAACGACGCCTGGATCTCCTGAATCAGATCCTGAAAATTCGAGAACAACATCCGCCCCGGCTTCCCGCTGTTGATCACTTCCAGCAGCGCCGCGACGGCGAGGTGCGTCTTCCCCGCCCCACACCCGCCCATCAACAACAGGCCATTCGTATTCGGCCAGAGATACACGAACTCCTGCACGCGCTTCTTCGCATTGCGCAGCACCGTCGAGTCGTCGCGAAACGTGTCGAGCGTGCAATGCGCGTAACGCTTCGGAATGCTCGCCGACAAAACCCGCTCGCGCTTCCGCAAGTCGCCCTGACACCCGCAAGGCTCCACGCGCAGGTTGTCATCGGCCATCGGAACCCAACCGGAACCATTGCAGCGCGGGCACGGGGAGGCGACAGGGACGGGACGCATTGGGGAGAGTTTAAAGCAGAAGGCGGAAGGCAGAAGGCAGAAGGCAGAAGGCAGAACGAAGAAGTGAGAAGTTCGAGGTTCGAATTCTAAATTCTTCATTCGCACCTCGAACTTCGAACCTCAACACTTCTCACTTCTGCCTTCTGCCTTCTGCCTTCTGCTTTCTGCCTTCTGCTTTCTGCTTTCTGCCTTCTACTTTCTGCCTTCTGCTTTCATTTCTCTATACTCGCCCCCACCCGATGAAGACCCTCGTTTCCTATCTCGCCCAGCGTCCCGACTCCTCGACGTTCTTTCTTCCGCAGGACATCGAGCGCGCGCTGAGCGAGTTGTTTCCGCAGCCGGAGGCGCTGCTGCCGAAGCCGCTGAAGATTTATCCGGCGGACGAGACGCAGCAGCCGATCCTCGGCTTCCCAGTGTCCGAGTCGCCGCTGCTGAAGGATCTCGAGACGAAGCTCGATCGGTGGCTCACGGAAGAGGTCACGTTTCAGGTCACGCGTGCGACCGACGCGAAGGACAAGGCCGCGGCCGCGTTCAACATCTACATCGGCAACCTGATGAAGGCGGCCGAGAACGCGTTGATGTCGAATCTGCTCTCCGACTATCACGCGATTTTCTGGCTCGCGCATTCGTTCGATCTCGCGCGGCATTTCGGCTCGCTGCCCCGCCGCGTCAGCGCCGCCGACACGCAAGTCGGCCGCTCCCTCGGCGACACGTTGAAGTACCGCATCTTCGGCCGCTGGGTCAGCGAGACGCGCCAGCAGATGACCGAGCTTTCCGCGAAAGCAGGCAGTCTCCTCGAAGGCGAAGAGCAGCGCGGATTGCAGTTCTTTCGATTGCTGCAGGACGACGTGCTGATTCTGACCGAGGAGTTCGTCGGACCGGATTTGCGCGAGCTGCGATCGTTCCTCAACGGATACCTGCGCCGCGATTTTCAGAGCTTTCGCGATTCGTTCGAGCGATTGCGCACGACGGCAGCGGACCTGATGCAGCGCGAGCGCAACTTCCGCGCGGCGCTCCCGCTCTTCGGCGCGAATCCCGATCAAGGCGTCACGCTCGCGCTGCTCCTCGATCCGCGATTCGAAAACTTTCTGTTCGATCATCCAATGGCGCAGAACGCGGTCACGCGCGAGGAGCGCGAGCAGTTTCAGTTGATCGCGCGCCGCGTGCGCGAGTTCGCCGTGCTCAACCAACTGCGGCGCGGCATCGTCTGGACGAACACGCTGCCGGACGGCGAAGTCGTGTCCGCCGACCGCCGCAGCGCGACGACGTACTCACGCTCCACGCGGCCGATGGATTTCGGCAAGCCCGGCGTCGTCGATCCGATGATCCATCGCTTCGGGATGATCTACGACATGTCCGCGTTCTCGGAGACGCTCGGACGCATCCGCCGCGGCGGCGGCAAGGAAGAGATTCGCTCGTATCGGCAGATGCTCGTGTTTCAGCGCAAGCTCGACGCGATCGCGCAGCGGCACCTCCTCCAATTCGAGAAGTTCCTCGGCGACGGCGCGTTCTACACCACGCGCCGCGCGCTGCGCCTCGTGCGCGCGGCCGTCGAGATCCAACGCTTCTACACCGAGATGAAGCGCAAGGGATTCGCGTTCAACAAAGGGCTGCGCATCGCGTTGAATTACGGCTATTACCGATTGCTGCCGATGAAGACCGCGGCGGAGTCGAGCGAGCGCATCACCGAGTTCTACGGTCCCGGCATCGTCGAACTGTCGCGCCTCACCACGGGAAAATCGAATCGCGAGATCGATGAGATCGCGTCGTTCCTCGTGCAGCACGGCTACGACCAGTCGAAAGTCCAGCAGTTCTTTGCACCTCTTCGAGGGGCTGACGTGATCGATCACACGCAGCATGCGCGCGAGTACTACGCGTACCTCGACGCGAACGGACATCTCGTCAACGAAGGCATCGTCGGCTCCACGTCATTTCTGCAGGAGCTATCGAACGAGCTGCAGGCCGAAGCGCAGCAGCTCTATCGCGCGCGCACGCCGTACGGAAACTTCGTCGCCTTCAAGCCCGCCATCACCGACGTTGAACTGATCGGCGCGCGTCTCCTCGGCAGTGTGTCCTTGAAAGGACTCGATCGCATCGAAGTCGGCGAGATCGTTCCGTTCGCGGCGAACGAAGTCGAAGAGCTCACACCGATCGATGTCCCCGAGCTGTTCATCATGCTCCTGCGCCAGGAGTTCCATCACGAAGCGGACGAGCAGTCGCCCGCGTTCGAGCGGCATCACACGACGACGCGCGAGCGTTTGATCGGCAGCGAGATCGTGATCTGCGTGCGCACGACGCCGACCGATGCCGACGACGAAGTCCTCATCGGCGAATGGGACCCCAGCTCCGACGACGTCCGCCGCCCATTGCGACTGCCGCGCGGCGACTTCCAGCGATTGTTCTCGTTGCGCGGCGAGCTGTCGCCGGAAACGCTGGAAGGGAAAAAAGATCTGGTGCGCGAGATGTACGAGCGCTTGTCCGCGCGCGCAGCGAATCCCGCGCTGGCGTTCGGGCCGTACCGGGAGGGGGAGTACGACTCGTATGTGTTGGGGGATGTGGTCGAGAAGCTGTGATGTCATCCCGAGCGTGAGCGAGGGACCTGGGGCTCGGGTGGTGGCACGAGGCGCATTCCTCGCAGCCGCCCCCGCCCAGGTCCCTCACTCACGTTCGGGATAACAGCAGTTAATATGAACCTGTGCGCGTCGACTACGACAAACGCGAGATCGTCTGCTCGGTCGGCGATCTCGTCCATGAGTCGACTTACCGCCGCATCGGCGTGGAGCGCGGCGACGGGTTCCGGCGGATGTGGATCGGGCAGGACATCCACTCGCGCCGTGCGGAGCAGCGCGCGGGAGAAGATCCGAAATATCGCGCCGAGGTGCACGTCGTCCACCGGACGACACTCGCCGGATGGTCGATCACGATCACCGGACGCATCGACGGGCTCTCCGTCGACCGCGATGAGCAGCGCGTCAACATCGAGGAAGTGAAGTCGATTCACTTCGATCTCGAGCTCGAAGCACTCTACAGATCGGAGAAACTGCAGCGCCACCTCTATCAGCTGCTGCTCTACGCGTACTTTCTTTCCAGCCAGCCCGATTTCACTGGATTTACTTTCGAGCCGCAGCTGGTGTTGATCGATCTCGTCTCCGGCGATACGAAGATCGTCGACACGGAATTCGATCGCGATCGCGTCGCGACGACGCTCGACACATCACTCGCAAAACTGATCGAGGAGCTCGAGACCGCGGCGGCGCTGCGTGTCGCGAAGCGCGCGTTCGCCGACACCTTGCACTTCCCGTTCGACGCGCTGCGCCCCGGCCAGGAAGAGATGATCTCCGCCGTCGCGCGTGCCGTATATCAACGCGATTCGCTGCTCATCTCCGCACCGACCGGCATCGGCAAAACGATGGCCGTGCTCTATCCCGCGCTGCGGCAGTCGCTGAAGCTCGGCAAGAAGCTGTTCGTGCTCACGTCGAAAACATTGCAGCAGGACGCGGCGATCACCGCGCTGCGTCTGCTCAACGACGGCTCGTTCCGCGTGTTGCGCATCCGCGCGAAGGCGAAGATGTGCGCTCACACGGAGATGATCTGTCACGAAGACTTCTGTCCGTTCGCCGCGCGCTACTCCGAGAAGATGGAGAAGAGCGGTCTGCTTCAGCATCTCGTGACGTCGATGAGCTACTTCGATCCCGACATCACGTTCGAGCTCGCACGCGACCGCGAAGTCTGTCCGTTCGAAGTCTCGCTCGAGCTCATCGAGCAGGCCGACGTCATCGTCTGCGACTACAACTACATCTTCGATCCCTACGTCGGCCTCAAGGCCTATCAACAGGAGAACGACTACGGCGACTGCGTGCTCGTGGTCGACGAGGCGCACAACCTCGTCGATCGCGGGCGCGGCTACTACTCGCCGGAATTGCATGAGAAATCGTTCGACGACATCACCAAGCATCTGATGACGCGCAACTGCTGGGTGGAAGGGTGGGAGGAGTTGCTCGAGCTTTTGCGCGCTCACTTCCACGAGCTCGCGCAAGTCCTCGAAGGCGACGTGAAGCAGGCGCTGTGCGAGCCGAACCGCGAGCTGTTCATCGATCAGCGGACGGAGTGGGAGCGGCTCGTGCTCGCGTACATCGGCTGGAAGATCGACAACCGCATCGCCGAGGAAGACGACCCGCTGATCGACTTCTACTTCAAGCTCGTGAAGTTTACGAATTTGCTCGCCGAGGATGGCGACGAGTTCGCGCACATGGTCGAGAAGACGCAGGACGGGATCAAGCTGAAGATTTTCTGCAAAGACCCCTCGCGTTTCCTCGGCAAGATCTTCGACTCCGCGCACGCGACCGTCGCGCTCTCCGCGACCCTCGAGCCCTTCGACTTCTATCGCAAGACCCTCGGCTTCCCCGAAGATCGCACCGCCGAGTTGTCACTCCCCTCCCCCTTTCCGCGCGACAACCGAAAGATCGTCGTCGTTTCCGAGGTCGACACCACGTACAAGCGCCGCGCGGACCACTACGACCGCATTGCCACGAACGTCGCCGATATCGGTGACGCCGGTGACGGCAACTTCCTCGCGCTCTTCCCGAGCTACGCGTTCCTGCGCGAGATCGCGGAGCGATTGCCGCCGATGCGCAAGCACGTGATGGTGCAGCGCACCGACATGACGGACTACGAGCGCAACGCCATCCTCGACATCCTGCGCAACCGATCGCAGAAGGGAAATTTGATTCTCGCGGTGTCGGGCGGAATGTACGCCGAGGGAATCGACTACCAGGGCGACATGCTCGCGGGCGTGATGGTCGTCGGCCCCGCGCTGCCGCAAGTCAGCTTCGAGCAGGAGCTGCTCAAACAGTATTACGACGAGCAATACGGCGCGGGATTCGAGTTCGCGTATCTGATTCCGGGAATGACGCGCGTCGTGCAATCGGCGGGACGCGTCATCCGCAGCGAGACCGACATCGGCGTCATCGCGCTCCTCTGCAAACGGTTCACGCAGGAGACGTACACCCGATATTTCCCGAGCGACTGGTACGAAGAATCGCCGCGCGAGCTCGTGTCGCGCAAACCCGCGCTCGACGTGCGCGCGTTCTTCGATGAAAAGACGATCAAACCGCAATTGAGGTTGGTGTTTTGAGGAGATGGCGGATGGCAGATGGCAGATGGCGAAAGCTCGGGCTCGTGTATCTCTTCTGCCTTCTGCCATCCGCCATCTGCCATCTGAGCTGCGCCTCGAAGCCGCAAACGCCCGTTGCACCGGAATGGACCGCGATTCCGCAAGGTGTCGTCGAGGCCTTCTGCCTGCGACTCAAAGCCGAAGGCGTCGCAGAAGGGCAGCCGGTCGCGATCGTCAGCACCACGCAACCCTTCACGACGATGAACGCGATCGCCTTGCTGGCCGGCCCGACTCCGAAACGCCCGAACATGGAGATCGCCACCGCCGCCCTCTACGCATCCCAACGCGCCATCCCGCTGACGCTCGGACCCGGCGGCTGCACCTGGATCGCGATCGATTCCGCAAAAGCGTATCGCCGCGCCGATCAGATGATCGTGGAGATGTCGGCCCCCGCCCCCAACCCCTTCCGCCTCAAAGAGGCGGGACTCTTCGCGCGCATGTCCCTCGCCGGCGAGCACGGACAGTGGTACTGGATCTCGCTCCTCCAGCACGAGGGCGCGTGGGTGGTGGGGGGGATTGAGGCGCTGCCGGCGATTTAACGCGGCCGCTTTTTCGGAATTGACGCGCGCCGCGCGCTGATCTTCTTTGCGCGCTTCGCCGCATCGGCAACGGTACGCAACGCGGCATTCACCGACTCGTTGTCAGGAAAGAGATCGACCAGATCTTTGTCGATGAGTCGCACGCACGTCCGATCGACCACACCCAGCCAGTAAGGATTGGGCCGGCCCTTGCTGAAATCCACTTCGCGGTCGAGCGGATCGCCGTCGATGTTAAGGCGTTTGCTCTTCATATTCTTTTCGTTCTTTTCGCGTTGCCTGCCGGGCACTGATGACGCGAATGGTGTTGCCATCGCGCAGAGTGAACGCCACCACGACGATGCGTTTCTTCTCCGACATTCCGATCAACGCAAATCTGTCTTCAGCAGCCGAATGATCAACATCGAATGATTCGATCGCGAACACGTCACCGAAACAGCTGGTGGCTTCATCGAACGTGACGCCGTGCTTCTCTTCGTTGAGCCGTGCTTTCTTCTCGTCCCATTCGAATCCGTAATGCACCACTTCCCACCATTTTACGCGCCTCGTCTACGCCCAGTTCTCGATCCAATATCCCAACATGATCACCGCCCACAACGCCTTCGCGTGGTTCGCGCGTCCTTCGCGGTGTGCGGCGAGCAGTTCGCTCACGCGATCCGCGTCCACGATTCCTTGCTCGCGCAAACGGGCGGGCGCGAGCAGGCGATCGACTTCGCTTCGCAGCGAGCCGTTGATCCAGCCGGCGATCGGCACGCTGAGACCGCGCTTGCGGCGATAAATGACGTCGCGCGGAATCCACTTCTCTGCGGCTTTCTTGAGAATCCACTTGGTCGTCAGTCCGCGGACGCGCAGGTCTGGAGGGAGGGAGAGCGCAAATGCGGTGACGAAACGGTCGAGGTACGGCGCGCGCGCTTCGACGGACGAGAGCATGGTCGCGCGATCGACTTTCACCAGCAGGTTGTCGCGCAGGTAGGTTTGGTAATCGAGGAGCATTGCCCCGGTGAGCGGATCGTGATCGCGCACTTCGAACGACGGCATGTGCATGGATACGCCGGTGCCGAACCAATTCAGGTGTCGCTCGATCCATGGCTTCTCCGCGTCGGTGACGAAGCGTTTGAGCATGAATTCGAGCGTGACTTTTTTTCCCGACGCCGGCACCGCCAACGTCGCGCGTCGTAATGCTGCGCGGATGAACGACGGCAGGGCGTCGTATATCGGAGCGATTTTGTGGCCGAGGTACGTCGGGTAGCCGCCGAACAACTCGTCGGCGCCTTCGCCGCTGAGGACCACCTTCACGTGCTCGCGCGCGGCGCGCGCGAGGAGGAACGTCGGCAGGATCGCGGGATCGGCGAGTGGCTCGGCGACGCGCGTCGTGACGTTGTGCAGCGCCTCGCGCAGCGTCTCTTCATCGGTGCGCACCGGGATGTGCCGCGTGCGCATCCGCTTCGCCAGCTCCGCCGCGTCCCGACTCTCGTCATACGACTCCTCGGCGAATTGCGCCGAGAACGTATGTACTTTGTCGACGCCGATCGCTTTTGATGCGAGCGTCGCGAGGAGCGACGAGTCGAGGCCGCCGCTGATGAACACGCCGACCGGCACGTCGGACATCACCTGCTTGGTGACGGCTTCTTCGAACAATCGCTGCAGCTCCGCGACGGCTTCGCGCGGATCGCGCGGCTGAATCGCGAAGCTCGCCGGGTCCCAGTAGCGGATCGTCGTCTCTTCGCCGTCGGGCGTGAAACGCATGATCGTGCCGGCGGGCACGCGGCGGATCGCCTTGAATGGCGAGCGCGGCTCGAGGGTGTAGCCGAGGGCGAGATAGTCCTGGAGTGCATCGCGATCGAGCTCGCGCGAGATTTCGGGGTGACGGAGAAGACACTGCAGCTCGGAGGAGAAGAGAACTTCGCCGCCGATGCGCGTGTAGAAGATCGGCTTCTCGCCGGCACGGTCGCGCGCGAGCGTCAGCGTGTTCGTGCGGCCGTCCCAGATCGCGAGACCGAACATGCCGTCGAGCATCGAGACCGCGTTCGCGCCGTGCTCGAGATACAGCGGCAGGATCGTCTCGACGTCAGAGTGCGATCGATACGGATAATCGGGGTAGCGCGCGCGAATCCAGGCGGCGTTGTAGATCTCGCCGTTCGCTTCAAGCCACACTTTTCCGTCGGGTGACGCGAACGGCTGATCGGCGCGCTCGTGCAGATCGATGATGCGCAGGCGCTCGGTGCCGATGCGCGCATTCGGCGAGTCGAACCACGCGCTGCCGTCCGGCCCGCGATGGCGCAGCGCCTCCCCCATCCGTTCGAGCACATCCGGAAATCGCAACGCGGACGTGCCGGCCATTCCGTAGATGCCGCACATTGCGGCGCGCAGTCTAACCTCTCTTCAGTTTATCCCGCGCGAAGACGCGGGATCTCTGGCGGCACCGGCAGCAAAGCCCGCGGCGTGCGCAAAGGGCTCCAGCTTCGCTCGTCGTCACGTTCGACGCGGAATCTGTGGTTACACCGGCAGGAGTTTACCGACAGGCGCGAACGGCGGTCGTCCTCATCGTGGTTCCGCTCAGCGCGGCGTCACCGGAGATCTCGCGTCTTCGCGCGGGATAAACTGGAAGGCCACCTGATGCGCGCCTTCGGCGATGCGGCGGAAGCCGCGCGACTCGAGCAGCGCGCGCCGCTTCGCGTCGTCGTTGCGAAGAATATACATCGGGCAGCAGGTGCCGAGGCTTTGGCCGAAGTAGGAGAGCGGCTTGATCGGCGAGTACGGATTGCGCGCGAACTGGTCGTAGCGGCGCATCAGATAATTGCTCGTCAGCTCGCTCGCGTCTTCGCTGACGACGATGATCGGGCGCTCGAGATAGAACATCAGCGAGCCGGTGAATGCCTCGACGCCGATGACTTGCGTGTCCGGAGCGAGATGCGGCTTCAGCGCAGTTGCGAGGGACTTCGCGGAGCGGCGCTCGGCGATGCCGAGCATCAGCGGATTCGTAAGGAGCGGCAACGCGACGATCGGCAGCGAGAGCGCGATGAGCGCGAGCTCGCGACGCTTCGCGAAGATCGCGACGAGACCGCCGAGGACGAACGCGACGCCGAGGGCGATCGCCGTCTCGCCGG
>Ga0066651_10000042_pt1 | contig 35628 bp, 28 predicted proteins | sample GraSoiAngelo_100_FD_71410 | JGI IMG/M metagenome (GOLD analysis project Ga0066651, IMG submission 71410) | Grasslands soil microbial communities from the Angelo Coastal Reserve, California, USA - 14_0903_02_20cm | ecosystem: Environmental > Terrestrial > Soil > Grasslands | place: USA...
AAAAACGTCCTTGATGATGTCGTGAATCGTTGCCGCCGGAAACGTACTGATCGGAACGCCGAACTCGTTCTGGAACTTGAACGGCACGACCGTCGTGTCGTTCTTGAAGATCGCTTTCCAGAGATCGGAGCGCGCCGGCTTGGTCGCCGCTACGTTCAGCGGCGCGCCGCCGTCGAACTGGATGTCGAACGACACGCCGGGCGTGTTCACGATCGAAGGCCAGTCGAGAAAATCGGGAAAGTCGTTCAGCGTCATCTTCGTGACTGACGGGTCTTCGTTCCACAAACGCGGCGAGGCGAAGACCGACAGGCGCAGCGTGGTGCCGGCAGCATTCGGTCCGTCGCTGCCGTTCGGAAGAGCCGTCCAGATGATGGTCTGCTTGCTCATGATCACTCTCCCGCCACGACCGGATAGTCGTCGAATGCGCCGCAGTAATCGGTCCACGCGCCGAATGGCATCAGTTGGCGGAACGTCGGATCGGAGCCGGCGAACTCGCGCTCGAGCGTGACTCCGACGCTGATGCTGAAAAAGAGAATCGAGATCTTCACCGTCACGCTGGCCTGTCCCCACAGATGCCCGCCGTGCGGCGCGATCGCCTTCGTCGCGTAGGTGAGGCCGAGGTAGAACTCGATCGAGACGGTGATGATGCCGAGGACCGACAGCGAGCCGCAGGCGCGGAGGTAGCCCGTCAGCTCGAAGCCGTCCTTCGTCATGTGGAAGTAGAAGCCGGCCATGATCGTGGCCGAGCCGCTGGCGACGCCGAGGTTGAGCGCGATGCTGGCACCGAACTCCAGCGACGCTTCCAGATCCTCGACGCCGTCGAGTCCGATCTTGATGGCGAAGAATCCGCCGCCTCCGAAGAGCGACACGGTGAGGATGAACGGCTGCTGCCGCTCGCAGAACGCGAAGCGGAAGTTCATCGGCTTGGCGCCGAACGGCAGGTAAAACAGCGCCGACAAACTGACGTTCTGCATCGTCATCACGCCGACGCCGATCGTCGGCAGGCCGAGCGAGAAGCCGACGTTGACGCCGGGATCGGGCGGCCCGAGGAGCTCGATGCTCGGAGGATCTTTGAAGCCATCGCTCGGGATGAACGACTGCAGCTTGTTGACGAACTCCAGGATGCCGACGAACTTGATGCCGCCGAAGTCGACGGAGGTGTCGAGCTTCTTTCCCGTCTCGGCGACGAAGCCGATGGAGTTGAACGTGAGCTCGACGAGATGCAGATCCTTCGGAGGCAACAGAACGACCGCGAAACTCGTGAGCGTGCCGGTCGTCTTCAGCACGGGCGGCGTCGTGGTGTCGAGGCGCTTTTCGACGACTGCATCGAGCGTGAACGTCGAGCCGTTGGGTTTGAAGACGTTGCTCGGAATCAGCTCGGACGCCGGCAGGCTCCAGTGGTACGTCGTGCGAACGACGTTTCCATCGCGGACGGTGAGGAATTTCGGAAGCGAATTGTCGCCGGTCGATCCGGCGTCAGCGAATTTGTGGATCCTGATGATGTCGGAGAGCTTGATTCCTCCGAGGAGCTTCACCTCGCCGAAAATCTTTTCCGGATCGAACGATCCTTCGGCGCCATTGACCAGCAGATCGACCGGACCGCCGACCGGACCGAGCGAACGTGAGAGTCCGCTGACGCCGATGTTCGGTGCGACGAGACCTCCCGATTTGTCGGTGTCGAAGTTGAGCGGCGGCGTGTTGGTCACGCGCGCGAAGACTTGCGCGGGATTGCCGATCGACGTGCCGAGCTTGTTCGTGTACGACGGCTCCCACTCGATGGTCGACGACACGCCGCGCCCGAGGAGTTGTTGCACCGCCGGAATGTCGACCTCGGATTTCGCCATGAGCGGACGAAAGTGCGGCTCGGAGCCGTCGACCTTTTTCGCGGCGAAGGTGAAAAAGTTCGTCTGCAGCGTCGAGTCGTTGTCGCGGTCCGGCGGTCCCGACGGCGCGAATGCGACGTGTTGTCCGTTGAGCGGCCGTCGGCGGCGCTCGCTGGTCAGCGGCACGGCTTTCGGTCCGAGGCCCGCGTATGCGTCGAGGACTTTCTGGATCTCGGCAGCCTGCGTATCGATGTCGAGACTCACGAAGATCAGCGGCATCGTGAAGTCGATCGCGCGTCCTTCCCATTCGTAGCCGATCACGTGAAACGGAAAATCGGCGATCGCGTCGCCGGCGTCGATCCGCGGCCAGAACGCATCCTGATTTTTTCCGGCGATGACTTCGCTGTCTTCCGGCTTGGCGAGGTTCGGCGTGGTCTCGGTGATGATGTCGACCGTGCGGAATTGAAAATCGCGCGGCATGTACGTGCGGCGATGCTCGCGCACTTTGATGAACATCCGCTGAAAGTCGTAGGCGATGAATCCCGGCTTCGGGACGTCCTTGCGAAAGAAGAATTTTCGCTCGGTGATCTTGACGAGCGATGCGCGATGGCCGAGCGGGAAGAGGTAGCCTTCGTAGACGACGCGCACGAAGTGATCGCGTCCCATCGTGGCGACGTGGTTCCACTCGGAGACGGTGAGATGGCGCTGCGCCGGAAGGTCGGGCGGATCGGCCGGAACGAGCGGCGGGTTCCATTGTCCGTGCACGTCCAGCCAGCCGCCGAGCGTGGTCAGCATCATGCGCGACGTCTCGACCGGAACCGGCGCGAACGCGTCGATGTAGTAGTTGGACGTCAGCTGCACGATCTCGTTGCGATCGCGGCCATCGAGCGACGCGCGAAACGGGACGAGCGCGTGATCCTGCGGATTGCGTTGAAAGTCGGGCGACCACACCGCGCGCACGCGCGGATCGTTGTCCGGCCGTCGCGTGCCGAGTCGCGTGTGCCACAACTCGATGCGCCCGTCGTGCTCGACCGGTTTTTCTGCATGAGTCCATGTCGCCTGATGATCGGGCGAAAGAAAGAGACGATACGGAAGCTCGATCGCGGTTTCGAAGCGCGACGGCGCAACGATCTGCGGAGGCGGCTGCAGCATCGACACGATGAGCGGCGGCATGCACCCCGTCCTCGGCTCATACCGCGCGACCGCAGTCACATTGAGCGGCAGCGTCTCCAGCGCAGCGAGCACACCTTCGACCGTGAGCGGAAACTTCGTTCCGGCCGGAACGTTGAATGCGAGTCTGCTCGGGCCGGCGAGGCGCGAGAGCACCATGCCCGGTGGAGGCAATGGATCGTTCCCCGGTGGTGGCGAGGGCGGCAGAGGTTGTCCGGGTTCCGCTCCGTCTTTCGCTTTCGGCTTGGTGCCGTCGCTGACTTCCCAGAACGCCTGCTCGAGAATGTGCTGCGGCTGAAAGTGCACGACGAGCCGCGCGTTCGCTTGTCCCGCGATCTGCGCCGGCGCGCCCGCGGAAGGCGCAGTGAAGTCCACGCTGACGAACTCCAGTCGCAGCAACAACAGGTCGTCCGGACGTACCACCGAGACCGAGAAACTGCGAGTCGGCATCAACGCCTCCTGATGGGATGGAAGGGTTGATCTTAACCCGTCGCGTGCCGGATCGGCTGGATTCCCCGCTTCGATAACCTCTGGAACCGGAAGAACAGCAGCGCCGCCACGACCGTCAGTCCCACGCACAGGCCCCACCACAAACCGACGACGCCGAGGCCGAGGTGGAAGCCGAGCCAGAGCGCGATCGGGAAGCCGATGCCCCAGTGTCCGAAGAGGTTCGCGTAGAGGGGGAACTTCGTGTCGCCGCCGCCTCGCAGCACGCCGGCGCCGACGGCTTGCACGCCGTCGGACAATTGAAAGACCGCGGCGACGAGGAGAAGCGGGATCGCGGTGCGGATCACGTCTTCCTGATTCGTGATGAGCCGTGCGCAGGCGCGCGGGAAGAGGGCGAAGGCGAGTCCGTTGAGCGCCATCACGGTGGCGCCGAAGATGAACGCGACGTGTCCCGCGACGCGCGTCGCGATGCGGTCGTGCGCGCCGACGGACAAGCCGACGCGCACCGATCCGGCGGCGCCGACGCCGAGCGCGATCGTGTACGTGAACGCGGCCAGTCCGATCGTCAACTGGTGCGCGGCGACTTGGAGTGTGCCGAGGCGCGCGGCGAGCACGCCGACCAGCGCGAAGACGCCGATTTCCGCGGAGAGTTGCAGTCCGATCGGCAGCCCGACGCGTGCCGCTTGGGCGATCTCGGCGCGATTCGGCCGGTGATCGAACGGCGCATCGACTGCAATCCTTCGCACGGCCACCGCTGCGATCCACGCCTCGATGACCGTGCAGATCAACGTCGACAGCGCCGCGCCGGCGACGCCCATCGCCGGAATCGGGCCCGCGCCGAAGACGAAGAGGATGTCGAGCGCGAAGTTGAAGATGTTCCCGACGACCATCGCCGTGAGCATCGGCCGCGTCACGCCGTGCGCCTGCAGATACGCGCGGATCGTCAGGAAGAGGAGATACGGCGCCAGGCCGGCCGTGCGAATGAGCAGGAAGGCCGTCGCCGGTGCGACGAGCTCGCCCTTCACGCCGGCGTACGGGACGGCGAACGAGACCGCGACGAGGATCGCCGTCAGCACCGCGGTCACGATCAGCGACAGCCACACGCCCTGCCAGAGCACGCGCCGCGCGCGCACGCGATCGCCCGCGCCGACCGCTTGCGAGATCAGCGGATCGAGCGCCGACACGATGCCCGTCCCCGCGATCGCGAACGCGAAGAAAATCGCATTGCCGATTGCCGCTGCCGCGAGCTCTTTCGCGCCGAGACGTCCGAGGACCGCGACGTCGACGAGGCCCATCAACTGCATCCCCGCCTGTGCCGCCGTCACCGGCAGCGCGAGCCGGAATAGTTGACGCAGCTCGTGCTTATAGACCGCGGCGCGCATGGAGCGCGGGATTTTAGTAGGATTACGCGCCTTTTCGAGCTCTCAGCTCTTAGCTGCCAGCTCTTAGGTTCGTCATCCTGAGTCGGCGCAGCACGACGAAGGATCTCAAAATGCGAACGCGTGGCAATTCTGAGATCCTTCGCCGTCTCACGCGGCTCAGGATGACGTGAACCTGAGACAACCCAAGAGCTAAGAGCCAAGACCTGACACCTGACAGCTAAGGATTCTGCAATGCGTTATCTCGTCACCGGCGGGGCCGGTTTCATCGGCTCGAATTTCATTCGCTTCCTCTTCAAAAAATACGGCGACGACGCGAGCGTCGTGAATCTCGACAAGCTCACGTACGCGGGCATCCGCGAGAATCTCGCCGAGTACGAGGGAAAGAAAAACTATCGCTTCGTGCATGGCGACATCGCGAAGCCGGAAGACGTCGCCGAGGCGTACAAAGGCGTCGACGGAAGTGGCGTCGATGTCGTGGTCAATTTCGCCGCCGAGTCGCATGTCGATCGCTCGATCGATGACGCGGCGGAGTTCGTCGAGACCGATGTCCGCGGCGTGCTCGTGCTGCTCGAGCATGCGCGCCGCGCAAAGCTGAGTCTCCGCCGCTTCGTGCAGATCTCGACCGACGAGGTGTACGGCTCGATCGAGGACGGCTCGTTCACCGAGACCGATCCGCTCCAGCCGCGCAATCCGTACTCGGCGTCGAAAGCCGGAGGCGATCGCATGGCCTACGCGTACGCGCAGACGTACGGGATGCCGGTGATCGTCACGCGCGCGTCGAACAATTTCGGACCGTATCAATATCCGGAGAAGCTGATCCCGCTCTTCGTGACGAATGCGCTCGATGATCAGTCGCTGCCGCTGTACGGCGACGGGAAAAACATCCGCGACTGGTTGTTCGTCGACGATCACTGCGCGGCGATCGATTTCCTGATCGAGCACGGAACGAACTCCGAGGTCTACAACATCGGCGGCGGCAACGAGCGCGAGAACCGGGAGATCACGCACAAGATCCTCGAGCTCCTGAACAAGCCGGCCTCGCTCATCAAGCAGGTCGGCGACCGCCAGGGCCACGACCGCCGCTATTCGCTCGACACCAGGAAGCTCGAAGCCGCCGGCTTCAAGTGCGACACGAACTTCGACGCCGCGCTGGAGAAAACGGTGCAGTGGTACATCGATCACGAGCCGTGGTGGCGCGCGATCAAGGAGCGCAGCGCCGAGTACCGCGCGTTCTACGAAAAGCAGTACGCGAACCGCTGAAGCTGATGGCGGATGGCGGATGGCAGATGGCGATCGAAGACTGAATGTCCGTCATCATCTGCCTGCCATCTGCCATCTGCCATCTGCCATCTGTCTCAAGACACGCACTCGCGAATGTCCGCGATCAGCTTCCCGAGATCGAACGGCTTCGCGTGGATGCGGAACACCGCCTGGTTGAATCGCTTGAGGATCTCGGTCTCCGGGACCGCGGACGCGATGATCGTGCACTTGAGCTTGTCGGGGCAGTGCGACTGGATGTGTTTGAGCACGCCGTAGCCATCGACGCGCGGCATCATCAGGTCGAGGAGAATGACCGCGTAGTCGTTCGTGTCGATGCGCTGGATGGCTTCGAGGCCGTCGCGCGCCGTGTCGACGGCGAGGTTCTGGCGCTCCACGACTTTGGCGAGCATGGCACGGATCGGGTCGTCGTCGTCGACGACGAGCGCGCGTTTCTGATCACTCACGGCGCGTAATGATACATGCCACGACTGCCGGGTCCGTTACGTGATTGCGGCGATCAGTGCGAACGGCGCCGCGACGAGCGCGACGACGATCGCGACCGCGATCAGAACAGCCACGAACGCGGCTCCGAACGCGATGAGCAGCGCGAACTTCACGATCATGAAGACCGCGAGGATCGGCAGGAACAGCAGCTTCAGCGGCAGGAGCACGAGCTTCAGGGTGAACTTCACCATCGCGAATGCGGCGACGAGCACGCCGGCCACGAGGGCGAAGACGGCGAATGCGATGAAGGCAGCCAGCATCATGTTTCGTTCATACGGCCGCTGCCTCCAAGGGTTGCGCGCCGATGTAGACCGACTGCGGACGGATGATCCGTCCGGTGCGGCGCTGCTCGGCGCAGTGCGCGATCCAGCCGACGACGCGGCTGATGGCGAACGTCGGAGTGAACAGCGGCACCTCGAGGCCGAGGCCGTGGAGGAGGAGGGCGGTGTAGAACTCGACGTTCGTCTGCAGCTTGCGGCCGGGCTTGTACTCCTCGAGCAGGCGCAGCGCGGTTTGCTCGACGGAGCGCGCGAGATCGTAGAGACGCATGTCGCCGGCGCGCGTGAACATTCGCTCTGCGGCCGCAGCGAGAACGTCGGCGCGCGGATCGCGCACTTTGTAGACGCGATGGCCGAAGCCCATCAAGCGCTCGCCCGACTCGATCTTGCGGCGCAGCACTTCTTCGGCGCGCGACGCGTCGCCGATCTCGAAGACCATGTCGAGCGCGGGCCCGGGCGCGCCGCCGTGCAGCGGACCTTTGAGCGCGCCGATTGCGCCGGTGATCGCGGAGACGAGATCGGAGCCGGTCGACGCGATCACGCGCGCCGTGAACGTCGACGCGTTGAGACCGTGATCGACGACGGTATTGAGATACGTCTCCAGTCCGCGCACGAGCTCCGCGTGAGGCTCGATGCCGGTGAGCATGTAGAGATAGTTCGCGGCGTATCCGAGGTCGGCGCGTGGCGCGAGCGGCTCCTGGCCGTGGAGAAGGCGCCAGTAGGTTGCGACGATCGTGGGAAAGGCGCCGGGGAGGTCGTCCTCGTTGAGTGTGCCGGCGGCCATGCGCAACGCGTCCATCGGTTCTTTGGACTGTTGTGTTGCTGCTTTCAGGAGCGACAGCGTCGCTTCACTCAGAAAGCGGCAGCGCAGCTGCCGCAGTCCAAAGCCTGCGGCTTCGAAGAGCAGCGCTGCCCTTTCTTCGAATGTAGCCGAAGGCGCCAGCTCCTCCACGCGATGTCCGGCGATGACGAGCTCCCCGCGCTCGCCGTCGACCATGCTCAGCCGCGTCTCCGCGGCCACGATTCCTTCGAGTCCGTTGTGCACGTTCGTCATACGCGGCACAACGTAGGTTCGGTTGACATTTATGTCAATGTTGATTGTATAATCAACCAATGGCTGCCGCATGGATCGATGCCGCCGAGGCGGTGAGACTGCTGGGAGTGAACCGGGCGACGCTGTACGCGTACGTCAGCCGCGGCTTCATCCGCTCCGAGCCGGTGGCCGGCAAGCCGCGGCAGAAGCGCTACGCGCGCGAGGACGTCGAGCGGCTGCGCCTGCGCGCCGAGGAGCGGCGCAATCCCGAGAAAGCGGCAGCGAACGCGCTGCGCTGGGGCGTGCCGATCCTCGAGTCGTCGATCACGCTGATCACGGACGGCAAGCTGTATTACCGCGGCCATGACGTCGCGGCGCTCGCGCGCGACCACTCGATCGAAGACGTTGTGTCGCTGATCTGGACGGGTGCCTTCGACGGCGATCTCTTCGACACGCCGCTGCACGTGATCGCCGGCGGCGCGGCGACCGGCGACCTGCCCTTCATCAATCGCGCGCAGTCGATCCTGCCGCTCGTCGCCTCGCGCGACCCGCTTGCGTTCGACTTCCGCCCGCGCGCCGTCGCGCAGACCGGCTGGCGCATTCTCAACCTGCTGACGAGCGTCGCCGCGGCGACGCGCGAGCTCGCGCCGACGATCGACGAGACGCTCGCGATCGCGTGGGCGCCGAAGGTGAAAGGCGCAGCCGATCTCATTCGCGCGGCGCTGATCCTCTGCGCCGATCACGAGCTGAACGTCTCCGCCTTCACCGCGCGCTGCATTGCCTCCGCCGCCTCGAATCCGTACGCCGCCGTCCTCGGCGGCCTCGCCGCGCTCGAAGGCGCGAAGCATGGCGGCGCCACCGCGCGCGTCGAAGCGATGTTCGACGACCTGCGCCGCTCGCGCGATCTCGAGAAAGCGCTCGCCGAGCGGCTGCGCCGCGGCGAGCGCATCGACGGCTTCGGCCATCCGCTCTATCGCGCCGGCGATCCGCGCGCGAAAGTGATGTTCTCGCTCCTCGACGCGCGCTTCCCGAGATCGAAGGAGCTCGCCTTCGCGCACGCCCTCTCCGCCGCCGCCCAACGCGCCCTCGGAGAAAAGCCGAACAGCGACTTCGCGCTCGTCGCCGTCTCCCGCACGCTCGCGCTCCCCCCCGGCAGCCCCCTCGCGATCTTCGCGATCGGCCGCACCATCGGCTGGATCGCGCACGCGATCGAGCAGTACGCGCAGGACGCGATGATTCGTCCGCGGGCGCGGTATGTGGGCGAGAAGCCGGCTTAGTTGATCCCGCGCGAAGACGCGGGATCTTCGGTTCCACCGCGGGATAAACTGCTTACATCTTCGACACGTTGTCGAAGTACTTCACGAATGACACGATTCCGCCCGAGGCTTGCTGCCAGTCGTAGTTCTCGTTCGGCGCGTGGTAGCCGTGTTCGGGGAGTGAGAGGCCGAGGAACATGACCGGTGTTTTGAAGACCTTCTCCATCGAGACGACGGCGCCGATCGATCCGCCTTCGCGGACGAAGACGGGCTCGCGGCCGAAGGCGAATTTCATGGCGTCGCGGATGGCGTCCGCGAGCGGGCCGCTGGTCGGCGCGGCGTAGGGATACATCGAGTTTTCGATCTCGACCTTCACGTCGGGATTGTGCTGCTTGACGAACGCGCGAATGATTTTCTGGATCTTCTTCGGGTCCTGATTTTTCACGAGGCGGAACGAGAGTTTCACTTCGGCGCTCGGCGGGATGATCGTCTTAATGCCGGGACCGGTGTAGCCGCCGACGAGTCCGTGAATCTCCATCGTCGGCATCGCCCAGATGCGCTTCATCACGTCGACCGGATCGTCGCTGCGGATCGACTTGAAGAGGTGGTCCTTCTTGAACTGCTTGATCGTGAAGCCGGAGTTGCGGAAGTCGGCCAGCTCGCGTTTGTCGGGCGGCACGACGTCGTCGTAGAAGCCCTTCATCTTCACTCTGCCGGTGCGCGCGTCGTACATCTGCGAGACGAGCTGGGCGAGCTCGCCGATCGGATTGCGCGCGGCGCCGCCGGTGACGCCGGAGTGCTGATCGGTCGTTCCCGTTTGCAGTTTCAGCGTGATGCCTTGCAGTCCGCGCAGTCCAGCGGGAGCGGCGGGCTGTTGGCGCGAGACCCAGATGGTGTCGCTGACGAGCATGTGATCCGTCGCCAGTTCGTCCGCGTGTTTCTTGATCGCGTCTTCGAAGCTCGGCGAACCGATTTCTTCTTCGAGCTCCCACAGCACGTTGAGATTGATCGGGATATTCGCTTGCCGGGCAGCGCGGATGCCCCACATCGCGCTGAGCGCAGGGCCTTTGTCATCGGTCGTGCCGCGTCCGAAGTAGCGATTGCCTTTTTTCGTGAAGACGAACGGATCGGTGTCCCACGGCTCGGTCTCGCGCGACGCCGGCTGCACGTCCATGTGGTTGTAGACCGTGAGCGTCGGATAGTTGTCGCTCGACGTGAAGCGCCCGTGAATGAGCGGATTGCCGTCGGTCTCGATGATCTTCGCTTCGCCGCCGAAATCGCGGATCAGTTTCGCGGCCGCGTCGGCGCAGCGGCGGATGTCCGGCTTGCGCGCTTCTTCCGCCGAAACGGACGGAATCTCGACGAATTGCTTCAGCGTGTCTTCAAACTGCGCACGCTCGCGGGTCGCCCACGCGGCGAGCGTTTTCTTATCGATATTCATGCGGCGCGAATGCTAACAGATGGCGGCTTCGCGGATGACAGATGGCAGATGGCGGATGGCGGATGGCGGATGGCGGATGGCGGGCCATCGGCGAAGCCGCCCACTGCCATCAGCGACGCCGCCTACGCGCGCAGCGCGCGCTCTCACCACCCGACCGCTGCGCCGCCGCGCCGCGGGTCGCTCGCGCCCAATCGCATGCCGGTCTGCGGATCGATCATCACGCCGTGCGCGTCGCCGATCAAGTCGCTGTCGCTGAATCCCGGCTTGTCGCGGAAGACGTGTCCCATTTTCTCGAGCGCGTTGCGCGTATCGGTCTGGAAGTCGAACGCTTCCCAGTAAATCTGATCGGGGAGCCATTGATGATGAAAGCGCGGCGCGTCGATGGCCTGCTGCAGGGTCATGCCGAAGTCGATGATGTTCGTGATGAGGTGCAGGACGGTGTTGATGATCGTCGGACCGCCGGGACTGCCGATCGCGAACGCGAGCTTGCCGTCTTTCAAGACGATCGTCGGCGTCATCGACGACAGCGGGCGTTTCTTCGGCGCGATCGCGTTCGCTTCGCCCTGGATCAACTCGTAGTCGTTCGGCACGCCGGGCCGCGCGGCGAAATCGTCCATCTCGTCGTTGAGCAGGAATCCCGCGCCGCGCACGGTTACGCCCGATCCGTAGCTGTCGTTGAGCGTGTACGTGCACGTGACGACGTTTCCGTCGGGATCGACTACGGTGTAGTGCGTCGTCTCGGTCGATTCCGTTTTGCCGGCCGGCGTTCCCTTGCTCGTCGACGCGTGCTCGGGATCGATGCTCTTGCGCCGCTCGTTCGCGTACGCGCGCGAGATCAGCGCGTCGACCGGCACTTTCACGAAGTCCGTGTCGCCGAGGTATTCGGCGCGATCGGCGAACGCGCGGCGCATCACCTCGATCATCGTGTGCGCGTGTGCCGACGAATGCCAGCCCATCGACTTGAGATCGTACGGCTCGAGCATGTTCAGCATCTCGATGAGCGCGATGCCGCCCGATGACGGCGGCGGCATGGTGATGATCTCGTAGCCGCGATATGTGCCGCGCAGCGGCACCCGAACGGTCGGCTCGTAGGTGCGCAGATCTTCACGCGTGATGATGCCGCCGTTGCCGCGCATCGCCTCGACGATCAGCCGCGCGGTTTCGCCTTCATAGAAATCGCGGGGGTTGTCGCGGATGCGCGCGAGCGTCGCCGCGAGCTCCGGCTGTACGAGCGTTTCGCCCAGGTCGTAGAAGCGCCCGTTGCGCTGGAACATGCGCCGGCTGTCGGCGAACGGCGCCATTTTGTCGATCGTGCTTTTCTGGCTGAGGCTCTTCGACAATTGATAGCTGACTTCGAATCCTTCCGCTGCGACTTTGCGCGCGGGCTCGACGAGCTCGGACCATTTCAATTTGCCGAAGCGCTGGTGTGCCATCATCAGTCCGGCGACGGTGCCGGGCACGGCGACGGCTTTGTATCCCTGCGTCGACATTCCTTTGATGACGTTGCCGTTCGCGTCGAGGTACATGTCGCGCTTCGCCGCCAGCGGCGCTCTCTCTCGATAATCCAACGCCTCGGCGGTCCCGTCAGCCAGTCGGACGATCATGAATCCGCCGCCGCCGAGGTTGCCGGCAGACGGCCACGTGACCGCGAGCGCGAAGCCGATCGCGACCGCCGCGTCGACGGCGTTGCCGCCTTTCTTCATCACGTCCGCGCCGATGCGCGATGCGATCTCCGAGGTCGAGGCTGCCATCGCATGCCGCGCGCGCACGGGCTCGCGCGAAGCGGCAAAAAGCGGTGCGGTCAGCAGTAAAAAGAGCGTGAAAAGACGCTTCATGCCGCGAAGTGTATGCGGATTCGCTTGCGCAACCGAAATAAGGCGTTTACAGTCATTTCAAGCCCGGGTCCCAACATGCTTTTTGTCGAACGCCGGCGCGTGCAACGCGTCAAACTCCTGGAGCCGCTTCGCGGTTCGGCCGGTACGATCCGGGTCTTCGTAGTCGATGTCTCGCTGAACGGCGTCCGCATCGCGCACCAGGAACCGATCGGCCGCCTCGGCGCGACGATCGCGGTCACCACGTCGTGGGACGCGCGGCCGATGAAGCTCGAATGCAAGATCGTGCGGACGCAGATTCATCGCGCCGCCGACAGCGCGACGGCGAAGACGCTCTATCACTCCGGCCTCTCGATCACGCACGCCGACGACAACTCGCTGGCGACGCTGCGCGAGCTCATTCACCGCCACATCCTCCGCGCGCTCGACGAGCAGAAGGCGAACGCGCGCGGCATTCCGGCGAACGCGCCGCAGTCGCACCAGCGATCGCAGCCGGTGCATTACCGCAGGCACGAGCTGATCGCGGGACGATGGCGCGAGACCGACACGACCGATCCGGCGCAGCCGGCGAACGGCTTCACGGTCGCGGCGTCGCATTCGCCCGAGGAAGTGAACATGTTGCGCAGCGCGTTCGAGAGCGCCGACAAGGCCACCGGTGGACACGATCTCATCCGCCGCATGGCGAAGTTGAGCATCACCACGGCCGAAGGCATTCCATCGCGGCGGTTCATGCCGTAAGATCGCGCGGGTCCATCCATGAAAGACAAAGTCGATCTCAAGGCCGACAAAGTTGACCTCAAAGCCGTCCGCCGCAGCAGCCGCTTTCGCGTGCCGATCACGAGGCCGGTGAAGATCGGATTGAAGGAAGGGACGCTCGTCGACGTGAGCAGCGCGAACGCATTCGTCACGCACAGCGGCGCGCTGAAAGTGCAATCGGAAGTGACGATGACGTTCGACTACAACGGACGCAAATTCACGGGACGCCTGCGCGTCGGATCGTGCGGCGTGGTAGGACGGCAGAGCGCGAGCGGCGACACGCTGTACGCGTCGCGGCTCTACTTCACGGACCTGCCGGAAGAGTCGCAGCGGATCATCGAGGACATCCTCACGACGACGGGATGACACGCCGCGCGTGTCATCCCGAACGAAGTCGAGGGATCTGGGGCTCGGGTGGCGGCGCGAAGCGCGCTCTTCGCAGCACCGCCCGCCCAGATGCCTCGCTCACGCTCGGCATGACAGCTGGGTGCTTAACTTCTGTAGTCCGCGTTCAAGCTCACGTAATCGTGTCCCAGATCGCTCGCCAGCACGACAGCACGCGCGTTGCCGGCACCGAGGTCGACACGCAGCGGAACGCGCTCTCGCGAGAACACGCGCGCGGCGTCTTTTTCGCGATAGGGCGCGGGCTGGCCGTCGCGCACGAGCGTGATCGGGCCGGCGCTGAGGGAGACGCGTTTGATCGAGAAGCGCGCGCCGCTGCGGCCGACGGCGGCAAGAATGCGGCCCCAGTTCGGGTCGCCGCCATGCAGCGCGGTTTTCACCAGCGGCGACGTTGCGACGGCGTGCGCGGCGAGGCGTGCATCGCGCTCGCTCTTCGCGCCGTGCACTTCGATCTCCATCACGCGCGTCGCGCCTTCGCCGTCGCGGACGATCATCCACGCGAGCTCGCGACAGACGGCGTCGAGCGCGCGCTGAAAGTCGGCGAGATCGGCCCGCGACTCGTTGCCGAGTTTTCCGGAAGCGAGAAGGAGCACGCAGTCGTTCGTCGACGTGTCGCCGTCGACGGAGATCGCGTTGAAGCTTTGATCGACCGAACTGCGCAGCGCGCGTTGCAGCGTCACCGGCGCGACGTTCGCGTCCGTCATCACGAACGCGAGCATCGTGGCCATGTTCGGATGGATCATGCCCGCGCCTTTCGCGACGCCGACGAGGCGTCCGCGTTTGCCGCCGAGGGTGAACGTCGCCTGCGCGACTTTCGGACCGACATCGGTGGTGAGGATCGCGTGTGAGAACGCGTCGATGCCGCCCGACGAAAGACGATTGACCGCGTCCGGCAGCGACGTGCGCACTTTGTTGTCCGGCAGCACGACGCCGATCACGCCGGTCGACGCGAGAAAGACTTCGTTCTCATCGCAGCGCACGAGCTCCGCGGTGCGCGTGCGCACGCGCTTCGCGGCCGCGAGTCCTTCGTTGCCGGTGACGGCATTCGCGCAGCCGGCGTTGACGACGACGGCCTTCACGCGTCCGCCGCTTTTCTTCAGCGCGGATTTCGAGAGCAGCACCGGCGCCGCCTGAAATTTGTTGCGCGTGAACACCGCAGCCGCGCTCGCGCCCTCCTCGGCGAGAATCAGCCCGAGGTCGGGACGCTTCTTCCGGATGCCTGCGCGCACGCCGGAGGCGACGAAGCCCCTGGGCAGTTTCATCGCGTGTCATCCTGAGCCGCGGAGACGGCGAAGGATCCCCCGCCAATGTGCGAGGGTCGCTCCGATTCCGGGGATCCCTCGCTACGCTCGGGATGACACGTGAGACTCTCCAGCGCTTTGTGCGCGGCCTCGCGCACGCGATCGGGCGCGGTGCCGCCGTACACGTTCTTCTTTGCGAGGACGGTGTTGAGATCGGACGAATGCCCGCGCTCACGCGAGACGATCTCGTGTGCCTCGCGGAAGGGAATGCCGGTTGCCGCCAGCTCATCGGCCGCGTCGGTGGAAAGCAGCAGCGGGCTTCCCGCCGCGCCGCGCATGCATTCGCGATTCAGTTTCAGCGCGCCGGCGAGCGCGGTCAGCGCCGGCAGAAGAACCCCGAGCAGCGCGCGCGTGCGGAAGAGCGGCTCTTTGTCGAGCTGCATGTCTTTGTTGTAGGCGAGCGGCAGTCCCTTGAGCAGTGAGAGAAATCCCGTGACTTCGCCGATCGAGCGCGCCGCGTAGCCGCGCGTCAGCTCGAGCACGTCGGGATTTTTCTTCTGCGGCATGCGCGACGAACCGGTCGCGAGCGCGTCCGGCAAATCCATGTACGCGACTTCGTCGCTCGTATAGAAAATCAAATCCTCGGCCAGACGCGAGAGGTGCGAGAGCAGCATCGACGCCGTGAATAGATATTCGGCCGCGAAGTCGCGGTCGGAAACGGCATCGAGCGAATTCGCGGTCGCGCGAGCGAAGCCGAGGGAGTGCGCGAGACGCTCGCGATCGATTTTCAGCGGCGTGCCGGCGAGCGCGGCGGAGCCGAGCGGACATTCATCGCCGCGATTCTTCGCGTCGTTCATGCGCGAGAGATCGCGTTGCAGCATCTCGACGTAGGCGAGGCACCAGTGACCGAACGTGACCGGCTCCGCCTGCTTCAAATGCGTGTAGCCCGGCATCGCGGTCGCCGCTTCGACGATCGCGCGTTGCGCGAGCACGCGCGCGAGCGGACGCACGAGCGCGTCGAAGTCGTCGCACGCTTTTTTCAGCCAGAGCTTGAGGTCCGTCGCGACCTGGTCGTTGCGCGAGCGGCCGGTGTGCAGTTTTCCGGCGAGCGGCCCGAGCGTCTCGCGCAGCGCCGACTCGACGAACGAATGCACGTCCTCGTAGTCGCCTTCGCGCAGCGTGAGCAGGCGCAGCGACTCGACGAGCAGCGAGACTTCGTCCGCCTCCAGCACGCCCGCGTGCCCCAGCTCCGTCGCCCACGCGATCGAGCCCTGCACATCCTCGGCGAACAGCTCGCGGTCGAACGAGAACGAATCGTTGAGCGCCCGAAGGAGTGCGGACGGCCCTTCGCTGAATCGGCCGCCCCACATCGATGATGGCACTTGCGTGCCGGTCACTCCGACACCGCCTTGTCCTCCACCGCAAAGGGCGCGAGGCGCTTCCGGCCGCGCAGCTGCAGGCCGAACAGCTTGATGAATCCCGCCGAGTCGGTGACGTCGTAGCCCGTCATGTCGAACGAGGCGAGGTTCTGCTGATAGAGCGAGCAGGGCGACTTCCGCCCGACGACCATCGCGTTGCCTTTGTACAGCTTCAGCGTGACGCTGCCGGTGACGTTCTCCGCGAGCACGTTCACGAACGCGTCGAACGCCTCGCGCAGCGGCGCGAACCACTGGCCGTTGTAGACGAGCTCCGCGTAGCGCGTGGCGATGCGCTCTTTCTCGTGCGCGCTGTCGCGGTCGAGCGTGATCGACTCGAGCGCCTTGAGCGCGGTGACGAGCAGCGTGCCGCCGGGCGTCTCGTACACGCCGCGCGACTTGATGCCGATGAGGCGGTTCTCTACGAGATCGCAGCGGCCGACGCCGTGCCGTCCGCCGATCTCGTTCAGCGTCTGCACGAGCTTCGCCGGCGAGAGGTTCACGCCGTTGACGGAGACGGGGATGCCTTCCTCGAATCCGATCGTGACGTTCTCCGGCATGTCCGGCGCGTCCATCGGATCGACCGTGAGTTTGAACATCGACGCTTCCGGCTCGAACGCCGGATCTTCGAGCGGTCCGCCCTCGTGCGAGAGATGCCAGAGATTGCGATCGCGCGAGTACGGATCTTTCTTCGTGACGGGCACATGGATGCCGCGTGCGGACGCGTAGTCGATCGCGTCTTCACGCGAGACGATGTCCCACTCGCGCCACGGAGCGACGATCTTTAACTCCGGCGCGAGCGCCTGATACGCGAGCTCGAACCGCACCTGATCGTTGCCTTTGCCGGTGCAGCCGTGCGCGAGCGCGTCGCATCCGGTCGCCAGCGCAACTTCGACCTGCTTGCGCGCGATCAGCGGACGCGCGGTCGAAGTGCCGAGCAGGTAATCGCGCTCGTAAATCGCGCCGGCTTTCAAAACCGGAAAGAGATAGTCGGCGGCGAATTCTTCTTTCGCATCGATGAGATGGAAGTCGCACGCACCGGTGCTGTACGCCTTCTGCGCCAGCCCCGCCGTCTCCTCGGCCTGACCGACGTCGACCGCGACCGCGACGACATCGCAGCTGTAGTTTTCTTTCAGCCAGCTGATGATGATGGAGGTGTCGAGACCTCCCGAATACGCGAGAGCGACTTTTTTCACGCTGCTTTCTCCTTGTTCTGTGTCATCCCGAGCGCAGCGAGGGATCCCCCGCCTTCTTGCGCCGGGGATCCTTCGCCGTCTGCGCGGCTCAGGATGACACCCAGCGCGTCGAGGAATTCGCTCAGCGCTTTCTTGGGAACGATGTAAGGCGGCAGGAGCCGCAGGACTTTTTCGCGCGCGGTGCCGACGACGAATCCCGCCGCGAGCAGCTCGCGCGCGACCGGCGCGGCGGGACGATCGAGCTCGATGCCCCACATGAGGCCCGCGCCGCGCACGTCGACGACCGGAAGTTTCTTCGCTTCGGTTTCAAACCACGCGCCGAGCGCGTTGATCTGCGGCAGCAGGCGCTCGGTTTCTTCGAGCACGACGGTGCCGAGGCGGCAGGCGATCGGGTTGCCGCCGAACGTCGTGCCGTGATGTCCCGGCTTGACGACGCCTTCGAGCGCGGCGCCGGTGAGCACCGCGCCGAGCGGCAGTCCGCCGCCGAGCGGCTTCGCGAGCGTGATGATGTCAGGAGTGACGCCGCTCTTCTGAAACGCGAAGAGATGTCCGGTGCGTCCGAGTCCGCACTGGATTTCGTCGAACACGAGGAGCGCACTGGTCTTGTCGGCGACCCGACGCGCGGCGAAGAGGAATTCATCGCTCAGCGGGATGATCCCGCCTTCGCCCATCACCGGCTCGAGGAAAATCGCGGCGGTGTTCGCGTCGACCGCCGCTTCGAGCGCGGCCACGTCATTCGGCGCGACGAACGTCACGCCGGGAACGAGCGGCGCGAACGGCTCGCGATAGGCGTCGTGTCCGGTCAGCGACAACGCGCCGAGCGTGCGGCCGTGAAAACTCTCCTGCAACGCGACGAGATTTGTCTTCTTGGTCGCGAGACGCGCGAATTTCAGCGCGGCTTCATTCGCTTCCGTGCCGCTGTTGCAGAAAAACGCACGCGACATTCCGGACGCGCGCACGAGCTTCTCGCCGAGGATTCCCTGCGCGGGGTGGTAATAGAGATTCGAGACGTGCATCAGCGTCGACGACGCCTCGCGCAGCGCCTTCTGCAGGCGCGGGTGTTTGTGGCCGAGCACGTTCACGGCGATGCCGCCGAGGAGGTCCCAGTACATGCGGCCGTCGGCGTCGGAGAGGCGCGCGCCTTTTCCGTCGCGCGGATGGAACGGCGTGCGCGCGTACGTCTTCACGAGGAACGCGTCCTCGCGGGCCACCACCGCGTCGGGCGATTCGTCATGCAGCAACAAGGGTGGTCCCTCCTTCGGTTGCCCGGTTGCTCAGTTGCTCGGTTGCCGGGGTACCGATCGTGATCTGCGGCACGCCGGCGCGAAGCGCCGTGAGGGCCGATTCGAGCTTCGGGCGCATGCCGCCGGTGGCGATGCCGGTGGTGATCATCTGTTCGACGCCGTTCGCGTCGAGCGCGGGAACGAGCGCGCCGTCTTTGTCGAGCAAGCCCACGACGTCGGTGAAAAACAAAAGCTCTTTGGCCTGATGAGCGACCGCGATCGCCGACGCCGCGGAGTCTGCATTCACGTTGAGAATCGCGCCGCTCTCGCTCATCGCCAGCGACGAAACGACGGGCAGGATTCCGTAGTTGAGCATCATCCGCACGAGCGTGCGGTTCGATGCGGTGACGCGGCCGACGTGGCCGAGCTCGACTCCGTCGATCGGCGGATGCTGCTCGGCGATGAGCGTGCCGCCGTCGCAACCGGAGATTCCGGCCGCGCGGACGCCGAGCTTCGTCAGCTCCGAGACGAGCATCTTGTTCACGGCGCCGCCGAGAACGGATACGACGATCTGCAGCGTCGCGTCGTCGGTGATCCGCAGACCCGCGTGCGTCCTCTTCGCGATGCCCGCCTTCGCCAGCGCCGCGTCGATGTGCTTCCCGCCGCCGTGCACGACGATGATCGACTCGCCGGCCTGCCAGCGCGCGACGATCTTCTGCAGCACGACGTCCCGCCGCTCCGCATCATCGAGCAACGAGCCCCCGAGCTTGATCACCGCGACGTTCATCTCTGCCTTCTGCTTTTTGATTTCTGCTTTCACGCGAGCCCCTCCGTTTCCGGATAGCCGCACATCCGATTGAAGTTCTGAATCGCCTGCGAGGCCGCGCCTTTGAGCAGGTTATCGATCACCGACACGATGACCGCGCGCTTGCCGCCCTGCAGGACCTGGAATCCGATCTCCGCGAACGGCGTGTTCACGACGCTCTTCAGCTCCGGCATTTGTCCGGCCGGCAGCACGCGTACGAGCGGCGCGTTTCCGTATGCGTCGGCGTAGATCTCCGCGAGGTCTTCGTTCGACACCGGCTGCATGAACGCGACGTGCATCGTCGAGTAGATCCCGCGATCGGTCGGCAAGAGATGCGGCACGAACACGAGCGCGGTCCGCTCGCCGAGATGCAGTCCCTGGCGGATCTCCGGCTCGTGCTTGTGCTTGCCGATGCCGTAGGCTTTGAAGTTGCCGAAAAGCTCGGTGAATGAATATGCGACGTCGGCTTTCTTGCCCGCGCCGGAGACGCCGCTCTTCGCGTCGATGATGACGGGCTGCGTGCGATCGATGTGGTACGTGAGCGGCCGCAGCGCGAGCAGCACCGACGTCGGATAGCAGCCGGGATTCGCGACGAGGCGCGCCTTCGACAGCTCGCCGTTGCACAGCTCAGTCAATCCATACACCGCCTCGGCGAGCAGCTGCGGGCGCGGATGCTCGAATCCGTACCACGACGGATAGTGCGACGGCTCGCCGAGGCGGAACGCGCCGGAGAGATCGATCACTTTCACGCCGAGGTCGAGCAGTTGCGGCGCGACGTCGGCGGAGACTTCGTTCGGCGTCGCGAGGAACGCGACGTCCGGCTTCGTCTCCACGAGCGCATCGATCGAGAACGACTCGCTCGAGTACGCGCCGACGATCTCGGCGTGCGCATGGCGCGACAGCAGGCGCACGAGCTCCGCACCGGAGTATCCGGTGGCGCCGGCGATGGCGACGCGCGTCTTCGCCGTCTGATCCTTCGCGGCCGCGAGGCCGTCGAGCTGGATCGCCGTCACTTACGCTTCCCCCTCTTCCTGCATGACCCACGGGAAGTCCTCGCGCGAGCCGGGACGGACGGATTCCGCCCTGAATTCGGGAACTACACAAATGGCGTATTCGATGTCTTCCATTGGTCGGGCTCCTATCGTCCCGCGCTATGCGCGCGTACGTTCGCGGGCCGCTTTCGCAGCCGGACGCGCCGGCGTGATTCCGGCGATCGCGTGGATGCGCCGCACGAATTGCGCGGCGGCAGAGGGCGTGCGAAGGGCGACGAAGATCGTGTCGTCTCCGCCGATGGTGCCGAGGACGTCGTCGAGCGGCGTGGTGTCGATCGCGCTCGCCAGCGGCTGCGCCGCCGCCACCGGCGTCTTGATCACGACCAGATTCCCCGCCGCCTCGGCGGACAGGACGGACTCGCGAAACAGCTGCTCGAGCCGGTGCTCGCGCGACTCGCGCGGCGTGAACGCCGCCACCGGCGCCATGGAGATGGCGTCGGGCTCGACGTATCCGGCCGGAGTCTTGACCAGCCCGAGCTCGCGCAAGTCACGCGAGAGCGTCGGCTGCGTGACCCGCACACCGTGGCGCTGCAGCTCGGCCATCAGCTCGTCCTGCGAGCGGACGGCAGTCGAGCGGACGATGCGGAGGATTTCCTCTCGTCTGCGCAGCGCGTCTCCGTGTGCATGAATATTCATCATCGCGAATCTTTATGCGGAAACCCGTGCCTGTCAAGTCACATTCCCGTTTGCCGCTCTCCCGCCTCTCTCTCGCGTTCCCGCGCCCGAGCCCGAGCCCGTGCCCGCTTCCGCGCCTATCGCATCTCCGTGCCCGCGCCCGTGCCCGCTCCCGCGCCCGGGGTGGGTGGGTTTTGGCGCGTGCCACTCGCTTCGCTCGCCCCCTCCCCGGGCGCGGAAGCGGGCGCGGGCGCAGGCGCGGGAACGAGGCTTGCGATTTGCAGGCTCATCGCTCGAACAGGAGACCGCCCTCATGTCCCGAGTCGAACGCGTCGACAGTCCCGCCGGCCGCCGCCCCTCCGACCTCCGTCGCACCGCCGCCCCTCGTGCCAACCGCCGCACCGAGTCCCCCGGCCGCACCCCCGGCAAGGCGGAAGGAGAAACGCGCGATGTCGAGGAGGCGCTGAAGCGGCAGGAGGGGTAGCCGCTCAGCCTCCGAGCCTCGTAGTCCTTCTTGATGCCGAATCTGGTGGAGCGGCGGCCGCTTCGGCCGCCGACCTCTCGCGAGAATTCGGCGGCCGGGGGCGGCCGCCGCTCCACAGGTTCGTCATCAAGAAGGATTAGAGGCGGCTCGGCTACCCTTAGACGTCGATCCCGACCGATCGCATCAGCGCCAGCGCGTTGCTCTTCGTGACCACTCCCGGCCGCATTCGATAGTCGAACACCACGTTTCCGTGCTCGAGGTGATCCTCGAAGTGCACGTTCGCCGCTTTCGGCGCGAGCTCGTCGGCGATTTGGGCGAGCGCGAGGTCGTGGGTGGAGACGAGTCCGACCGCACCGCGCTCCACCAGCGCCCGCACGATCGCGTCGGCGCCGATGCGCCGGTCATGCGAGTTCGTTCCGGCCAGCATTTCATCGAGCAGAAACAGGAGCGGTCCGCGCTGTGACATTTCCAGTACCTGCCGGATGCGCAATATTTCCGCATAGAAGCGCGACGCGTTTTCCTGCAGCGAGTCGTGGATGCGGATCGAGGCGCCGACCGCCATCGGTGAGATCGTGAGCGACTTCGCGCAGACGGGAGCGCCGCTCATCGCCAGGACGGCGGCGATTCCTGCGCTGCGCAGCATCGTGCTCTTGCCCGACATGTTCGAGCCGCTGACGATGAGGAGTCGCAGCGTGTCGTCGAGACGCAGGTCGTTCGAGATGCGGCGATCGTCGGGGATGAGCGGGTGTCCGAGCTCGTGCGCGTCGAAGAGAGGAGCGCGCTCAGTGACCTCGGGCATCGCGAAGGAGGGATGCTCGAAGGCGAAGGAAGCGAGCGACGCGAGCGCTTCGAATTCGGCGACGACGTCGATCCAGTCGATGACCGATCGTCCATGCTCCGCGCGCCAGCGCTCGATCGCGAATGCGACGTTCGGCGTCCACATCAGCAGCGCGGCGATCGGCATGAAGAATTGATTGCGGCGCGCGTCGAGGAGCGCGACGCGTTTGCGGAGGCGCTCGATCTCGACGTGCGCGTGGTCGATGCGCGATTGCAACTGCGTCAGCCGCTCGCACGCGAATCGCTCGCGCTCGAGTCGCTCGAGCATTCCGGCGAGGAGCGCGAGCGCCGGCTCCGCGCGCTCGATGCCGGCGATGATCTGCTCGACGCGCGGTTTCATCGTACGCGTGACCACGCCGATCACCGCGCTGATTGCGATCAGCGGCCAGATCGGAAACGACCAGAGCGCGAAGAGTGCCGGGATCGTGAGGACGACGATCGGCATCGCGATCAGCGGAAGCACGATCGACGCGACGCGCTCCATCGGCGTGATCTCGATCCGCGGCATCGACGCCCATTCATCGAGCGTGACCGTCACCGCATCCGTCGCGAGGTCTTCGCGCAAGTCGACGTTCTCCCGCAGCTCCGATACCGCGGACTGTCGCGCGCGAATCTCGCTGACATCCATCGACGGCGACTTCAGCCAGTTCGCGAGCCGCGTGCGACCACTACGCGTGACCGCGAGCGAGATCAGCTCGAAGAGCGACGCGTTGCCGAAGAGATCGAAGTCGGCGGCGTACGGATGATGATCGTCCGCGAATTCATCGCCGCGATCGCCGCGCCCCGCCCACGTGCCGTCGATCCGCGCGATCCCGCGCTCATAAAACGCCGCGCCGCTCTCGAGCCGCTTGCGCGCGCGAATGATGCGCTCGTGCACGATTGCCAGCGCGATGAACAGCGCAACCGGAATCAGCGCGAGCCACGCGCGAACGAAGAGAAGGATGACCGCGATCACCGCAACCGCAACGCGCACAAACGAGATCGTGAGCTCGCGTTTCCGCAGCGCAGCGGCGGCGTCGCGACGTTCGATCAGACGTTGGGCGTAGAGATCACGCGGTCTCACGGCCGGCATCATAGGCGCCGGATTGAGGATTGAGAATTGAGGATTGAGGAAGGGCTTTGTTGCGGCGTTTCCTCAATCCTCAATTCTCAATCCTCAATCCGTTTTCCTGTCGTAAACTCCGAGGATGCAAGACATTCAAGCCTTGTTCGCCGACTATGCGTCGTATCACAAGACGAAAGGCAACAAGGCATATCACCGCATCGGCATCCCGCTGATCGTGCTGACGCTCCTCGGGATGCTCGCGCGCGTGCAGCTCTTCGATGCCGGCGGCGTGCGTGTCGACGTCGCGATGCTGATCATCGCGTTCTCCACGATCTTCTATCTCCTCGAAGAGTGGCGTCTCGCGATTGCGATGCTCACCGTGTCGGTCGCGTTCTATTTCGTCGGCGCCGCAATCCCGTTCTGGGCGAACGTCGCGCTGTTCGTCCTCGGATGGATCTTCCAGTTCATCGGCCACAGCGTGTATGAAAAACGGCAGCCCGCGTTCACGCGCAACTTCGTTCATCTTCTCGTCGGTCCGCTATGGATCCTCAACGACCTGATCCCGGTCGTGAAGAGCGCGCCGCAGTCTCGCTGAGGCCGCGCGGCTCGGACCGCGCGCGCGTCGCCGGCGACAAGGTCGTGCTCTTCTCGCGCATCGCGAAGGGGTGGACGGCGCGCGTGCCGCGCTCGCATACGCACGCCGAACATCCCGGCACGGCCGTGTTGTGGGACGAGCAGTATTACGAGGTGCTGAACGCGGACGTGATGCAGGGCGGCGGCATCCGCTACGTGCTCGCCGCGTGGCGCGACGACATGACGTTCCGCGATTTCCAAACGTACGATGACGCGTCCGAGGCGCGGATCGCTGCGGATTGGGAAGCGGCGATGCGGCAGCGCAAGCACGGCAAGCTGGCTTGGTTCTCCGGGATGCTCCTCGGGCATCTCCCCGCGCCGATTCAGAACAGGATCGCGAATGAATACGGCGTCTCCGCGCCGCGAATGACGCTCCTCTCCATGATTCCGAGTCTCGTTCTCCTCGGCGTCTGCGTCTGGTTGTATGCCGGCGCGCGCTTGAAGATGGAAGCGTCGCCGGTGCCGGTGTGGGTCTGGGTGATCGCGATGTACTCGCTCGCGGAGTCGGCGATGCGCTATCTCGTGTACATGGGGCAGAGCCGCGCGATGGGATCGCTGCCCGGCACGATCGTCTACGCGATCCTCTCGATCATCGCGCCGCAGCGATTCCCCTGGCCGCGCGAGCGCGGATCAGAGACGTTCACGCTCGCGCCGGACGAAGACGTCGTGCGACTCGACAGAATCACGATGCGCATGCCGCTCTTCACGCTCCTCTCCCCAGCCGAACAGCATCGCCTCGCGCAGCGCTACGACTTCGACTATCGCGAGCACGCCTACACGCCCGCGTACATTCTTTTATGTGGCGCCCTCTTCGGCGTGATCGTCGAGGTTCAGCGCGTGCGCGGCGCGGGCGGCATCAGCGCATGGATCTCGCTCATCGTCGCCGGCGTGCTCGTCGTCGAGCAGCTCGTGCGCCTGGCGACATTCGCGCGGCGGCCGGCGGGGAGCGTGCTTGCGCCGGTGGTGCGGTTGTTCGTGAGGGGATACCTATAGGACTTCTAGGACCGATAGGACCTCTAAGACCCTTAGGACCTTAAGTCCTATACGTCCTATCAGTCCTATTGGTCCTATCAGTCCTATCGGTCCCCCCAAGGGCACGCAACTCGCACCGCCCCTCGCAGTGGTTTGTGAGGAGCTCGACGGCAGACAGCGCGTCATCATCGAGGCTGCATCACCGGAAGTGGATGCCGGCGCGTTTCCGGCCAAGCGTGTGGCCGGGGATGTCGTGTTCGCCGAGGCGGATATTTTTGCGGACGGACACGACCTGATCTCGGCGGTCGTGCTGCATCGGCACGAGAGCGAGAAGAAGTGGGCCATGGTGCGGATGCGGCCGCTGGCGAACGATCGCTGGCGCGCGGAGATCACGGTCGAGCACGTCGGCTTTCACCGCTTCACGATCGAAGCGTGGGTCGATCATTTTCTCACCTGGCATCGCGATCTGCAGAAGCGCACGTCGGAGGAAGATCTGCGCGTGCAGTTGCTCATCGGCGCGGAGCACATTCGCGCGGCGGCGAAGCGCGCGAATGCGCGCGACCGGAAGAAGCTCGAGTCGTTTCTCGCGGTGATCGACGGTGATGATCCGATCGCGGAGAAAGTCGAAGACCTTCGCAGCGACGATCTGCTCGCGCTGATGTGGCGAAACGCGGAGCGGAAGTTCGCGACGCGTTACGAGCGCGAGCTGCTGATCGAAGTCGATCGTCCGCGCGCCGCGTTTTCGGCGTGGTACGAAATGTTCCCGCGCTCCGTCGGCACGTTTCGCGACGTCGAGAACGAGCTGCCGCGCATCGCGCGCATGGGCTTCGACATCCTCTACTTCCCGCCCATCCACCCGATCGGCGTCACGTTCCGCAAAGGGAAAAACAATCGCGTGAGTGCCGAGGAGGGCGACGTCGGGAGTCCGTGGGCGATCGGCGGCGCGGAAGGCGGACACAAATCAGTCCATCCGCAGCTCGGCACGATCGACGACTTCGAGCGGCTCATCTCCAAGGCGAGAGACCACGGCATCGAGATCGCGATGGACATCGCCTTCCAGGCCTCGCCCGATCATCCGTACGTGCGCGAGCATCCGGAGTGGTTCCTCGCGCGGCCGGACGGCACGATCCAGTACGCGGAGAATCCGCCGAAGAAATATCAGGACATTTATCCGTTCCACTTCGAGACCGATGCATGGCGCGCGCTGTGGAACGAGCTGCGCGACGTGTTCGCGTTCTGGGCCGGCAAGGGCGTGCGTGTCTTCCGGGTCGACAATCCGCATACGAAGCCGCTGCCGTTTTGGGAGTGCGCGATTCGCGAATTGAAGCGCGAGTGGCCGGATTTGATCTTTTTGGCTGAGGCGTTCACGCGGCCGAAGATCATGTACCGATTGGCGAAGGGCGGGTTCACGCAGTCGTACACGTACTTCGCGTGGCGCAACACCAAACATGAACTGACCGAGTACTTCGAAGAGATCACGAAGCCGCCGGTCAGCGACTTCTTCCGGCCGAATGCGTGGCCGAACACGCCCGACATCCTCACCGAGTTTCTGCAGTTCGGCGGACGCGCGGCATTCACGCAGCGATTGATCCTCGCGGCGACGCTCTCCGCGAACTACGGCATCTACGGTCCGCCGTTCGAGCGCTTCATCGGCACCGCGCGCGAGCAGGGGAGCGAGGAGTATCTCGACTCCGAGAAATACGAAGTGCGTTCATGGCCCGCGACGCAGGACGATCTCAGCGAATTGATCGCGCACGTCAACAAAATCCGCCGCGAGAACATCGCGCTGCAGCAGAACGCGACGCTGCACTTTCACGAGACCGACAACGAGCAGATGATCTGCTACAGCAAGACCGCCGGCGCGAACGCGATCGTCTGCGTCGTCAACCTCGATCCGCACAACGCGCAAAGCGCGAGCGTCGATCTGAATTACGACGTCCTCGGCCTCGAGCCCGGCAAGCCGTTCCAGGTCCACGATCTCCTGAGCGGCACGCGCTTCACCTGGCACTCCGGCAAAAACCCGCTGACGCTGCATCCGCCAGTGATCCCCGCGTACGTGTTCCGCATTCGTCGACGCGTGCGGACGGAGAGGGACTTTGAATATTTCTTGTAGTGCTGCGTGCAGAGTGCTGGGTGCTGCGTTGGGATTCCGCAGCACTCAGCACCCAGCACGCAGCACCGATTGAACGATGGACGACTGGTACAAAGACGGAATCATCTATCAGACGCACGTCCGTGCGTTCTTCGATAGCAACGACGACGGCATCGGCGATTTCAACGGGCTGACGCGCAAGCTCGACTATCTCCAGGACCTCGGCATCAACATCCTCTGGCTGCTGCCGTTTTATCCGTCGCCGCTGAAGGATGACGGCTACGACATCGCCAACTACACCGCCGTCAATCCGAGCTACGGCACGCTTGCCGATTTCAAGGCGCTGCTGAAGGAAGCGCATCGCCGCGGCATTCGCGTCGTCACGGAGCTGGTCGTCAATCACACCAGCGATCAGCATCCGTGGTTTCAGAAATCGCGGCGCGCGAAGCGGGGCAGCGCGCGGCGCGACTTCTACGTCTGGAGCGACACGCCCGACAAGTACCGCGACGCGCGCATCATCTTCAAAGACTTCGAGACGTCGAACTGGGCGTGGGACCCCGACGCGCACGCGTACTACTGGCATCGCTTCTTCTCGCATCAGCCCGATCTCAACTTCGACAACGAGGCCGTGCACGATGCGCTGTTCAAGGCCTTCGACTTCTGGATGGACATGGGCGTCGACGCGTTCCGCCTCGACGCGATCCCGTACCTCTACGAGCGCGAGGGGACGACGTGCGAGAACCTGCCGGAGACGCACGGGTTTTTGAAAAAAATCCGCACGCATCTCGACTCGAAATACAGCGGACGGATGCTGCTTGCGGAAGCGAATCAGTGGCCGGAGGATTCGCTGCCGTACTTCGGAAACGGCGACGAGTGCCACATGGCGTTTCACTTTCCGGTCATGCCGCGCATGTACATGGCGCTGGCGATGGAGGACCGCTTCCCGATCATCGACATCATGTCGCAGACGCCGCCGATCCCGCCGAATTGCCAGTGGGCGATGTTCCTCCGCAATCACGATGAGCTGACCCTGGAGATGGTCACGGACGAAGACCGCGACTACATGTGGCGCACCTACGCGAAGGACACGCAGGCGCGCATCAACCTCGGCATCCGACGCCGTCTCGCGCCGCTTCTCGACAACCATCGCGGCCGCGTGCATCTCATGAACGGACTGCTGTTCTCGTTCCCCGGCACGCCGATCATCTACTACGGCGACGAGATCGGAATGGGCGACAACATCTACCTCGGCGATCGCAACGGCGTGCGCACGCCGATGCAGTGGAGCGCCGACCGCAATGCCGGCTTCTCGCGCTGCAATCCGCAGCGATTGTTCCTGCCGGTGATCATCGACCCCCAGTTTCACTACGAGCAGGTCAATGTCGAGGCGCAGCAGGCGAGCCAGTACTCGCTGCTGTGGTGGATGAAGCGGCTGATCGCCGTGCGCAAGCGCTATCGCGCGTTCGGACGCGGATCGATGGAGTTTCTGCAGACCGAGAATCGAAAGGTCCTGGCGTATGTGCGGCGACACGAAGATGAGACGATTCTCGTCGTCGCGAACCTCTCGCGGCTCGTGCAGTGCTTCGAGCTCGACCTCTCGCAGTTCCGCGGAATGGTGCCGATGGAGTTGTCGGGCGGGACGAAATTTCCGATCGTCACCGATCGTCCGTATTTCTTGAACCTCAGTCCGTTCGGCTTCTACTGGTTCGCGTTGCAGCGCGAAGCCGCGGCCGAAATCAGTCGCGGCGACGCGCCGCTCATCGCCGCGCGGACGTGGGAGGAGATTTTCGCGACGCGCAACCGCGACGCGCTCGAGCGCGCGCTGCGCTCGTACCTGCCGGCGCGGCGCTGGTTCGGCGGGAAGGCGCGCGTGATCACCGCGCTGCACTTCCGCGACGCGATCGAGATACCGAACGGCGGACGCATGCTGCTCGTCGACGTCGAGTTCGCGGAAGGGGAGCCGCAGACCTATCAGCTGCCGCTGAACATCCAGATCCTGCGGCGCGAACAGGATCAGGCGCGCATTCCCGCGATCATCGCGCGGCTCAGCGACGGCGCGATTCTCTACGAGCCGGTGCAGGAGCCGGCGTTCGCAAACGCGCTCCTCGACACGATCGCGCGGAAGAAACAGCTGCGCGGCGATCGCGGCACGCTGGCCGGCACCGCCACGCGCGCGTTCCGCGAGTTGCGCGGCAACGAAAAACTCGAGACGCATCTGATGTCGGGCGAGCAGAGCAACACCGCGATCCTGTTCGGACAGAGGCTCTTCCTCAAGCTCTTCCGCCGCCTCGAGCCCGGCATCAACACCGACTACGAAGTGCTGCGCTTCCTCAACGAGGAGACGTCATTCCGCAACGTGCCGCCGCTCGCCGGCGCGCTCGAGTATCAGCCCGGAGTGGTGCGCGCCTCCGGCGCGCCTTTGGGGGATGGGAGGCGCGCCGGAGGCGCGCACCACTCCGGCGAACCCATGACCGCCGCGCTCCTGCAGGGATTCACGCCGAACTCCGGCGACGCATGGTCGTACACGCTCGACTCGATCGGACGCTATTTCGATCGCCTGCTCAGCGATCGCGAGGCCGGCGAGGACGTGCAGACGATCGGTTCCTACATCGTCGACGCCGAGCTCCTCGGCGTACGCACCGCGCAGCTCCATCTCGCGCTCGCATCGCGCGACGACATCCGCGCGTTCGCGCCCGAGCCCTTCACGCCGCACTACCAGCGATCGATCTATCAGTCGATGCGCTCGCAGATCGTGCAGACGCTGCAGCTCGTCCGCCGCTCTCTCCATGTGCGTGCCGCTGCCCTCAGCGGCACGGCCGGCGCAGCCGGCTTGTCCGACGCCGCTTCGCGACGTGCGACCGCTGAGGGCAGCGGTCGCCACACGGACATCGCCGCCGACGCGCAGTCACTGCTCGCGAAGGAAAACGAGCTGCACCAGCGCATGCGCGCGGTGCTGAACGGAAAAATCGACGCGCAGCGGATCCGCACGCACGGCGACTACCACCTGGGCCAGGTCCTTTATACCGGCAATGACTTCGTGATCATCGACTTCGAAGGCGAGCCGGCCCGCCCGCTCAGCGAGCGCCGCATCAAACGCACCGCGCTGCGCGACGTCGCCGGCATGCTGCGCTCCTTCCACTACGCTCCGTACGCCGTCGTCTACGGCGCGGCGCCCGGCTACGACGTGCGCAGCGAAGACGTCGCGCGCCTCGAGGACGGCGCGCGCTTCTGGTATCGCTGGGTCTCGTCCGCGTTCCTCCGCGCGTACGTCGAGGAGAGCAGCAAAGGCAAATTCCTCCCGTCGCGCCCCGAGCACGTCGAGGTCCTGCTCAATGCCTATCTGCTGGAGAAAGCGCTGTACGAGATCGTGTATGAGCTGAACAACCGGCCGGATTGGGTGCGCATCCCGCTGCGCGGCGTGCTGGAGTTGTTATCGTGAGGCTCAGCGTCGTCGACCAATGCCGGGCGGTCACGCATTGACGACAACCGGTGTGGAATGATTGCGCGCCGTGCAATCTCGTGAGATTGTGTTCGCCAACGGAGCGTCAGGCGCAACAATTGCGAGCGTCTCCGGCGAGTTTGATACGCCTCGCATTTCGCGCGGCAGAAAGAGATGGAACAGGAAGATGGCTTCGAAGGTGTTTGTCGGCAATCTGGATTTCAACACCACGCGTGCGGAAGTCCAGGCGCTCTTTGCCCAGGTGGGCGAGATCCGCGATGTGTTTCTGCCAACGGATCGCGAGAGCGGCCGGCCGAGGGGTTTTGCATTCGTCGAGTACACGTCGGATGAAGACGCGGCGAAGGCGATCGAGAAATTCAACGGCTACGAGTTGAGCGGACGCGCACTGCGCGTCAATCCGGCCGAGGATCGGCCGCGCGGCGCAGGACGGCCGGGTGGTGGCGGCGGCGGTTACGGCGGCGGCGGTGGCGGTGGTTATGGTGGTGGTGGCGGCGGCGGCTACGGCGGTGGCGGTGGCGGCGGCGGCGACTATGACGGCGGCTACGGCGGTGGCGGCGGCGGCTACGGTGGCGGCGGCGGCAAGTCGAAAGGCAGCCGGCGCAACATCCGCGGGAAAAAGCGCAGCTTGTAATTTCCGGTTGCGCGGTTTCGCGGTTGCTCAGTTATGCGGCGAGTCTCTGCCGCGCGACTGCGTAACCGCGCGACCGCGCAACCGAGTCGATCCTGCCGCGCGCCTGCGTAACCGCGCGACCGCGCAACCAATTTTTCAGCCGAGGCTGGCTTTTGCCAAGCAGAGATGTATATAGTTATTTTATGCGACGGTCCGCTCTGCTTGCTCTTCTTCTCGTCGGGATCTCCGTCCACGCGCTGACGCTGCAGCGCGGCGACGTGATTGCGCAGATCCGGCCCTTCAATTCGCTGCTCGTCTACCCGCCGCCGGGAGACGAAGTCGCGATCGCCGACTCGTTCGGTCTCCCGAGATCGGACGCGGCGTCCCTCGGCCTGCCGAAGTATTTCGGAACGGGCGGGCTGTCTTTCGTGGACCAGGGTCGCGCGATCTACTCGACGCAGAACGGCGTGTTCGAGTGGCGCGCGGGCCTCGGCGCGAGCGCCGTCAATCTCTCTCTCAGAGTTCTCTACGGCGGCGAGATCCTGCGGACGCGCGGCGGCGACCTCCTGATCGCGGAGCTGTTCCGCTACGGCGGCAAGCCGCGCATCGTGCGCTTCACCCCGGCCGGGGACGTCCTCTGGATCTACGAGATCGCCGACGCACCGCAGTACACCGGCATGCAGTACGCCGGCGTCGCGCACATGGAGCTGCTCGCCGATCAGTGCACGCTGCTCTGGACGCCGAACACGGGCACCCGTTACCAGGTGCACACGATCGACATCTGCAGCGGCAGCGCGAAAGCGGATTTTCTCAACGCAACCTGGCAATTCGAGTCGGACATCGAACAGATCGGATCGATCCGCGCGCTGCCGAACGGCGACGTGCTGATCGCGACGCAGAAGGACGTCCGCCGCTTCGACAAGAGCGGAAAGAAAGTTGCGACCTACAAAGCGCCGGAGCCGTTGATCGCGAGTCCGCTCGACGCGGAGACGTTTCTCGCGCTGACTCCGGATGCGAGCGGAGTCTGGATCGGCCGCTACAACCTGATCCATCGCATCGACTTCGCCTCACCGTCCTCGCCGCCCGTCACGTTCATGACGAACGGGGGCACGAGTTTGTTCGCGCTCGGCGTCGCCGGCGAATGGCGCGCCGCGCAACAGCCGCTGTCCATGAAGCGCCGGGCAGCGGTCCATTGAATGAAACGCGGGCTGGTTTTTCTCGCACTCTTTGCGGCGAACGCGATGCACTGATTAGCCTGAAAAGGGTTGCGCGGTTCCACGGTTGCTCAGTTGCGCGGCTCTTCTCCTGCCGCGCGACTGCGTAACCCCGCGACCGCGCAACCGAATACAATCGTCCACCGTGCGCGACTTCGTCCTCGTCCACATCAACGGCGTCCCTCACCGCATCGCCGCTCCGCGGGCGTTTGAAACGCTCTCGCGGTTTCTTCGCTACGACCAACGCGCCACCGGCACGAAGATCGTCTGCGAGGAAGGGGACTGCGGCGCGTGCACGGTGCTGGTCGGCCGCGTGGAGGACAGGCAATCCTGCCTGTCTGCATCCGAAGGGACAGAACCACGACAGGCAGGATTGCCTGTCCTCCACTATCGCCCGATCAACTCCTGCATCCAGTTTCTCTTTCAGCTCGATTGCACGCACGTCGTCACCGTCGAAGGCCTCGCCCGCGGCGGCACGCTGACGCCGGTGCAGGACGCGATGGTGCGCTGCCACGGCGCACAGTGCGGCTACTGCACGCCCGGCTTCATCATGGCCATGGCCGGCATGTACGAATGCACGTCGCATCCGACCGTGGGCGACGTCCGCGCGGCGCTGACGGGAAATCTCTGCCGCTGCACCGGCTACGATTCGATCATCAAGGCCGCGCTCGAGGCGACCGATCAGCCGAAGATCGAAGAGATTTATCCCAGCGCGCCGATCGTCAACGCAATCAAACAGTACGAATGCGACGCGGTGCGACTTCAGGGCCTCCAAGCCTCCGAGCCTCCGAGCCTCCCGGGAGGCCAGGAGGCCGGGAGGCTTGGAGGCTTTTTCAAGCCGAACGATCTCGCGAGCGCGATCCGATTCAAATCAGAAAATCCGAAGTGCGTGATCGTGCAGGGCGCGACCGACTTCGGCGTGTGGTGCAACAAGCGCGGCTTCGTCGCCGAGGCGATGATGTCGCTGGACGGAATCGAAGGACTCGGCGACGTCCGGCATGAAGACGGCGCGCTGCTCGTCGGCGGACGCGCGTCGCTCGCCGACTTCGAGTCCGCGGTGCGCGGCATCGTCCCCGAGCTCGTGCCGATCATGGACCGCTTCGGATCGCCGCAGATCAAAAACGCCGGCACGCTCGCCGGCAACATCGCCAACGCGTCTCCCATCGCCGACACGCTGCCGTTTCTCTTCGTGACGAACGCATCGCTCGAGCTCACCGGCCTCTCCGGTACCCGCACCGTGGCGATCTCCGACTTCTACCTCGGCTACAAGAAGCTCGACCTCCAACCCGACGAGCTCATCACGCGCATCATCATTCCGCTCCCGTCGAAAGACGAGACCCTGCGCTTGTACAAAATCTCGAAGCGCAGCCATCTCGACATCTCGTCCTTCACCGCCGCGATGCTGATGCGCCGCAGCGACGGTCACGTCGACTCGATCCGTATCGCCTACGGCGGCGTCGCGCCGGTCGTGCTGCGCTTGCCGAAGACCGAACAGTTCCTCACCGGCAAAGCGCTGGCGCGCGAAACGTTCGCCGAGGCGGGCGAGATCGCGCGCGGAGAAGTCGCGCCGATCTCGGACGTCCGCGGCACGCGCGACTTCCGTTTGCAGCTCGCGCAAAACGTGTTGCAGCGCTTCTACTTCGACATCGCGTAGGCCGGCTGTGGACTGCGGCAGCTACGCTGCCGCTTTGTGACCGCTGGAACGAATCGATGCCTTCCGCGGACTCGTCGACGACCTCCCTCGACCTTGACATCGACATCGCGAATGTCACGATCGGCATGCTCCGACCTCAACATCGATATCGCGAACGCCACGATTGACATGCTCCGACCTCGACATCGACATCGCGGATGTCACGATTGACATGCTCCGACCTCAACATCGACATCGCGGACGTCACGATTGACATGCTCCGACCTCAACATCGACATCGCGGACGTCACGATTGACATGCTCCGACCTCAACGTCGACGTGGCGGACGTGATGATTGACATGTTCCAACCTCAACGTCGACGTCGCGGACGTCACGATTGACATGCCCCGACCTCAACGTCGACATCGCGGACGTGATGATTGACATGTTCCAACCTCAACGTCGACGTCGCGGACGTCACGATTGACATGCTCCGACCTCAACATCGACATCGCGAACGTGATGATTGACATGCTCCGACCTCAACGCCGACGGCGCGGGCGTGATGATTGACATGTTCCGACCTCAACATCGACATCGCGAACGTGATGATTGACATGCTCCGACCTCAATGTCGACGTCGCGGACGTCACGATTGACATGCTCCGACCTCAACATCGACATCGCGGATGTCACGACTGACATGCTCTGACCTCGGCATTGACGTCATGGAAGCCATCCTTGACTGATTCGACCTCGACGTCGAGGTACGCGCTGCTCCAAGGACCTCCGTAACTACTTCATCTGGAGTCACCTACGGGCTATTGCCACATTTTTTTAGCCGGCACAACTTTATAAGAAATATGCTTATACAGCATGAGTGTTGAGTGCGCTGATGAGAGCAAGGAACCACGCTCAGGCGCCCCAGGGCGCCACCGGCACTTGCCGGGAACGACGCCGGCCGGAGAGCCTGCGGCGGCGGCTTTGGGTCCGTCCGATCCGGCGTCTCCACCGCGCCCTCGACAGCTCCGTTCACCTGATCAGCCGCAGCCTGCTCTCCGCCGGCGCCTCCGAGCGCCGCGCGCAACGCCGGCCGATCCGTTCCTCGCGGGAGCTGGAGAAGGTAGAAGACCTGATCCTCCTCGCCTCCTCGCGGCTCTCGCAGGCGGCGCGCGAGCTCTCGAAAGTGCATGCCTGCATCGCCCGCGATCCGGAGAACGCGGGCGACGCGCCGGAGCTCCTCATCCTGGCGACCGAGCGCTGGATCTTCATGGCCGGATGGCTCGCCGAGAGCGCCGGCAGCGTCTTCGACCGCCACCAGGACGTGCTCGACGGCATCCGCAATGGGACGCTCGTGCCCGAGCGCTCCGCGTTCCCCCGTCCGCGCATCATCCTGGCCCCGCGGCCGGTGCCCATCCGCGCGTTCCTGCTCTGCCGTCAGCACCGCGTGCGGGATCGCATCGCCCCCTTGCTCCACAGACGCCGGCGCACTCCCCGCCCGGCGGCCCTGACAGT